>VFQQ010003121.1_pt1 | contig 16740 bp, 8 predicted proteins | sample 3512341 | NCBI WGS metagenome assembly VFQQ01 (sample SAMN10412373, study PRJNA504923) | tailings metagenome | isolation source: Relicate 2 Philex TSF1 revegetated site | place: Philippines: Tuba, Benguet | collected 2017-08-29 | reverse complement strand
GCCGGTGTCGCCGAGTTGGTCGCCGGTGGTGTCGGTGAGGACGAAGCCGGAGATGGAGCCGAGGCTGGCGTTGGGGACGAAACCGAAGTCTTTGGTGAGGTCGGTTTCACCGATGCTGAGATTGAAGATCGGGCTGCTGACGGCGGTGCCGCTGGCGCTTTGGATGCCGTTGTCATCGTTGTCGATGGCATCATCATCGGTGTTGGTGATGGTGCTGGAAAGCGGGGCGCTGGCGAGAGGGCCGCTGTAGTTGGAGGCGGGCAGGTAGAGGACATAATTGCCGGCGGGCACATGCTGGAACTGATAAAGGCCGCCGCCTGCGGTGGTGGTGAGGCGATAGGGGGCCTCCATGCCGGGTGTCTGGGTGCTGCGATACAAATGCACCACTACGCCGTTGACGCCGCTTTCTCCGCCGTCGAAGAGGCCGTTGTTGTCGGTGTCAAACCAGACTTGATTGCCGACAGTGGCGAGGGCGGCAAGGTTGTCGGTGTCGAGGAAGTCATTGCCGCTGCTGGTCTGGCCGGCGCCGACGGTGGCGGGGATGCGGTTGTCGTTGGGATTGGCTGTGTCAGCGGTGCTGACGAATCCGGAGGGGTCGATTTCGACGACGACGTAGGAGCCGGGAGGGATGAGATTGAAAGCGTAGTTCCCGCTGCCGTTGGTAATGGTGGTGGCAAAAAGTATGCCGTCGGAGAAATTGCCGTCGCCATTCGGATCGGTGTAGAGTTCGATGGTGACGCCAGCGATGCCGGAGTCGGGATCGGAGAGATCGCCGTTGGCGTCGGTGTCGTTGCGGACCTGGCCGGTGATATTGCCGTAGTCGGCGGGGTCGATGAATTTGTCGAGGAAGTCATGACCGCCGCTGACTCCGAAGGTGGTTAGGGTGACGGGGATGCGGTTGTCGTTGGGTGGCGCGGTGTCCTCAACGCTTTGGAAGCCGATGGGGTCGGTTTCGACGATGACGTAGTTGCCCAGGGCGAGGTTCAGGAACTCGTAGGTGCCGTTGGCGAGCGTGGTGGTGACGGCGACGAGGACGCCGTCGGCGGGATCGCCATCACCATTGGGATCGGTGAAGAGGCGAAGCGTGACGCTGCTGAGCGGGGTGTCGCTGGCATCGAAACCGGCGGGGCCTTTATCCTCCCAGACGGTGCCGCTGATGGCGGCGGCGGCGGTGACGATGCTGGCGGTGTCGCTGGAGGGCGGCACGGGATCGCCATGCTGATCCACCGAATAATTGGCGGAGGCGAGGTTGATGGCGGGATTGGCGGCACCGAGGACGCGCAGCGTGACGGTGAAGTTCAGTGAGGCGGTCGGGGCGAGCGAGCCGCCGCCAGTGATGTCCGCCCAAAGCAGGCTGCCGGAGCCGACGGCGTCGGGGGCGGGAGTGGCGGAGACGTACTCGAAGGTGACGCCGCTGAAGGTGTCCTCAAGAGGCAGCTCGGTGATGGCGGTGTCACCAGTGTTTTGAACGGTGATGTTGAAGACGACTTCATCGCCTTTGCCGGCGGGGCCGGGGTCGGGACTGACCAGGGTCTTGGTGACCAGCACCGAGGGGTTGGTGATGATGATCTGCGCCTGGCTGGTGCTGTTGACACCGCCACCGGCGTCGGCCGTGGCGGAGTTAAGAGCGGGATTGGCGGAGGCAGTCGCGGTAAACCAAACGATGAGGTCGATGCTTTGGCCCGGTGTCATCGAGCCGATGTTATTCCAAGTCAGGGTGTCGGCGGCGACGGTGTCGGGATTTGGCGTGGCGGCAGTGTAGGCGAGATTGAGGGCGGGAAAGGTGTCGGTGACCTGGACGGCGCCGAGGGTGGTGGTGCCGTTGTTGGTGACACGCAGGCGGAACTGGACGAGCTCGCCCAGCATGGCCTGGCCGTCGAGTGGATTGAGCAGGGTTTTGCTGATCAGGATGCCGGGGGTGCCGGGCGGCAGCGGCACGCTGGAGGTGTCGGAGGAGGTGTCGGTGGGATCATCGGGGTCAAGGTAAACCACTTCGAGTACGGTGCCGGGCGGGGCGTAGAGTTCGCCGTCGTTGTCATCACCGGGATCAGTGGCGCTGGCGGGCAGGCAGAGGGTGAAGATACCGGTATTGACGCCGGTTTCGGTGAGGATGACGGCCTCGCTGTCGCCGCTGCTGGTGATGATGAAGGCGGGAACGGTCTCGACGACAGCCGGGTTGAGGTTTTGATCGAGATCGGTGACGGTGACGCAGATGGTCTCGTCGGGATTATAAACATCCTTCGAGAAGGTGGTGGTGCTGGGGGTGCCGAGGTCGAGGAAGTCGAGGGAGACCAGGGTGGATTTTTGGTCGGTGATGGTGTCCTCAAAGCCTTCCTTGGCGGTGGCGGCGATGGTGTAAGAACCGGTGGTGGAGCCGGTCTGCCAGACGTATTCGTAAATTTTGGTGGCGGCGGTGGAGGCGACGACGTGAGTGTCGTCGAGGGTCAGGCTGATATCGTCATCCACTCCGGGACCATCAATACTAAACGGCAGACTGGTGATGTCATAAGCTCCGAAGGGATCGCCAACAACAGTGCGGATGTAGAGGGTTTGGCCGTTGGCGGCATCAGTGACGATGCTGCCGCCGGGATAAGGGGCGTCATAGGCAGCGATGGAGTCAATGTGGATGACGGTGGTGGTGGGGAGGGAGACAAGGGAGGGCCGGGTTTGACTGTCGTATTGGAGGCGGTACGAGACGCCGGACTGCGCGGAGTTGACATTCAGAGTGATGGCCTGGCCGGCCGGGATCGTGACGTTGGATGCCAGAGCGGCAAAGCCGAAGGACAGTTTGCCTCCCGCAGACGTGGTACTCGTGCTGGTGGCGATCGGAGTGGCGCCGTAGCGAAGAGAGGCGGTGATCGCCGGATTGGCGGGCATGCTGCCGCTGGTGACGGTGAAGAAGGCTTCGGCGGAGAGCATTCCTCCCGCCGGCATGACGAAGTTTTCCGCCATCGTCGGAGTTTGAGTGAAGGTGGCGGTGACCGTGTTGGTGGCAGGTTTGATGGGGACAGAGCAGATGCCCCAGGCGTCACTGGCACCAAGAGTCCAGGACATGGTCACGGATGCGGCACCTGCTTTGGTGCCCGCCGCCCCACGAATGCCGTCAGCACCGCTTTCAGTGCGGCCATTCCAAAGCTCTGTTTGGCCGCTGCCCTGACTGGCGGCGCGTCCATCATCGACGGCGACGACCGAATAGACCAGATCACCTGTTGCGGCGGGGAGCGTGATGGTGGCGGTGGTGTTGTAGCCGGAATTGCTGGCAAACGTGCCGAGCGGATTGGCTTGATCGACTCCGTTAAAGGTGGAGACGCCGACGAACATGGAGTCGCTCGATGAGACCCCGGTGACATTAACAACGACGTTGGCGGTGCCGGAGGAGGGGTTGACGAGGCTCCAAAGTTCGCAGACGGCCTCCTCAGTGGTCACACGCCTGCCGAGAAAGGTGAGCGGTGAGCCGCCATAGGTGACACCGGTGACCTCCATGTTGGCGGTGTTGTCGTCCTCGTACGCAATGCCAACCAGCATGAGACGATTGGCGCCAGATCCGGTGGTGTGGCTGACGGTGACGGTGGAAAAGGGATTGACGGCGGAGTTGGTGGTGCTGGAACCGTGAGCGATGGTTTGCAAACCGCTGGTGATGACGGCGGTTTGAGAGGTGGTGTTGTCAAGGGTGGCCACCGGATCCACGCGGTCCAAGTCACCGGTGAGATCGCTGTCGGTGCCATCGGTGTCGAGATACAATTGTTTGATGAGGCTGGGCACCGCGATGGCGGCGGTGGCGCTGCAGGTTTCACCGTTGACGGTGTCAATATGAGAGACCGCGATTTCGTTGCCTGGAGAGACATACAGCGTGCCATCCTCCGGCCCAAGGCCGGTGGTCTGAGAAGAGGGCAGGGGAGTGGTGTTGCGGAAGATGCCAGTGTCGGGTCCGGTTTCGGTGAGGAACACGAACTCGTAATCGTCATTCGTGTTGTTGCGCACCATGGCGCCGACGGTTTCCACCGCGCCTGCGTTCAGGTTGAGGTCGGGTTCGTTGAGGCTGACGTAAATGTCGTCACCCGCGCCATAGAAAGAAACCGGGGTGCCGCCACTATTGGTGAAACTGACCGTGCAGGTGGTGCCGCCTGCTGAAGCAGGGAGTTGATTGCTGGCTTTGACGCCTTTGTAGGAGGTGGCGACGTTGTTGATGATCTCGCCGGTGCCGACGATGAGGGCTTGGTATTTGAAGACGGTTTTGCCGCCGCGCGGCAGAATGGGAACGATGACCCCCGATTCATCGAGCGGGAAGGGTGTGATCGGATCGGCGGAGTCCGGGACGGGATTGGCATCTCGGGTGGTGCTGTTTTCCACATACTGCAATTGCGGCGGCAGGCCATCGAGCACGAGAACGTTGCCCATCGCGATCAGACTGTTGTTGTCCATGGTGATGGTGTATTCAACGGTGTCCCCGATGGTGGCTCCAGACGGGGGGATATCATTGATGAGCAGGCTGGTCTTGCGGATCACCGGCACCGGGAAAGCGGGAACGGTTGTGCCCACATCGAGGAAAGGATTGCCCGCACCGGCGACGGCGGGATCTTGTCCCCAGGCAGCCGTAAGCAGGGTGCCGTCGAGGGTGTAGATGCGCATGCCGGTCTGGTCCTTGCTCGGGTCGTAGATGCGGGTCACCGCGAGCGCGGAAACATCGAAATGCACGTCGTACTGGTCTCCATCCGGATCAGTGAGCGGGCCGGTTTTGTCGCCCTTGTAATCGACGTAAACACGGGTGGGGGCGACGGTGGTGACCCAGGCGGGGCTGCCATTTTGGGAGAGGTCAGAACTGCCCGGACCCCAGCCGACGATGGCCATGGTGGTGAGGTTTGCCTCGGGCACGAGGCTGAAGCCCCAGTCATAGACATTATTGGAGGTCGGTCTGGCACCGACAGCCGCGATGGCGAAGAAAGGCTTGACGAGGTTCGAGTAAAAATGCGCGCCGGAATCCTGCGGCATCAGGTAGCGGTAAGTGTTCTTGGCGGGCACGGTGAAGGAACCGGTGCCGATGCGGGTCTGGAAGTTGACGGTGATGTCGGCGGGATCGGGGTTGTAGAAAAAGATAAAGGTTTCCTGGCCGTTGGTGGCGGTGCCGACGGGTGAGTAATAGCTGTCACCCCACAGTTCGAGAGGTGGGATGCTGTACCAACGCGACTCGTAGTTGGCGCCGATATCTCCGGTTAGCAGGTGGACTTGGACGGGCTTGGTCGAGTTCACGGTCGCGCCTTTTAGCACACCGCGATTGAGGTAATAGGATTCCCCCTGGTTGAGCATGACGGTGATCTCAGGCGTGCCATTGGCGTCGGCGTCGATCTGCACCTGAGTTCCGTTTTGCGATGCCTGCACGAACATCGAGACAATCTCGAACATGGAACTGGTGAGCGGTGTCGGGTAGATTTCATTCTCGCCAATCGGCATCACGAAGGAACTGCCCCAGTCGATGGTGGAGGCGACCTCGGTGGCGTCCGCCAGCACCGGTCCGGGGTTGGTGGCCCAAGCCGACCGGGAGACCACGATGCCCTTGGTGGCGCCGATGCGGTCGCGCCCGTCAAACAACACGGAGGACGGATTGCGTGGTAGAGGAACGAGGTTGCGCAGGGCGATCACGGCACCAGCGGGCAAGCCATCGGGGTCATTGGCGTAGCCGGGAGGGATGCCGGTGGCATTGTTGCCATCGCCCCAAATCTTTGTCGTGGGCTGGGTGGGATGGTTGAGGTCGATCTCATAGCCGTCCTCCCAGTGATCATACACAATCCGGGTGCCGGAGGTGCCGACGACGATGGAGACCACTGAGTCGAGCGTGCTGCCAGTGCCGCTGGCAAGGATAAGAAAGGAGGAGCGGATCTGTGCCTCTGGCATCGGCACATAGTAGTCCTGAACGATGCTTTGAGCTTGCGACTGCGTGGCAGCGGCCAAGACGAGCAGCACGCAGGCAAAGGTTGAAATCAATCGCCGTGTACGGATGACGAGCACTCGCAGGAAAGTGGGAAAGCCATGAGCAAGCATTATATATGGAAAATGTGAAAAAACGACAAAATTATTACAAAACAAGCAAAAAACAAACAAAATTACAAAAAATGTGAATAATATAGTAATTGATTACAATGTGGTCGCCCCTTCTCTGGCTTGGTTCCTCAGCGCATCCAGAAATCCTTCGCGATTTGTCGGCTCGCAGTTCTTTGCTTTTTGAATCGACCAGGAGTGGTGACTATTTCCAGTGAAAACGATTCACCCAGTCACTACCTGGACTGCTTGACGATTTCCTAGAGAGCGCTCTTGCGAATCCCTGAATCTGCACCCAGAGGAACTCATGCCAGAGCCGAAGTTCCGTGGATCGACGGCATACCCTTTTGTCCAGGTTGTGGCTGGGAGAAACGCGCAGTGGCGCGCCCGGCAGGGATCGAACCTGCGACCTACGGATTAGAAATCCGCTGCTCTATCCACTGAGCTACGAGCGCCCTTGGCGGGGGGAATGGTAGCGCCTTTTGCGATTACGGCAAGTCGGCGCTTTTGCCGCACGCGCCGTTGGCCACTGACCTTGCCGGCAATGACGTTCTATTGCATGACTCAGGGTATCGGGAACGTTTTGTCGCGATGCTTCGAACGAGTTTTCTCATTTGCACTTTAAACGCCGGGATGGCGGCTTCACTGGTCGCACAAACGGCGGAGCCGGTGTCGCCCTGGGGGGATTTTGTGGAGATGGATTTCCCGTTTTTCAGCAGCGTACTGGACTGCCGCGATTTGGGCGAGGGTTTTCCCGAGGACAATCTGACCCCGCGCGGCCTCATCCTCAATCTCGGCCACAACGTCTGGGCCTGCTACGACCTCGACCTGCTGCGCATCGCCTGCATCTGGCAGGGGGAGGAGGGTCAGCCGCCGGTCACGCCAGAAGCGCTGGCACCGGGGTCGTATCACATCGCCGGTCAGAAAACGAAGGATGGGCAGGAGTTTCTGCCGAAGCCGTTGGGGAAGGTGTGGCTGACGAACGGGATTTATCCAGGGTGGCAAGTGGGGGAGAAGCCGGTGTTCGAGGATCCGAGGGAGCCAGCACCGAGTGTGGATGAGGTGGGGCGGGGGAGCTTGAAGTCGGCGGCTTTCACGGGCGTTCGCTTTAAACCCAGTCCAGTCTCAGGGACCGGAATCATTGGGGGCTGGGAGCTTGCATTTGAAGTTGAAGACGTGGCCATAGAGGAGGCTTGGGGCTGGGGATTCAAGCTGAGCAAAGGTCAGCCAGCCAAGTCTTTGCTGAATCGCGTGGTGGCCGTACCAGCTCATGACAAGCCGCTGGTCTGTGTGCTCGGGATGGGCAATACGATGCCCGTAATGGTTCAGTGGCAAGATGCCAGTGGAACTACCGAGACGCTGGACGTGCCTTCTGAAAAAGGGGTGCGTTGGGTGTTGCTGAGGCCCTCCATTGACGCAGGGCGTTTGAGCATGTTTTTTGAGGTGCCGTTGCTTCTGACGGAGGGTGGTCTCGCCACTACACGAGCTGCAGTTTGGCCTGAAAAAGTCGCCATCCAAGGCGAGTTAGCGAAAGCCAAACCCGCCGATACCTACGTCGTGGACAAGATTCCGCTGCCGGTGCCGAATCCTTGGAAACGGAACGTGCGGCTGGCCGATCTCGATTTCCTCGACGATCAAGGCAACGCGGTTGGGGTGACGTTTGACGGCGATGTCTGGCTGATCTCTGGATTGAAGGGAGATCTCGAAAAGGTGACTTGGCGGCGGTTCGCTTCAGGTCTGCATGAGCCGATGAGTTTGGTGGTGAGGAAAAGTTCGAAAATCGAAGCTCGAAATTCGAAGTCAGCGGAGATTTTCGTATTTGATCGCAGTGGGATTTGGAAGCTGCTCGACACCAATGGCGACGGCGAATGCGACCGCTATGAGATGTTCTGCAACCTCTTCGCGCAGACGGCGGAGACGCGGGAGTTTCCGAACTCGATGAAGCTGGGACCGGACGGGTCGCTTTACATTGCAAAGGGCGGCCAGGAAGGCACCACGCGTGGCAAACACAACGGCACCGTCATCAAGGTCGCGCCAGACGGCAAGTCGTTCGAGGTGATCGGGCATGGGCTGCGTCAGCCCTTTATCGGGGTGCATCCTGAGACGGGTCTCGTCACTGCCAGCGATCAGCAGGGGCAGTGGGTGCCATCCACGCCGTTGCAGGTGATCCGCGACAATCAGTTCTACGGCCACCAGCCGCATTCGGCCGAAGGCGAGCCCTACCCGCAGACGGTGGCCGAGCCGCTGGTGTGGATGCCGCACCCGGTGAATTCGAGCGGCGCCACCCAGGTCTGGGCGCTTGATCCGCGCTTTGGCCCGGTGGCGGGGGAGATGATCCACATCGGCTACAATCGGCCCGAGATTTTCCGGGTGGTGATGAAGGATGCGACCAGTCCGCAGCCCCGCTCTGCCGCCGTGATGAGCTTCTCACGCGACTTCGATTTCGGCCCGCTCAATGCCAAAATGAATCCGGCGGACGGCCAGCTTTACGTCATCGGTTTCCAAGTTTGGGGCACCACAGCCAAGGGACTAAGCGGCCTCGCGCGTGTTCGCTACACCGGCGCGCCGCGCGTGCTGATGAAAGAGCTGACCGCCACGGATAAAGGCGTCATCCTGCGCTTCAACGCCAAGCTGGACCCGGCCGCTGCCGCGGACCCCGTCAACTACAGCGGCGAACGCTGGAACTACCAGCGCACGGAAAAGTACGGGTCACCGCATTTAAAACCGGACGGTGGCTCCGGCCAGGAGTGGATGACGGCCAGCAGCGCCTATCTGAGCGCGGATGGCATGAGTGTGCTGGTGGGTTTCCCGGACATGCGTGATGGGGTGCATCAAATGCGCATCGGATGGGGCATCAAAAGCGCGGACGGCCTGCCAGCGCAGAACACCGCCTACTTCAGCCCCTGGGAGCTGGAGAAATTCGATGGCGAACGGATGGGCTTTGGCAAAATCGAGGTCGATCTCACCCCGCGCGCTGCCGTGGCGCAGGTCATGGGCCAAGCCAGTGTGGAGGAGGGGGAGAAGCTTTACCAGATGTTTGGGTGCATGGCCTGCCACAGCATCGACGGCACGCTCCAGGGCAAGGTGGGACCAAGCTGGAAGGGTCTCTACGGCAGTGAGCGTGAGATCGCCAACAGCAAGGTCAAACTCGTCAAGGCCGACGACGCCTACCTGCGTGAATCCATCCTCAACCCCGCCGCCAAGGTGGTGAAAGGCTTTGAAAAATTCGACACCGGCATGCCCATTTACGAGGGCATCCTCAACGAGTTCCAGGTTGAGTCCCTGATTCTTTACATCAAGTCGTTGCAGTGAGGGCGGCGCTGCCACAGCGAGCCAGCGGCTCGCTCCACACGACCCCAAAATCTGCGATGGTCACAGACCGCCGGTACAGCCTTGCCCCCTCCGGGAAAGGTGATATTCTGGCCGCCCATCATGGCACTGCAAAAAATCACCTCCGTCACCGGCTCCGGCGTTTACGTCCCCGGTGCTGACATCGACACCGACCGCATCATCCCGGCGCGCTTCATGAAGTGCGTCACCTTTGACGGCCTCGGCGAGTTCGCCTTTTACGACGTGCGCAAGGACGCCGACGGCAACGACAAACCGCACCCGCTCAACGATCCGCGTTTTGCAGGCGCCTCCATCCTGCTCTCCGGCGCCAACTTCGGCTGCGGCAGCTCGCGCGAGCACGCGCCGCAGGCGCTCTACCGCTTCGGCTTCCGCGCCATCATCGCCGAGAGCTTCGCCGAAATTTTCTTTGGCAACTGCACCACGCTCGGCATCCCCTGCGTTTGCGCCGCCGCCGAGGACATCGCCGTGCTGGCGGCCGCCATCGAAGCGAATCCGAAGCTGGAGATCAAAGTCGATCTCGACAGTCAGCGCGTTTTCTTTGGCGATCAAAATTTCACCGTCATGCTGCCCGACACCGCTCTCGAAGCGCTGACCAGCGGCCAGTGGGACCCCATCGCCGAGCTGCTGGAGCACAAGGACGCCGTGCATGAGCGCATGCAGGCGCAGGGCTGGGTGAGCTGAAAGCGAGGCAAGCTGCCAGCTTGCCCGCGCAACCTGGCAGGTGGCCCCCATTAGCCATGCCCGACCCCATCCACGTCATCGGCCACCGCAATCCCGACACGGATGCGATTTGCTCCGCGATCGGTTATGCCGCGTTTTTGCGGGACGTGCGCGGCATGGAGGCGGAGGCGGCGTGCTGCGGCGAGGTGAGCGTGCGCACGAACTGGGTGCTGCAACAAGCCGGGGTGAAAGCGCCGAAGTTGTTGCTGGATGTGCGGCCCACGGCGGCCAGCATTTGTCGGCGGGAGGTCCTCACAGCCGGGCCGGAGGAGATGTTCCTTTCGGTCTATCGCAAAATGACGGAGCGCCACTTTCGCAGCATTCCGGTGGTGGATGGGGAAGGGCGTCTGCTGGGATTGCCGGGCATCCAGGACATGGCGCAGCTGTTTTTGCCGCCCGACATGCTGCAATTCGAGGATGGCCGCCGGGATGCCATCAACCGTGAAATCCGCACCAGCCTGGGCAACATCGTCTCCGCCGTCGGCGGCGAGGCGCTCGGGGCGGTGACGGCTTTGACTGAGCTGAGCGATCTCGTGCTCGTCGTCGCCGCGTCGAGTGTCGAGACCACCCGCAAGCGCGCTGCGCAGTTCCCGGCGGAGCAACTGGTGATTGTGACGGGCGACCGGCCGGAGATACACGCGTTGGCCATCGAAATGGGTGCCCGCTGCCTGCTGGTGACGGGAGGCTTTCAGCCTTGGGACAGCATTGTCACGCAGGCAGAAGCGAAGGGTGTGGCCATCATTCGTTCACCTTTTGACACCGCGTCCACTTCCCAACTGGTGCGTTTTTCGCGGCCGATTCGGGAGTCGCTCAGCGATGACTTTTTGGCTTTCCCCTCGCGCGCCCCACTGCGGGAGGTGATGCATGCGGTGCAGCACTCGCAGCAACCGCTGTTTGCGGTGGTGGATGAGGAGTCGCGCAAGCTGGTGGGGGTGTTTTCCAAGTCCGATCTCATCGAGGTGCCGCGCGCGCGGCTGGTGCTGGTCGATCACAATGAGTTCGCCCAGGCGGTGACCGGGGCGGATGAGGCGGAGATTTTGGAGGTGATTGACCACCATCGGCTGAGCGGCAACCTGCGCACCAAGGAGCCGATTCGCTTCTTGAACGAGCCGGTGGGGAGCACCTCCACCATCGTCGGCATCATGTATCGCATGGCTGGGGCCGCGCCGGACCAAGGCACCGCCATCTGCCTCTGCGCCGGCATCATTTCCGACACCCTCCACCTGACCTCCCCCACCACCACCAACACCGACCGCGAGATTCTTGAATGGCTCAGCGGCCTGGGTGGCATTGATTGCGCGCAATTTGTGAAGGACTTTTTCGCCGCCGGCTCCATGTTGCGCGAGCAGACGCCCGAGCGCGCCCTGGAGAGCGACCGCAAAGTCTTCGAGGAAAACGGCTGGCACATCAGCATCTCGCAGATCGAGGAGCTCGGTCTCGAAGGGCTGTGGAAGCGCGAGGCCGACCTCCATCACGCGCTGGAGGAACTGCTGAAAAAGCACAGCCTGCACTTCGCCTGCCTCATGGTCACCGACATCACCCGTCACCATAGTGTCCTGCTCGTGGCCGGCGACAAACGCATCATTGCCCAAGTGGACGCCGACCACGCCGCGCTGCGCGAGCACGTCTTCGACCTGCCCGGCGTCGTCAGCCGCAAAAAACAACTCTTCCCCTACATGAGCCACGTTGTCACCAAGCTCAGTCCGCCGGTGTAGTCATGGCCGCTGCTGTGTTCCCGGCTTGGTCATGCTCAGGCGAATGAAACGCAGCGTACGGGGAGGCGCAAGGTGGTAGCCGCGTAGTGCTGGCTTGCAGTCAAGCACGGTTCGAGTCAAGTAGAGGGAGGGCAGTCCGACGGCTTGCCAGCAAGAGAGGGCGCGAGCTGTCCGCTGGGGCAGCGTGGCGTAGTCTGGAGCCCCTGCATGCAATCGTGGGACAGTCCCCAGCAGTGGCTAGCCGACGAAGATGGGGCTGCTCCGCGACAAGAGCCCTGGGTGGATGGCCAAAGGCGCTTTTTTATGCGGCGGCTTCTGTTTCTTCCACCGCTTCGGTGGCGACGGTGAGCTTGAGGAAGCAGTCGATCTCGCTGTGCAGTTTGACCGGGACTTCAAAGGTGCCGGTGCTTTTGATCGGCTTTTCGAGCTGAATGAGGTGGCGGTCGATTTCGATGCCGCTCTCGTCAAGCACGGCCTTGGCGATGTCCATCGTGGTGATGGAGCCGAAGGCTTTGCCGCCCTGGCCGGTGGCGAGGGTGAGCTTAAGCTTGAGTTTCTTGAGCTTGCCGGCGGTTTTTTGAGCCTCGGCCAGTTCGGTGGCCTCGCGCTCGGCGCGCACTTTTTTCAAATTCTCGATCTGGCGCAGGTTGCCTTTGGTGGCCTCGTAGGCTTTGCCCTGGGGCACCAGGAAGTTGCGGGCGAAACCACGGCGCACTTTGACGACGTCGGCTTCCGAGCCGAGATTCTTGATTTTTTCTTTGAGGATGACTTGAACGGTCGCCATGATAAACTCCTGGTCGGGTTTGGGGGAAAGGGCCGCGAAAGTAGGCGGAAGCCAGGGGATGTCAAATCAACAATGGCCTTTTTCACAAGTCCAGCCGGAGCCGGGCAAATTCCTCGCAAATGCGAAAGTAGAGGCCCATGGAGTTGATGTCGATCCACTCGTCCGGGCTGTGCAAGGCACCGACCAAGGGTCGCGACAGCACGACAGGGATGCCCCGGGAGGCAATAAAGCGCGCATCGCTGCCGCCGGAGGCGCGTACCAGGTTGGGGGCTGAGCCGGTGAGCTTGGAGGTGACCTCCAGATAGAGCGGGTCGGGCGCGAGCTGAGTGGGCTCGGCGGCCATCAGGACGTCGACTTCAGTTTCCGGTCCCGCCGCGGCGCGCAGGCGTGCGAGCATGGAGGCGACTGTGTGGGGAGGCGGGAAGCGCACATCCACGCAGGCATGGGCCTCGCCGGGGATGCAGTTGATGGTTTCATTGGCGGTGCGCATCACCGTGGGCACGCAGGTGGGGTGCCAATGATCGGCGCTGTCTTCATGACCGCTTTGCAGGGTCTCGAACTCGGCCAGGACACGGCTCAAGGCTTTGTTGAGACGAAGCAATGCGTTCGCGGCCAGCCAGGGCCTGGCGGCGTGACTTTCCTGCCCCCGGCAACGAAGGCGTGCATGCAGGATGCCTTTCTCTGCGATGGTGATGTCTTTGATGGATCCCCCATCGGGAACGATGGCGCTGTCGCAGCGCAGGCCGGCGTCCTCAAACAGGTGGCGAACGCCGTCGCAACCGCCAATCTCCTCATCCGAAGTCACCGCGATGCCAAGCGAGGCTCCCGGGTGGGCGCGCTGCAGGGACACGAACAACTCCACCATAATCGCAAGCTGGCCTTTCATGTCGCCAGCACCCGGACCGTGGATGCGACCGTCGCGCACGCGCGATTGGTAAACCGACAGGTCGGGATGATCGATCACATCGAGGTGTCCGACCATGAGAATCTTTGGATTAGGCTCCTCAGGCGGAGTCGCCACCAGCGATTGCCGGCCGTTGCACACAAACTCGCGCAGACGGACATGGCCGGCCGTCTCGAGGTGGGCGCGCAAAACAGCGAAGCAGCGAGCACGCTCTTGTGGCCGGCTTTCGGTGCTGGGTATGAGGACCAAGTCCCGGGTCAGGGTGATCAGTCGTTCGAGCAGGCTGGAGGGGACGAACATGGGGAGAAGATCTCAATCGCGCACATAACGCCAGTCGATCGGCAAGTCCTGCTCGGCGCGACTCAACAGGTCGTGACAAGCGCCCGCGGAGGTGCCCAGGCAAAGAAACTGGCCTTTGTTGACAAGGCCGTCGCTGGTGAGGTTGAAGTTGATCGGCAAAATGCCGCGCTCATGGTAGGGATGGAAGAGATGGCCGTGACGGTCCAACTGGCCTAGCACCTCTGCGCCGGAAAGAGGCTGGGCCAGCTGCAGATTGCGCATCAGCCAGGCACCCCGCGGCAGGTAATGACGGCCCAAGACGGAAGGATAAGTGGCGCCAGTGACACGCGCGTTGATTTCACAGGCATAAACCCGGTATGACCCCGGTGCAGGCAGTGCGGTTACTAGAAAATCCACGCTGGCGGTGCCGCGATAGCCCTGGTCATAAAGCCAGGAACCGGCCACTCCCGCCTGTGCGAACAGTTCCTCCGTCAAACCGGGATAAGCTTCCAGATAGGGAGGGGGCGACTCATTGCCTTGATGCACGCTGTCCTCGCTGAGAATCTGTTCGGTCAAATCGTAAAGATGAACCGCGTCATGATTGAGGAACATCTGCACGCTCGGGCTGTGGATGCGGCCGATGCCGTGCAAGCCGGGTCGCAGCCAGCCCTGCACCATGCAGGCGCCCTCGTGGAAATAGAGTTCCGGAATACGAACGCTCCTATTCAGAGTGTCAACCTTCATCAATCCAATCCCGGAGGCACCAATGGGGGATTTGATGACGGCGCGGTCGTATCCCCGGCCAGCCAACTCGCGAAGGAAATCCGGCACTTCCTCCGGCGTGTGTGCCACTCGCGTTTCGAACACGGGAAGCCCCGCCTGCTCCATGTGAAGATGCAGCCGTAATTTGTTGTTGCCAATTTTGCTGCCAGCAGGGCTGGATAGAGTGCGCTTGCCAAGCAGCCTGGCGAGCTTGCTGATGATTGCATCGGTGACAAAGGCGTCAACCGCGCTGGACGGATGACCGCGCCACTTTTCGATGACCGCCGCGCATGGCAGGGCTTCGTTCAGGTGCATGGCTTCGCCCAGAGCCAGGTAGTCAGAATGGGAAAGCAGCCCCACCCTCGGCAATAGCAGTCCAAGATCGCCTCCAAAGTACACCGCCAAATCCCTGTCCGGCTCGCTTTCCAGCACCAGCAGGTTGTCGCCGCCGGGGAAAAGCAAACCCAGGATCGGCAGCAGGCGGCCACCGTAAGATTCCCAGCCCACCACTTCTTTTTGCAGCAGGCGGGTTTCCTCCTCGTTGCCGAAAAACATCGCCATCAAGTTGGCGATGAAAAGCACGCTTTCATTCTCCCAAAAACGCGGTGTGTGGCTCTGGGTATTGACCACCAGGGGAGAATTGGGCAAGGGCGGGAGGGCGGGGTTCATGACCTTTCCATTTACTAATAGGGGCGAATCTTTGGCGCTTAGGGAGCATAGCGCGCAACGACCCCGCTCGCCAGCACGGTTCGCCTTCAAACTAGAACGCGTCCAAGCGCCAGTAGCGCGATCACACTCATGGCGTCGCGGATTTCGCCGCGAGCGGCCATGGCGACGGCCTCGGACAACGGCAGGCGGCGCACGGTCAGTTCTTCGCTGTCCTCGGGCTGCGGGGCGGATTGAGTGAGTTGGCGGGCCACAAAAAGGTGGGCGGTCTCGTTGCTCACAGAGTTGGAAAGCTGCAAATCCGCGAGCAGAGGCTCCAGGCTGCCCGCGACGAGGCCGGTCTCCTCCAGCAGCTCCCGGCGCGCGCAATCCTCCAGCGACTCCCCCTCCGGGCAGCCGCCCTCGGGAATCTCCCATTCGTAGCGGTTCTGGGTGTAGCGGTACTGCCCGACCAGCCAGGTGTGATCCGCGTCATCGATCGGCACCACACCGACGGCGCGGTTGCGGTATTCCACGACTCCATAAATGCCGGGCGATCCATTGGGTTTCAGCACTTGGTCCTCGCGCACGCGGATCCAAGCATTGGCATAGACCTCGCGGCTGCAGAGCGTGGTCCATGGATTGTGATCGGGATTGTGAGTCATTCGGCGCGGGTTGAGAGATGCACCCCTTCCGCCGTGACACGGGCGTGACGCAGGGCTTTGAGTGTCGCCGACAAAGCGGCGTCCTTGTGATAGGGGGCAACCCAGGTCCAAAACTCCTGGCTTTGCACGAAGCCGTCCGGAATCTCTCTTCCCGGCGCCTCCAGATGGATGATGCGCAGGTCCGGTCCGTTCTCGCCGACCTCGACATGGAAACGGGCGCGTCCCACGAGGTAGCGTTTGCCTTTGCCGGAAAAGGGCAGGGGATTGAGCGGCAGGCTGATGTCTGACAGCAGCAGATTTTTCTCCGGGTTGGTGCCGGTGAAGCGAACGATATCGGCGTAAGTGCCGTTGCCGAGGTCGGGGGCATTTGCCACGACGGCATTGAGTTCGGCCAGCGATAGGTCGAGGCTCGCGTCCTTGTTGGCGGCGAGATCTCTTTTTAGCGCATCCCACTTGACCATCAAAGCTGACTCCGCTTCGGCGGACAGTGCGAGTGGCTCAAAGGCGGCGGGTTCGTTTACGGTGAATTTTTCGATCTCCGCGTTCTGGCGCAGCAGAGTGTAGGCGCTCCAGGCGATGATGCCGCCAAAGATGAGCGCGGCGGCGGCCATGATGAAACAGCCATAGTAGGGGCTGAAACTGGAGACAGGGGCTTTGACAGGACGGGACATGCGATTTGCGTCAGTCAACGAGCGAACTCAGGTCCGGTCAAGTCGGGAGCGATAGGAGAGTGTGAACTCTCATCTGACTTCAAATAAAATAGGCAACTTCAAACCCCAAAGCTACCCGCCGTGTTCACGTTCTGTCAGGCTTGGAACTACCGAACTCACCCGCAACTGCCGCAGACAGTGCAATGGTGCTTCCGCCCGCAGTTCCCGTATG
>VFQQ010003120.1_pt1 | contig 16743 bp, 17 predicted proteins | sample 3512341 | NCBI WGS metagenome assembly VFQQ01 (sample SAMN10412373, study PRJNA504923) | tailings metagenome | isolation source: Relicate 2 Philex TSF1 revegetated site | place: Philippines: Tuba, Benguet | collected 2017-08-29 | reverse complement strand
TCAGAGCAGCCAAAACATCTTGCCAAGCGGGGGCCCTCCACACATGCTCCGGGGGTGGTAGACATGTATTCCTGCGTTCACCAAACTCGGGGTTGACCATAATTAATTAAATCTTGAAGATGCGTTTCAAAAATGCGATTTCTACTAAACAAAGTACCCGTTAAGAGGATTTATGAAACGCTTACGTCAAGCTCCGGATACTATCCCAGTCGCACTTCGCGATGTGGTTGAGTATCGGAAATCAGGCTTAAGCTTAAATCACGTAGTTGGATGTCCGCTTGATTGTGGCTATTGCGTTAGGCATCTTTTTGCTAATTATGAAATGAAGCAGCCACATCTCATTGTGGATGATGAAGAGGCTGTCGAAATTCTAGTTGGGCATTGGGCATTTCGTCCTTCAATAACGCCCATTCAAGTATTCAATCGTGCAACGGATCCATTTCTACCTGTCGTCAAAGAGCATCTCTTTCGGACGCTAGAGGCGCTTGATCGGCGTGGGCTTACTAATCACGTTCTGGTAATTACGCGGTGGCAGATTGATCGAGAGGATGTATTGCGCCTTGAGAAACTGTCCCATATCCGGCTGACCATTCTTGTTACTTGGTCGGGTATTGCCGACAAACGAATTGAGCCTGTCGACTCTGGGATCGCTGAAACATCTTTGGAGACGCTCAGTAAATATGTGAAGCGGTCAAAAGTCCTACTTTACTGGCGTCCTATTATTGCTGGGATAAATGACAGCGATTCACATCTGTCTCGTGCAGCTATGCTTAGTCATTTTGCACATGCGACAGTATTTACCGGTTTATTTTTTAGAGAAGAGATCAGAAAGCATTTCAGGTCGATTGGGGTTGAAGATCTCTATGATGATGTAGCGCGACGAAAGATATTCCCGGAAGCTGTCGAGCGGCGCATTCTGGAATCTTTTAAAGGAAAGAACCTGTTCAGGAAAACGTCATGCGGAGTCAGCTTCGCGCATAACGTCGCAGATTATAACGGTCATTATGGAATAAGTGAAATCTGCGACATTTGCCCGGTTACTCAAGTCGAGATCTGTGCTGCCGCTCACCGTAAACCAAAGCTTGAGGAGGTTAAGGCAATTGCTCAATTGGCTGGTCTTTCAGGCGATGTGATTGAGATTGATGAAAGACGCATTGCTGTGTCCGACAGCGTCGAACAACAACGCTATTTTATACAGCATACCTTGAACTATCAGGTTCACGATAAATCGCTGCCACATAACAAGTATCGACATGGTCGAGCGGAGATCGGATGGTCTTAGAAAATAGCCAGTTTTGGGTAATTGATGTTGAGGGCAATGGCGGGTCACCACCCGAAATCGTTGAGCTTGCGATGGTTGAAGTGGATGGCTTGCTGTTAGGTAGTAATCCGCGCCATTGGCTGATCAAGCCTCAGCAGCCTATCACATCTGTAGTATCGCGGATCCATGGGTTGACCGATGCCGATGTTGCTAACGCCCCCAGCATAGAGGATTTAGCAGACGATATTTTGATGCGAATTGAGGATACGCCCATCGTTGGACATAACGTGCGGGTCGAGGTTGATATTCTCACAAGATCATTGCCAGGATGGAATCCTAGGATTGCTATTGATACAGTTGATCTCGCGCGCTCCGTTGTTCCTGGATTGAGTTCTTATAGCCTTGGCAAAATCGGGAAGTATCTCGGTCTGGAGGAAGAGGCTACTAACCGAACAGGGGGACGACATCACACCGCTTTGTTTGATGCGACTCTGACGGCACTGATTTTTATTGATTTGCTTCGACGGACGCCTAGCGCCCAGAGGCGAGCCTTGCTCGATGATGCTGATATACTGAATTCGAAGCAGGGATCATTCTTATGAAACGGCGTTATTTTAAGATTGGAATTGCGGGAACGCACTCTACTGGGAAATCGACTTTTCTAGATTCCCTTAAGATCAAAATTGAACAGCAAGGGCTTCGTGTCGGAGTGATAAAGGACCTAGCCCGTGCTGCTCGAAACGAAGGATTCCCCATTCTTAAGGAGCAGACTGAAGATACTGCGCTTTGGATTATGGCGGAGGGAATTCGCCGCGAAGTAGCTGCGACGTTGTGTAGCGATGTGATTCTTGTCGATCGAGCAATTTTTGATGCGTTAGGATACTTGGAGGCCGCGCTTGAGATAACGCATCGCGAACGCGATGATGCGCGCCACGCTATGCTCGAAGGAATGTGTCGTAGCTATTGTCAAGATTACGATCTCATAATTGTTACGGTACTGGATCAATCGATGCCGTTGGGGGAGGGCCGTGATCCCGACGAAAATTTTCGCGCGTTAGCTGGAGATAAGATACGAGCTATCGCAGATAAGCTTGGTCGTCCTTTTATCATCATGACTTCCAAAGATCGTGAATCTGTTCAAGATGAAGTTGTTTCGCTTGTTCGGAGTAGGCTTGGAGGGATTGTTTCCCCCTAATGGTCAAGAATGCGCCGGTGTGCGATTTGTTTGGTGAGTCGCGGTTGGGCCTAGGATGCATGGCTCTATCTGGATTATTCGGACACGTAGAACGCAAAGAAGCAATTCGTACAATCCATCGCGCCATTGAGCTAGGCATTCGCCATTTCGACACTGCTGAACTTTATGGGCCATACATCGGCGAAGAAATTCTTGGCGAGGCTTTAGTGGTTTGTCCAGATAAGGCCATTGTTGCGACCAAAGTCGGATACAAAATTTTCGATGGGAAAAAGGTCGGTTTGGACAGTCGACCTATGTCGCTGCAACTAGCCGTCGAAGGCTCATTGCGGCGATTGCGCCGGGATAGGATCGATCTTGTCTACCAGCATAGACAGGATCCAGCCGTTCCTATCGAAGATGCCGTCGGGGCGTTGGCGAAGTTACAAGCGGAAGGAAAAATTGGAAAAGTTGGACTTTCCGAGATCGACGGTACGACGTTGGCTCGGGCTTCCGATATTGTGAAGATTGCCGCAGTTCAGAATGAATACTCACTACTTCATCGCGAGTCAGCGAAAGAGATTTTAGGCGAGATAGAAAGCTCGTCCACGGCATTTGTTGCTTATTCACCGCTTGCGCGAGGGCTACTAAGTGAAACCGCTCGGGTCTGGACAGAGCAAGCATCTGACGATTACAGGCGTCAAGATGTCCGTTTTTCTCCTGATAGATTAGCTGTAATTCGCGCCGCTACGAAAAGCCTTCATAGAATTGCTGCGGAGCGGCAAGTCGCCGTACCGGTCATTGCATTGTCTTGGTTGCTCAGTAAAAGTCCAAATCTTGCCGTTCTCCCAGGATGTAAGACGGTCACGCAGGTATCTGCGGTCGTAAAGGCAACAAAGCTTTCTTTATGCGCCGAGGAAATCAATCTCTTGGATGGGCTTACTGTGAAAGGTTCTGAGGACTGAAGTTTTGCTGTCACGCGAAAACGCTCGAGTTTCTTTCCGGATAGCTCTGGTACACATGCTCAAAGACTGCTGAGCACTTCTGTGCGTACAATGCGGGGGCAGGGCGCGTCAGAATGTCGAAAATCACAAAGTTTTCCTTGCTGAGATTCTCGCGAACATGACGTTGTTCTTCGTAGTCTAGACCGCGCGAGAGCTTGAGCAATTCCTCTAAGGGTTGCTCGTTGTTTCGGTTGCCGTTGTTGCCGCCTCCGATCAGCGCTCCAAGCTTTCCGGCGGCTTCAGCTCGGCTCGGCTAGGATTGAGCCGTACGAGATGCTCCAGTTTGGCGGCAATAGCCGCATTGAGTGCTTAGTAGTCGGTATTCTTGTGCTGGAGTTCCTTGATGCGCTGCGCGAGCGGCTTGAAGTTGATCATTGAAAGATCGATGGCCGCAGGACCATTTTCCTGGATCTTCGACTCGACGATCGGCTGATCGAGCAATCCGGCGGTATTGTGAAGGACTTCGAAGATATCGTGCGGATTGGAGTTGAGATTCGTACGAATTGTGGCGGCTAAGGTGTCGAAGCCTCCGTTAGCATCCGCCTCAAATCGTTCCGATTGTTCTGACGACGGACACTCAGCAAGGGCGATGCAGTAAATTCAACGTTTAGGCGTGGGCGTGCTGCTCTTGCGCTATGGTTGCTTAGCACGATAGTAAGCGCGCATGCCCGGCAGCTCCCTGGTAACAGCCTCGCCAAGTAGCTCCTCGACCCAGGCGCCGTATTCGTCCGGAAATCGCATGCGCGCACATTTGGCTGCATTCAGGATAGCATCACGGAATCGCGTTTCGCCAAGCGCCTGCCGTACACTCGCGCAAGAGAGCAGATCTATCGTGCTGAGAACTCCTGCCGATATGGGAACGCGGTTCGCAATCCGTCGACCGCGCGTCTCATCGATCACGACGCAACAGCCGCGTCGCGCACCCAGCGCGATCGTTGCGGCTTCGCCATCGTCCAGCGCATCGGCGCCAGCGGCGCTGACGAGAGAAACCATGTGTTGCGTGCCCTGCACATCGAGGTCGCACCGCAGGAGCAATCCCCGCTTTTCAAGTTGACCAACAGTCACTGAGGCGTCGCCCCCAGTGAAGGGATCGCGCCCAACTTCGCGATACGCCGCCGTCGCCATGATCAGAGGACGTGCGAGCGCTTCAATCACTGCGCTCGCTTCCCCGCTGCCGAGGACATTGATCAAGACGCTGGCGTCAATAGCGAGTTCCGCGTGAAGCTCAGTCAGCGTCGAGGGCGTCGAGACCATTGTCTCCCTCCACGCCATAGCTGTCAGCGATCTCGCGAAGCCGCACGCGATCCACGCGCAAGAGGCGCGCGAGTTGGCCTTCGGTCAGCAACTCCTTCGCATACGCCTCGGCGGCAAGCAGCCAAAGCCGAGGAGGGACAAGGTTATTCGGTTTCTGTTCGCCGATGACTTCACGAACGAGTTCGCCGCCAAACTTACGATCTTTGAGGCTGTGCCACGTCCCGCGCTTGAGCAGTTTCAGTGCTTCAAGGCGCATGCACATCGCTTCCTCGGAGACGTTCCAGCGATGTGCCATCAGGATTAGATGGCGCGGCGTGAACTTTATGCTGACATCTTTGTATTCCTGAAACATGCGCCGAACAGGTTGAGCCGGCATAAGAAAAGCCGAAGCAAAAGTGTTTGCGTAAATCTCCTCGCGCGGGTCTTCTGGCTCACCATCATAGACGATGTCTGGTTGGTCTCGAGTTCCTATGAAATGCCCTAATTCATGCGCGCCCGTCATGGCGCGGCGTGATGCGGAATGATCCGAGTTCAGTAGAATGCAGGGACCAATCTCCGGATCGTAAGCATAAAGGCCTGAGACGCCAGGATCGAGTTTGTCTAGGAAGACCCGAACGCCGAATTCTTGTTCCAGCAATGACACGATATCCTGGACTGGCGCGTGCCCCAGCCCGTGACGTATTCGCAACTCCATTGCAGTTTCTTCCGCCTGTTCACGAACATCGCCCGCTATGAGGCGCCGCTCATGGGGAATGGGCGGACGCCGCAAAGGGCTAACGAGATTCTCAAGCTCCACCTCGGCGGCCGCGAGATCGTTCAATCGAATGGCGGCTTCCAGCTTCGGTCCATCTTTTCCACGCAGAGACGACCTGAAGCGTGGGACCAAATCCACATGCACGGCGGTGCGGCGAAGCAACTCTGCCGCGCTGGTGTTGTATGCGTCTGCAAGTGCGACAAGTTCTTCTGGTTGCGGTCGACGTTGCCCCTTCTCGATGGCGACCAACGTGGGACGAGACACGCTGATGATTTGTGCAGCTTGTTCCTGCGTAATGTCCGCGCGAGTGCGCGCAACGCGCAACCGCTCGCCAAGGTCTTTGGGATCGATGCTGCTTAGGCCGTCGGTCATGACAGGGCTCCAAGCTCTCGAAACAGAGAAGCCGACGGGAAGGTGCCGACGAACGACAGCCATTCCTTGCGGTGCGCACGTAGCACGTTATTCACGCCGTCGATCGCAACGTCTTCGGATTCGCCGAGGGCAGCAGCCATCGCCTTCGCTTCGCGTACCACAATCTTCGCTTTCGGATCGAGTATGGCGAAGTCGTGCATCGCCAAAGTAGCGCTGATCGCCTGTTGAATCTCGCTCTTACTTGGCACTGCGCCGTTGCCGATAGTCCAAGGCGGTCCCGCCGCGAGGTCTGGCCAGATGTACATTTCGCCAGATAAGCCCGATGCCAAGAGTGATTGCCGCCGCAGCACGCAATTGGCACAAAGGCCGCAATGGCGTGCTTTCATCTGACCCACGCTCTGCCGTGAGCCTCGGCTGCAGGAAACAGTCTTCTCCCACCCATCACTGAGGCCCGCTTCGCGCAGCGCAACCAGCGTTTCGCCTTTCGTACTCCAGATACGCGGGTGCACGAATTTAATGGAGCGTTCGAACACGCGGCTGATGAAACGCCCGAACATACTCGTGAATACTGGGCTCATGCGGACATCGGGATGTTCATGACCGATCACAGTGAGTGCTGGGCCGAACGTGCCTTGTCCGCTTTCCGGTACGACAACTTCAGTGCCTTGCATGAGGCCGGCCGCCGTCGCCGCGACTGCACCGAACAGAAAGCCGCGCGAGCGATAGCTTTGTTCACGCAGGGACCAACCGCCGTTCGGAAGAGAAATGGGCATGGAGACCCAGCGCGTGGTTGCTACGTGAGAATTATCGGTTTTCTTTTCGGTATCGCCGATGCGCCCGGTCGAGACGCGGATGACGTGTTGGCCGGGTTTTGCATGCAATCGAGCCGCTGCGAATGAATCAAGGCCATTGCTGTACGGGATCACGATCGGCGGCGTGCTCGCGAGCGAGAGCGTATCCTGCGGGTCGATTGGCAGTGGCGCGCGCCCACTACGAAACGTCAGGTACCAAGTATCGCCGGTCAACATCTCCAAGAGTGCCGACAGTTCTGCTCGCAGATCATTGGCGTTCCAGAATTCGAAATCGCGTACTGGAACGGAGAGATGCAGGTCGCGCTCCCAGCACGTTGCATGGTGGCGGGTCACGCGACGATCGATGAAGGCGATAGCGCCTGCAATTACGAGTAAGTCCTCAGCGCGCGCGGGAATTTTAAGGCGCAAGAAAGTGCCGAGCGCTTTGGGCTCCAGTTTGAAGTGCTCGCCGAGTACACACGGCGTGAATGCGTCCGGCACATGGTCCGTCGTCGCGCACACATAGATGTGGCCACTCGGGCGCACGATGATCTGATCCCTATCCATCAAAGTGCCTCATCCAATTCCACTTCGGGCCGCAACCGCCCGCGATACGCCGGTGCGCGTTCGAGAAGGCGCCGCGCGGTGGCAGAGGGATCAATGTGCTCAACTGCAGCCGTCAGGGCGGCCGCCGTGATGCGGCCATTCACGCCGTTCTCGAAAGCGTGCCGGCGTGCTTCGCGGAGTTGCGCCTTGCGCTGGTGATCGACGGTTTGGCTTAGTGCTTCTTGCATGACGGCGCGCGCGTTTACGCCGTCCGATGCGACTAGCATCCCGGCGGCATTTGCGAGCAGTTGTCGTTCAATCGCCGAGTTTGAGCCCCCCAATTCCGCTTGAGTGGGGAGTGCTCGCGTGCCCGGCAGTTGACGGAGCGCAGCCTCCACCGCGACTTCCAAGCGGCGCAGAAAGCTCGCTCCGATCCCTTGCCGGAAATCGGTTTCGATCGCGCGCTGCGCCGCTTCCGGCGCATATCGATCTCGCTCCGCCTCCCGCTCGCACATCTTGAAAAGGCTCTTCCAGCGGCGGGGCATGGGGAGCGACCTGTAGATGCCATCACGCATCGTCGTCTCCTATTCCATGGATGTTCTTACATGCCGGTCTGACTTTGTAAAGACTTTCGTGCAAGATTTATTTATCAATGTTGGTTGCGAGATAATGGAGCCGAAAATATGCAAAACATCAGTGAGTTAGTATTTTTTTCCTAAACTCTTCGCGCGTGCGCCCATTGTCACCACTCGAAACGTGCGGCGGCATTGCTAGTCAGCTGGAGGCTCTTCTCGGAAATGGCGGAGATTAGAGCGCGCCTTAGTCGGACGCGCCACTAGACACGAGGCGGTACGCGATAGCACTTTTCTTCCGCAATTTTCCGGTCTTGCAGCCATTTGATTGAGCCCGGTTTTATTCGCCATCGCTGCATCGCTCTCACAAATAGCGATTACTTCGGTCGTGTTGGCGACACCGTCCAAAATGTCGCGTTGTCACAGCTGAAGCTCGGGTCAAAAATGCCTGTGACAACGCGACTCACGCGCTAGCAAATTTTCGAGCGAATTCAAGAGTGAAACCTGCGTTCATTGCTGTGCCAACGACCCATTTTCCGGCACTCTAAATCCGGCCGTTTTCGTACCAATTGGCACAGCTCAAGCGCAGCGGTGCCTTGAGCTGTGCCAACGCGAACCGCGCGCCATCAAATTTGCGTGCGATTTCAACGGTGACAATCGGGATCATAGCGGTGCCAACGACATATTTTTACCGCGTCAGTCGCGTTCGTGTTGAATTGGGCGCACGAGCCGTCGTACGCGAGCGCCGGCCGTTTCGGCCAGCGCGTCGAACGCCTGCGCCAACCCGCCGACCGGCACACCGATCTCGGCCGCCACTGTCGCCTCCAGGCGGGCGCCGGTGATCCCGGTCCGTGTCATTATGCGGGCGAGCTCGGCGCATTCAGCCATTCGCCGACGCGCCGCAAGCTCGATCCAAGACGTTTCGTCGACGCCGTCGTTGCGCCGGCGGGCCTTGGGAGCGGGGACCGCCACCTGGCTTTCCCAGCCAGTCGGCAGCGCCGACAGCGTGGGCAAGCGATCGAGGCCCGGGGGCAGGGTGCGCGCTTCCACGCGGCTGGACCCGACGCACCAGCGCCGCCAGGCGCCATAGGCTTTCGCCAAGTCGGCGGCGATCGCGATCCAAGCAGCCGTCTCGGCATGCTTTTCGAACCGCGCTAGCGCCCGCTCGTAGCCGCTCGCCGCCGCCGCCAGCGCGTCTTCCAGACGGCGGCGATCACGGATCGCTTCATCGGCCGCCCCAGCGCCCTCCCAGGCGATCAGTTCGGCCTTACGCCGCGTGAGTTCCAGCGCCATCGGCGAGCCTGCAGGCTCGGCGGCCGCCAATTGATCGAACGCGCGTACGCGGACCTCCAGGCGCAGCTCGCGCGCACCGGGCATGGCCGCCGCTGGCGTCGCGGCCGGAAGGCGGGCGAGGGCGTCCCGGACCGCAGGCGCGTCCAGCGGGTCCTCGCGCAAGGCGACCGCCTCGTAGAAGGCTTTGCCAGCGTGCGCCGCTGCGATCCCGGCGGTGGTGGCGTCGGCCGTCGCCTCGCGAAGTCGAGCCCCGAGTTTGGTGTTCGGATCAGCGCCATCCGCCTTTCGCTGGTTGAACCGAATAGCCAGTCGCGCCCGGCGTCGACGGTTCGAGAAGTCCTGGAGGGCCGCGTCGCCGGCGGGATCCGCGCGGTCCGCATTTGCGCTGCCAACCAGCGTCGCCACGCCGAACCGCTCGAGCGCCGTGCGCTTGGCGCCCAAATGACGCTGGCCTTCGATCTTGATTCCGAGATCCTCGTATGTGCCAGGGAAGTACCAAAATGGTACTGTTCGGTTCTCCCGCGCGGCCCAGCGCGCGACGACGTCGTTCACGATCTCGGCATAGCGGCGTTTCAGCGCCACCACCCACTCTTCGCCTTGCGCACCACGGTCCTTTTGTTCGGCGAACGTGACCCCTTCGACAATGGGGCCGCCGGCGGCGCCGTCGAACTGGACCCGGACATGGCTCACCGGCCGGTCATGATAGACGACGTGGAGATGGAAATTCCGTGGGTCGGATCCTTTGGCGATGTCAGGCAGATGCACGACTGCCCACCAGCCAAGGCCCCGTTCGTCGAAGGCGGCCCCGAGGCGTTCGACAATCTCACGCCGGTCGGCGGGGGCGAGCCAATAGGGAAGCTCGGCGATGATCCGGCATTGCAGCCGCGCGTCGTCGCGCCGTTCGCGCTGTTCGACGGCGCGCCAGAACGCGCGTCGAGCGTCGATCGCAGGCCCGAGCGTACCCATCGAGATTGGGCCGTTGGCATCGCTTTCAACCTCCCCGGCGCGCTTGGCTTCAGACAAATACGTCCGCTCGATGTAGTTTTGGAACGCTCGACCTGTGTCGGTCCGCCGGACCGCACCTTGGCCCGCACGACGGCGGTAATGAGCGACACCGGCGAAGCCGTTCCGCATTGCTTGGCCTTCCGGCGATCGCGCAAACGGATGCGTCGTGGGGATCGTCCAAACCCGATGGCGGTTGTGGTAGCGGGCCTCGGGAATTGCGCGCAGCCCGGCCACCTGGGCCTTGCGCGGGAAGAGCTGGATGCGCTCGCCCTTTTCGACCGCCCGGGGACGGGTCCGCGTCCGAGGGCGCGAAACGAAACTATGGGCGAAATGGAAGGGTGCGAGGCCGCGCGCGCCTGTCGCGCGATAGGCGATTCCGCAAACCTCGCCGCTGGCCGGCACAGGGGCGATACGGCGTGGTTCGGGGTTAGCACGCAGACGCAGATGGACCGGGCTTTGGCGCGCGCCGCGCCCGCGCGCCGACAACCCCAACTCGTCGTGGCTGCCTTCTTCAAGGCTGCCCTGTTTCAGCGTCTCCCAGTCCAGTTCATCGTCATATTTCGCGACCATCGAAATCGACCTTTCGCAGGCATCGTGCAGGGCACCGAAACGCACGATGCGTTATTGCGCCCTGAACGGGTTTCCCGAACCCAACTCTCGGGAGGATACCCCCGAGGTACTAAAGATCGCGTGTTAGCGCCTTTCGGATATCCGGAACTCTCTGTGCCCCTAACCCGGCGCGCCCTCGCTCTGGTTGGCGGCTCCCAATGGCGTCCGGGCTCGCGCCCACCGACCATTGGACCTGCTGTCGATAGGAGGTGGCAGGGGACTTGGGTACGCATCGACGGCGTGGCCGTCAGAACGCGGCCGACGCCCTGACGGATACCGCTCGCCCGCGTGGCCGTCAGAACGCTGCCGACACCCTGGCGGACAACGCTTGCCGGCGTCCGAAGGGCCCGCGTCGCCGGATCTTCAGTGCCCCCATGCATAATCAGGTCGTGGTGCCGGGGCCTTTGGCCTGGCCGGAAGAGGGCGGTGGCGGTATGTCGAAGGAAAGCCCCAAGGGCGACGAAAAGCAGGAAGTGTCGGACGCGCGGCAAACGTACGAAAGGCTTGCGTTGGAGCTCGAAGCACACGAAACGAAGGTCAAGCTCATCCAGGCGCGCAAGCGCGCCGCCGAAGCTCGGCTGATCGACGCCAAGAGCCGCGCGAGTTCGAGCGCTTTACTTCATATCCTGGGGCCTGGCATGGCGAGGCGCGGGTTCGATCTTCGTGGGCTCGGCGCCTTGTTACAGGATATCGACACCGCCCAACTCGATCTCGCGGAGGTACGTCGCCGTGTTTTTACGGATCAAGCGTCGGGCGAGCCCTTGTCCGCCGCGGGAGAGACCGTTGACGCCGACGTCGCACCGCCCTCGGCTGAACCGGAGGTCGACAGCGACGACGAGGGAAACTGATCGATCCCGGTCACTATTGAGCTCTCTCGGGAGGATACTGGAGATTAATCACTTAAAAAGTAACCTTTAAGGTTAACAATGGCTATGCAAGGAGACGGTGATGGCAACAAAACGAGTGCCAAATGTTCGGATCCATCCCGAGACGGGCGAAACGTTGTATCGCGGCGAGCGCGCTATAACGGTCGAGTTCAAGGGTATGAAGCGCGTCGTCAGTGTGAAGGGATGGTTCTCGGAGGGCGGTGGCGACGGAATACAGTGGCGCGATGACGGCGCGGCCGCCGATCGCGCGCTCGCTGAAATGAAGGCGGAGTACGCGCGCGGCGTGCGGATGCTAGCGCAGCGAGTTGTTGCAAATATTTCGGATATTCAACCTTGCGAAAAAATTTCGAACAAATCGCTGAGCGACTTACTGACTGGCTCTCCCAACAGCTTCAGTAAGTATGTGTTGGGTCACGCGATCCCCAGTCATCCGACGATGATTCTTCTGAAGCTCCTCGATAAGCGGCCTCAGTTGGTGAAAGTGATCCGGACAATAAAGCGAGAAATGAAATGATCTCAAGCTTGTCTGCAATTACCGTGGGAGCGTGATGTCTTCGATTTCGTGCAACGGTACCCATCTCTGACGTATCGATATCCTATTATCGACGTTTGGCGGAGCCTATGAGCCCATTGCTGACATTTCGCCGGTTCGAAAACGCCGCGCATGGCGCGCTGCCGCGCCCGCTCGATACGGTAGCGCTGGTGGTCGCCGGCGCCATCGTTCTCGCCATGCAACTATCCGGGGCGCCCGGCGGCAAAGCCGTGGATGCGGCCGTCATCCCCGGCATCGTCGTCGCGTTCGCGTTCGTGATCGCCGCGCGCGTCGGGCGTGAAGCGTCCAACCGACGCCGCGGCGAGAGTAGTTTCGGAAACAGATTCTTTGCGCTTTGCCGCACGCTTTATCTGGTGTGCGCTCTTCTCGCGACTGTTGCTGCGCTAGTCACGGTCATATGCGGCCTATATTGAACCGAGATAGCGGATAGTCGGCGTCTTCGTCGGCTTTTTCTCACAGATCAAATGTCGATGTTAGGCGTCGGTAGTTTGTAGAGGGCGACGCCGACGCAGAAGATCTGTGAACGCCGCTGCCGTAGTTCCGCATAGATCGTTCCATCGAAGTTGTACCTTACATAACTATAGTCCCAAGCCTCGTCGTGGGACTGTGGGCGATCATCGTGTTCAATCTGTGCAAGAAAGTATAAATCTTCTGGATCTTGAAAATGAATTCTCTCAAATAGAACAATCTCTTCGTGTTTGCTCGGTACAACATCAGGATCCACTATAATTTTCTCTCCGCTCCTGACCTGTCCGGTTCCGGAATCCTTTGCTAACTCAATGACAAATGCATTAGGACCAGCTGGTTTAATCAGCGCGAATGCTTTTGAATTCCAGTTGATGTATTCGCGTCTGGATCTGGGCACATAGAACGATGGCGATCCAGGTATTCCAAGAAATGGAACGATCTGCTTCGGTGTATTTTCATTTGGGAGCTTGATCAATGCGCGACCGAAGCTATCGAACGTAACAACTCCACCCGTCGCTAATGTCGCCGCGATTGTTCGAAAACGTTCCTTTGTTTCGGCATCAAATCCAAACTGCCCTGACAGACTGTCGTCGGCGCTGTCGATCAATCTGGAAAGGAGGGTTTCAGCGTCAATTTGCCCTAAGTTCGCCAGAATGCCAGGCGCAGGTTGCGCAGCAGCGGAGGCCACGAGCGCAGCAGTGACAATCTCGATCAATTCATTTCGATCATTCGTCGTTTCAGTTTGTTTGCCGATGTGAAGCAGAACTTTTGACGCGAGATCTATGGTCGCCGTCGGTAATCCGAACTGCTCGAGCCGTTCGGTGAGCAGGTCGATCGGCAGTCTTGCATCTAGTAGTGCGGTTATGGCTCCGGCCAGTAGCTTCGTCGCGACCGCGTTCTCTCGATCGGGCAATCCGTGCTGATCACTTTCGGGGAGGAGGTCGGCGGGAGCGCAGCCCAGTGCTGGCGCAAGCTTCGACATCCAAGTCTGCGTGAGCTGACGAAGGCCGAGTTCGAGCTTTTGGATCTGGGCGGCTACTGTTCCAACGCGTTCTGCCAAGGCGGCGCGTGACATCTTTCGGGCCTCGCGCCATTCCCGAATTCGATTCGGCGGAGATTTCTTGGGTTTTGCCATGATTGACCGGGAGTTACCCAATTTGTACCAAAATCGTTTTAATTATACCAAAATGGTATTAAGCTAGCGTAAATAGTCTCGCCTTGAGGATTGCTCGATGATCGAGCTGCGGTTTGCCAGCCAGGGTGAGGCTTATGAGTCGGCCCGAGAGACCGCCGATGCCCTTGGCTTATCAGTCAAAGAATATTTGATCTTGTGTATCGCAGAGGGTCACAAGACTTTGACAACGCGCGCTTTATTGGAATCCGGTGAGCTTATTTTTCCAACTTTCGAGCGGCGTGGCTCTCTGGCGTATACGGCAAACAACTTCGCGAACGTTAGTTCGGCGCAAATCAAAAGCGGCCCGCAGCAGTCTGCGCTCATTCTGGAAACGGATGGCGGCGTTGCGGCGGTAAGCTCCGAGTTACAGATCCCAGCCGCGCATGGGCGTTCGGAGCTAAAGGTCAGTCGAGATAGTCGAATGCGTCGTGTATTCAGATACTTATGGAAGGCGTTGAAGTGATGCCTGTGCTGCGGTCCATCAGTTTGGGGCTGGCGCGACGGCCGAAGTTAAGTCGGTGGCCGCAAACTTCTGGGCATGGCAACTCGGCCCAGCCATCCGCCCGCGGCGTCATCGCGGGCTTTGACCTCGCAATCCGGAGATTCCTCTCCCGCCAAACGCGCGCGCGCATCCCGCACCGCGCCGAAGGACTATCGCGTGAAGGCTGAGATCATCGTGGCCGAAGTCTCAGAGGTGGAGGTCCAGATGTTCGGTTCGCTCTTCGGCGATTTGGTCGAGGCCGTGCTCGCTGTCGATAAGGAGACGAAATGACTATGCGTGCAGCGATCTACGCTCGTGTCTCGACCGCCCGGCAAGCCGAGGCGGATTTGTCGATGCCGGATCAGGTCGCGCGTTGCAGGTCGTTCTGCGAAGGCAAAGGTTGGTGCGTCGTTCAGGTCTTTGAAGAACCGGGAGCCTCTGCGCTTGATGATGGCCGTCCGATTTTTCAAAAAATGATCGAGGCTTCGAAAGACGATCCGCGACCGTTTGATGTCGTTGTTGTGCATTCCTTTTCGAGATTTTCAAGAGACACGCTCCATTCCGAAATCTATGTACGCGATCTTCGGAAGCGCGGTGTATCTCTTGTCGCGGCAACCCAAGAAATTTCGAGCGATCCGACAGGTGAGGTCGTTCGAAAGATGTTGAATATCATCGACGAAATGCAAAGCCGCGAAAATGCGAAGCATACTTCGCGCGCAATGCTCGCAAATGCGGCCCAAGGGTTTTGGAATGGAGCGCCGCCACCGTTCGGCTATTTGGTGGAAATTGCAGAATGGCGTGGAAAGAAGGCGAAGAAACGCCTCGCCGTTGAGCCGCTCGAAGCCGATCAGGTTCGCGAAGTCTTCGAGCTCGCGGCAGGAGAGCGTTTCGGTAGGCCGCTCGGCATAAAAGAGATATGCAAACTTCTTAACTCACGCGGCTCGCGTCGGCGCGGACGTCCGTGGGGGATCGGCAGTTTGCATGGCCTTCTTCGTGATTCGACATATGTTGGGCGTCGATATTTCAATCAATTCGATACGCGTAACAAGCGACCCCGTCCGCAATCGGAGTGGGTCGTAAATCCGACGCCGCCAATCGTTAGCGAAGAGTTGTTCTCAAAAGTTCAGTCGAGCCTGACGGCGCGGCGCTCTACCACCATTGCACCACGCCTCGTGAACGGCCCGACATTGCTTGCCGGCATAGTCCGCTGTGAATCCTGCGGCGGTGCGATGGTCATAAATACGGGTAAGGGAGGTCGGTATCGATATTACTCGTGCTCGACCAGGTTGAAGCAAGGGGCGACTCAGTGTGCGGGAAACCGCGTACCCATGGATTGGTTGGACGGTGTCGTACTCGACGAATTGACGGGACGTGTCTTCACGCCCGAGCGTCTTCGTTCGCTGGTCGAGGGATATGTCGCAACGGCCGAGAAGCGACTAAATAAATCCGGAGAGGATGTTGTCCGCCTCGATCGGGAGATCGCGGATATCGTGAAGAGCCTTGGTAATCTGTTGAGACTTGTCGAGACGGGAGCGGTTTCAGCGGATGATCCGAGCCTGAAGCCGAGGATTGCCGATCTGACCAAACGCCGCGATCAGCTGACGGCCGAGCAAGAGATCGCCGGAAAGCCCGCTCGTCACGCCGAGTGCATGGTCATCGACGACAAGAAGCTCGATATCCTCGCGCAATCGGTTGGCGATCGGCTGCGTAACGGCGATCCGAAAGTTCGGCAGACATATCTTCGAAAATTCGTGAGCGCGGTTCGCGTTTCCGGAACCGAAATCCATATATCTGGGCTGAAATCGGCTTTGGCCGAAGCTGCTATTTCGGGGCAGGCGGCGAACAAAACTGGAGTTCTCAGTTTTGTTCAGGAATGGCGTCCCCTAGGGGATTCGAACCCCTGTCACCACCGTGAAAGGGTGGTGTCCTAGGCCTCTAGACGAAGGGGACATCCTTCGCGAAAGCGGGCCTGTGTACCCGCTTGTGCGGCGCAAATCAAGTGCCGGAAAAGAGCGTTTTTACGGCCGAAAACGCGAGCTTAACGCAGTCGTGCCGGCTTTTGTGCCGCGCGACGGGCGCAAACGCGTCCCACGGGGCCGGGGCGGACCCGCCCGCGAGCACCGATTCGACCGCCGCTTGGGCTTCGGCGAGGGTGGCCGCGGCGGGTTTTCCGTCCAACACGCGCGCCAACGCTGCCGCCGACGCTTGGCATAACGCGCATCCACGCACCTTGTGGCGGATATCGCGCGCGATACCCTTCTCGAGTTTGCCGTCGAATGTCACGCGATCGCCGCACAGCGGATTGTCGACCGTGACGCCCGTTCCCGGCGGCAACGCGGCGGCGTGCGTGCGGTCCTTGGCCAGCGCGATCAACGTGTGGTGATAGAGCGCGTCGTTCATGTCAGCACGCGCTTGGCGTCGGCGAGGCCGGCGAAGAACAAGTCGATGTCGTCCTCTTCGCAGTAGAGCGCGAGCGATGCGCGCGTCGTGCCTGCGAGATCGAATTTCGCGTGCAGCGGTTGCGCGCAATGATGCCCGCCGCGCAACG
>VFQQ010003119.1_pt1 | contig 16751 bp, 31 predicted proteins | sample 3512341 | NCBI WGS metagenome assembly VFQQ01 (sample SAMN10412373, study PRJNA504923) | tailings metagenome | isolation source: Relicate 2 Philex TSF1 revegetated site | place: Philippines: Tuba, Benguet | collected 2017-08-29 | reverse complement strand
CGTCGACCACGGGCTTGAGCTTGATGTTCTTGCTGCCCGTCAGCTCCTGCAGCGGTCGTTCCAAGCAGGAAATGGGTGGTGAGGCGCGGGGCGGTGGTGGCTGGCAGATTGGGGTCAATCGAGGGCTGCCGCAGCATCCAACGTGTGTGTGCAGCGCGTATGCCGAGGTGGCGGCAAATGTGCAGCACCCACATCCTGCCCGCCCACAGCCCCAGCTGCCCAACGAAAACATAATGCAGCCGCATGCAGCTGCAACACCAAGTCAAAAAAGCAGAACCGCGCACCTGCAGCTTCTTGGCAATCAGGAACTGCTGCTCCTGCTCCAGCTTGACGGCAGAGCGCAGCGTGGCCACCTGCAGGCACAGCGGGTGCAGCGTGCCGCCGGTCAGTCGGCTGCACATTGCGCACCATGCCACGGCTGGGAGCCCCTCCCGCGCTAGCTGCGAAAGCCTGGTTGTGTTGAACAACCGCGTGGCTGTGCAACTGCAATCCAAGTGCTGCGCAACGCTGGCCGGGCTGCGCTGCCGCTACAGCCGCCATCTCCAGCTGACCGCCATGTTTCCAGCTTGCTGCCGCGCTGCTGCAGCCCAGCTGCTGCTATCAGCCGCTGAAATCTGCATGCCGCAGCTGGCATCTTTGCTGGCAGCTGCTGCACGTGACGCCGCTCTCCGACCAAGACCAGCCAGGCTGCCACGCAAGGGGCTGCAGCACTGCAGCCGCCCCCCGCATTGCACGGCGCAGCACTGCACACAGTGTCCCAAGCACTGCACACAGTGTCCCACAGCCAGCACCCACTGGACGGAGCCCAACCAGCACCCACCCCAGTGCCGCCCAGCCAGCCCCCAGCCCCCAGCACCCCCAGCACCCACCTGGGTGTCGGTCAGCGCGCAGTAGCTCTTCTCAAAGCTCTCGCAGATCTCGTCCAGCGCCTCGATGCGGTTCTGGTCGATCAGCAGGTTCAGGAAGTTGACGGTGTACTGCGGGGCAGCGGGGCGGAGGGCAGGCAGGGTGAGACGGCGATTGGGGCATGCAGCCAGGCGTGCAGGCTTGCAATCCGGGCGTTTGGTGGGCAACGGCCCTTGCATCCGTGGAGCCGTGCCGAGCCGTGCCAGCCATGACCAGCAGCACACCCATCCTAGGACACACACATCAGCAGTGGCTGCTGCTGACCTGGCTGAAGGAGGCCTCTGCCGCCAGCCGCTTCACCACCTCCTTCTTCTTGGCCTCCGCAATCACGGGGTTGCTCAGCAGCTCCTTCAGCGAGTCGTTCTCCTGCAGGCGTGGCGGGTGGTAGTACAAACAAGCAGCACATAAAGAGGAGCAGCAACACGAGAGCGGCAGCACCACGTTGAAATCTAGCATGGATGCACGAAACTTGCAACAGCCGAAGCTGCAGGAGCAGTGCAGCAGCAGCTGGGCTGGATCGCAGCGGCGTGTGCAATCCTGTGCAGCGCCTGCTGCTTTGCACACTGCAAGGTAAACAAACAGCAGCACCAACAGCAAGAAGCAGCCGCAACATTCGAACCAAGCAGCAAGCACGCCGCTGCGAGCTGCGTGCAACATGCTGCAAGCAGCAACGCTCCAAATTGTGTCACTGCACAGCTGCCTCCCTGTGCCGCAACAAAAGCACAGCAAAAAGGACCTTCAACTGCGAGCACGCACCTTGAGCACAGACGCGAGCGCATCCACATCGGCGTGCACCGCCTCCAGGCTGGAGGTCTTCTGGGCCACCTCCACCAGCGCGTTGGCGTACGCGCCCGCCACCTGCTCCAGCTCCAGCTGCGAGCAGGCAGTGCGGCGGGGCAGCAGCGATCAGCGTGCAAGCGTGCGCCGCGAGCGCTCGGCCTGGCGGCGGCGGCGGCGGGGGCTGAGGCAGCGGCGGTGACAGCTGCAGCCGGGCGCCGGGCGCCGCGCCGATGGGCACATCGGCATGTCCTCGGTGTGCTGCAGTGTCCGGGGGTGCTGCCACCGCCTGCAGCCCCCAGCCTCCAAGCCGCTTATCCGAGGGCTGCGCCGGCCGGGGTGCCTCGCTGGCCGCCCAGGGCCACGCGCATTCTCCATGGCTGGCCTGCCGCGGCTGCTAGGCGGGCTGCCGGCGCCCCAGGGCGCCTGTGCACGCTGATTGGGAGCGAGTTTGTTCCTCCGCCCCCCTCCGCGCCCCGGCGCCGCTCCAGCAGCCTCACCTTGGCGCACACGCGCACGCTGCGGCGGGCGCGGATGCCCTTGGTGCGCTGGGCCTTGGCGGCCGCCACAAAGGACGGACGCGCGCGGGCGAGCATCGCGGCCTGCATCCTTGCTGCTTGCTGCCTGCGTCCAGCCACCGGTCAGGGGAGAACGCGGCCCCAGGCGCCCTCTCATGCAGAGACCCAGTGGGCCATGCTGCGCCTGCCCCTGCGCGCTCGGCGGCTTGTAGGCGAATCGGGGGCCGCCATCAGATTCACTGGCAGCGATCACATCCTCCGGGAAGCGCAGCAGGCGCGTTTGGGTTGCCCCGAGCGTGTGCCAGCGACCAGTGCACCCTCCTGTTTGGAGCCCTAAGAAACTCAATCTGAACGTCCAGCGATCGCACACAAACCCTGCAAGCGCGCCTTTGCAAGTGGCCCGCCCCGCTGCCGCCGCCCGCTGCGGTCCCTTGCGGTTGTGTGCCCGGCCCGCCTGAGCGCGGTGCGAGCGGAGTAAGTTTGTGGCCCCGCAGCAGAGGTGATTGCAGCTGCAAGTGGAGCAGGGCATGGGGCAGCTCACGCGGGTGCATGGTCCAGCTCTGAGCGGCGCTGCAGCCGCAGGCTGCGCACGGCTGCCCCCCTCCTTGCACACGCGCACGCTGCGCCGCCAGCCTGTCCTGTCCGGCTGCCTAGAAGCTTAGGCGCAGGAGCCCCCAATCTATTCACACTTGAACTGCAACCGCAAGACTCAAAGGCGACCTCATGCGCCTGGTTGGAGTGGGGCCGATGTGGTTGGCGCTGGAGAGGAGCAGGGAGGGGAGTGAAGGTGACACCCACTTTATGTTGCAAAAAGAATGAAACAAACTGTTTGCAAGGAAGACGGAGCAGTGCAAAGCGCAGCCGAGCTGCCTCGACTCCGCCAGCCAGACGGCTGGAAATGGTGCGCAGTGGCTGGCAAGGCTCGCATGCCAGCAGGGTGCGGCACTGCGGCTTGCTGGAGAAATGAGAAATGTCTCGACCACACAGGCTGGAAAGGGAAGAAAGGAAAATCCTTCGCGCAGCGAACGGCTTGAAGAAAAGGCAGCTGCTATTGTAAAGCAGCCAAATTATGGGGGGCTCGCGCTGCTCTGCTCAGACCGGCACGAACCGCGGGGTGGCGTAGGTGAGCGCGGAGCCCGTCCGCCACAGCACCTGGACCTGCGGGCACGATTAGGCGGATGTGGGAGGGGCGCTGGGGTCAGTGCCATGCAAGGTCAGGAATTCACAGTGGCAAGCTTTGTTCAGGTCACGAGCGCAGGCCCACACGGCTACAGGGGCTGTGCTTTAGAAATGTCTCTTCAAGCGCCACCTGAGGAGCACTGACCTGCGAGGCGCCCGACGCCTGCATCCACTCCAGCTTGATGGGGTGGTCCCCCGCAATCAGCTTCACGCTGAGAACCTTGGACTGCATCGTGGCCGCGCCTGAATACAGGGTGCGTTTGGGCGGGCAGGGAAGGAAGCCTTGGCATGGACAGAAAGGCGCTGCCACCACTGGAACGCCAGCACGGGCACACGTTTTGTGGCAGGGCAGTCTTCAGTCCTGCTACACGTTTGGTTCAGCCAATGCACAATCCTCCCAGCACTGCAACAAGGAAAGTGAGCCCTGCCGCAGTCCAATCAGCACAAGAGGTGCGCCAACCTCTCGCACCAGTGATGTCCACGCTGGTGCCGCCAAAGGTCAGGCGCGCCGAGCCCGTGGCCTTGAGCAGCAGCTGGATGTTGGCCTTGGCATCCAGGGCCGTGAGGCGCAGCTGGCCGGTGGCTGACACCGCAAACTGCGTCTTGTACTGCAGCAGGGGTGCATGGGGCGGGCAGGCAGGGTGAGCGAAGGTTGGCGAGAGCGGGTGCACGGCAAGCAGGTGAGTGAGCTGAATCTGGGTGGTGCGAGGTGCATGCAAGGCAGGCATGTGATGACATCACAGTAGCTCTGCGGCCAGCCGAAATACACCCACCTTGCTGCTGAGGCAGTTTTGGACGGCGTTGGCGGGCAGCATCGGGTTGCACGTGAAGCCAGCGCCAATGGAAGCCTGCTTCAGCGTGCCACGCTCCATCACTTTGCCGGTGGCGTGGTTGGGGAAGGCTGCAAAGGTGCCACGTAGCAGAGTGTAGTTCATGCCAGGCACTCCTGCCGGTGGTGGCGGCGTGGGCTTGGCCGCAGGAGGCGATGGCGACGGCGGCTTGGGGCTGGGCGGCGGCATCGGAGAGGGAGGCTTGGGCGATGGGGGAGGGTTGCCAGTAGGCGGCGGCGAGGGCGACGGTGCGGGGCTGCTGGCGGCAAAGCACTGCATGGAAGAATGGCAGGAGGGCAGGGTTGCGGGTCTGCACGGCTTTGCATGCATTTACAGCTGTCGGCAGGCAGGCAGGCAGGCGTGCGGGGAAGCAAGGGCAGGGTGCAAGCGCTGCGCCACATGCATCACAACCAACAGCATGCTGCATGCGCTGAGTCCGCATGCTATGCTGTGTGCGCTGAGCACCCACCCTGCCGTTGGTCAGCGGAGTGGCCACCGCTTTGCTGTAGCAGGCGGTGCACGTTGAGCCGGAGCAGGTGGAGCATCCGTCGTCCGAAGTTGCATTCTGAAGGGCGGGACACAGTAGGCAGCGGCGGCCAGGTGAGTGTGGGTTGATGGCAGGTTTGTAGTGCAAGGCTTACTGGTGGACGCTTACAGCGCAGCAGCCAAGCGTGCCATGCCTGTGTGGCACCGACCCTGCAACCACTGGCCTGCCTGCTCTGCTGCTCCGACCCCATGGGCTTGCCTGGCAGGCGGTGCGGTACACGTTGCGTGGATACCGATCGTAGTTGTTGCTGATGTCGTTGCCAGGCGGAAGGTACCGGCACACCACATACGTCCAACCATCCGAGCATGTCTTGACGCCGCAGCCCACCTGGGTCGACCCAGCCCACACCACTGAAGTTTGTTGGTGGGTAGCATTCAGATTGGGAGGTTATTTCGCGGCAGCTTGGAGAGTCAAGGGGGCGTGTACGTGTGTGTGCACGTCCCAGCAGGTAAACGCTACAGTCAGATGGCCTGCGGGCATACTATGTGGCCTGTGGGCACACCTAGTAGGCAGCAGCACTGCAGAAGGGCGCACCCTGGGTGAAGTGTCCGATCATTCCGTAGTCATAGGATGGGTTACGCGGCGCCTTGGGGTTGGAGAAATTGTAGTTGTGCACCTCAGAGTACCTGCATGGAGGTGCAAAAAAATGGGGCGCCGAGAGGGTTGGGAGGGGTTGTGGTCTCAGACTGGCATGAGATGGCATGCATGCTGTGAAACGGCGGGGATCCCGGACCGCCCTCGAAGGCAGCCAGCACTCCGAGCTGCCGTGCCTCCCACAAATAGGGCGGCGGTGGTACTTGCCAGTCGTTGGCGGCGGTCTGGCAAGCGTCCAGGCCATTGAAAGGGTAGGTGCGGCCGTACGAGGCAAAGATGTTCTGCAGCAGGGGCAGTGGGGACAGCCTGTGGGGACAGCGCTGAGCGGGACGGGTCAGCCGAGCTGGATCATCGGGCAGACGGCAGCAGCTCGGTGCTTCAAACGCCCACCAACGTCCACACGTTCAGACTGAGCAAGCGAACCCAGCAGCCCGCTGCAACAGAACCAGCAGGCTGGGGCAGCTTCATGCTGCTGCCTGCTGATTGTGCTGCACCCCACAGCATGATGCATTCGCCTGCTCACCTCTCCCCAGGACCCTGTGGAGTGCACCATGTCGCAGGTCTCTGCCCACTGCTGCGCCCCGGCCGCCAGGCTGGCGTTCCACGTCATGGCTGGGGAGCTGTGCGGAGAGGGAGCGTGTTTTGGGGGAGGTGAAGGAGGGCAGTATTGCGACCGGCTTGCGCTGCTGGGGACCACGTGTCAGACGTGCTGATGGGCTCCCAAAAATGTTTGGATGAGTTGTTGCGCTGTTGATGATGCGCCTGCTGGCAGACTGCTGCTGCCCACCGGCGGTACCGCTTCCCTGGCGCTGCCCCTCACCTGTGCAGCGCGCGCAGCGTGTTGTGCGTGGCCACCACTCCAGCGTCTGGGTTGGGGCATGCAGAGGTGGCGCTGCGGGCGAGGGGCGTGGCAGGGGCGGCAACAGTTGGCGGCAGTGGTTGGCGGTGGGTGCTGATTCGTCAGCTCCAGACAGCTGGAAGGACTGCCTGCCTCCCCTCCAGTGCCCAGGCACTTGCAACAGAAATGCAGCTCCCTCTGTTCCTGCGCACCTCGGCGGCGGCGGGCTTGCGTTTGGCGGAGGCGCCGGTGAGGGAGGGGCGGGGCTTGGCGGCACAGGCGGGGGGCTGGGCGAGGGCGGCCTGCACTCAGGTTTTAGTATTGGGTTAATCTTGTTGGTGCAGGTTGTCTGGAGCAGGTGTGCTGCACACCAGGCAGGAAATGAGGCTGATGTCCAGGCCAACCAAGCTTCTCATCCACCAAGCATTGCACCGGGCCCTCACTTGGGCGGCGGTGAGGGAGGAGACGGAACAGCGCATGTGTAGCTGCACGGGCAGGCAGGGACAGCACAGTAGGGTCAGGCAAGCGCAGGGCCTGGTGCCAGCCAACTGGCCCCACAAACGCATGTGTGCAGCCCAGCACAGCGGGAAACACGCCCGCCTCTGTATGCCTGGTTGGCAGCAGAACCCAGCGCACAGGCTCACCTGAACTTGAGGCATTTTCCGGTGCCGGGGCAGGGGTCTGGCTGGTACTGTTCCCAGTGCGCCGACACCGAGCACGATTGCTTGCCCAGGCAGTTGGAAGCCACGTTGGAGTACACTCCAGTGCCATTGCGCTCGTCGCCGCAGCCATAGCTGGTGAAGGGCACATGGGGACAGGGGCGAGAGCGCATGCTGAATGCTGGCAAGATGACGAGCAAGACTGGCATGCTCGCAGCCAAGTGGGTGAGGTCCCGCAGCACAGCCAGCATCCAAGGAACTGGATGCGCCTGCGGCCCTCAACTGCTGCCCTCGTCTGCTGGCACACCACAAAGCAGAGCACAGCATACCAATCAAAATGCCAACCCACTTGCAGGCAGGCTCTGCACAGATGCCCCAGCCCTAGCCCAGCAGCTGTCTGCCTATGCAGCTGCCCCAGTCCCAGCCCCAGCCCACAGCAGCTGCCCCAGCTGCTCACTAGGCGTATGTAATGGCGTTGATCTTGCCCACCGAGCAGCTGGCGGTGCTGTAGCCAGCATCGGAGCAGGCCGCCACTGCATCGATGTCTGTCTTGGGGGGCGGCGGCGGAGGGGAGGGGGGAGGCGGAGGCGGATTGGCGCATGTGTACCTGCACAGGTGAATGATTAGAAGGCCGGAAATGTGACACCCAGGTGGTGCCAGCAAGTCAGCCATTGCTGCCATCAGCGGCAGAAGATGCAAGCTTGTTTGGCAGGGCTGCCCGCTGTGCCATCCAGCTGCTGCCGCAGAAGCATCCCTTGGCCACGTCACCAGCTGAGACTGGCGACTGGCCCAACGCAGCGCGCATTCTGAGCAGCAGCTGTGGCGAGCTCTCACGTAAAATCGACCCTGCAGCACAAACAGGAGCAGGGCTGGAGGCGCACTCAGCGCTAGCCTAGCTGGCGTGTGCACCGCCAAGGCTGCTAGGCGGAGGTTGCACAGCATGAAGCAGTGCAGCGCAGCACAGCGCAGCAAGCACAGCACGGCACGGCACAGCACCGCACAGCGTTGCTCAGCGCGGCGTGCTCCCGCAGCGCAGCTCACCTCTTCTGTACGCCCGGGCAGGGGTCGTCTTCGAAGAAGCTGCTCTGGTGCGCCCAAGTTGTGCATGTGGCCTTGCCCCGGCACCGAGCCATCAGCACGCTGCGGATGGGTGGGACGCGGCATGAAACAAAGGCGCGGTGGTGAGTGCGGTTCCTGGGTGGCCTGTGCCAGGGAGGTTGTTGTCGCCCCGCCGCCTGCTGTGCTCGACTGTGCTGCAGGGCAGGCCTCGGCTGGAGCAAACGGGCTGGGGGCTGGGCCAGGCAGGCGTGGCCAAGCGAGCTTGCGTGCCGGCGCCGGCTCACTCGTAGGCTTTGGTGCTGTTCTTCAGCTGGCCGTTGCTGTAGCAGCCCCAGATGGGATCCACAATCTGCAGTCGGAAGCAGAAAGATATGCAGCCTAGTCGTTTACGGGCCGATAGGCGCGCAATTATCGGCCAGGCACTTGTGACCGCTGAACGTGCAGCTGCTGCTCCCTTGCGAGGCTGCACCTGCTGTGCCAGGCGGCACCAACCACAGCACGCACAGCACGCACAGCACGGCCACACCTGATCGATGATTTTGGCGCCGCAGTTGGCCACAGCATTTGCTCCCTCCAAAGCTTGCACGGTGAAGGCCACACCGGGCGGGAATGGCGGCAGGGGGGGCGACGGGCTAGGCGGTGGTGGCGGTGGCGGTGGGCTGCCCAACAGGCCGAGGGGAAGGGAGGACCAGGTCAGCGGAGTGCTACATCCGTTGTGCTGGGCTGTAGACAAACACCAAGCTGCATAGCAAAACAACCCCATAGCACACTCCCCATTTCCCACCTGGGCGGGCTGGGCGGGCTGGGGGGCGGGTTTGGTGGGCTTGGAGGCGGTGGGGACCAGTCGGTCCGAGTGCAGCTGCGGCAGGGAATGGGAGGGAAGGGAGGGAGGGGATCAATGAGCGCAGACAGGCAGGCGCCGAGCAGCGCTGGGACCCCAACATGTGCTTGCCTCGCCTTCCTTTCCTTCCCTTCCCTTCCCCCTCCTTTCCTGTATGTAATTTCCATCCACTTCCCGTAGCCAGGGCAGACGTCGCCCTGGATATATTCGGACACTTGGTAGGCGCACGAATTCTCCCCCACGCACTGCCGCGCCACATTGCTGCGGGCACAACGGGCGCAGGTTGGCTTGCTTTCAGTGGTACACAGGGGTGCACGTGGGCGGCAGGCAGGCATTCAAGCTGCAGTCATGCTCTACACGAGCATGCAGCTGAGCGGCAGAGCATGTGCGGCAGGCGTGCGCCGCATGCACCCGCTGTGCCACGCTTTGCCCCGCACTCACACCCTCCAGTCCTCCTGCTTGATCTCGCATTTCTGCAGGGACGGAGTACGGAAAGATTGACTGATTGGTGGTAGGAACGTGCACAGTATGCCAGTCCTTGAGCTGCAGCACACGGCTGCCTATGCCATGGCAAGGCCCATACTGCCCAGCAAGCTCGGGGACCCAACTGCTGCCGATCTACACGTAGCATGCTCAGTACAGCAAGCAGCTCAACGTCTCACCCAGTCCGCCTTCCAGACGTTCTCAATGGTCTGGCCGGCAGGGCACTGCAGGGTGCCTGCGCACAGCGGGGTGCAAGCAGCGAGGGAGATGGGCGGGCACCCCAACGGCGACGGCCCCACCAGCGGCGCAATGAAGTGCAGGACACAGCATGAACCGCGCATCTGTGCGCACCTGTCTCAAAGTTGTCAACGCGGATTGACGTCACAGGCCAGGAATTGCTTGGGGGGAAGGGTGGACGGGGAGGCGGGGGCGGCGCGCTTGCCGTACAGCTGCAGGCAGGGAGCAGGCAGGCGGATGTGCGGCTGCGGGGCTGAGCAACGAGGGGCCGCAGGGGGTAGACACTTGCAGTAGGCTTCCACGAAAGTTGGTGTTGGCACAAGTTGCAGCCGTGCAGGACTGGACTCGTGCATGCTTGTCTAATGCCCTGACCCGCCACTCAGTGCAGGCATCCCCTTCCAGGCTCACGTGTAGCCAAACTCCAGCGTCTGGTCATCCACAGCCGATGGGCACCTGCTCCAAGGGCAGGCTGGGAGACAGCAGCTGTGGGCGGCACAACGGCCGCACAAGAGCACACCTGGCGGGTGCAAAAGCCTGCCGCCCAGCACCACAGCTGCGCTTGCTTGGCGCCAGCGCAACCAACAGATCACCGCCATCCCATGCTGCCCATGCTGCCCCTCAAATGGGCTACACAAACCCAGTCCAATCCAATCCAATCCAATCAAATACAATCCCGCTCCTCACGGGTCATCGCCAAAGGTGCTCTTGGTGGCCAGAATGCTGCACGACTTGCGGTTCACGCACGACCAGTAGAGCACGCGGTAAGTGCGGCTGCTGTTGCGCAGCACTCCGCTGTCGTCCACGCAGCCCTGTCAAGAGGACGTGGCAGGCATGCGGAGGTTGGGGTGTTGGCGGGGCAGGGGGCTGCTGTTGTGCAGCATGGCGCTGTCGTCCACGCAGCCCTGTGCAGCGGGAAGCAGGAAGCGCAGCGAAGTGCAGTTTCCAGCGCTCAGGTGTCCCGACATAACTCAGGCAAACGGCACATTTTGTTCAACCAATAGCAACCGTCGAGCTGCTGCCCCTGCCGCTGCCGCCGCTGCTGTAGGAAGGTCAAACTACTCACCCAGACTGGCGAGATGATGGTGTCGATGTTCTGTCCACTGCTGCACGAGGCGACAGCATAGCCACCCTTCGGCACGCTCACAAACGTGCCGCTGGGCGGCAGGGGCGGCCGCGGTGGCGGCGTGGGCGGGCGAGGGGGCAGCGGCGGGCTGGGGCTGGGTGGAGATGGCGGCTGAGGGCTGGGTGGAGGTGAGGGCGGCGGCGATGGGGACAGCTGCACCGCTCCAGTCAGGCTGGTGCTTGCCTCAGTTGAGAACACTTGCAAGCCGCCCCTCCTGTGGCAAGGAGGATAGCATGTGCATGCTCGTTGGCAGCGATCACTCTCCCGAGTGATGCGCAGCCGCTTGCATCTGTCGCTGGCTCAGCTGGTTGGTCTGCATCTGCAGAATGCATGTCATGCCAGGCAGCAGTAAGCATGGCAAGCCACCCCTGTACTCGCCAGAGGGGGGTTGCATCGCGCGTGTTGCACTTGGAGGCCGCAATTCCCAGGGAGCCTGGCTCAGGGGATGTGCAGTCGTCGGTGTCGCAGATGGACAGGCAGGCGTCGAACGTGCTGCAGCGCAGCGCAGCAGGGTGCTTGGGGGTCTGAGTCAGAGCATGCATTGGCTCGCAGAGTAGGCAGCCGTTGCAGCAGCGCCAGCTTGCCAACCACTGCTGTTTGCAGTGGCAGCGGCTGGGTGGAAAGGCCGGCTAGTATGGGCTGGTGGAAAGCAAGGCCCCAACGCTCACGTGTTGGACCAGGCGCTCTTTGAGGGGACCATGAAGTTGAACAGCTGCTTGTTGGTGCGGTCGGGCACGCCCTGGAAAGGAAAGGCAGAGGGGAGGAAACAGGTGCAGTCAGGTGGGAGGGCGACGGCTGGGCGCTGAAGGCAGGCCCCCCTCATCGGGCAGAGAGGAAACAGAGGCCCCCAGCCTTAGAGTCTGCACCTGGAAGGCCTGTGGGTCGTCGGTGGGCGCCCGTGCGCCCGCCGTGGTACAGGGGGCGGTTAGGATGCGGTAAGACGTGAAGAGCCAAGACTCCCCTGTTGATGCATTCAAGTTGGGGAAGGCGTAGGGCTGGTTCGGGCTTGAGTTCGAGCCATTTCGAAATGCAGCAGGAGCCACCCGTTCTGCACCGCAGCAGCTGCCGTGTTGTCCGGCCACACACAACGAACTTGCACTCAAATTGCACTGTGCAGCAAAGCTCACCGGCCTGTGCCACAAACTGGGTGCTGTTGTCCACGGCCAGGCAGTTGCCGTTGAGGCCGTTGCGGAACTGCAGGCAGCATGGCCAGTCGGAGGGGATGGAATGGGTGTGTCGCCAGCAGGTTGTGTCTTGCAGCAGTTGAGTCTGGAGTGCTTGTGCAGAGCTGCGTGCCGGCCAGCCTCCAGGGCCACCTGCAACATTGACAAACAACGCAAGGCTTCCGCCTGCCCTGCGTGCCTGTGTGTAGGTCGTGCCGTTGTTGAACCAGCGGGTGGCGGCCCAAGAGTTGGCCGGCGAGGCGCTGGTGCATGCCGTGTTCAGCCGCACATAGTTGCGGCCGGCTGACCAAGTGGCTGAGGACACTTCCAGGCAGCGGGAGGGCCCCATGATAGGCAGGCTGAGCTGGAAGTAGCCGTCGAAGTTTGAACCAAAGGGGGGAGGCGGCGGGCCGGCCATGCACCTGCGCAGCAGTGGAGGGCGCGGCAGTGGGCAGGGCGACTCAACTAGAATCATTACCCACTCCGAGTGACCAGATCCCTGACCAAACCAGAGCCCAGCACACCCTTATGCAAACCGAAACAGCGGCGGTTGCAAGCGGTGCGCAGCGCCTCACTGCAGGGTGATGACGGCTTGCTTGGGCGTGCCTGCAGGAGGCAGGTTGCAGGAGATGAAGAGGTCGAGCGCACATGGGCGGCCGGGGCAACGAGCCATGCGCCTGCTTCCCAGAATGCAATTGCACACTCGACTGATGGGGACTTCAGTGCCCAACTGGTGCCCAGCCCAGGGGGCACCCGCCAGCCGTTAGCCGCCAGTTGGCCTCTTGAGCCACAAGCCAGCCAGCCAGCACCCATCATAGCTGGCCAGCACCAGGCAGCAGCACCAAAGCACCAGCCAGAAACGGACACAACAGCAGCCGCCGCACCTCCTCAGGGGTCTCCCCAGTTGGAGTCACTCCAGGAAGGCTTGATGGCGCAGGACGCCTTGCCGGAGCACAGGCCGGACACATACCTGCCGTGGGGGCGGCCAGCAGCTTGCACACGGTCTGACGGCATGTTCAAAATGGCGGCGGACAGGTGGCGCAGTGGCGCAGTGTCACAGCCTGTGCAGCGCACGTGGCGGGGAGGCAAGTCTGCATGCGGCATGGACGCGCAGCGCGGCACAGCACAGCACAGCACGCACGCGGTCTTGTCGATGACTGGGCCTCCCGCAGACCGGCACCTCCACACAGCAGACTGCACCGCCATTACTCCAAAACCGCAGGTCACTGCGCCGGTGGTCCCATCTGCCACGGTGACAGTCTTGGCAAAGGCACCCGGCGGCCTGCAATGCGGGTTAACAAATGCTGTAAGGAGCTCTGGCGGCATGCGGTCACAGAAGGGACGAGTCTGGTGCATGCACGATGGGGCGCAGGTGACCAGGCTCCGCAAGCCACAGCACAGATGGTACTGGTGCCGCCCTGGCAGCCCACTTGGCGGCTGGCTAAGCGCTTACGGGGGCGGGCTGGGAGGAGGGCCAGGGCTTGGCGGCGGGGCAGGCGGTGCAGCGGAGCACATGTAACTGAGAGTGAGGGACTTCCCTGCAACAGGGCGAGCAGGATGACCAGCTCAGGTGTGTCAGGCACAGCGCAGCATGCTAAGCATGTGCGACCTGTTTCAAGGGCTCCGATGTGCGCCAGCTGCCCTACCCGATTTGGCGCAACACGTTGCATGCAGCTGAACATGCAGCAGGCGACATTGGCATGCGCTGCGCCGGGAAAACACAAGTGCTACAGCTGGGCCCCGGCTGGCATGCCACTATTTTTGGTTGGACACCACTTCGCCTTACCAGTGTACGGGCAGGGGTCGGGAGCAAACTGCTCCCAGTGCGTGCTGAAGCTGCAAGAGCTCTTGCCCAGGCAGGCCGCCGCCACCACCCTGCGATGGACAGCAGCAGCAGCAGCAACGTGTCGTGCATCACCATTACGTGCCAGGGTTCGCGGCCGCTTGACACGTCACCCAGCCTGCTAAGGTGCGCTTGCCATCGGCCCGCCCTCCAAGGCCTCACTGGTATGAGCTGGTCGAGTTGCCATCAGTTCCGGGCGGCCAGTACTCTGGCTTGTCACATCCAAACCGGGGACCTGCAGGCAAAGCGGCATTGTGCAGATGGAATACAGCTTAGACCTTCAGCAGGCAGGCAGGCATTGCGGCTGCCAACGCGTCGCACGACGTTATGCACAGGCGGTGCCCAGCCTGCGAACGACCTGCTCGTGAAGTTCTGCAGCGCTTGCTGCGGCTGACAAGTTTGTGCAGCTCAGGGTGCCCGTCCATCTCCGGAGGACTCCCTTCATGGACTCACTGACGATAGAGGTGATAGTGGTGCCGGCATAGGGGCAGGTCAGCGTTGCAGTGATGCCTTCACCAAAAGTGAGAGGCCCCAGCAGGCCCACCGGCGGCGGGGGCGGCGAGGGCGGCATTGGCGGCTGCAGGTTGGTGAAACCAGACGGAGCTGCGCAGAGGAGGGAGGGGAGAGGGCAATGTGACATGGCACGCAGCAGAATGGACGATATGCACGAAATGCGTGTAATGCTGCTGGCCCCCACAGCATGCACAGCACCGTGCCCGCGCCCGCTGCTCTACATCTCCCAACAAAGCGCGGTGTGCCGGCTGCCGCACAACAGCCGAGCCAGCTACACCCTGCTCTGACTACACCCTGGATTACACCCTGTACTGCACCCTGCCCTGGATTGGATCAAAGGGCCAGGGCTCACCAGGCATCACCGCCACACGGAAACGGTTGATCAGGCTGCCGCCGCTCTTGTATACCGCCACCCGATCGGGCTTGGTGGGAGCGGTGTCATCGCTGACGATGCGCACCAGCTGGGAGTTGGTGGTTTCGTCGAAGCTCACTTCGCAGGTGCGTACTTTGTCTGCAGGTGGGTAGGCAGGGTTGATGGCAGGTGCATGTGCTTGTTTAATCAGGGCAGCAAGCCGTGTCGGTTCTCTTGTCACGCTCCAGGCCCGCAGCGGTGCGAGCCCACCAACAGCATTGCTGTACTGGGCGAACAAAGGCTGAGCAAACCGAAGGCACTCACTGTCCGCAGAGTCGAAGCACAGGTTGGGTGTGGAGCCCAGGCTGACGAAGTGGTACCTGCATAAGGAATGCCAAGGGGCATAGCTCACTCGATCTGAGCCAGCAGCATGCGCAGCAAGGTCGGCATTGGAACAGGCAGAATAGCAGGGAGGCAGGGAGGCACAACCCACATGTGAAGCGCCCGCTGCGCAAGGCAGGGTGTAATCGCAAGGCTGGCCGAGCACATGTGTACACCGCTGTACAGCGCTCACCAGCCGCCGCTAGACGTGGTCTTGCGCAGCACGGCCGTCCACAGGGAGGCTCCATCAGGGGACAGGTAGTTGCAGGAGCTGTTCAGGGCCACTGAGCCGCCAGCGCCAACATAAAAGCAGCCCCATGTTCCAGCCCAGTAGTTGCGGCTGCTGCCGCTCCAGTCCTGCGGGGCAATGAGCATGCCAAACAAACTCTTAGATTGGCGTGATGGCCCAGCGGAAAGCCATTCCTGTCCCACTCAAGCCATGCAAGGCAAGCAACATGCGCATACACATTATTGTTGCAAGAACCCGGCCCGAGCGTACGTTGACCAGCTGGAAGGGCGAGTTGTTGATGACCGCTGTCCAGTCCTGGCCCTGCTGTGGCGGCGGCGGCGCGAGCGGGGGTCGGGGCGGGGGCGGCGCCGGCGGCGGCAGCGCGATGCCGGCGGGAGTGGGCACGAAGAAAAAGAGGCGGGAATTTTCTGGCCCTCCGCAGTCCTGCTGCGCCACGCTTGCGCCCTTGCTGGCGTAGCTGCCCAGGCAGTCGGCGGTGCTGCACAGCTTCAGGCAGCCATCGTTGGCTTTAGCGGTCATGCGCCACAGTCGGCGGGCCTGTGCACAGGGGGCAATTGCAGGAAAGGGAGCAGAGGTGGCGGGATGGGAGCGTGGCAGCAGCTGTGCAGGCTGCTAGACGAGGCAAGGCACACCAACAACAGCTACGCACTGCCGTGCAGCAAGGGCAAGGCCGCCCAGCAAACAAGCCGGCCGGCACACAAGGCGCCCAGCTTACAAGCTGTCCAGCATACAAACCGGCAATACTCTTCGCACCGTGTCCTGCGGCGAAGCTTCCCAGTACTGAGGGTCGGGCCCGTTGCCGGTGAACTGTGACCAGCCGTTCATGGTGCGCACCTGCGGTGGACATGGGCCATGGGCCGGCGGCAAGGAGCATGACTGGACTAGAGTGCTCTAGACATGGTCGGAATGCAGCGGCAGGATGAGCAACACCGACTGCTTGGAAAGGCAAAACGCTGGCCAGCTGAGCAGCTGCTGGTCAGATCAGAGGACAGCCAAAAGCGTCTGCGCAGCAACAGGCGCTAGCTAGCCTGCAGCTCGCGGCAGCGGCATGCCGCTGTTAGCGCTGCACAGGAGCCTGCGGTGCTGGACAGCGCTGAAAGCCAGGCTGCTCTCACGTTGGTGCATGGAGCGGCCACCACGCGGTTGGACGATCCGACACAGTTGCTGGTGCAAGTGGATATGGCCACTGGGTCGGTATCCAGCCAGATGCACATGCCGGTGGCGGGGTTCTTCAGGTAGCCTGCAGGAAACGACAGGTGGGTGCGTGCATGGGAACGTGGCAACGGCAGCGGCAGCATGGCGGTCAGGCGGCCGGCTCGATCAAAAGACTGGCGCGCCTCCCTCCCTGAGATCCCCAGTCGCCGGAAAGCTGACCGTAGTTCATTTCCACATCGTTGTACTGCGTTTCAAACGTCCAGGTGTTGAGAGGCGCCGGGGTGCAGCTGGGGTTGACAAAGATGTGCATGGCGCCTGGGACCTTGGGGTTAGCAACCTGCAAGCATGTTTGCAGGCGTTTTGTTGAGCAGTAGGGGGTTTGAGAGCGGCGGAGAGGTTTGGATCGAGCTGCTGGATTGGGGATGCATGGGGATGGAGTGATGGCAGGGCTGCTGCTGCTGCTGCTGCTGCTGCTGCTGCTGCTGCTGCTGCTGCTGCTGCTG
>VFQQ010003118.1_pt1 | contig 16753 bp, 27 predicted proteins | sample 3512341 | NCBI WGS metagenome assembly VFQQ01 (sample SAMN10412373, study PRJNA504923) | tailings metagenome | isolation source: Relicate 2 Philex TSF1 revegetated site | place: Philippines: Tuba, Benguet | collected 2017-08-29 | reverse complement strand
GGCAGCCGCCCCGGCAGCCGCCTCGGGCTGCTCAGCGGGCGGCGCCTCCACCACGACCTCCTCCTGGCTCATGCTGCATCACGGATTTGATGGGAGCAGGGCAAGGAGGCGTTGTGCACGTGGGCGGGCGAAACGCCCGTACTTGCGTGGCAGCGGTGCGGCGGCCCGCGGCGGGCGGGTTCTGAGGCGCGTGGCAGCGGCGCCTGACCGACGCCTGCCCATCCGCCTCCCCTCTGAGGTGTGGGATCGAGGGCGCGGTCTCTGGGTGCGCCGCTGCAGCGCCTCAACCAGAACCACAGGGGCCCCATCGCCGCTGCTGGGTGAGGCCGCCTGGGCAGCTGCTGCCCCAGATCGCCGGCATTGGTGTGTTACCGCGCCCTCAGGCGGCGGTGCCGCGCCCTTGCCCCCCGACCGCACCTGGGGGCTGGGAGCAGGGGCCTGGGGTCAGGCCGGTCAGCTGCAGTACCTCCTGAAGATGGAGGGAGCGTGATCTGAGCCAGCCGCGGTGGAGAGCAGTCTTGTGTTGCTCGAGGCAATGGCCGCCCGCCTTCATGCAGCTGCCAGTCGAACTGGGCCGCCCATAGCGCGTGCTCTGGACAATTGACGGTGTGCTGAAATCGTTGGAGCATCCCAGCAGTCCATCCCAGCTCCCCCGTTTCCGCCCCGCCACTGTACAAGCAGCGGGCACACGCTCCCGTCGCTTGGCTCCACTCCATACATTAGCTGGCGTACCAGGAGCTCACTGGCAGGGCGAGAGGCAGCATGCAGGCGGTCCGCGGGGTAGCGGCGGCAGCGGCGGCGGCAGCGGCGGCGCCGCCACGACAGCACTGCGCAGCCCCGCTGCGGCCCCAGGCACGCCCCGCACCAGGCAACATGCGGCTGCGTGCCATACCCGACCCCAGCAGCAGCAGCGGCAGCAGCAACGGCGCAAACGACGGTGAGATTGTGGCGTCGACGCGGCAGCGGCGCGGCACGGCGCCGGCAGCGCCGCCTGTGCCAGGCGGCAGCTTGAAGCAGGAGGCGGTACAGTCCAACCGGGAGGTGTCGGACAAGCTGATCGATGTGTTCCAGCAGAAGAAGCCGGCCGAGTGGCGCAAGCTCATCGCCTACAGCAAGCAGTGGCCGGTGCTGGCGCAGGGCGTGCTCGACAGGTGGGTGCTGCCGTGGCAGGGCTGTGTTGGTTGGGCGTGCGCTGTTTGGCAGGTGTTGTGTGGGATGGGGTGCATAAACCATATTGAAGCAGAGAGCACAGATGGCGGCGCAGTGCCGCTGGGCACCAGCTGGCCAGGGCAACCACTGCAAGTGTGACCGGGGCGCCCCGGCTGAGTGCAGGATTGAGGAGCGGGCGGCGGCTGCGGCCGAGGCGGGGGAGGAAGAGGAGCAGCTGTCGCTGCGGCGCCTGGGCCGCCGGCTGGTCACAGTGCACGAGGAGCTGGGCATGTATCAGCAGCTGATTGACAAGTTCAGGCGAGGCAGAATTTGTTTGCCGACTGGGTTGCCGGGCTCCTCAACACGTGAAGGTAGCTGCGCTGCGCTGCACTGCGCGGGATGGCCACATCTTGCTCAGTGGGGGTGCACACACCAGCCAGACGGCGTGTTTCTTCCAGGTCAGGTTCTGTCCACCTGTCTGCGCATGTGGTGTGCTTCCTCTTCGGCCCTGCCCAATTGAATCGGCTCCCCTCCCCTCGCCCCTCATCTTCTGCTCCGCAGGTCGGCGCCCAGCAGCGACTGGGAGGGCATGGTCAGCCTGAACCGCAACACGCTCTCCGGGGAGTTCTTCAAGTACCTCGACCTGCGCATCAAGTGAGTTCGATTCCATGGTTTCGGTTCGCCAGGGGCTGCGGCGCGTTTGCAGTGCATGCCTGGACCAGACTGCTTATCTGATCACCGCAGCAGAAGCAGCAATCACCACCGCTGTAGAGCGCCAGATGTATGTTTGACAAAGCCGGCCGACATGCAGCTGTGCACTACATTGTACCATGCCTGCCTAGCACCCCGATCCGCCTCACCGCGTGCAACCAACCACCCCGCGCGCCCCTGCAGGGCCGCACATGATGCGGCTGTGGAGCAGGAGGCGCTGCTAGCCCTGGCTGCCCAGCTGGCTGCACTTGTGGAGGCTTATGACCGAGTGGCGCGGGACGAACAAGCTATGGAGGCGGCGGCGGAGAGCTTCTCCAGCCTGCTGCAGGCAAGATGCTTGTTGATTTTCTTCGTTAGTGCCTTGGGAGCGAAACTGTTTGGAGGGGCAGGCAGACTGACGAGCTGGCGTGCTTTCCGCTGACTTACACACCCCCATAAACCACTTTATTGCTTCGCAGGTGGACAGCCTGGAAGAGGCCGACTAGAAGATTGATGAGCTGGCGGCTTTGCGCTTTCTTGCAACCTTCATAGTATCCGCGTCCGTTCCGTCGCTTCGTTTGCTCCGCAGGTGGACAGCCTGTAGGAGGTGGTAAGAAGATTGATGAGCTGGCGTGCCTTCTGCCTCTGTGCAAGCCTTTATTGAACCTGGCCATGATTGTGATTCGCAGGCGGACAGCCTGGAGGAGGCGGACTAGAAGATTGATGAGCTGGCGTGCCTTCTGCCTCTGTGCAAGCCTGTACTGAACCTGGCCATAATTATATTTGTGATCCGCAGGTGGATAGCCTGGAGGAGGCGGATAAGAAGATTGACGAGCTGGCAGCCACCGGCAAGCTGGACCCCGCCCTGCTGCTCATGATGGCCAAGGCGTATGCTGGATCTAAGGAGACGGACATCACGCAGGAGGAGGTGGGAACCATCCCGGGTGTTCCACCCCATATTCGGTGCTGTTACTTGTTCGCCGCAGGATAGCGTGTTGCCCTCCCCCCTGCCGTTGTACCCTAGTGCGACGAGGCGAGAGCAGGCAGGCAAGCTGTACTCGCGCGTGGTTGGCCCCCTTGCCTTCTCATCAACATCTGCACTTTTCTGTGCACATTCCGCTGCAGGTCAAGGATGTGATGGCCCACCTGTACTTCAAAGCCAAGGAGAGCTTTGCGCAGCAGGCGCCCAAAGAGGTGCGCGGATGCTGTGCAGAACTGGGTGGTTTGCACATTCGGGGGTAACCAATGCCAAATTCTGAGGCTGTAATGAATTTCTGGTCGTCCCTGGCGTGATGTTTCTCGATTCACTCATCTGATAAAGGTCCACATCCTCAGTCGCCTGCTGACCTTGGACAGCCAGCTGGGAAGCGCATCCTGCGAACCACACGCAAGCGAAGAAAACCTTGTTTCTCCATTACCCCAGGTCCGCATCCTCAAGTACCTGCTGACCGTGGACAGCGAGTCGGACCGCGTGCAGCTGCTAGAGCAGGCGTTTGAGCCAGGTGCGCCCCACTGCGTTGGCTGTTGTTTTGGTGTGTACTCGTTGTCCAGGGGTTGCTGATGCAACTTGCGCCTGGGTTCCTTGCCTTTCCGGTTTCTGTTGCCATCTTGCGCTGCTTTCTGGTGCTGGTGCTGAGTGCGCTAGAGCTGGCTTACTCTGGCTGAACAACGCACCCGTTTTCTCATGGCGTCTGCAGGCTCCGAGCTCGAGGGCGCTGAGGTGGACTACCTCTGCACCACGCCCCCGCTGCTGCTCAACACCATCGAAAACGTGCTCGCCCTGTACGATTCGTCGCGCGGGCGGGGCACCATGGCGGGCGATGCCGCCTCACTCATGAGCCCAGAGGTGCGCTTGGAGGCGGCTTTTATACCAAGTTTTCAGCGATGTGTCTAAGCGTGCTATGTATGGTCTGGGTCTCAATGCGCGTGCCGCGGCACGTCACCTCACCTGATGCAATCAGATGGGATTGCGACACGCGCTCGTTTTGTTCTGTCTGTGGGCATGTCTGCTCATCTAAGCTGCTGCATTTTTTAAGTCGTCCACCTGCAGGTCATTGAGCGGCTGCGGGACCTGCAGAAGATGATCAAGCGCAAGTACATGTGATGGCATAGCAGGGATGTGCGACGCGCGTAGCAGAGCGCTCGGCATTGGCAGCCTGCTGACACGCGAGAACCAGCACTCGAAACAGAACGACGAGCCGCGCTTCATTGCAGATACTCTGATACTCTCCGCTCTTCTCATGTACTGTGTCCCTTCAGCCAGCCATTCTGTAATTCAGTTGCAGCACAGAACGCAGGCAGAGACACGGCAACTGGGGATGCCGCCTCCAGTTGATGGCGCACGTTTCGTGCGGCGGGCGGCGGCAGTGGCGGCGCGCTGACTGCTGTTTTCGCTAGGCTGAGGCCGCCCTGAAGATTGAAGGTGAACCTCAATTCCCATTCATATCCGATCGGCCGCCGGAAGCCTCCCTAGGCGCGGCGAGCCTGAAGAGCGGCCGGCTCCTGGCCGCCAGGGATGCTGCGGGCGGTGGACGTGGAGATGGGTCGCGGGGGCAGCACACCAGCGGCGCGCGGCAAGCCCAAGCGCCGCAGAGGCACGCTCCGAATGCCGGCAACCGTGGCTGCCGTGAGTTTGAGGCTGGGGTGCAGCGCATCGTGCTCTAGGACGCGATCTGTCTGCCCTCAATGTCCCAGGCAGCGCTGCCGCCCCTCGCCGCCGCCCACCCGCCTGCCGCCAACCGAGCTGCACCCTGCTGTGTGCCCGTCGTCTGCAGTGCTTCATCGCGCTGTTCCTCTTCTTTGTGCTGTTCGGCTCACACAGCCATGGCGACAGCAGCGACAGCGGCAGCAGCAGCGGGGGCAGCACCAGGGCAGGGCGCGGCAGCAAGGCCAGCAGGTCGCCAGCGAGCCGCACCACAGCGGCAGCAGCAGACGGCGTCAGCAGCGGCAGCAGCAGTTCCAAACAGAAACCGGTTGCTGGGCAGGCAGGTGCAGCGGAGCCGAAGATGGTCACTTATCGGGTGGTCAAAGAGCTGCCGCACGACCCGTCTGCCTTCCTGCAAGGGCTGCAGTTTGACCGCCGCTGCGACTCCCAGGACAAGTGCCGGTGCGTGGCGGCAGGCGGGCCGTGCCGGCTGCTGCCGGCTGCTGCACGGCGGTGCTCCACAGCTTTGAACTTGGGCGCCCGCGCTGCCCAACCACTGCTTTGTGCACCTGCCTAGCCCGTGTGTACGTACCGTCTATTCTTCGTGTGTGCAGGGACGTGTTCTGGGAGTCGACCGGCCTGCGGGGGCAGTCCAGCCTGCGGGAAGTGGACCTAGAAACGGGCCAGGTGCGCTGGGGAAGTTTGCTGGTTTGCTGAGGCTGTGGCAGCACTGGATTCTCGGCACGTTGGTTCACCGAAACAGAACAGCTAGATTGCATGGGTGGCTCTGCGTGACTGCTGCTGCCGGCGACTGCTGCTGCTGCCTGGGCCTGCACAACAGTGCGCGCGCTGTTGCGACTGCGATGCTCTGATGCTAGTGTTCGCGCAAGTATGCCGACTTGAAACCGCCAACTAGCCGACGGCGTGATGGGGGTGGTTCTGGGCAGATTGGCATTGACAAACCTCCTCGCGCTCTCCTCCCCCTGCAGGTGCTGCGGTCCAAGGCGCTGCCGGAGCGCGATTTCGGGGAGGGCGTCACGCGGCTGGGGGACAGGTAGGGCAGGGCTGGAGGACAGGCAGGGACGCGCAGCTGCCCGACTGCCCCCAGCACAAGCATGCATTGCTGGCGCTGCCCGGCATGTGCCTTGTTGCGGTCCGGCTCAGCGTGTCTGCTCTGCGCTGCTTGTTCTCGGCTACCCTGGTGGGTTTGCGGCCTGTCAATCAATTGGCCTGCTCCCTGGGTTCCCCCTGGCCTTGCAGGCTGTACCAGGTGACCTGCTCCCTGCTTCCTTGTGGTTGTGCAGGCTGTACCAGGTGACCTGGATGAGCGGGCGGGGCTGGAGCTATGCGGTGGACAACTTTGAGGATGCAAAGGTGGGAGGAGTAGGTGGAATTGCTTTCCAGGGTATTTATTTGATGGGCGGGGCTGGAGCTACGCGGTGGACAACTTTGAGGATGCCAAGGTGGGCATGTAGACAGGGCGGAGCTGGTTGCTGGGAGGTGTGCTGGCAATGTCCAGGGGCATGGCGGCTGTGTGTTGATGCGCGCGATTTACTCGCTAGATGCAACTCTCCGGCTGGATTCTATCTCATCTTGAATGCTTCTGGCCTTCCGCCATCGCCTAACACCCCCTTCAGGAGATCACCACGCCCCTCAAGGACGGCTGGGGCATCACCAGCGACGGCACGCACCTGATTGTGGGTGACTCGAGCGAAACGCTCTACTGGCTGGACCCAAAGACGCTGGAGGTGGCGCGCAAGGTCACAGTGACAGGTGCGCACAAGGAAGTTGGCGGCTGCACACCGAGATTTGTGCGTGAGCTTTGTGCGTCTTCCACGCAGCTAGGCTTGCTGAGCGCACGCTCTGGTGCTGCGCCCGCTGCCGCTGCCTGCCCTGCCCTGCCCCAAGCCTGTTCATTTGCTGCCCATGCCGCCGGTGCTGCCGCCTGAGCTGGCCATGACATGACAAGTTGCATGCAGATGGCGGCCAGCCGGTCTAGTGGTTGAACGAGCTAGAAGCCACCTGTGCTGCTTCCTGACCCGACCATTCATTGATCCACCAATTGATCCATCACTTGCAGATGGCGGCCAGCCGGTCAAGTGGCTGAACGAGCTGGAGTGGGTGGAGGGGCTCATCTGGGGCAACGTGTGGCAGACGGACTGCATCGCGCAGGTGCGCCCCGGCTTGAGCTGCTGTAGGGCGTTGCCTGCAGAGCGGAAGATGGGGTGTTGATTGCTGTGAAGGAGCAAGATTGTGCCCTGAGTGTCTTTTTAGTGCTGCAGCTGGTTGTGGCAGCCCCCTGCATGCAACTGTGGTGGCCAGCCTGCGATGCTGCCCACGGTGCACTTCCCGTGTGCCTTGATGCGCACTGGTGCAGCAGTGGGCTGGCTGCGAGCACACACAGCTGCTTGCCACGTGTTTGCCTATTCTCTGCACAGTTGGATCCAGCCACAGGTGCAGCAGAGGGCTGGCTGCGGGCTTACTCAGCCGCACTGTCACCACTTGTCTTTTCATATTTGCTTTGCAGGTGGACCCAGCAACAGGCTCAGTGGTCGGCTGGCTGCGGGCCACAGACCTGCACGCCCGTGCGCTGGTGGCAGCAAAAGCAGACGCAGATGCGGCTAAAGCAGGCGGCAAGCCGGTGGCGGCGGCGCGCAACGGCGCGCCCGAGGTGCTCAACGGCATTGCTTACGATGAAGACAGCGGGCGGCTATTCATCACAGGTGGGTGGGTGGCAGCGCTGATGGCGGATGGGCCAGATGGTGTGCACCTTCGGCCCAGGCAGATCCCCTGCCGCCCGCCGCTGCAGCCCCCTCCATGCCCGTGCTTCCATGGATACCCTACAGCGGCCAGCGCTGCATTCGCCGCCATTATCGCTTGCTTGCTACCCTACCTAGACTGCTGCATCTGGTCGTCGTCCCCTCTACAGGCAAGCTGTGGCCGCGCATCTACCAGATAGAAACGGCCGAGGTGGCCCGAGAGGCGGCGGCAGACGCACTGGCGCTCGCCCGCAAGCAGTGCATCATACACCAGTGATGCCGCCCGCTGCGCTCGTGATAACTAACAGTTTGACTCCACCTTGAGCTGCTACTCATTTAACATACCAGTTCATTCGGTTTGGATGGGTTGGGCGAGAGATCAGGAGCCGAAGGCCCAGTTGCTGCCAGCCACAGATTGCGGCGGGACCACTGGAGCGCCTGGGAGCCGCTCATTGCGGGCGCCAGGAGGCCTCGCCTTGCTGCATTGCATTGCGTGCACCTCCCAGAGCTTCTCCTTACTGGCCAGGCCGCCCACGCCGCCATGTTGGAGGTGCCCTTGGAGGGCGCTGCGCTCTGGCCGGCGCTCGCCCTGTTGGCGGCGCTGCTCGCCACAGTGGTGATTGTGCGTCGTCAGGGCAGGCGGCTGGGCCCTGCGGAAGCCGATGCAACGGGCGGTGAGCTGCCGCCGCCGTCGATGCCCTGCTGCCGCCGCCTCGCGGGCGCTGCCTCACTCATCAGTGGCCTTTCCTGCGGGCGTTGGCGGCATGCAGCCTTGGAAGCCTCTCCTGCTGCTCGCTTTACTCGCCACGGTTGCACCAGCTCAAGCTGGGCTGGTTTGTTGCAGGACGCTGTTGATCTCACCAGCATCGTCTCTCATCCACCGCTTCGTGCCGCTCGCTTGCAGGGCGGCAGCTGGCCGCCATCCCCAGCCCCTTCCCCTGGTGGAGCGACCTGGTGCTGGATGTGACGCTGCGCGGCGACTTCCCAGGTGCATGCAGGAGCAGCAGCTGCACTTGTCAAGTCGCAATGCAGCTGCACGCTTCAGCTCGCAGCGCTGTCCTGCTGTCCTGCGTGCCGACAGACGGCAGCCCCTCTGGGGCCGCACAGCGCTAAGAGCACACCCTCGCCTGTCACTGACATGGTCAAGCTGCCCACTGTGTTGTAGGTGCTTCCTGGGCCGCAGTTTATTGAACTAGCCAATACACCCCTCTGGTACTCGTCCCCTCCTGCAGACACCGTCAAGCTGCACGCACAGCACGGCCCGCTGTTTTGGTGGCGCTTCCTCGGCCGCCGCATGCTGATGGTAGGCAGCTACCCGGCAGCCATGGCGGTGCTGAAAGGGGAGCACGACATAGGTAAGCAAGGCCGCTGGCCTCAGCGAGGTGCAAGAGAAGAGCAAAACATAGGTGATTGCTGATGGCGGGCAGCTACTCTGCAGCCAGGGCGGTGCTGAAAGGGGAGCATGTCATATGCACCGCCGCCGGCCAAACCGGGCCTGAGCGGGAACATAAACGACAGCCGCTGTCTTGCTGTGCAATCACCGTGCAGTGGAGGCCGACTACCCCGACAGCGTCAAGGCGATGCTGGGGCCGTACGGCATGGTCAACGTGTACGGCAAGGACCACGACCGCCTCAAGTGAGTGCCGAGATCAGACATTTATCTCTAGATTTTACCATTCCATGTAGCTGGGTTAGACTACGGCAAGGACCACAACCGCCTCGAGGGAGTTTGACCACGGCATTAGCTTGTGCAGAGGGCAAACGGCTGTTGCCTCGCTTGCTCCCACCTGCCGCACTGTTGAGTGTTTGTGCCGCAAAGCCAGGAGGACGGCGCACCGCAAGCACGGCCGGCCGCAGCCACAGTGCACATGATGTTGAGCTCTCAGCTGCCAGCTGTCCTGCCCTGCTCCCAACCCCCACGGGGGCTCCTGGCAGGCGCCTGATGCAGGCGGCCTTCACCCCCAAGGCCATCCGCGGCTACCTGCCGAGAATGCAGGCGCGTGCTCTGGCCCGTCTGTGCTGCTCCAGCTCACCTGCGCCTTTAGAGCTTGTCCAGCTTGCTGCACAGCTACTAGCTAGCCGCAGCTTGCCACCGCTGTTGGACTGATGTGCGCTGCAGGCCGCAGGGTGGATTGCGGTGCCGGCAGTTTTCACTGGGCCCAGCCTGCTGCCGTTCCTGCAGGCCAGCCCTGGATGGCAGCCGGCCGGTGCCCCTGCAGGTTTGACACCGGCCAGCCTCTTCAACCCATACCCAAGTGCTTGTTCTTCCTTGCTTTCTTCCTGCAGGTCAGCGCCGAGGAGGCGGTGGCAAAGTGGGAGAAGCAGGGCGACATCCGGTGAGTGTTGCACGGTTTGTGTGTGAGTTGTGAATGTGTGACTTTGTGAGGGGCAGGGGAGGGAAGGCTGCCAAATCCTGAGCTGCACAGCATATGAGGTGCCTGTCTGCTGCAGGGCAGGGTCGGTGCAACGTTCCAGCAGTGCTGACGGTTGCACTGCAGACAATAAGGCAGCGCATGCTGTGGCATAAGCACACATGCTGCTTGGTTGGTTCGTCATCTGCATGGCATGGCCGCCCCGTGCTCCCCCCTTTGCAGCGCGTACGAGGAAATGAAGTGGTGGACCTTCCGGGTGGCTGTGGAGATCATTGTGGGCTTCGACGACAGTGAGCCTTGCTTACGCTTCAGATTTGGAGCAGTACTTGGCCAGACCAGGCAGCCAATGTCCTTGCGATGCCAACAACGGCCATCCTGCCGAACCCACCTCATGCTGTCGGTGGCCGGATGGCTGCCTGCCTGCCTGGGCTGCTGAGTGGACGGCCTGCGCTCTCACGTCACCACCACCCACATGCTGCGCCCCGGCAGCATGCAACCATGCTTGTGCTGGCCTGCCTTGCCTGTGCAGGCTGGATCAGCGAGGACGGCTTCCCAGTCGTGAACGAGCTGTTCCGCACCTGGCTGGAGGGCCTGTTCAGGTGGGCTGGGACAGAAGTGTGTCTCGTTTCGGTGCTCAGTACTGCGGCGGCGGCCTTTCTGGGGGCTGCCTTTGTCACCGCCCTGGTGTTGCTTGAAACTGCCGTTTCAGTCCGCTTTACCCATACTCGCTCCTCTCACTCCTCCTAACTGTACCTCCCATTGCCGGCAGCTTCCTTTTGGAGACCCCCGACACCGCATCTGCGGTTGCACTGTCCGCCAACAAAGCCGCCATGTCCTCTCCTGCTCGCAGCTTCCCGGTACAGATTCCCGGCACCGCATTTGCGCGCGGCATGAAGGCGCGCGCGGAGCTCATGCGCCGCATCCACGCCTCGCTCGACGTGCTGGAGGCACAGCAGGCACAGCAAGCGCAGCAGGCGCAGCAGGCACAGCAGGAGCAGAACGGTACTGCCAAGGCAGTGGAGCGCGGAAACGGCCAGCTGGCGGCTGGCACCAATGGCACCAATGGCAATGTCAGCCACGGCACAAGCGCTGGGGATGGGCTGGGCGGCGCTGCCGACGGCGCCAGCAAGCGTGCTGCTGGGGCGGGCGAGCAGCGCACCGCCCTTGACCTGCTGATGGCTTCCAAGGACGATGATGGCACGGGGCTGAGCCGGTGCGATATGGGTTGTGTTAACGCCAGCAGTGTCCTGTCCTTGCAAGCGCCGTGCTGCGGCGTGCTGCTGGCACCATCTGCTCCTCAGTTGCCAGCAGGGGCACACTGCCTGCTCCTTGTGTGTGCAGCTGCGCTGCCGACAGTACAGGTTGTCCAGCTTGCCTGGAGGCGTGCCAACTCCTCGCTCCTGTTGCATTCCTTGCCTTTTTGTGCAGGGCTGCTGCAGCGGACAGCGTGCTGACGCTGCTGTTTGCGGGCCACGACACCTCCGCCACCACCCTCACCCAAGTCTTCTGGCACCTGCACTCGCATCCCGAGGCGGAGGCGCGCCTGCGCGCCGAGCAGGTGGTCCGGGGAATGATACTTGTCGATCAGACGGCGTGCTGCTGCTGCTGCCTGCTGCACGCTGTGGGTTTCAGCTCACTGGAAGCCTCTCCAATGGCCCTTTCTAACACCCACTTTTCTGTCGGTAGGCGGAGGTGCTGGCCAGGCACGGTCCCGAGCTGATTGACGCCTTCAACTCCACTTGTTGTACAAACTGACGACATTTCCTCTACTCCACAGGCGGAGGTGCTGGCCAAGCACGGCCCGGAGCTGACCGAGGCGGCGCTGGAGGACATGCGCTACACCGATGGAGTGGTGAGAGGCGCGCTGCAACTTGTTCACATGTCCCTGGAGTTTTTGGGAGTGCACTGCACGAATGCTGCTGCATGTATGTTGTGACAACCGTAGGAATGGTCCTATGTTGATATTTTGTTGGCTTGCCTGCGGGCTGCACATGGTTTGCTGAGGGTTCCAGTGCCTGTGTGACACAGATCAAGGAGACGATGCGTGTCACACCCATCATTGCCGGCTTTCCGCGCGTGGCGCTGCAGGCAAGGGCGCATCGGCGGCACTCGCGTACTGTCTGCTGCCTGGTGCCTGCTGCCGGCCCGGCTGTGCATGAGGGCAGTGCCTGATGCCGGCCTGCGCCCTGCCTGCCACCTTTCTCCTGCCCCACAGCTGCACACAAATCTGCCGCTGCATGCTGCGCTGCGCCATTCCTGCCCCGCTTGACATGTGTGCCTGCCCTCCTCCCTGTCAGGACTTTGAGCTGTGCGGGCACCTGGTGCCCAAGGGCACCCGCATGCAGTGCTCCCTGGTGCAGCCGCTGCAGACCGACGAAAGGTGCGCTGTCCTGGGCTGCATTTCGCCGGCTGCACAACCTGATCCGCGCTATGCTATGCCACTGGAACTGCGCCTTTGCAAAGCCGCCTTGCTGAGCTTGAACTGTGTTGCTTGATAAACGTGCTGAACCAAGCTGCATCGTGGCACCTGCCGCCGTGGGTGGGCGGGCGAGGCGGACCCGCTGGCTTTCACGAGATGCAATCTCTTGTCGCCGCTGACCCTCGCCATCATATGTTCACATGCAGCTTTTCGTAAGTATAGCGCCATGCTGACCAGTGCAGGTGGGCGGGCGAGGCGGAGCCGCTGGCCTTCAAGCCCGAGCGCTGGCTGAGCCCTGCAGGGCAGAAGGCAGGCGCCTGGATCCCCTTTGGCGGCGGCGCGCGGTGGGTATTCCACACCATCATGTGCAGACCTATCCTACGCCTGTGCTTGGTGGATCGATTGGGTATCAACACCATCATGTCATGCTATCTGCGCTAGCAGCATAAGTTGCCATGACTGCAGCACCAGTGTGGCAGTGGTGACTGGTTGGGTTGTGCACGGCTGCTGCTGGTGACGCCGGCGAGCAGAGCATGTGCGGATGAAGTCATTCCGTTCTGCTCCTCTTTGCCTTTGCAGCCTGTGCCTGGGCTACTTGCTGGCCAAGGCGGAAATGAAGGTGCGGTGACTGTTGTTCTGTTGTGCGCCCAGTTGTGCGCTACAGGTTGCGCCACAAGCTTGCTGCAACTGCGTCGTGGCGTGGGCCCGCTGCTGGGCCTGCTGTGGTGCCATCGCAGTGTTTTGCTGGTTGCCAGGAAATTGCTGCTGGCGGGCGACGACTGCCGCCTCACGCTGTAGGTCACAACGCCCGCATCACTACATGTGGTCCACCCTTCTTGCCCTCTGGTGTGCAGATCCTGCTGGCCTGCCTGTACCGCCGCCACCGGCTGGTGCTGAATGAGCCGGAGGAACCGTGGGCACGCTTCCCGCTGGCTCGCCCCAAGGTGAGGACGTTGTTTGGGAGTGGCTGGCAAGAGGGAGACGTGCGTGGTTGTGGTGTAGCACGATGCCCTGCTGGCTTACAGCACTCGGCACTCTTTGCTTCACCACTGCGCAGCATGGCATGCCCGCGCGCTTCGAGGTGGCGGAGGCGGCGCACGAGGAGTGACGACAGTAGGTTCAGCCAAGCCGTGGCTGCCACATGGCTCGGCCACACCTCCGGGTTGCACACCGCCCCCCCCGGGGACTGGGCCGCCGCCGCTCTTTCCCCTTGTCCCTCTGGCGCTCGTTTCGCAAGCTGCCCAGGCGGGCAAGCTTGCTGATGGTGTTGTCGTATCTCTTGCGAACAATCTGAAGCTGTTAGTTTCTGCTGCAGTGCGTGCTCCCCCGTTAGCGCATTTGATTGGCCGGCCCCAGACTGCCGCTCATGCCCCTCGGAGACGAGCAGCCCCCTGCCGGGGTGCTCAACCGGCATAGCTCAGAGGGCCTCATTCATTTGATTCTCAATGCTTCCTCGGTTCCACCAGCACCCTGATCTGATGTACTTTTAGCCGCCACTGCACCGGCAAGCCCCTGCAGCAGTTGCCGAGACGGCTCGGCGGGCGGAGAGGCGGAGCAGGCGGAGCGGGCGCGCCGAGGGGCAGTACCTTCCCATTGTCGCCGGCTTCCCTTCTTGCTGGCCACATCTTGCCTGCTTGTCGGCCTAAACTATCTCCAGCAGCCCGGCAGGGCGTATGGTGGCCATGCCCGGGCGGGCGCGCCCGCAACCGGCCCGGCAGGTCGCTCGCGCGGCTGCTACGGCCGCAGTGGCGCTCGTGCTGCTTGCTCTGCTCAGATGGGGCTCTGCTCAGCAGCGGCGTGCGAGCGACCTCGTCAGGCAACCGGTCGGTCGGGCTGACCTCGCGGGCTCACCAAGCCTCGCTGATCGCATAGAGAGAGCAGCTCAGCGATCAGAGCAGGCAGCAGCAGCGGGCGCAAGCACCCGCACGCGGTCAGACGACAGCGGCAGCAGCGGCGGCGGCAGCAGCAGCGGCGCCCCTGCGACTGGTGGCACCAAGTCAACCGCGGAGCCTGCACGCAAGGAAGAATCGGCAGCAGGAAAGGAGGCTGTGAAGCCATCTGCAGCGGAGCAGGCAGCAGTACCAGCTGAGCCAGAGGCGCAGCCGGCGGCAGCAGCCGGCGGTGAGGCGGCGCCTGCGGCGGCGGCGGCAGCACCGGCGGTGGCGGGAGGGGGGCAGCAGCTGGAACAGGTCGAGAAAGTGGATATTGCAGCCAAGGCCAGCACATACCTGGGATTTCAACTGCTGCTGCGTGCCCAGGCCACGCCTTTCAGGAGGTGCAAGGTCACTTCTTTCCAGCCCAAGCCGCTGAACGATGCGCAGGCAAGGCAGCCCCGCTGGTGGGAAGGGAGGTGAAGAGAACGCGCCTGCAGCCTGCTGCCCATTCTGTCTGCTCTGCTGCTGCTCCAAGCGCTGCATTGCGTGGGCGCCAACAGCGCATGCTTGCTTCCTGCCTGCCCGCCCGCCTGCAGGTGACGGCTGTACTGCAGGACAGCTCCAAGTTGGCTGGCCAGCTGTTCTGGGCGGAGGTGGGGAGCGTGCCCTGCAGGTGAGGCAGGTTGTTATGCTTCAAGTAGTGTCACCGGCAGGCTGGGTGTCGCATTGCTGTGCATGGCAGGCTGCCTGGATGCGTTGACGAAGGGCATGACTCGTAGTGATGCCAATGCGAGGCATGACTGCTGCGGAGCAGCAGCGCAGTGCAAAGTCCATATTGAGTGACCAGTGCAAGTGCACTACAGCCTCACGACCTGCCCGCGGCTGCCCGCTGCCCCCTGCAGGAAGGACGGCTGCTGCAAGCAGCTGTTCTCCTTCCGGTACGGCACCACCGACGTCTTGGTGTTCCAGCAGGTGCGACCGCACTCTACAATAAATGCATGGGACTGGCCGCTCTGCTTTGAGATGAAGGCAGCCTCCGTCTGACACACACGGCAGAGGCTGGGACACTTGGCGGCGGCCGGCCGGCCCCACTCCCTTTGCAGCTTTGTTGGGCCAGCCAATGTCACTGGATCCAGCCCACCTGCCCGCTCCTTTCCAACCAGATCTTCCGAGACCATTACCTGCGCGCGCTGTACAGCCTGTTCCCAGAGGATGCTGCACCCAAGTACATCCTGGATGCGGGTGGGCTTGCTTTTTCTGTGCTGCCCTTGGCAACCAACTGTTTGCAATTGTTGAACCAGTGGGGGTGCCTGCAGCTGGCCCCGCCAGACGGACCCATGCATTCCATGTCGACTGCCCAGCCCTCACCTGCTCGGGTTTTTCATGCTCCGCAGGCGCCAACGCCGGCTACGCCACCGCCCTGTTCAAGCTGCTGTGGCCGGACGCAACTGTGGTCAGCCTTGAGCCAGACCCGGGCAACTTTGCACAGCTGCGCCGCAACACGGCAGGGTGAGGCGCCCCCGCTGAGCCGGAGGCGCACCTTTGTTGCTGCGCTTGCAGGGGAGAGCTCGGCTGGCTCTCCAGCTGTGGCTTGGCAGCAGCTTTCCCTGCTTGTCGCACAGCAGGGCAGCTGGCCGCCTCCCAGCTTTCGACATACACCACAAGCCACTGTCGATCGGCACCCCCGCTCACCTCCGCTTTGCTCTGCTCGCCGTCTGCTGCAGGTTCAGCGGCGTGCACCGCCTGAACGCCGGGCTGTGGGGCCGCCAAGCCAACATCACCCTCAGCTCCAATGGCGGACGGGGCGAGGAGTGGGGCAAGGTCGACTTCTTTCTTTCTTTTCCTTTTTTTTCCCCTGCTTTCCTCCATTCTCAAACCATGCCGAGTAGTGTGGCCTGTCTGCGGTGGCAAGCTACATACTCTGTTGCCTGACCAATGAAATTTGCGTGCCCTGGCTTGCGCCGTGTGCAGACGTTCAGGGAGACGCAGCCCGGTGAAACGGGCGTGCCAGCTTACTCTGTCAATGTGAGCCTCAGCCTTGTTGCTGCCAACAGCCCCATTTGACTTGGCTGCCGGCTGCTGATGGATGGTCTACGCAGACGCAGCGGGCCGCCCAGCCCGATGGCAGTTTTGCATCCCTGAGCGCCGCTTGCTGTGGCCCTGACGGCTTCGGCTGCCGCCTGTGCTTGCTGCAGGACGTGGCGCAAATGTTCAACATCCCCAAATTCGACTTTGTGAAGATCGACATTGAAGGTGAGCGCTTTGCACCTTGGCCTGCGCTGCGCAGCCGCTGCCTTTGATGCAACGACTTGCAAGCCGAGCAGTGGATTCGATTTAGCTGGACCGCGCTCCTCTTGCCGCCGCTCCTGCTGCCACTCCAGGCGCCGAGGGCCGCGTGTTTGTTCTGGGCGCCGACCTCCGCTGGCTGGGCGGCCCCCGGGTGGTCTCCCTGGAAATCCACGACTTCTTTGCCGAGCGCTTTGGCATGACGGTGAGGCTACAATGTTTAAATGCAATGTTGTGCTTATGGGCTTGTGACTGCTTGCTTGCTGGCAGCTCTGCCTCACAGGCAGGCTTTTGGTGGCCCCCTGCCCCCCTCTGCCCCCCTCTGCCCAAGCATGCGTGTGCCCCTCCAGCTGCGCTCTGCAAAACTATTTTCCTTCCCTGCTGGTGCATCCCACTGGTGCTGCTGCAAGATCCGGCCCCTGCTGCTGCTGCCGCTGCTGTGAACCCAACACCCTGTGCACTCGTTTCGCTCCGCAGGCTGTCAGCGGACACGTGGACGCCGCTTTTGCCCAGCACCCAAACTACCAGATCGCCCGGGACAACGAACACGTGTTTTTCAT
>VFQQ010003114.1_pt1 | contig 16775 bp, 30 predicted proteins | sample 3512341 | NCBI WGS metagenome assembly VFQQ01 (sample SAMN10412373, study PRJNA504923) | tailings metagenome | isolation source: Relicate 2 Philex TSF1 revegetated site | place: Philippines: Tuba, Benguet | collected 2017-08-29 | reverse complement strand
TTACAATGCGCTGTGTCACGCAGCAGCTGATCTGCGCTGACCACCACACTGCAGGCAACCCTGGTACGCCCGGCAAGCCCACTGTGCGGAATTATGCCGAGGACGGCAAGCTCAGGGTCACCTTCGCTGTCCCGGAGAATGACAACGCTGGTAGGTGATGCTCGGACCTCAGACTGAGAGTGGTCCAGGCACCCTGCATCTGTGCACCTGTGGGCCGGCCCTGAGCGCAGCTGCGGAGCTGCGCTGCGCGTGATAGGCCGCTGCATACACTTACCACGTACCACCAATCGAACCGCAAACCTGCCCTGTCAACCCACCCATTGCAGACTACTACTCCTACACGCTGTACTCGATCGCCAACCCGGCTGTGGACCAGCTCGGCGGCAACTCCGTTTCCACGCTGATCCGCGAAGACGTGAGGATCGCTGAGGCCACATTCGGGCACTCCAGCGTCACCTTTGACATCAACAGCGTGTCGGACGGCCTGTACAAGGTGCTCATCAAGGCGCACAACCCGCTCAAGTCGGCTGGGGAGGCATCCGAGTGGTCGGACGCCATTGGTGCCGGTGAGCCTCAGCGGCTGAAATGCATCACATACTACAGAGGCAACAGGCTCGGGTTTTCTGGCCTTGGCACAGCGGCTGCTGGGTGGGAGTAGACAGCACGGTTGGGCTGCGCCTGCTGCGTGACCTTGATATGCTGATTGGCCTTCGTTCTCCTGCAGGCTTCCCTGCCAACCACGCCATTTCGAGCGTCGTCGCTGAGGATGGTGTGGACCGCCTGCCGGTCACCTTTTCGCTCATCCCCAACGCCCTCAAGTGAGCTGAGGCCTGGCCGGCCGGGTGGGCTGCACAAGTGATCTGCACACCAAGCAGTCACTGGCTGCAGCACCTGCAGTGCAAGTCCAAGCCATGGGACCCTGCACTCTGTAGAGTTGCCAGGCTGCGTTCACTGTGCCAGGCAACGGCTCACCGTCACCTCCTACTGCACCGCTGTGCAGGTACCAGTACACGCTGTACAAGGAGGCGTCCAGCGATGTCAGTGACATCCTGTCTGGGCACGCCGACATTGATGTGGAGGGCGTCAGCTGGTCCAGCGGCAGCAGCGGCAGCTTTGACATTGTGGCACGCAATGACGCGCCCCTGCCAGCTGGGCGCTACACGGTGAGCTGGGCGGCGGCAGGGTGGGTGCATGGTTTGGTCTGCCAGCCCCAATTGGCTACCTGTTGTAGGTCTGTCGGCAACATGGGTCCGAAGTGGAACAGGCACAGCAGCCACCGCAGGCGATGCAGCAGTCCAGTTCACTCGCTGAGCCTGCCTGAACTGACACCTGCCCTGCGCAGGTGCACATCCGGCCCCTGAACACCGACCTGGACGGCACGACATGGCTGAACGGCAACTACAAGGCTGACCAGACGCGCGCCGCTGTGGGCGTGCCCACCCAGCCGCGCGACGTGCAGCTGTCCACCGTGCTGGATGGCGACCAGCCGCAGACCGGCAAGCTGCTCGTCACGTGAGCAAGCTAGGGCCCCTCTGCATGCTTTGTGATGCATGCAACACGCGTGCCGCTGGCGACCTGCCAAACTGCACATGCAGTCCCAGCCACCCGGCTCACGTCTATGTCTGCTCACCCCTGGCCCCGCAGCTTCACCAACCCAAGCACCGACAGCGGCATGGAGTATTACTATGCCCTGTTCAAGGCTGATGACACCATTGACCAGCAGGTGGGGTTTGGCTGCTTTGACAGGGCGTGCGGGTGGGCGCAAGGAATGCTGGTGGGGCAGCAGGCTGAAGCGGGACTGCCGGCGCAGCCCCTTGCGCCACGAACCGCCTGCTAGCATGCTGCAGTGTCGTGCTCAGCATGAGCTCACCCTCTCTACTACTCATCCTCTCTGCTACTTACCCTCTTTGCCACTCGCCCTTTTTGCTACTCAACAGTGCTTCACCACTGCCGGCGTGCTGGTGGCGCCCACCGCTGCCAACGCCGAGGGCCTGAAGCTGGAGTTTGTGGCCGTGGATGAGATGGTGTCCCCCACCCCCGAAACCAAGTCGTTTGTGCTCTCCAATGTGCCCTCCGGTGGGTGCATGGCTGTGCTGCGGGGCTGTGCAGGGGCAATGCTGCAACCGGCTGCCTGGTGTTCACCTACTGGTCAAGGCGAGAGCCTGCATGCTGTGCAGCATGCCGTACGGCGCGCACGAACAGTGTGCACACGCCTGCCCAGTACTATCAAGCAATACTCTACTTCAAATGCCGCTGTCCTGCAATCACTGCTGCTGCAGGCGACTACCGCGTTGTGGTGGGTGTGCGCAACGCCGTGGTGCTGGGCTACGATTCGGACCAGGGTGTGGAGGCGCAGCGCGTCGGCGGCATTGCCGGCCAAGGCGCTGTGTGCAGCGAGGGCGAGCTCAACAAGGGTGTGCGCTGGAGCGACCGCAGCAGCCAGATCGTGGCCGTCGGTGAGATGGGGGGGAGGCACTCTTTACCGTGCTGCCGGGGTGCAGTAGCTGGCGCATGCATGCCAGTCGTTGACAGCCGTCTTGCCAGCGGTTGTGTATGCTCACTTGCTATAGGGCGAAGCTCGCCTCAAGGCGCATGCAAACCTGGGCGCTCACTCGAGACTGCGCGTGCTTCTGTGCGCAGAGAACCCCGGCCAACCTGGCAAGCCCCGTGTAACTTACAACCACGGCGCCCACACGCTGACCGTTGTGTTTGAGGCCCCCGCTCTATCCCGCAAGTACCAGTACACGGTGCGCATCGTCAGTCAGTTTGCAGCGCCGCGGATGGGGCAGCACGGCATTGGCAGCACGGCACTGCCATAGGCGAGTTTGCTCATCCACAACTTGTTATGCTGCATTGTCTGCTGCAGGTGTATGACGACACCCGCGGCACCGATTCCCCGCTCTCTGGTCATGTTGACATCCCGGCAGACCACGCGCAAGGCGACATTGACTTCACCATCGACACCGATGGCTGGGAGCCAGGCTTCTACAAGGTGGGCAGCTGCAGGGGCATCTCACACAGTGTGGTTGGCGGCTGATGCCCTAGGGGCAGGCTGGCACGGCTGGGACACCTACAACCTGCCACATCACTTGTTGCGGTGAAACTTGCTGTACTTTGCTGGCGCACTTACTTTGCAGTTCTGCTGCTCCGGCTCTGCAGGTCACTGTCTATGTTGAAAACGACTTCAACCCCAACACCCCTGACGCGTCTGTGGCCTCTGATGGAACCTATGTCGGTAGGTGGCTGCTGGGGCAGCCTGGGCGCAGGGCTGGGGAACACTAGCGTGCATCCAGCGCTAGCCTGCCCCCAGCGCTAGCTGTTGCGGGGCTGGTCTGCCAATTACACCTGTGATGCTGCTGATGGCAAGTGTTTCGCCTTCCTGCCGCAGGCACGCCCTACGGAGTCAGCGATGTCCAGCTGGAGAACACAGGCTCTGCTGACACCATCAAAGTGCTGTTTGCACCGCCGTCCGTGGACATTGTCTTCCTGTCTGGCAACCAGGGCAGCTACCGGTGCGTGGTGTTGGTGCGACTTGCGCTGTGCACAGTGACAGCTTGAGTGGGCGCGCGGAGCAAGCGGTAAGCACCATGCTGCATTCAAGCGCACGCCCTACCTGGCCCTCACCCCCGCGCAGCTACACCGTGCTGTCACGCCCCGGCACCGACTGGGAGCCGGTGCGTGAGAACGAGAATGCTGGCACGCTGGGCGGTGATGCCGGCCAGCGCTCATTTGAGATTTCCGGCCTGGAGCCCGGCCGGTACAAGGTGGTGGTGTGGGGCTCCATCACGCACCCCAACGGCGAGAACGATCCCGCGGATGTGACCAGCACACAGGAAACCTCCTCTGGCGATGGGGGTTACATGCGCAATGGCATCATTGGCGTGGGCACCCCTGGTGAGCTGGCAGGGTAGGGGGCTGTGGTGTGGCCATAGGTGCAGGCCGGAGCAGCCGGCTGAGCTGGTAACAATGCGCCTGGGTCCTGACCGCCTCTTCACACTAGAAGATGCAGCCCCCTGCCTGTACCCTGGACACTGAAGTGAGTGCTCGCCCACTCAGCCGCTGGTCGTCCTGCACTTGTGCCCTGCAGGCAAGCCGCTGGTGACGTTTGTGGCCTATGGCGGCTACATGAAGATCACAATCACCGGCTTTGACGGCCCAGACAACGGTGCGTGTTAAACAAAGTGGAGCTGCGGAAGGAGCAGCCCTGCAGGCCAGCGGCCCTTTGCTACGTGCTATTGCATCAAGCAACAGGATCTCACAGTCTGTGCGTAGCAGAGCGGATCAAGTACGCCGGCTGTACACCACCAAAGCTGACGCCCCGCCTGGGTGCACCTGCCCTTCCAATCCCCTGCAGCCCTCTCCTACAAGTGGGTGTACCTGAAGGACGAGGACACCAACCTGGACGAGGCAGTCTACCCCGCGAAGGAGATCCCCATCACCACTGGCGGAGACGACAATGATGCAATTGATCCCCTAACCGCCCAGGGCAACTACCCCGTCGCCTTCAGGGTGCGTGCGCAGCCATGGCATGTTTGCTGCACAAGCCGGCCCGCGCTGGATACCCGTGGCATGCACGCACCTGTCCAAGTCAAGAGCTTCAGCCTAGCATTGCTTTTGCACAAGGTCTGCACTCACCCACTGGCTGTGCTCTGCCTGCCTGCAGGTGCCGATCTACGCCGAGCTGTGTGGCTCCCAGCGCAACAGCCCATGCGACGAGGGCACCTACCGCGTGGGCGTGGTTGGAGGTGCGCTTGCCTGGCCTATCGGGTTCTACAGCAGTGCAGGCATGCTGTTGCCACATCGGTGCTCGATTTGGTGCAGTTCTCACCTGGCCTGCCAACTGCAGCTGAAGCTCTAACCCTGCTGCGCCTCCACCTGCAGTGAACGGCTTTGCCGAGGGCGCGAACATGCTCACCTCTGTGGCCGGCAACAGCATCATGGGTGAGTGAGCATGGGCGTGCCTGCACTTGGGAGCCTGGGACGCTTGGTCACCATGCAACTCGTATGCAGCGTGCGGATGGCAGCTGCGTGTCATCCCTTCTCAGTTGAAGAGGACATTTGATGGAGCCCACCAACCTCTGCTCTTCTCATTCCGCCCCGTTCACCAGGCTTGCCCACCGTCCCTCAAGTCACCTCGATGGTGGTGAAGGCCGACACTCTGGAGACGCTCGTCACCGAGTGGGACATGCCCAACAAGTGGACCGCACTGTCGTACCACTATCGCATCGAGAACGCGGCGGGTGATGATTCGTACGAGGACGGCCTGTCCTGGCCAGACAACCAGTCGTTTGAGCGGACGGTCTCCCCTGAGCTTGATGGCACCTACACCGGCTCTGGTGCGTGGCTGCTGCTGTGAGGGCGAGGCCGCGCTGCCCTAGAGGGCCGTGCACATGCGAGGAAGGCCGGTGCGGCAGCAGCTGTAGGCACATGGTCCTGAATGCCTGGCCTGGAAGTGTGAATCAGCGATGACCCTGAGCTGCCGCAAGCCGCAAGTCACGTGGCCTGCCCGCCCGCCTGCTGCCTCCTTCCTGTACTGGCAGGTGTCTACCGTGTGCGCGTGTACGCCACCAACAACAATGACGAGGTGCAGAGCGACGCCTTCCCCTCCTTCGGCCGCGTTGTGGGTGAGTGGGCGCTGCACTGCCGTTGCAGGCCGTGGTTTTGCACAGCCAGCTCTGGAGGCATGTGCCCGCCGCCAAACCCGTGACGCTCCCGGCTCTCAATCACTTGCCGACCACTCGCAGGCATCCCCATTGCGGGCGCCCCGTATGGCCTGCGGGACGTGACTGTCACAGACCCCGAGAATGAGCAGCGGCAGCTGGAGGTCACTTTCAAGGGTGCGCGCCAAGATTGTGTTGCAGCCTGGATTGTCTGCCAGCAGCCTGTGCCGCACCGGGCATGTGTTGCTTTCAGGTGTCTGAACTGCATACCGCGTGCCATTCTCTCACCTGCCCTCGCACCCTTCCATCTGACAGATGGCTGGAACTCATGGACCGCGGTTGGCGACGAGTGCGACACCACGTACGAGTGGGAGGTGGTCACCTCCCCCGGCCTCACCCGGGTGGCTGCCGCCAGCTCCGCCATCAACCCAGCCAACTGGGAGGGCTGCGGCGGCAACAGCGAGGACACCCGCGGCTGCAGCTTCACCACCGACGTTTCTGGCGGGCTGCCAGGTGCGGTGGTTGGTGCACTCGCGGCCTGGCATGCCCTGAGGGTTGAAACTGCACTGTGCACCGTCGTGTTTCTTGCTGGACTACACGGATTGCCTGCCCACTCTCAACCACCCTCACATTTTGTCACCACTCTGTTCCCACCCATTTTGCCCCCTGCAGACGGCTACTACCAGGTCATCGTGGTGGCGTACAACCAGTACGGCTTCAAGCGCTCAGAGGCCTCCAACATTGTGACCGTGGGCGCCCCCAGCGGCAACTCCCAGCCGCTGGCTGTCTGGGCCGGTGATGGAGACGGCAAGCTCAGCATCAGTTTCCCCACCCCCGTGGTGCGCGCCTGCTGATCCGCTGGTGTGGGGTTGAACCCCATGCATGCTGTTCAGTGCACTGCAAACACATGGCCTGCATCGCTGAGACCTGACCGTCCCTCACCTTTTTCCTCCGACCTTGTATGACCCTGGCTGCAGCGCCCTAGCTCCTACCAGTGCAAGGGCACCGGTGCCAATGGCGCAGAGTGGACCGCACCCACCAAGACGCTCGCACAGGTGCGCAGCGTGGCTTCCTGCTGTCTGCCTGGCTGCAGCAGCCCGGTGAATGCACTGCCGCTCGGCAGGAGGGCGCATTGACACACAGGTTGCTCACCCGCCCTCCCAGCCTGCTCCCATGCCTGTGCCCAAAAGCAGGTGTCGATCAGCGACGACGGCAAGACCACCAGCTTCGACATCACCTCCACGGACGTGCCAGCACTGGCCACCACCAAGCAGCGCTGGGAGGTGCAGTGCAAGCCCATCAACCCCTGGAGCGCCTCTGTGGACTGGTCGGTGCCCACTCACGCCGCATCAGGTGAGCAAAGCTGGTCAACTGGGCCCCATGTAGCAGGGCTGCCGTCTGGTAGTAGGGCATGCACTGCACTTGCAGCAGGGCGAGGATGATTGCTCACTTGTACTCCCCTGTCGGGCCCCTTCCTGCTGCAGGCGCCCCTGTGGCTGTGGCAGCCCCCACGATGGCCAACTCCGGCAACGGCGTCACCTTCACGTTCACCCCCGCAAGCCCCGATGCCGCCATTCGCTACGTGTTTGTGCTGGCGGGCCAGAACGGCAGCGTGTGGGACAGCTCGCCTGTGCTGTTCAACTCTTCTGATCTGGCCGATGGGTCGGCGGGCAGCAAGGTGTTCACCTGGACCCCCACGCCCTCGGGCCAGTTCACCGGCAGGGTCAGGTGCGTGCAGTCCGGTAAAGCAGGCTGGGGCCCATGGACATAGATGGGCACTGCATTGGCAGGTGGTCACAGCATGGGCTGGCAGGAAGTGCACGCTGCTGCACGCTGACTCTGTCCCTGCACTGCGCTGCACCCTCGCTGTGCAGGAGCATCAACTCTGTGGGCAACACCACATCAGATGCCTCGAGCGCACCTGTGGTGGTGGGCCGGCCGGGCAAGGTTGGCAAGCCTGTGGTGCAGAACGGCCAGACCAGCTTTGCTGTGTCCTTCAACCCTGGTGAGGGGCTTGGGTGCAGTGGTCTGGCTGCATTTGACCTGCTTGCAACGTTTGCAGTTGCAGCCTTGCGATGGCAGCAAGGCCCTTGCAATAACCACCAGTTGAAGCTGGCTGCACTTCGCTAAACAGCCACCGGCTGGCCCCTTCTCCCACCTTCCCTCACAGGCTCTCCCTCCACCGCCACCGCCTTCTACTACAACGTGTATCAGGAGGGCGGCGGCACCCCTGTCAACACCGAGCCTCTGCTGGTCGACCCGGCTGCTACCACTCCCTCTGGCGGTGCCAACTACGCCGGCCTCACACCCGCCGACCTGCTGGCGTTTAAGACCGCCAACCTGGCTAATCTGGGTGTTCAGCCCGGCGTGTACCAGGTGCGGGCAGCTGAGGTTGATTGGGCTTGCTGTGGTGTAAGCAGCACTGGTCGCATGCAATGAGCGGCACGCCTGGAGGCATGGCTTGGCTAGCCATGTCACCAAGCTCCCCGCATCCACCTGCAGATCACGGTGTTTGCCTACAACTCGGCAGCGCCCGAGGAGCAGCGCTGGAGCCTGGAGTCGGACAAGTCGGAGATTGCGTCGCTGGGCAAGCCAGGTGAGAGGGGACTGGCCGCTTGGCTGGCTTTCCAGGACTGCTCGGCTGTCCCAGAACAGCTGCTGCAAGGGTGTGCGCCACCATCTCACTGCTGCTTGCTTGCTTGCTACCCTCCCATCTGCCCTCTCTGCCCACCTCTCCTCCCTGTAGGCATCCCTGCTGCCATCGCCGCCGCAAATGGCCTGCGCAAGCTGAAGGTGGAGTTCACAGTGCCCAGCCCCGACGCCGCTGTGTACTACGAGTACAGCGTGCGCGACGCCTCCAACCTGGTGAGTAGCTCTGATTGCTGTGCAGGCCAAGCATGGGTTTGCAGACTGCTTGGGTGTATGTTGCTGCTTGGGTGTATGTTGCTGCTTAGCCGCCCAGGCCAGCCCTCCAAATCCCACCACTCAACCTCACACCCGCTCCCTTCCTCCGATCACTCCGCACAGGCCGCTGTGGCGTCGGCCACTCGCATCCAGGTGCCGCGCTCAGCAGTCACCGTGGCCAACGGCAAGGTGTCTTTCGAAACGGTTGAGCTCATGCCGTACAAGCAGTACCAGGTCCGCGTGACCGCGGTCGGCTACGGCTCCGTCTTCTCCCAGTGGACCTCCAGCGCTGTGGCAGGTGAGGGGCAGTTGCAGGGGGTGGTGGTAGCCAGGTTGCAGGGCTGTACGTGCACCAGTATGCATGGCAGCCACTATCCATCTCCAACACCTCTGTCGCCTGGCAACCCTCACCTGCAGGCATCCCCACGGCGCCCGCGACCGCAACCCTCACGCCCGGCGCCACCAGCCTGCGCGTCACCTTCACCGGCCCTGCGCTGATCACCAGCACTGACACATTTGCCTACAAGCTGTACACCCTGGGCGCTACGCCTCAGGCTGTGGGCGATGCCAATGGCTACGTGGTGCCGCGGTGAGTGTGTGAGGCATGGCTGTGCTGGGGGGCTGGGGGAAGGCAGGCATTTCTTGCCATCTTTGCAGGAGCTGCAGCGGCCCGCATGAAACTGCCGCCTCCAACCCCGCATGGCCATGCATTTGACCCTGCAGGGCCAGCATCACCGGCGACTTGGCATCATCATCAGGACAAAAGTACTTTGACATTGCGCTGGACAGCACCTACGCTGCACTCAAGGCGCCCGCTGGCGGGTGAGCCAGACGCAGCACTTGCAGCCAGTAGCATGCCTGGGCAGCCACCCCTGCTGAACTGGATTGTGCGGGAGACAAATTCAGCGGGGTGGAATGCCCGCAGCAGTCCCAGCTATGCTCCATATAGCATCAAAACCCTCGCATGCCTGCCCTTCCTTTCCTGCAGCTACTACGTGGCAGTCATGCCTGCGCGTGTGCTGGCCGACGGCTCCAAGGAGCTGGGCCCCGCCTCGGGCCTGCAGGCGCAGCCCGCCACGCTGGGCGCCCCGCAGGACCCGCCCACCAAGCCCACCTTCCGATACATCGGGACAGTGCGCATCATCCAGGTCTGCAGACCTGCCTGGGGGTTAGGTGCATTTGCCGTATTGGCTTTGCCAGCGGTGGCCGCGCCTGGCGCAACCGGCGCCCTGACTCCTGTGATGTCTTCTGCTCACCGCACAGCTGCCCCCTTGCTGCTGTCGCTGCAGTGGAGCTACTTCGAGTACAGCACGTACACGCGCATGGAGTACCGTGTTAAGAAGGCCAGCGACGGCAGCGTTGTGACGACTGGCAGCATTGCCTCATCGGAAATCTCCAAAACTCCCACGCCCACCTCACGCGAAACAGGCCTTCTTCTTACTGGCCTGCGCGGCCGCTTCACTGTTGAAGTGCGCCTGGCCAGCGACTATGGCACCTCGGCCTACTCACCGCCCTCTGACGTCATTGCGGCAGGTGCGCAGGGAGGGCTTGGCTGGGAGGTGACAGCCGCTGCGGCTGGCGGTTACGAGGTCTGCATGTGCTGCCCCAAGAGCGCCCACCCCAGGCTTTGCTCCCCACCTGATGTCTGCACCCTACCCTCCAACCCTGCGCTGCAGGCAACCCCACCGCCCCGACCTCTGTGACCATCACTCGGGGCCTGACCAGCCTGGCAGGCGCCTTCACCCTGCCCGCCGACCCCAGCTACATGACGATTTCCTACCGCCTGGCAGCCATCGGCGATGCCGCGCCCGTCGCTGGTCGCCGCCGTCTGGCCTCCCCTGCGGGCAACCCTGGCACGCCCATCATGGGCTGGAAGGAGCTCACTCCTGCAGAAATCGCCGCCGGCGCCTTCACCATCCCCGACCCTGTTAGCGTGGGCGCCAGCAGCGTGCCCGTCCCCACCAACCGCTACCAGCTGGACATGCAGGTCGATGCAGTAAACGGTGCCGCCGTTGCAGGTGGGACCGGATGCGGATGCGCCTGAAGGAGTGGTTCGGTTGGTTGCCTGCTTCAGCAGCCGAGCAGCGCCTGGTGCATGCTCATGCAGCGCTTACCGCTGAGTCATCTGTCCTTGCTTCTCCACACTCACAAATGCAGAGTACATTGGCGGCACCTCCGCACAGACGCCTGCCTACAAGGGCGCACCCGCCCCTGTGACGGCTGGCCTGTCTGCCAGCTCTGGAGTTGCCTCCATCGCCATTGCCTTCACCGGCGTGGGTGAGTGCACAGCGCGTTGTGGGGTGACTGCTCATAAGGCTGCCTGCTGCTGCCTATGCTCAGCTCATGCTTGCCACCGGGTTCTGCCAACTCACCCCTCATGCGTCACTTGTAACCCAACACACACCCCGCATGTGCAGAGTTTGCCGCCGGCTACAAGCTGCACGTGTTTGACGACGCCGGCGCCCCGGTGCAGAGCAGCGACACTGCGCTGGTGGTGGTCCTGCCTGTGACCGGCGGCGTGGGCACTAAGGAGCACACCCTCACCGCCGCCGAGCTGGGCAGCCCCACTGGCGCGGCCACCTTCAAGTTCAAGGCAAGCCGCGGCTGCAGAGCTGCTGGGATGTGCGCGCCGCCGCCAGTAGTGGTGGTGCAGGTTGACCTGGCTGCCGACCCACCGGTCTGTGGCCACAGCCGAGGCTGGTCTGGCGTCTAGATGCTCACCTCTGTTCCACCCCGGCCTCCCCAATATCACTGCAGGTGGAGGCTGTGAACCCCAACACAGTGGATATGTCCGGCTCCACCAACACCCTGTCCCCCTTCACGGCCCTGGTGCTGTTTGGCAAGCTGGCCGCTCCCTCCAAGCCAGAGATGGAGTGGTTCAACCCCACCGACAGCGACACTGGCCATGCCAAGCTGCGGTTCCAAGCCATCTCCGCCCCCGCCGGCTCCAACCCCGCCTACGAGTACCAGCTGTACAACTTCACCACCGGGCAGGCCGTGGGCGGCTGGCAGGGCATCAACATGGACGCCGTGAGCGGCGACGGCAGCGCGGGCAACCCCTATGTGGCGCGCCTGCTGCCCTCCCCAGGTCGCTACACGGTCACTGTGCGCGCCAAGAGCATCCTGAACAGCCTGGCCACCTCGGACGAGTCGCCGGCCTCTGAGCCGGAGGTCATGGGTGAGCAGCGCTGGGCATGTGTGCTGCTGCGCTGAAGCTTGGGCTTTACTGGGGTGTGTTGACTCTGTGATGAGCTCTGCCCACATTGCTGGTGCACCCTGACTATTGCGCACACACCAAACGCCACCTGCCTCCTGCCTCACCATGCCACCATTTCTCCCTACTCAGGCTTCACCAGCCAGCCGGCCATTGCCTTCATCGAGGCCGGGGAGCCCACCATTGTCACCCAGGACAGCGGCGCCACCACGGTCAAGCTGGCCGTCACGCTGCCCACCAACAACTCTGGTGCGCCGCAGCCGCTGAATTTTCTGTTGCAGTGCCAGTTCACCAAATCACCTCCTACCTGCGGGACACTGAGACTGCCATTGCTGGCTGCATGGCGGGGTTTCGCTGGGCGTCTGAACGCAGCAGTGACAACATCCCACCCCTGCCTCCCCGGCCCGCCCCGCCTGCAGGCACCACCCAGCCCCAGCTGCAGCTGCGCATGGACATTGTGGAGCCGAGCGCGGGCAACATCGACTGGGCCAATGTGGAAGCCTCCTGCGATAGCGCGGCCCTGTGCATCGAGGGCGGCAGCGGCACCACGGCAGACCCGCTGCAGGTGCTGGTCAAGCTGACTGCTGAGCAGCTGCCCAGCCCCTACCAAGTCTTCTTCACGTGAGTGGCGGAGGGAGGGGGGCCAATAGGAAGGGAGGGCAGGAGGGAGGCGCACTGTGCCATGCTGCTGTGGGCGACGGCGCCTTGTCTGCGCTGGACATTCTGCTGCCGGGGCACAGGCTGTGCTGGTGCTCTGCTAATGAAGGCATTCTGCTGCCGCTCAGCCATACTGACCGCTCATCCCTGCGCCCCTGCCCTGCCGCAGCATGCGCACCGTGAACGACAACGGCCCCGGCGCCGAGTCTGCCGCCAGCAACACCATCTCTGTGGGCCGCCCCAAGGCGCCAGCGGTGCAGGCTGCCGGCAGCGTCACCGGTGTCAAGATCACCTTCACACCGGATACCCCTGAGACCGGTGACAGCTGGGTGTACTGGGCTGAGGATGCCTCGGCTGGCAGCTCCTCGGAGGTGCGGCTGGAGGAGGCGACCGTCAGCCCAGATGTGCAGCCCCGGCAGGGTGAGTGGAGTGGGAGGGGAGCGGGCGCGCAGGTGCAACAGCAGCGGCTGGGTGCGTGCTTGCTGTGGTGTGGTGTTCATGGATGAGCAGGCACTGCTAAGCTGAGCTGAGTCAACATCTTTGCATGAAGCCGACCGGCCTGACCTTGCAGCACCCTGCCACACCTGCCTGACTGCCTTCATCACTGCTCGTCCACCTGCCACCCCGCAGACGGCTCGCGCGAGTTCACTGTGCCTCTTGATGCCTTTGCGGGCGACAACATCCCTTGGATCGTGACCATCAAGATGGCGGCGGTCAACTCCAACGGCGTGCGTGGCCCTGTGACCAGCGCGGGCCCCGTTACTGTGGGCCCCGTCACGGCGCCTCGGAGCACCGGCGCAATGGCCTTTGACAATGACGGCACCAACCGCGTCTCTGTGCTGTACACGCCCGGCGACACCACCGGCATTGCCGACAGGTGCGGCAGTGCCAGAGCTGGGATTGGGCTCAGCAGGTGGTTTGAAGCAGAAGCTTTGCCTGGTGCAGCCTGGTTGGTTCCCTCTGCCCACCGCCACTGCTGCCATGCACATGTCGCTGACCCCTCCCTCTGCCCAACCACTCGCTGTCCCCCGACTGACGCTTCTCTCCCCGCACAACCCTCCCCTCCCTGCCCAGGTACCGCATCAAGGCGTACCCCGAGAACAGCCGCATGGCTGTGCTCACCTTCAACGCCGACACTGCCACCTCGACTCATGACGAGCAGGGAACCATCCTCATTGTGGGCGGCGCCGCCGGCCAGCTGCCGCCCGGCCGCTGGCGGTTTGCCGTGGTGGCGGAGAACTCAAACTCCCAGGTGTGCCGAGTCTGCTGCTCGCAGCAGAGTGGCGGTGTGCTCAGGGCAGCACTGCGCAGGCAGGCAAGCTTGCTGTGCAGCCTCTGCCTGTCGCCATTGCATGTGTACAGCTCCCACCCTCACCCTGCCCTGCCATTCTGCCTCTTCTTCAACACAGGCGGAGTCGGTCGCCTACCCTGTGGACGACTGGATCTCGGCCGGCACTCCTGGCACCCCGACCATGACTGGCGTGACTGGCTTTGACGGCTCCATCAAGGCCGCGGACATCACCTTCACTGTGGCCTCTGACAATGTGGCCCACTCGGTGCGCGTCTTCTACTCGGACTCGGTCACCGGCTGGACCGCCGTGCCCAGCCTGTTTACCGTGCCTGACGCGGGCGCACAGAAGACAATCACCATCGACTATGGCAGCGACTCTGGCGTGCCACGCTCAGGCAACTGGCAGTTCAAGCTGGAAGCAGGTGGGCAAAGCAGCCAGATACATGGTGCATTGCAGCCGGTGGATTGCACCTGATGGGCGGCGCTCTGCTACCCTGCATAGCACTGCAGCGTGCCGATCCATGCTCACCTCTTATGCTGACCTCCCCTCACACCACCCTGCCTGCTGCCCATCCCTGGCCCATCTGCAGTCAACACGGTTGGCGGCGCACCCGCCTTCACCCCCAGCCCGGCAAGCAACGCATGGCCCGCCACCACGGTGGGCCGCCCCGGCGCCCCAGAGATCCTGTCTGTGACCGGCTCCAAGGACGCCATCAAGGTGGCGCTGCGCCAGGCGGAGGACCGCTCCGGCATCTCCTTCATCCTCCAAACCTTTGACGCCAGCGGCACGGCGGTCAGCCCCGCCTACGACGCGCCGCTGGTGTCGGTGGGCGCGCCCGATGGCGAGCGGCGGCAGCTGGTGGTGTTTGCCACAGACGCCTCCCGCCGCGGCGGTACCTACCGCTTCAAGGTGAGCAGAGGGGCTGAGAGGCAGAAGGGCAGAGGGGCCCATTTGGCTGGAGCACCAGCAGGCGGGGCACCATGCGCAGGTTCAGCTCTCAGCCCAGCTGGCGTTTTCATACTGGCTGCCTTGGTTTGCCACACCATGCCCGCCTCACCAAAGCCTCCCCTGCCCCTACCTTCCGCACCCGCAGGTGGTGGCCGTCAACTCCCAGGGCGAGGGCGAGGCCTCTGAAATGACTGGCGGCACACCCGTGGCGGCCTACATGCCGGCCACCCCCACCGACCTGACGGCTGCGGGCCTGGTCGACAAGGCCACGCTCACCTTCATGCCCACCGCCGGCGCGGTGTGGTACGAGGCCGCCATCCACGCAGCCACTGGAGATTGGCGGGTGGCCACCGACGCGCTGGCGCTCTTTGCGCCCTGCTCGCTGTCGGCGGCTCCCGACGGCTGCACTGCGGTGCGCCAGGTCAACGTGGAGGGCAACGACAAGCTGGCCTTTGACGTGCCACTGTCCGCCTTCTCTTACCGCGACGGCCAGTACGCCTTCAAGGTCCGCGCCGTGGACGCAAACGGCGTGCCCGGCGACTGGAGCGACGCCTCGGCAGCAGTCACCGTGGGTGAGTGGCTGGGCAGAACAGGATGGCGGCAGGCAGCTAAGTGGGTGGTGCAGGAAGGTGGTCAAGTGTGCTGCACTCAGTGCCAGCAAGCGGTGCTGCAATACAGGATGCGAGCCGCCCCCTCACCTGCCCCTTCCCACACCCTCCCACTCCACCGCAGGTGTGCCCGATGCACCCGGCGCCCTGGAGGTCAGTTCCTGGGCAAACAATAGCGGCGTGGACCTGCAGTTTAGCCCCGCCTGGCTGGCGGAGCAGGGCTACCGCATCCAGGTGCTGTCGCAGGACGGCCAGACGGTACTGGATACCGTGGTGGTGGGCGCCGACCAGACGGGCAGCTGCGCAGCCAAGGCATCGGCGCCGCAGTGACCGCGCTTTGTGCGCACCTGCGCACCTGACCACGCCTGCTTGTGCTCTGAATTCCCCCCATGTCTGCTTGTGTCTCCCATCTGATTTAGCATGCTAGCACCTCCCTTTTGCTCTCCTCTTTAGTAGCAGCAGCTGCCGCTGGAGCACACAACCCACTGCCCAGCTCTTCCCCCCGCCCCTCTCAATGCGCACCAATGCCACATGTCTTTTCTCTGAAATTTGCTTTGCACTCAGCCTCTTGCTGTTCTGGGAACACTTTGAACGTTCATATCAGCAGGCCGTGCACCTGCGCACTGTGTGAAACCACCCATGCGCGAGAAGGGGAGTGGCCGCAACACGCGGGAGGAGCAACGTGGCGTGGCAGCTATACCTAATTGACTGTCATGCTGAAATAAATGTGCTGATATGGCGGGCCACTGCAGATCAGAAGGCACCGCGGGGAAACAAAAGCATTGGCACGAGTGCACACGAACGCACTGCCACCTGCCGCCCGCCCGCCTGGCGCGCCATGGCGCTTTGGGGTTCACGCTCGGCTCGGTTGCTCCCGGATTATTCCGACATGGATGAGACACCGCCCAGCCCGTGGCAGGCGCCTCCGCCATGGCTGGCGGCGCGCCTGGTCGCGCACCTTCTCGCTGAGGCGCGCTGGCCTTTGCTAATCGCGCATTTGCGTCTCATCAGCCATGGCTGGCGTGATGCGGTGGCCGACACGCTTCCAGCCCTGGCGCTGCGCCGCTACCTGCCGGCTTCCGAAGCGGCGGCGGCGGCTGTGCGCTTCCCCGGCCTGCGCCTTCTGTGCCTGGACAGCCCTGGTGAGGCTTGAAGCTGTGTTTCCTTTTGAGCCAGTTGCCTTGGGCCTGCTCAAACATTTACCCTCGTCCATGCCGCACAAGAACTTGGTGGCGTCGAGGCTGGGCTAGTTCGGCAGGCCGCGGCACTGGCTGCCGTCTGTGCCAGCTGCACCAGCCTGCGCCGCCTCTTACTGCAAGATTGGAAGCTGACCCAGGGCAGCTTGCAGCCGCTGTCCAGTCTGGTGCACCTCACCAGGCTGGAGCTGCACACAGTGGCGGTGGGTGGAGTTGGCGACGGCGGCACACTGCTGCCGCCGCTGCCGCTGCGCCACCTGCGCGCTCACTGCTCCCAAGTTAGCCTGGAGGGTGAG
>VFQQ010003112.1_pt1 | contig 16783 bp, 29 predicted proteins | sample 3512341 | NCBI WGS metagenome assembly VFQQ01 (sample SAMN10412373, study PRJNA504923) | tailings metagenome | isolation source: Relicate 2 Philex TSF1 revegetated site | place: Philippines: Tuba, Benguet | collected 2017-08-29 | reverse complement strand
GACAGCTGTCCCTTGTTGTGCGGCGAGGCGGCGCTCTGCCTGCACTGTTGATGTGTGGTGCATCACCGCATCACAGCAAAGCTGTCCAGGCTAAAGTGACACCGGCTTACATGTGCTGCTGTGGGCGGGAATGCGCATGTGGGTGCTGCCCAGCCGCCTGCCCAGCGCCCGCTGCCCTTCACACCCTTCCGCTGTCTTAGCAGTTTCTCTCTAATACAGTTCACACGAGTTGCAAAGTAAATAGAGGCATGCTAATCGCTACTGGCTGCTGCTATATGCTGAACAGCTGCCGCTGCTAGCGCTGAACCTGCTGCCGCGGCTGCTGACCTCTCCCTTGCTGCCCTGCAGCCGCTGCTGCTGCACCTGCCGCTGCCGCTGGGCCGGGCTGAGGCACAGCCAGGTATGGTCGAACCACGTGCTGCGCAAACCACTCCAGCGAAAACTGCATGTGGCGGCCTGGGCAGCGTGCCAGCTCCAGCCGCCCGCTCTCCTGCGGCAAGTGCAGCGGCTGGTGGGCAGCAAGCGTTTGCAGGCCATCACAGGCTGCAATGCAGGGCACATACGACGGCAGCTGCAATGCATGAAAGTTGTCCTGGCGGAGGGGCATCATGCAAAGCTGCCGCTACCGCCAGCCCTTCCTTGGACCCGTTCCATGTCTGCAGCATGGCCAAGGCCCACTCCTCAAGCCTGCCTTGATGCGTGCCCCCACCTGCAGCTGCCGCAGCCCGATCCAGTCCTGCTGGTACAGCTCCGTCTCCTCCATGGCCAGCAGCCGGCTGCCGTTGTAGAAGCCAAAGTGGGACGACTCGCGCGGCACCACTGCGGAAGGAGGACAGCAGCGGCGGCGAACAGCATGAAGGGGCCATGACAAGAAAGCAGGCTGAGCAGGCGCTAGCCGCACAGTCTGTGAATGGTTCCCACCGCACCCCATGTTGCTGCCATTCCCTCACCCATGTCATCATCCTCAAACAGGAACAGCACCAGGCGCTGCAGCGAGGCCAGGTTCTCGCGGTACCTGCGGCGTGGACACAGTGCGGACGGCCACACTGAGGTGCATGCCTCAACCAAACCTACCGTGCACAAGTACCTGCTCTGGATCTGGCGAGCTGTTTGCAATACAACATGCTTGCGGCAGGGCGGCGTGTGCGGCAGCCAGCAGTGGCAGCAGCGATCACGGACACCATTGGCTCCGATACCGCCTCCCCAAACGACAGCCGGCTGCCTTGCCACCTCACCGCTTGTTGCGCCGGGCGGGCACCTCGTTGTTGATGTCAGCAAGGAACTGCGAGGCAGCCAGGTACTCGGGCAGGCGGTACGGATCCTGCAGGCAATGAGGACGGAGGAAGCAGGCAGGGGTGCGCACTCTGGGTGATCGCTGCGCAAGACAGGCGGGTGGAAGCAGTGGAAACCGGAGCGCATCTAGCAAGCCAGCTTTGATGAGCTAGCGGCAAGGGGGCAGGCCTTCCTTGCACTACACCGTGTGTGCCATGCGATGGCAGTTAAAGCTGCAAAGACAAAGCGCTACAGCAGCACCTTGAGCTCACCTTGACGTACTGCGCCTGCACTACATGCCGCTGCACCCAGGCAGTGTAGGCGCCGCGGCTGATCAGCCCCTGCATAGCAGCCCAGGCGGCAGCAAACGGATCATGTGGCAACAAGAGCAGATGGTGGCACATTGTCATGGCAAGGGGAGCTTTGAAGTAAGGAGGTGCGGCACAGCAGCTGCGCGGCCAGGTCGACCGTCACTACGAATGAACTGCCCACTCAGCAAACACAAAAGGCCCGCAGCTAACTGCCTAATGCGCATACAACGCCACAACCCCCTGCATTCCCGTTTCCTCCGCAAGGCTCTCCACCCAACCCAAACCAAGACCCCTCCACAATAACACACACCTGCATCGTGCGGCAGTAGAAGCTGGCGCTCGGGGCGCCGCCGCCGCCGGGCTCCCAGCAGCCCGGCACGTTGGCCACTCCTTGGTGCTGCGCTCCCATCGTCACCAGTGTGTGCATTTTGGGGCCCACGTGCTGGCACCGCTCCGCCACTGCCCGCATGAACTGGCCGCCCTGGGGCAGGGAATAAGAGAGGGCAGGCGAGAGGGGGTGGGCAAGGATATGAGATGTGCTCTGATGGGGGGAGGGTGCGTCAGCAGTGAGCGGCAGGCAGAGCCACACAGCGGGCTGCTGCTGGCAGCAATTGCTTGCAAACGTGATCCGACACCCAGGCTGCAGCAGACACACTCCAGGACTGCGGAAGGAATGCAACCGCGCACCTGCGAGAACCCCACCGCCACATATCCATCCTTGAGCTCCTCCAGGGCCAGCAGCTCGTCACACACGCGCGCCACCTGAGCAGAAAGATGCAGGATGGGTGCACGTGTGGGCAGGTTTGGAATGCAGGTGCAGCACACAGCAGGCGCTACGAGCGTGGCGCAAGGCGACATGAAATCAGGCTGGCAGTTGCGCAAGCCAGCAGCCCGCCACGCCACAAGGCACAGCACAGCCTCTGTCATCCAGCCGCACGCGGCCCCCAATGCCGCACTCACCTGGTCGTTCAGGCTGCCAAAGTAGCTGCTGAAGATGTCGGCAACGGAGGAGCCACCCAACCCGGTGTTGATGGAGTGCACAAACACGCCGGGCAGCTCGCGCTCGATCAGCTCGCGCACAGCACCGATGGAGTAGTCGGCGCAGCATGAGTCGCCCATGCCTGCAGGGCGCAGTGTGCAAGGGCTCAGCCAGGCAGCAGAACGCAGGCAGGCGGCGGCGGCGGCAGAGCGGCGCACCGTGCCACAACACCACCGGCAGGTAGCCTGGCACGTTGGTGGCGCTCAGTACCGCATGCTCAGCACCCCGAGACGCCGGCGACAGGGCCACAGCGCCGCTGAGCAGCAGTGGCAGAAGGGCCAGCGCCCACAGCATGGCTGGGCGGTCTAAGTGTGCGTGGAATCGATGCTACAATCGACACTAGCCGCCGTAAGCGGGCAAAAAAAGGAAACCTGCTGTGCTGAGCTAGGGCTTTTGTGACTCGCTTTACGCTCTCCTGCAGCGCGTGCGCTTCAGGTCGGACCGGCAAATATAACTGGCAGTCTCATGGAGTTGTGCAGCCCTCATCTCGCCCACCCGCAGAGTTTGAGTTCTGCGCCGCCCACAGTGCGGGCTGGAGGCCCTGCTCTGCCCTGCAAGGCGAACATACAGTAGTGCCCGTCAAAGCTGAATCATGCAGCGCTGCCTGCAGGTCGCCCAAGCTGCCGCCGCTGCTGCCGCCGCCGCTGCCGCCACTCGCCTGCTGCGCGGCCGTCATCACAGTCCAGCCTGCGCGTCGCGCACTTGCATTGCGACTGCATGATCGCATCCGACTGCTGCAAAACTACCTCTGACATCAATCACCTTGCCTGCCTGCAGACGCCGCCTGCAACCCTCCTCCCGTTCAGCGCACCAAGCACCAGCCGGCACCACATGCACCAGCCACGGCAGGCTGGGCGGTCGCGCGCAAGGTGGCGTGCAGCCGACTGAACGCCTGTGAAAGGGCGCGCCCGCCGGAGCAGCAGCCAATTCAGACAACTGGGCGGCGGGCGACGGATGCTGCGACAGTCTACGACAGCCGCACCTCCGCCCATCAGCGGCATCGCTTCAGCAGCACTCGCTGCTTGCCTGCCAACCGGGATTTCCCTACCGGCTGGCCTCGAGCCTCGCGCTGTGGATCGGCAGCACTCAGCCTTTCTCGCAGCCCAGCTGCTCTGCGCCCCACGAACAAGCTGCAGTCCCTGCAGGGGCGGCGCTCGCATCGTCGGCCATCCCTCGCGCCGGCAGCTGCTGCCTTAAGTTGGTCCGCTGCAAGCGACATGGTGTGCATCCGACGAGCCTCCAGCATGCGTGAGAACCATGCAGCGTCCAGCAGCTTGCATGTGGCAACAGCAACAGGCTGATCAGCCAGGGTACAAGCAGCAGTCGTGGAGGAATCACAGCGCCGCCGCTGCTGCCGCCGCCGCGCGGCCGCCGCCGCGCGGCCGCCGCCGCAACGCGCGCAACCGGCCCTCCAGCCCCTCCCGCCACCCTTGCAAGCCTTGAGGGTGTCCATGCCCAGCATCTGGGCGTCTCGGATGCACGAGTGATGGGGGTGCGAGAGAATCGGAGTGAGCAGGACCGTCGCAGCCCACACCACAGCTTGCCCCGTCGCGGCCGCCCTGTTTTTGCATGCCCCCGCACTCCCCTGTCTTTCCTGGCACTCTGATCGAGATTCTGGCATACAGGCAGGTGCTCCGGCCTCTGCTGCACCCCACCGACTGCGCCCGACCCAGCCCGGCACGCCCACCCTTGAAGCCAGGGGCCCTGCACACCGCTGCCAGCAGATCCAGCAGCCCAGGGACGCCCCATCAGGGCCTTGCAGGCAAGCAGCAGCCTCACCTGCTCAAGGGGCGTCTGAGGCAGCCTGCCAGCCTGCCCAGCAGGTCCAGCATCTGGTTGCAGGGAGGATGGCAGCCAGCAGCCTGGGTTTGGCGCCGCCGCCGCGCAGCTTGCCCCTGGGAGCCCTACAGCGACCTCCCCCTCTCGGAATCGCCCTCCCAGCCGCTCACCTGCCCCACAGACCCGGCTGCACGCAGGAAACCCAGCGTGCGAGATCGACAGGCGCCCCTGGGTCCACCGGCGGCAGGGCCGGGGCGGCGGCTGGGCGGCGGCTGAGCGGCGGCAGCCATGACGGGCGCGCGGCAGTGCGAGCCAGACAGCAGCTCTGGCGGCTCCCGCGCCGACAGCGACCGCGAGGAGAGCCTGGGCTCCCCGCCTGCGCGCATCGGCGCCGGCAGCGCGGCCGTGGCGGCGGCGCGGAGCCGCGTGGCGGCGGCGCTCGTTGAGAAGCAGCAGTGCACGGCGGAGTTTGCGGCCCGCCTGGACGCGCACTTCCTGGCGTTTGAGAGCAGCGAGGCCGCAGGTGGGCAGGCTGCTGCTGGGGGTGGTGCCCTAATGCAGCCAAACTGCCTGTAGGCGCGATCGACTGCCGAGCACTCGAGCGCCGGCGGACGGCAGCCGCCCAACTGGCTGGGCAGTCGCCCCGCCAACTTCTCAGTCTACTACACCCCAGCGGCTGCTTGCCAGTGAGCACCCCGGCCTTTGACCTCACGCTGCTCCCTGCCCTTTCCTGCGTGCAGGCACCGCGCAGACCGGCCGCAAGGGCGGGCTGCTCAAGGGCAAGGCAGGCTTCCGGGGCGTCACGCGGCACAAGCGCACGCAGAGGTGCGGCCTGCCTGCCGGGGCAGGGCAATGTTTGGGTGCATTTCAGCTGCCCAGCGAGTGCTTCTGGCCAGATATGAGGTGGGCTTGGCGCATCTCGCTGCCTTTGGAGGCCTGCAATTGCCCAACTGCCACCACCCCGCCCCACTGCCGCGCTGCGCAGGTTTGAGAGCCACATCTGGGAGTCCAAGAAGCAGATCTACCTGGGAGGCTTCGACTCGGAGGCCCTGGCCGCCAAGGCCCACGGTGCGCTGCTTTGCTGGGTTGCCGTGAGGGTTGAGCAGGCAGAACAAGGTGGCCCCAGGGCAGCGCATCGCAAGGGGAGGCGAGACAAGGTGCCGAGTGCCTGCTCAGCTTCTTCCTTCTGCACAGTGCCAGTTTGCCGCCAACGCTTCACCTGTGCCTCCCAATATGTTTGCTACCCTCTCCCCTGCAGACGTGATGGCGCTGCGCTGCAAGTCGGGCGCGGGCGGCGCCAACCCCGAGGCCGGAGAGGTGCTCAACTTCCCTCGCTCCGACTACGAGACCCTGCTGCCCATCATCGACCGCCTGTCGCGGGTGGGTGGCCGGCTGGATAGCTGGGTGGCTGGGAGGGCGGGCAGGCGATTCTGCAAGCGCATTGCCGCGTGGCACCGCTTGTGATGCATGCCCCTGGCAGCGCTGCGCTGGGCAGCTTGTCCTCCAGAGCTCTCACACGAATGCCCACACTTCGCCTGCTTTCTCATGCCATCATATGCTCTTGCTGCGCCCACAGGAGGAGGTGATCACCGCGCTGCGCACGTGACTCACTGCTTTGCCTTCACCTCTGCAAACTGAACGGCCCTTCACTCCTGTCCTGCGCAGGAGGAGGTGATCACCGCACTGCGCAACTACAGCAAGGCCCAGACCACTCGCCGCCTGGAGGAGGCGGGCCGCCCCCTGCCCGGCCGCCCCCGCCCCACCACCGCCGCCACCCGGCAGGCCTCCACCTCGCGCCCCACCCGCCGCCAAGCCGGTGCACCGCCCAGCGCCAGCGAGAGCGGCATGCCTGCTCCGCGCCGGCTGACCGTGGTGGTGCGCCCGCCGGCGCGCTGCAAAGGTCGGCAGCTTGATGCTTGCGCCATTGGGTTGGCCTGGCTCTGCTGGTTGCCAGACCTCACCTTTGACAGCAGAGCGCCTTGCTGGTTGCCCATTGAAATCGCACAAAGCACTTGGCATGGCTGCAGCCCTTCTGCTTACTTTGCAGAATACTAAACATCAACTCTGCCCATTGCTCCCCTCCCCACAAGCAGACGAGGCTGAAAGCCTGCCGGCCCCGCCCGCCGGCGGCCTGAAGCGGTTTGGAGGCAAGGTGGCGCCCCGCCCGCCCCGCCGCCCCCGCCCAGACAATGAGGAGGAGGCGGATCAGGAGGATACAGCGGCAGCAGGGGCGTCGCCACCCAGCTCCAAGAAGCAGCGCCCCAACGCAACCCCAGAAGGTGCCCAGCTGCCTGCCCCCCCGCGGGAGGCATCGCCCGGCCCCGCCACGCCGCACGCCAACGGCGCCGCAGACGCCGGCGCACCTGCCACGCCCACCGCAGCGGCTGCTGCTGCGGCGGCGGCAGCTGCCTCTGCCGGCAGCGGCGGCCCCCAGGCCAGCGCGGTGCGGGTGGTCAGCGCTCGCTGGCGCCGCACCACCAGCGGCGGCTCCCGCCTGGGCCCAGCAGCCGGCCTTGAGCTGGCTGTGTCCTCAGCAAGTGCAGCCCTGAGCGGGCCACCGCCCTCCGAGCCAGCTCCGCCTCCCGCCTCCTCCCGCCGCCCGGCGCGGCGCCGCCGCACCACCACAGCAGACGCGGTGCGCGCTGCGGCCGCTGCGTCTGCCGCTGCGGCAGCTGCAGCAGCAGCGGCGGCAGGCCAGGATGCTGAGATGGCAGACGCAGAGGCTGATGCCACTCCTGCTTCGGCGGCTGCAGAGACGGTGCACCATCCCCACGTGGTGGTGGAACTTGTGTCACCTGCCTACCCGCACAGCGCCGCCAGCCCCTTTGCGCTGGACCAGGACGGGTCCGGGTTCCTGCCGCTGCTGGAGGAGCCGGTAAGCATGCCATAGCGCAGCCCTCTTACTGTTGCTGCTGCCTGCAGCCCATGCCCAGGCGTGAGCTTGTGTGCATGCCTGCTTGCATGCCAGCCACCTCATTGCTGCTGTCCCGCATCTATTGCCTCTATGCTGCCTTCTCTCAGCTCACCTGCTGCCTGTCCTCCTCTCCTGCCCAAACCCAACCCGCAGTCCCTGACCTTCAGCGCCAGCGACGATGCCTACCTCTTCTCCCCAGTGGCCCCCCCGCCCACCGCCACCCCCTCCTGCGTCACCGCCCTGGAGCACGTCAACGGCACCGTGCTGTTCCAGCAGGTGAGGGCCTTGAACAACAGATGGTTGACTGGGTAGTGGGGACTACAAGAATGGTCCCACATGTACCGGTGCAACTGTGCACCTTCATGTACCGGTGCAAACTCTGCACCTTCAAGAGCTGCCCTCATCTCCTGCCCCTGCCTCCCATCTCCACCCCCCTACAGGACGAGCTGCCCGGCGGCAGCCCCAGCGTGGGCACAGCGCAGGAGGGAGAGGACTGCGTCAGCGCCGGCAGCGCCCCCGGCGACACCTGCGCCGCCGCTCCCCACCCTGGCGCCCAGCCCGGCGGGGCGCAGTCCATGGCGGCTAAGCCGCTGCCCATCTCTCCGCCCCGCCGCGTGCCGGTGCACACTGCACACGCTGTGCCCTCTCCCGTGGCACTGCAGGCGCAGGCGCCCTGGGAGCAGCACTGCGTGTCGCTGCTGCCGCCGGGCCACCCGCTCTGCATCAGCTCGCCGTTTGCGGCGCCTGCGGCGGCGGCTGCGCTGGGGCTGCAGCAGCCCTGCTTCTCCAGCCTGTCCGATGAGGAGCGGCCGATCAGCCCAGAGGAGCTGGTCTATGCTCTGCCCGCTGAGGCGGTACCGGCGCCGCCGCCTGCCGTGGCAGGTTATGGCCGCCTGCTGGCGTATTGCCTGCCCCAGCAGCCCGTGCCTCAGCTGCACATGAGCAGTGTGGGCCCGGCAGCTGCCTCTGCCACAGCTGCCATGCACCACCACCGAGGCATCCTGCTGCACCCCCAGCCCTCGCTCAATGCGGCCGCCAGCCCCTTTGCTAACGGCCTCTTCTTGGGCTGAGAGCAACGGAGCAGCTGCACAGGCGCACCGGTGCCAGCTGGAGCTGCATGCGCAGCGGCAGCGGCGGCGGCACGCCAGCTCAGCGCCAGCACGGCGCAGCACAGCACGGCACAGCAGGTTCAGCCCACCCTTGCACAGCCAAGCCCCTCAGCACCAGCCAAGCCAGCCCTTTGTGGCCGATAGCAGCTCAAAGCAGCCCAAGCCTTGCAACTCTCGACGAGTTGTCGCAGAGTAGCGGCAGCTCAGCCTGCAGCCCTGCCAGCAGCCAGCCCGGCATTGATAGCGAGCCGGGCTGCTGCAGCACGGCTGCCAAGCGGCGGCAGCAGCAAGCTGCTCGCCTCAACCGAATGAAATGCACCTTTTCAGGCACAATGCACCGAGCGTGAGCCCCACCCAGCCGGCGGCCCGAATGTTATGGGCGGCCTGCCGGGTGCTTTGATCCCGCACCCAAAGCGCTTTGATCCCCCATCCTGCACCTGCAACATCAGCTTTTCCACCGTGCTTCGCGAGGCCCCTCCTCCCTGCCTGCCTGCCCCTGCATGCCTCTCCCCCCCCTGTGCCCAGCCTTCCCTGAACCACAGAACCGTCTCCTTGTGCCCAGCTTTCCCCTGAACCATTTTCTGTCTCGCAAGCCCCACGTCCTGCCCGTTCACGTTCAACGCACCGTCTGTTGCGTCATTTGTGGCCGCGTGTTGTCTGCATGCGTCCCACTTGTTCACTTCATCCCCAACTCACCAGCGCACCTGTTCCCTGCTCCGAAGCAGGCCCTGCACCTCTCAACAACCCTCGTCAGGCCAGACTCCCTTTGCATGCACGTCCGTGTATCGTCGAAGAACTAATTACCCGGTTTTTGCACCCACTGCATGCTTTGGTAAGTTAAAGCTTGCCTGGCGTATCCCATTCCCAACCCCATCGCTTCCCATTTTGCGGCGAGCCTGACAGCCGCTGCGGAGCACCCTTCCAATAGTCACCCCCACCCGCTTTTCACCTGCATGATAATCTTGTCAACAGCCATGTTTGCTTGTAAAGCTGTGCAGCTGCTGTGCGAGCCGGCGGGCGGCGGCAGCGGCGCGCGTGCCAGCAGCAGCAGCATGGAGGTGCCCCGATCACCCCCGCACGCGATTGCCTGCTATCACCAGGAACCCACTTTGACTCTCCAGCAGCTGAGAAAGGCCAGCGGGCGTGGCTTGACCGACGCACCGAAGGCAGCTCGTGGGCGGCGACTGGGCTGACCAGCGGACTGTCCTGACAGCTCTCAGCGGCCAGCCGCCGGGCGGGCGGCCCGCGTGAGGCCAGGAGTGAGTGCCGCGGCTCCCGCTTGCTCGTGCGCAGCCTCTGCCGCTGCCCGCTCTTTCGGAGATTAAAGAGGATGATCGCAGTCGGTTGCCGCCCCCACACGGGCCGGCCGCCGCTGGGCCACCATGGCGGCGAAAGCGGCGGCGGCGGGCTCTTTCGCTCACTGCCTGCGCACTCCGACCCCCTCTTTTCCCCTGCCCGCAGTGATCCGGTTCTTCCTGCTCCAGAACCGGGCTGGCAAGACGCGGCTGGCCAAGTACTACACGCCGCTGAGCGATGACGACAAGCTGCGGACAGAGGTGCGCGCCCAGGGAGCTGCGGTAGCACGCCCGCTGGCGGCACTGCCGCCCCACAAGCTGTGCATGTAATGCAGAGGTGTTTTGCTGTTGCCATGCCACAGCCATTCAATTTTAGTTGCTGCACACTGCCCGAAATGGAGTCCTCTTGCAATTTTCAGTCCGAGCCGTTGTGCTTCAGCTGCTGCACTAGACTTGTGGGGCGGCAGCCCCCTCTGCACCCACGCCCTGTGCTCCTGCCCAACTGCTTGCTGCGCTCTGCATCTGCCGCAGGACGAGGTGTACCGCCTCATCGTGAACCGCGACGCCAAGTTCACCAACTTCCTGGAGGTGGGTTGCCCCTGCTGCTGTGGCAAGAGCAGCGGCTCTTGGGGTTCGGGTTGGCGCGCGATCGGGTGCTGTGCCCCTTGCCGCCGACCCACGCTGTTGCCCGCGGCGGCCTTGCCCTACCACTCTGGAGCAGTACAAGACGTTCAAGGTGGTGTACCGGCGGTACGCGGGGCTGTACTTCATCTTCTGCGTGGACGCCACCGACAACGAGCTGCTGTACCTGGAGACCATCCACCTGTTCGTGGAGGTGGGGATCTGTTCAGCGGGCAGCCGTGCTTTTGCTGCTGCTGGTTTTGCCGCTGCCTGCTGCTGCTGCTTTGCCGCCCCTGCTGTTTGTTTCAGTGACGTTATGCCAAGGTTGCCGCCAGACCTCCGCGCGCTGCCGCCGCAGATGCGGTGCAGCTTGTGAGCTTGCTTGCATGCGTTGACGCCATGCATTGGCCACGCTCCACCCCCTGATATTTACTTCCCACAGATCCTGGACCACTACTTTGGCAACGTGTGCGAGCTGGACCTCGTGTTTGGCTTCCACAAGGCGCGAGGGGCCTGCTTGTGGGAGGCAGGCGGGCCAGCAGAAGCGAGCAGGCGTGGTAGGGAGGATGGTGATGGCACCTCAGCCCTGTGCTGTGGGCGTGCTGCTTTGGAGGCGGGAGCTGTTGCCAGCCAGTTGCAGTCCCACCCGGCCGACACGCATGCCCAGCTGTCCCAACCTGTTTTCGCTTGCCGCAGGTGTACTGCATACTGGACGAGTTCATCATCGGCGGCGAGATCCAGGAGACGTCCAAGAAGGTGGGGCACAGCACTAAGGCAGATGTCAACTGCGCGTTGCTGCCCGTCGGTTGTGCTGCCGCTCTCGCCGCTCCTGCTGGCTGCATCTGCTAGTGCTTGCTGCCCCTTTCTGCGGCATGCTGCTGCTGCTGCTGCTGCTGCTGCTGCTACCCCTCGCTGTGCTCGCTGCCTGCCCTGCAACCCCGCCACTGCCCGCCTGGTTCCCTCCATATCTGCTTCCGACTGTTCCTACCCTGCTCTGGCCCCTGCCGCAGGTCATTCTGGAGCGACTCAAAGAGCTGGATGCGCTGGAAACATGATGCGGCAGAGCTGCCGCAGAGAGGGGGCTGGGAGCGGAGCGGCCGTGGCCCTGCTGCGGCAGGCCGGCCACCGCTTGGTCTGGCGGACATGCTACGCCGAGAGGCAGCCTGCGTTCGAGGGCGCTGCGCGGGCTCTCGCATGCAGATGCAGCAGGAGGGTGCCGCCCTGATCCCTGTCCTTCCCTTGCGTTCCCGCCTGCGATCTATACGTGCTTGCTCTGTACTGCCTGACTGCACTTGAAGCTTACTCTACTCTCGCTTGACTGCAACATCTGCGCAACTACCTTGTCACTGAGCAGCAAAAGGGCCAGTGCAGCGGGGAAACCCAGCCACATCTTGCCGCCAGAACCCTGCCTGCTGCGGTGCACCGGCACCTATTCCACCCTGGCACGTGTCTTCCTAGCGAGGTTAAGCGCTCGTGCACCACTTTGGTCCGCAGTTTGTGAGCACAATTGGCCGTCGCGGCCGCCAGCCTGCGACCACCTGCGGCGCTCGCAAGGCCCCGCCAGTTTGCCGCACGGAGCACCCTGCAACTGAGTGCCTACGGACGCGGGAGCTCACGAACGTCGCGCGCAGCGTGGCTGCTGCCGGCCAACCCCACACGGCCCCGCCGCCCATGGCGCCGCCGCCCATGGCGCCTCAAGGCCCCCTCACTGTGCGGCGGCGGGTGGCAAGGGCCTGGGACTGGGCCAACCAAGCGCTGGCAGAGGAGTGGCAGTTCAATGTGGAGTTTGACAGGTGCGGGGCGGGGCGGGCACAGCGTGTTTGTCGGCACAGCAAGCTGCCCGCTGCACATGTCCCGTACTTGCCTACCGACCACCGTCTGCCTGCTTGCAAGCTCCCCTGCACCGGCTGCCATGCACTGGCCTGCTTGCAGTGCAGCATCACAGGGCACCTGCCACCGGGCGCTGCTGACTCTGCCCACCTCTCTCACCACCCTGCAACAGGTACTTTTGGAGCACCACCGTGGCCCTCTACTTTGCGTTCACGATGAAGGCTGCCCCCCAGCTGTCGGCCTCGGAAAACGTGGAGAACTGCATCATCTGCGCAGCCATCCTGGTGATGGCAGTCGTCAGCACGTGAGCCGAGGGTCGAAGGTGGAGAGAGTGGAAAAGTTTCTGGATGCTGCTGCTGTTTTGCTGCCCCGCTGGATGCTGCCATCGCCGTCCATGCAGTCCATCGCCGTGGGTTGCTGCGTGCGGGCGCAACCTTCCCCAGCTGCCCAAGCAATCACTCCCTCAGCAGCGCCCTACCCATTCCACCGCTCGCTGGGTGCAGGCTGTATGCGGCGGGGTGGCGGCAGCACACCCCGCTGCTGCGCGTGGTTTTGCTGTTCTACATCTACAGCCTGCCCATCCTGACCTCTTTGGACGCCATGCACGCCATCTCCCCCGCACCCTCCAAAGTGAGCGATCTGAATGTTCTTGGCACCCGTTTTCTCAGGAAGGGGCCGCTATGCTGCCTTCCTGTGTGCCGTGTGCATTGCGCAGCAGTTTGGCCCAGATGTGCAGTTCATTGGCTGCCCAAGTTGTGATTTCAAATATGCCGATGTTTAGACTGCTGAGACTCTGGCTTGTCGAGCAGCCGCTTATTGTGCCCAGCATGGCTGCTCCATGTATGAAGCATGTCTCCTATTCCTGCCCTCTCAGGTGAAACACATTGGGGCTGTGCTGGACGCTGTGGCGCTCTGGCTGTCCACCAGCAACGGATTTATCGCTTGGGCGATCCTCGCGGCGCGCCCGCCGCTGTTCCTGGCCCTCCCCGCCCAAGTGTTTGTGCTGCTTCGCATCACGGCTGGCAACTTTTGCCGAGCGCCGGTGAGTGGCAGGGTGGCAGTGACCAGCGCTAGGCAGCAGCATCAGGCGGCCTCCTGGTGCTTGGCATGCTGCAGCTAGTGGTTGGTCGCCCAATGTGCAATGCTGCCACCTGCACACCTGGGGGCCTGTTGCCGCCACACCACTAGCACTAAATGCACTCGTCGACACACGTATATCCTGCTACTCCCGGTGCCGCAGATTCTGCAGCACCCCATCATGCAGCAGCGCACAGGTGCGGGCCATGAGTGCAGACATCATCTGTTCTTTTCGCGGTCAGAGGGTTACCCTGGCACTTGCTGTGCGGCCTGATGCCTCGAGTTGGCCTGCCCTCCCTACCTTTTCAGCTGAACCCCCTCCCCCTGTTCCACCGGCCACCCACCCTGCAGAGCGGGATCACCGCATCCTGTCGCACCTGCCGTGCGCGTTTGGCCTGCACCCGCTGAAAGTCATGATACCCACAAGTGAGTGGCAGCTCAATCATCCGTGCAGTGGCAGCAACGGTGGCAGCTGCATTGCCAGTGGCAGTACATCAGCGGCAGCACACTGCAAGCAAGGTCAGCTGGCATTTCCTTAACCTGCAGCAGCCTCCCAACCCAACCCACCCCCTGCCCGCTCCTGTGTGCTGCAGCCCCTGATGCGCGCTGCTGGGCGCTGCTGCTGTTCTACAATGTGCTGCTCGGCCTGCTGCTGCCGCTGCTGCTGCTGGTGCCGCTGCGGCAGCAGAGCCAGCCGGCCAGCGGCGGCGATGGCGGCGGCAGCGGAAGTAGAAATGGCGGCAGCCGCCCCCGGAGGCGAGGGCTGCTAGGCCGGCTGGACCGCTGCATAGAGTCGTGCCTGCGCTCGCTGCTGTGGCCACCGGCGGCAGACGACCGGATCACGCTGCTGTTCGGGTGGCTGGCACGCTGGCTGCTGCTGCTCACGCTGCTGTGGATGGGCTGCTGCCTGCTCGCCGAGCCGACATGAGCTGGCCGGCAAAGCATCTGAGCAACAGTGTGGCCCCAACGAAAGACATAATTGCCCCAAAATGATTGTTTGAATTGTGGCTGTAACTTCTACAGCTGCTGCATGTTATAGCACACTTACTTCCATCAATCAGCGGACCTGGCAGGTGCATGTGCACCCGGGTGTTTATTTGGCTCTCAAACGGATAACACTGGCACCAGTCATCCGCAAATCAGCAGATGAAGAATGGGAAGTCAAGACCATGCCGTGCCAATGAAATCAGTGCTGCATGAAGCATCCATGAATCAGGTGTGATTGGGCCCCTCTGGACACAACTAACCATACAGCTCAAATGCGCTGCGGGGCTTGGGGCCCCTGCCGCTCCGCCCGCCAGCGCCGCCCCTGCCGTGGCCGCCCTGCCCGCTGCCGCCGCGGCCGCCCTGCCAGCCGCTGCCACCGCCGCCACCGGAGCGCCCTCCCTGCCGATAGCCGCCGCTGCTGCTTGGGCGGCCGCCGCCGCCGTAGCCTGTGCCAGAGCACAAAGGGCATGAGCAATGTTGTTGGTTGGGGGTGCAAGGGGGGCTTGAGATGTGCACAAACAGCCCACCAATTGACACAAACCGGTGCGAACCCGCCGAAGCCAAAGCTGGACAGCCGTGCTCATGCCCAGCCATGCTCATACGCAGCTGTGCTCATGCGCAGCTGTGCTCATGCGCAGCCGTGCTCATGCGCAGCCTGCCGCCTCACCCTTCCAGCTGCTCTTCATGGGGTTGGGGTAGTCTGCACCAATCTGCACCCCAGCCGCCGCCTGCAGGCCGGGGGTGGGAACCGCTCTCGGTTGGGTGTGCAGACCAGGCCAACATGTGAAGGGTGCATGCGTCCTTCAGGAGGGCGGGTGCACAGGCAAGGGATTGGGTGCCCCCATGAAGGTTTGCCAGTCGCCTCCACCGCCCATTCAAGCAAAACAGCACAGGCACGCGAGTAAGAAGCCGGAAGCCTGAGTGCACGCAATAACGACCCCCGGCCCGCCCACCTGCTCCTCCCGGCTCATGAGCCAGGGCTCGTGGATGCGGCGGGCCGGCACGCCCTTCAGCTCCGGCACCCAGGTGCGGATGTAGTCGCCCTGGGGGTCGTAGTCCTGCGTTTGCATTGAAGAAATGAACAGGCAAGAGGGTGTGGGGCAGCAGAATGCAGATTACTTTCTCCATCTGGCAAGGGTGGGCACATTGGTGATTTCAGTCATTCTCCGTGCTGTAAAGACCGCAGCACGGCCCAGTAGCTGCACAGGCATTACGTCACAGCACAGAGCCAGGACAACCGCCTCACGTTGCTCTGCTTGGTGATGTTGAACTTGTTGACGCGCCCGCCCGTCAGGCCCGCGGCCGCCACCCAGTTGCCCCAGTTGCTGCAGCACGGGGATGGGAGGGCGGCGAGGCAGGCTGGTCTGCGCTCGGCATTGCTGCAGAATTGCTGGTCCCGGCTCTGTGTGCCACCACCAGAGCACCATTCGCAACCTCAGCAACACACCACAGCCATGCAGGCACACACACGTACAGCCAGCAATAGCTCACCTGCACGCGCCGCAACCCAGCAGCAATCGCACAGTGGCACAGTCCACAAGTCCACACAGCGCGCAACAGCTCACCTGCACACGTCATAGTCCAGCAGCAGGGACTCGAACCAGTCGGCGCCCCAGCGCCAGTCCAGCCCCAGGTCCAGCGCCAGGAAAGAGGCCACATTCTGGCGGCCGCGGTTGGACATGAAGCCTGTCCAGGGGGGCAGAGATGTGCGGGCCAATGTGACATGTGTCGATTGTGTAGACGCAGAGCTCAAACCAGGAGGAGGCCATGAGTTGGCGGCCGCGGTCGGGCAATGCGCATGCTGCCCTCAGTTGGGCCGGCCACGCAACAGCATGGCCACTTCAATCAGGCAGCCTGCACACGGGGAGACCCTTGCCAACCCAGCCGGCCCACCTGTTGCTGCCAGCTCGCGCTGCAAGTGGTCCAGGGCAAGCGGGGAAAGGAGTGGGTCGCTTCAGCAATGGAGCATCCCAATGTGGCCGCGTTGCAGACCTCACAAGGCACAGGCCCACACCAACACAGTCTGAGCATCGCCGGCGCTGCTGGATGCAGGTCGGCAGCAAGGGCAGCCAAGGCGCTGCATGCTGCCCGCACCATGTTTGCATCCACGAGCGGCCAGCCGGTGCGCCCCTCCTTCCAGCGCTTGAACGCCTCGGCATCGTGCGACCACGGCTGCGCCTGCGGGTGGGGCAACGTGTGGGCCAGGTGTGGTCAGCAAGCAGCGGAATCTGGATGGCCCCAGCAGCTCAGATGGACGGCCACCAAGCGGCATCTTTTGGCGTGCATGGCTTTTGCCAACGCACTGCCATGGGCGTGTGGCAAGGCTTGCATGCGCCAGCTGCGGCATCAGCACCCGGCCGCTCTGCCACTGGGCCAATCAGCAAAAAAGTTCAGCAGCGCACACCTGGTCGGTGACGCCGCCCTCGAAGAAAATCTTGTTGCCGTGCTTCAGCGCAAAGAAGCTGCGGCAGAGGGGGGGTGAAAGGGAAAAGGGAAACGTTACGCCCTTGGGCGTGCATTGAGGGGCAACCCAGGCCTTGCCTGGCTCA
>VFQQ010003110.1_pt1 | contig 16793 bp, 15 predicted proteins | sample 3512341 | NCBI WGS metagenome assembly VFQQ01 (sample SAMN10412373, study PRJNA504923) | tailings metagenome | isolation source: Relicate 2 Philex TSF1 revegetated site | place: Philippines: Tuba, Benguet | collected 2017-08-29 | reverse complement strand
AGCAGCCGCGCTACGGCCAGCAATTCCTCGATGTGATCTGGCCGTTCTGACCGCCAATCCCTTCGCACCTGCAGCGGGCCGGAACGAAAGTTCCGACCCGTTCGCGTTAAGATCGTTCACTTTTCTTCGCCGCTAGCAGGAACCCTATGGCGCAACGTGCCGTTTCAGTCATGATCGGCATGGGGATGGGGTTATGGCGTTTGCAAAGAATATCGGCTGGCTGATGCTGACTGCGGCGTTTGTCGCAGGCGCGCTGGCCATGCGCGGCAGCCTCTAAGGCCCGCTCGAAATTCAAGGCCATGAGCGGCTACACGCCTGGGGCGGCGCCGAAACTCGGCCTCGTCATCAATCGCTCGGCAGGCACCGTCCGCCGCCTCGGTCACGAGGCCGTCGCAGACGCCTTCCGTTCAGCACTTGGAAACAGGCTGGCCGCGCTGAAGTCCGGCAAAGGCCGCGACATGGCGCGGATGGTCGACGAGGCGCGGGGCCAGGGCGCGGAGATCATCCTGCCCATCGGCGGCGACGGCACCTGCACCGCCGTCATCGAAATGGCCCGCCGGGAAGGCTTCATTGCCTCGGCATTGCCCGGCGGCACGAAGAACATTCTCGCCAAGCGCCTGTGGGGCGAAACTACGACGCTGCCCGAGATCGCGGACATCATCGGCGGCGGGCAAACCGTCATTCGTCAGATGGATGCGGGCGAGGCGAACGGGCGGTTGTTTTTCGTCGGCGCCAGCTTCGGGATGATTCCTCATCTCGCCCGCGCGCGCGAGCGCCTGCGCGGACGGGCCGAGCCGTCCGGTCTGTGGGCGGCGCTGCGCCATGTGGGGCGGCTCGGACGGCGAGGTCTGTTCTCGCCGCGTGTCGCCGTGAGCGCGCCGGGCATGGAGGCCTTCCGCTGCGCCGCGCTGATGGTGTCGGTCAAATCCATCGACGAGATGCTGCTGCGCCCCGGCGAGAAGGACGACCCGGCCTCGTTCGATTGCGCCGCCGCCTCACCCGAAGGCTGGGGTCAGCTCACCTGGCTGGCGCTCCGCGCCTCGTTCACCGACACCTGGCGCGACGAGGAGAAAGTGCGCACCTTCAACGTGCCGGACCTCAGCGTCGACGGCCGCAGCCCGATGATCACCGCGCTGGACGGCGAGGCCGTCGCGATGCCCGGCCCGGTGAAGCTCTCCATGCTGCAGAACGCGATTCCGCTGCTGGGGCGGGCGACCTAGCCGGGCGGCCCGTAAACTGAGGTAACCCATTCGCGCCAAGCAAGCTCTAGGCTCTTTAGATCGCTAGGTAACCCGCGCTCGTTGCCTTGGGCGGCGAGCCATTGCTCCATTGATGAACCTTGAGCAGCGGCCTCGGCGATGGAAGCCAAAATCTCTTGGTCGGTTACATCGATCAGGAAGTCGGCGAAAACTCGCGACTTTGCGTAGAAAGCATCGATATCCGGACCATCCGCAGCAGAGCCAACCTTCACGATCGCACGGCCAGCCTTGCGCGCGGCATCCGCAGTCAGTTTCGCCGGATGTTCCATCGCAAAGAACGCTGCAAGATCGAAACTAAGTCCCTGTTGCCAAATCTCGAAAAACGCTGCGCGCCTTCTTTCAGAAAGAAGTTCTGTCTCCATCACGACGGCAGCCACTTCTTCGAGCCAGTCAGGCGCAGGTCCGCCGTACTGACCCTCGACAGATGACGCTCCCGGCCAGAACGTCTCTTGCAGCCAAAGATGCCCAAGCTCATGCGCAACAATCGCGACACCGGACACCGCTGCGACCTGACGATCCACAATCTCGGCGACAAGTGAATCGATTTCCGCATCAGACGCTTCCGGGAGCTGTTCCTCCACTGCTGAACGCACTTGAATTTCTATCTGCGCAATCAGATCGGCTTTGGAAGGCAGAGGCAAAACGACCGGAAATCCATTATCCTTGAGCCTACCAATTTCCTCCGCGCTCGCCTCATTCTGCACCACCGCATATCGCGGCGCATCGCGCCCGAAACGCACACGAAATATTGGGCGGGCGGATTCTGCGGCAGCGCCAAGCGCTTCAGCCTCTGGCGTATTGATTGCCAGTATGACCCCGCCGGCAGTCTCGATGCAGACTGGCAAGCGATCCAATCGTGCAACTTCGCAAAGCGTTGCGGCCTGTGAATTAGCGGCTAGCAAGATTGCGAGGCAAATGCCGGTCCGCATGCTTTGTCCAACGCCCCTGAGAGACTAGGCACAGACGCTACGCCTCAGCTCACATTCCCGGCTTGGCACTTGGGTGTCAAAGAAAAAGGCCGGGCGCATGGCCCGGCCTTGAAAACTGACGGTTGTCATCGCGTCGGTTACTCGTCGCGATACACCTTCTCGCGGCGCTCGTGGCGTTCCTGCGCTTCGATCGACAGCGTGGCGATCGGGCGGGCGTCGAGACGGCGGAGCGAAATCGGCTCACCCGTTTCTTCGCAGAACCCGTAAGACCCGTCGTCGATACGGCGCAGCGCGGCGTCGATCTTCGAGATCAACTTGCGCTGCCGGTCGCGCGTGCGCAGCTCAAGGCTGCGATCCGCCTCGGACGTCGCGCGGTCGGTCAGGTCGGCATGCTGCACCGTTTCCTGCGCGAGGCTCGCGAGCGTTTCCTTGCTCTCGTTGCGGATGTCCTCTTTCCACGCCAGCAGCTTGCGACGGAAATACTCTCGCTGGCGGTCATTCATGAAAGGCTCGTCCTCAGACGGCCTGTAGTCGGCAGTCAACACAACACCCATGCGAGCCGAATCTCCCTCGGATGCCTTACCCCGGTGGCGCGGCTTATAGCTACGCACCGATTGCGGCACAACGGGGGCCGTCGGAGGCCGTTTGGGGGAACCGGGGCGTTTGGTCGCCCGGGCCATGCCGTTCAGGCGTGTTCGAGCTTGGCCAGCTCCACCTGGGCCCTGAGATCGATCTCGTCGATCACGCCCTGGAGGCCCGGCTCATTGAAGTCATTGCGCCGTTCGGCGACCAGCGAGGTGAGCTGGCGCAAGGTCTGGCGCGGCACGGCGCCGGTCAGCAGGCCCAGCTTGATGTCATCCAGCAGGTCCAGCATGTCGTTCGCCCGGCGCACCGCCCGGCGGCGGCCGGTCAGCGGCTCGTCGGCCGCCTGCATCGCGAGCAGCGAATCGAGCGCCGCCACCTGCAGGCTCGCCGTCGCGGCCGCCGCTGCATGGGTCTCAACGCCATGCCCGACGGCGAACGAGCCGCCCGCGCCGCCGGCCTTGGGGCCAGAGGATTTGGCGATCGTATCGGGACGGCGGGGGCCTTCGATGCGCATGACGGTGGTCCGGTTTACTCACGGTCAAAATCGGCGCGCATCGTTAATACTCTCCTAACAATGATTGACGGCCCGGCAGATTTTGCCGGAACCGCTGCGGCAAGGCCGCGCAGCCGCCCCGAAATCTGCGGAAAACAGCTATTCCGATGTGGCACGCGGCTCGCAAGGCGATGGCGGGGCAGTAGGCCCTCATCGTTCCTTCAGAGCCGCCGCGACATGAAATTGATCCGCCGCCTCATCATTCCCGCCCTCGCCGCCGCCCTGGCGCTGTCGCCGCTTGCCGGGACCGCCTTTGCCTTTTCGCGCATCAAGGATCTCGCCGATGTCGAGGGCGTGCGCGACAACATGCTGGTCGGCTATGGCCTGGTGGTGGGCCTCAACGGCACCGGCGACTCGCTCCGCAACGCCCCCTTCACGCTGCAATCCGTGCAGTCGATGCTGGAGCGGCTGGGCGTCAACACGCGCGGCGCCCAGCTCAACACCAAGAACGTCGCCGCCGTGATGGTGACGGCCAGCCTGCCGGCCTTCGCGACCCAGGGTTCCAAGATCGACATCCAGGTGAGCGCCCTTGGCGACGCCAAGAGCCTGCAGGGCGGCACCCTGCTCGTCACCCCGCTGCTCGCCGCAGACGGCGAGATCTATGCGGTCGGGCAGGGCCCGGTCGCGGTCGGCGGCTTTTCGGCTAAGGGCGAGGCAGCCTCGATCGAGCGCGGCGTTCCGACCAGCGGCCGCATCGCCTCCGGCGCCATCGTCGAGCGCGAGGTTCCCTTCCAGCTCGCCAGCCTCGAGCGTATGCGCCTGGCGCTCCGCAACCCAGACTTCACGACCGCCAAGCGCATCCAGGACGCCATCAACCGCATGCTGGGCGCAGGGGCGGCCATCGCGACCAACCCGGCAACGGTGGAGTTGGTGCTCCCGTCGCGCGGCCCCGGCGACATCGTCGCCCTGCTGACCGATATCGAGCAGCTCCGCGTCGACCCGGACCAGCCGGCCAAGATCGTCATCGACCAGAACTCCGGCATCATCGTGATGGGCGCCGACGTGAAGGTCAGCAAGATCGCCATCGCGCAGGGCAATCTGACCATCAGGATTTCGGAAAGCCCCGAAGTCAGCCAGCCCACACCCTTCTCGCGCGAAGGCGAGACGGTGGTGGTGCCGCGCAGCGACGTTCAGGTGGACGACGGCTCCGACCGCAAGCTCGCCATCGTCTCGGAGAACGTCGCGCTGCAGGATCTCGTCGATGGCCTCAACGCGCTGGGCATCGGGCCGCGCGACATGATCTCGATCCTTCAGGCCATCAAGGCGGCCGGCGCGCTGCAGGCCGAAATCGAGGTGATGTGATGAGCCTCATCCCCGCCCCCGTCGAACAGAAAGCGCTGCCCAACCTGGGCTCGTCGCTGGATATGACCCGCCGCTCGGCGGCGAAGCGGGCGGCCGAGGATTTCGAGAGCGTCTTCGTCTCGCAGATGATGGAGCCGATGTTCCAGGGCCTGAAGACCGACGGCATGTTCGGCGGCGGCAGCGGCGAACAGGTCTTCCGTTCGCTCATGATCCAGGAAGTCGGCAAGGAAATTTCCGCAGGCGGCGGCATCGGCATCGCCGACGCCGTCTACGGCGAAATGCTCCGCATGCAGGGCCTCGACACATGAGCCGCATCGACACGATTCTCGACATCACACGCCGTCTGACCGCGCTGCTGGAGCGCGAGATGGCGATGATTGAGGCGCGGACGCCCGGCCGCCTCGCCGAGCTGGAAGACGAGCGCAACCGCCTGTCGCTGCTCTACAGCCGCGAAATGCAGGCCATCGCGGCCAACGCCGCCGAATTCCGCACCCTGCCGCGCGAGCGCATCAACGCCCTGCGCGACGAGACGGCGAGCTTTCACAGCCTGCTGGACCGCCATCAACGCATGGTCGCCCGTATGCGCCGCGTGACTGAGGGCATCGTGAAGACGATCGCCGACGAAGCCCAGCGCCAGAAAGGCCCGCGCACAGGCTATGCCCCGACAGGCCGCGCGGCGCCCGGCACGGCGGCCGCGCCACTGGCGATCAACAGCCGGGTCTGATCCCCGTCCCCTGTTCGCGGCGAACAGTCGCATCTGCAAATCTGCGTGCGCGCGGTCACAATCCCCAAAGTCTTGCGTCTGTAGAAGGACGCCGACTTCGACATCTGCCTTGGGGACCACTTCCATGTTGAAACGTATCGCCGCTGCGGCCTTCATCGCCGCCGCCTTCAGCTCCACCGCGTTCGCCGAAACGACCGAGCGCCCGATCACGCCTGACGACGTGGCGCGCGGCGAATATCTCGTGACGGTCATGTCCTGCACCGACTGCCACACGCCCGGCCATTTCTTCGGCAAGCCGGACATGGCGAAATATCTGGGCGGCAGCGATGTCGGCTTCGCCATCCCGGGCCTTGGCTATTTCTACGGCTCCAACCTGACGCCGAGCGACGAACATGGCCTCGGCAAATGGTCGACCGCAGATATCGTCACGGCGCTCCGCACCGGCGTGCGGCCGGACGGTCGCATCCTCGCGCCGGTCATGCCGTGGATGTCGTTTGCGAAACTGACGGATGACGACGCCTTCGCGATCGCCGCGTTCCTGAAATCGATGCCGCCCGTCGATAACGCCGCACCGCCGCCGACCGGCTGGGGCGAGACGCCGCCCGCGCCCTATCATCAGGTCACGATGCCGCCGGGCGCGGGCGCGCCCTGAACCTGACGCCTACGACCCGCCGGTCAGGCGGGCGAGGCCGGCATTGTAGTTCGCGAGCTGCGCGGTGAGATAGGCGGGCACGGTCCCGCCCGTCTTGCCTTTGGTCGCGCTGCCGTCGCCGGCCAGCGCCTTGCGCGTCGCATCGTCCATCGTGATTTCGCGATAGGCCTTGCGGATCTCCGCCATGGCGCTGTCGATCACCAGCTTGGCGCTCGCGGCGCTTGCCGTCGTGCCGAGCGAATAGCTCGCCTTGAAGCCGAGCGCGAAGGCTGGCAGCGCGTCCGGATCGGTCTCGCCGGTCGCGCTTTCCTTGCGGACCGGACCGGCCGTCAGGCCAAGGCCGGCAAGTGCGTCGAGGCCTTTCGCGCCTGCCTTCAGCTCGATCACCTGCCCCTCGCGCGGCTCGATCCGCAGCCGCTCGCCCGCGCTGGAGCGGACGACCGTCGCCTTGCCGTCTAGCACCAGAACCGCGTTCAGCTTGCGCGCCAGCGTCGTCATCGTCTCGCCGGCGGAGATCGTGATCCGCCGGGCGACATTGTCGCCGACCTTGACCTCGAAATAGTCGCCGACCCGGGCCGTGGTCTGCGCCGTGATGGTGCGCGTCTGGCCCGTGAAGAGCTTGCCCGTCGGCAGCCCCAGCGCATCGAGCGCCGATGACGAGCCCTGCGCATCCGCCGTCAGGCCGCGACCATAGCCCTCGCCCGTCGTCACGCCGAACTGGCGCGCCCATTCAAGCGTGCCGTCGGTCCCGAATTCGGCGGCAAACGCATTGCTGACGCCCGCGCGGGTCTGCGTCGCGCCGGGCAGCGTGCCGCGCGTGTCGCCCGCAACGAAAACGCGGCCATCGGCGACCGCGATGCCGTTGATGCGGTCGGCCGATCCGGTGCCGAGATAGGAAACGGTATCGACGGCGATGCTGGCGCCGCCATCCGTCAGCGCGGCCATGAAGCCGTCCTGGCCGCCGCTATGGCTGTTCACGACATTCGCGCCGCCGTTCAGTGCGCCATTCGACGTGCCGCCCGCGATATAGATGCGACCACCATCCACGGCGATGCCGCCGATCGCGCCGCCGGTGCCGAGCGCGCCGAGCGACTGCGTCCATACCGCCGCGCTGGTCGCGTCAGCGGTCGAGAATTTCCGCAGCACGGCATTGCCGCCATCTTCCGAGGCGACGATCAGATTGCCGTCATCGCCGATGGCCAGCGCCGAGACTTTGTCGGCGTCCGTCGTGCCGAACTGGCGCGTCCAGGCGCGCACGCCCTTGTCGCTGAATTTCATGACATAGGCGTCGGCGCCGCCGACCGTACCCGCCGCGCCCACCATGCGGCCCTTCACCGTGCCGCCGACATAAATCGCATCGTCAGGCCCGATGGTCAGCGCCGTCGCGCCATCATCCAGCGCCGAGCCGACCTGACGCACGAAGGCTTCCTCGCCCGCCGCCGTCACCTTCATGACATAGCTGTCGAGACCGCCTGCCGAAGCGGTCGTGCCGATCTTGCCGGTGAGCTGACCCGCGACGACCGCCGCACCCTTGCTGTCGACAGCGAGGGCAAGCCCGTCCGCCTTGTCGGTCGCGCCCATCAGCTTCGACCAGAGCAGGTTCCCGGCGCTGTCATACTTGTTCAGCATGACGTCGCGCGCCGACTGGTTGATCTGGCTGCCGGTGCTGCCGGACGTCGTGCCCAGCACGAAGACATTGCCCTCGGCATCGCGCGCCGTCTGGCGGACGTTGAGGTCGCCGCCGGTCTCGATGCTGGTGCGGTAGACGGTCTGCGGCTCGCTGCCCGAGACGTCGAGCTTGCGCAGCTCGGCCGCGTTGACGCCCTGGTTCGCCATATAGAGCGCAGGCGTGGCGGAGGCCGAGCTGAAGCTCAGCTGCTCGCTGCCGAAGCCTTCCACCGTGATCGCGTATTGCTTGGCCGGTGTCGGCTGGTTCGCCTTCAGCACCGTCGGCGCGGGCAGCTCCACGCGCTTCAGGCGCGTCTGCACGCCGGCTGCGCCGAGCTGGGCATTGATGTAGTTGACGACATTGCCAAGGTTACGCGGCGTCGAGCCCATGCCATCGAGATCGATGGTCACGTTCGTCGTCGATGTGCCGCGCGAGACGGTGATCGTGAACGGCCCGGCATTTTCAAGCTGCGCCATCGCCGCTGTCGCATCGCCCTGCACCAGCGGGCGCGTGGTGAAATTGCTCGACAAGCGCGACACGGCGGCAGTCGTTTCCGCCTTCGAGTTCTTCGCGCCCGCGATCATCGTCAGATTGTCGAAGGTCAGGCCGCGCGCATAATCCATCAGCTCCGCAAAGCCCGCCTGGAAGCGGCGGTCGAGGCCGCCGAGCAGGCCCTGCTCGGTCTTGGAGTTCGCCGCCTTGTCGGTCAGCGTCTGCAACGTCGCGAGCGCCTTGTAGAGCGCGAACAGTTTCTTGTGGTCTTCCGGGACGCCTTCCTTGTCGAAGGTCGAATCCTTCGGGTTCACATAGTCGGTCGTCTGCATCGCGAGGCGATAGGCCTCGGTCTCGCTCTTGACGTTGACGGTGTCCCAGGGCGTCGGAATGACCGCCTGCGTCGCCGCGCCGTTCCCCGTCGCGGTGGCGTTCGCGGCGGCGCGCGAAGCCTTCGAGGCATTGAGCATCATGCTCGTATACCCCGTGAATCCGACCAGCATGGAGAGGTCCATGGCCATGCCCGGAAAGTCGCCCGCCGGGGGTTAAGATGGCCTGAATTTTTGGGCCGCATTTACGATCCTTAACGCACCGTTAAGCACCCTCAGGCGAGGTTGCGGCATGGCCGCCAACCTCGCCCAGGCTGCAAAATTCTACGACGACGGCGTCGCCGCGCTGGAAGCGGGCCGTCACGCCGAGGCCATCGGCGCGCTGGAACAGGCGCTTGCCGCCAATCCGGGCGATGCCGCGACGCTCTACGCGCTGGGCGAAGCAGCCGCGCAGCTCGGCCTGCACCAGGCGGCCGTCCGGTTTTTCCAGGAAACGCTGGCCGTTGCACCCGCACGGCACGAGGCGACGATCCGTCTGTCTCGCGCTCTGCTCGCGATGATGCGTCACGGCGATGCGGTCGATACCCTGCGCGACGCGCTGGCCCGCGCGCCGGAAAATGCCGGGCTTTGGCTGGCGCTTGGCAATGCCGTCCGTGAAATCGGCGATGTTGAAAACGCCGCGACCTTCTATCGCGAGGCGCTGCGCCTCAATCCCGACAGCGTCGAGGCGCTGGGCAATCTCGCCGATCTCGTCTTCGACGCCGGCGACGTGACCGAAGCGCTGACGCTTTACGACGAGGCGGTGCGGCGCGCCCCGGCGCTCGCGCAGCTCCGCCTCAACCGCGCGCTCGCTTTGCTCTCCAAAGGCGATGTCGAAGCAGGCTGGCGCGACTACGAATACCGCCTGAAGATTCCCGGCCGGGTCATCGAACGGCGGGGCGCACCGCCGCGCTGGACCGGAACCGCCCGTGACGGCCGCGCGCTCCTGGTCATGTCGGAACAGGGCATCGGCGACCAGATCGCCTTCGCCGCCTTCATACCGCAGCTTTTGGAAGACGGCCCCGTCACGCTGGAATGCGAACCACGGCTTGAAGCCCTGCTCGCCCGCTCGCTGCCCACCGCCACCGTCAAGGGCCGCACCGTCCGCCGCGAGGGCGTGACGCTGTCATCCAGTTACGAATGGGCGTCGACGCCCCTCTCCATCGAACTCGCCAGCCTGCCGCATCTCTGCGGCGGCAAGCCGCGCATGACGCAGCCCTGGCTGAAACCCGATCCCGCCGAGCGCGCGCGCTGGATGGACTGGCGCGCCGCCCTCGGCCCGCGCGCGGTCGGCATCTCATGGCGCAGCGGCCTCAAAGGCGGTCTGCGCGACAGCCAGTACGCGCCGCTCGCCCGCTGGGCGCAGTTCATCGGCAAGCTGGATGCAAGCATCGTCGTCGCCCAGTACGGCGCCGACCCCGCCGAAATCGCGACACTCGAAGCGCTCAGCGGCAAGACGCTGATCGTGCCGCCGAACCTCGACCAGAAGGACGAGATCGACCGCACCGCCGCCATGCTCTCGACACTGGACGCCGTCGTTTCCGCGCCGACCGCCGTTGCGGCCATCTCTGGCGGCCTTGGCGTTCCGACTTACAAGGCGCTGCATTACCGCTCGTGGATGAGCCTTGGCGCGGACCGCGAGCCCTTCATGCCCGCCGTCATGTGCGTGACGCCGCCCCATGCCGGGCAATGGCGTCAGGTCTTCGAGCAGATCCTCAGCCGGCTCGGCTGATTTTGTTCGCGGCTTCGGCCGCAACGCGCCCGCCGATCTCCGCCGCCAGCCGCTCCGCACCGAACCCATCGATGCCAAGACGGCCCGCCGCCGCCATCGCGCGGCGCTTTTCCGGATCGACGGCCAGCGCCTGCAACGCCGCCACGATCTTCTGATCGTTGAGCGTCGCCGCGACGCCAAGGTTCACGCCGAAGCCGGCATCGTCGAAGCCCTGCGCCGACATGGCGTGATCGGTTGTCAGGCCGAGATAGAGCGCGGGCGTACCGACATGCGCACATTCGTAAGCCGTGACGCCGAACGCCACGACCGCGAGATCGCACTCCGCCGCTATGGGCATCAGCGAGTCCGGCGCGAAGAGAATTTCGGCGTCCGGCGCCGCCGCCTGACAGCTATCGGCAACCGCCTCCGGGAAGGGCATCGACGGGCCAATGACCACCACGGGCGTCACGCGCCGCCCGGCTGTCGCGACCGCCTTCACGGCACGCAGCGTCAGCCCTTGCGGATCGCTGCCGCCCATCGCGATGAGCACGCGTAGCGTGGCGCGGCCCGAATCCAGCTTGCGTGGGCATCGCCACGGCTCGCCGCCCATCAGCGCCCAGGTCCAGCCGATCAGCAGATCGGTATCCCCCGCCGGCCAGGCCAGCGCCCGCGTCTGCGGCACAGGCGGATAGACCGCGAGATGCGCCGCCAACCGCCGCTCGCTGGAATCATCCAGCGCCACGATCAGCGCCACATCGGCCCTGAGCGCCATCACGTCGGCGCGGCTGAGCTTGGTGCGCACGTCAAGGATCAGCGCCGCCGCGCTCCGCGCACGCAGTTCACTGGCGATCCAGTCGCGCTCGCTCATCCCTTCGGGAGGGGTCACGCGCTGAAAACCTTCGGCATCTACCAATGCGTTCGACTTGCCATCACCGGCCATTGCGAAGACGACGCCGAAGCCCTGATCGTCACGCAGGCTGCGCGCCAGCGTCAGACAGCGCTTCACATGCCCAAGGCCGATCTCCGGCCCGCCATCGCAGCGGATGAGGATGGTGCCGCTGGCGGCGCTCGGCGCCTTCTGGCGGACATGCCCGTTGATCGCCAGCAGCGAGCGGTCACGCTTCAACAGCGCGATCAGATCGGTCAGCGAGGCCTCGCCCGCCTGCGCGTTCAGCCGGTCATAGACCGCCTCGATAAAGGCCGCGTCGGCAGGCGTATCGACCGACAGGCGAGCGCCGTCGAAATCATAGGCAGGATCGGGCGTCATATGGGCGACCTTGATGCGGTGCGTGTTCTGTTTCAGCCAGGCGGTGACATGTTCGCGCGCCACCGGATCCTCGCGCGCCTCCGCCAGCATGAGATTGAGCGCGCGGCGGCTCATCGGATCGACGCCGTCATGCAGTGCCCGCGCGCCGGGCGCGAGAATCACGAAATCCGCATCGTCCTCCAGCATCGCCTCAAGCATGGCGTCGATGAAGGCGGCATCGATGAGCGGCGCGTCGGCATTCACGCGCACGATGATGTCGGGATCGCACGCCTCCGCAGCCAGAGCGAAACGGCCAAGGACGTCGTCCTCCGGCCCGCGCACACAGCGCACGCCATTCTCCGCCGCCCAGGCCGCCAGCGCGTCGTCGGCCGGATTGGTGCTGGTCGCCAGCACGATGGCCGCGATGTGGCGCGATCCCTTCAGGCGATGGATGACATGCCCGATCAGCGGCATGCCCTTCAGCGCCAACAGGCTCTTGCCTGGCAGGCGCGAGGACGACATGCGCGCCTGGACGATGGCGGCGATGCGGGTGAGCTTCATGCCGCGTAATCCGCGCGCATGTGTTTCAGCGGGCGCAGTCCGTCGTCCGGATCGGCACGCCAGTCGCGATCCGCGAGCTCCGACGGCGCAGCGGTTTTCAATCCCGCACCATCCGCCGCCTCGCCCGCCCGCACGGCGGCGATCACCGGCGCGATTTGGCTAGGGAGCCAGCAATGACCCGAGGCGTATTCCGCGCCCGTCTCATCCAGATCGAGGTGGAATTCGATGAAACCCGCACCCCAGCGATGGATCGCGCGATGCAGCACGCCGGGGCTCACCGTATGGTCCGACCAGCCGACCGGGCATCCGGTGCTGCGGCGGATGAAATCGATGGAGGCGAGGTTCGCCTCGGCCGGCGGTGTCGGATAGGCCGAAACCGTGTGCAGCAAACGGATGCCGGTGGCATTCGCGCCGCGCAGCATGCTCACCGCATGACGGATTTCCTCAATCGTCGCCATACCGGTCGACAGCACCACGGGCTTGCCGGTCTTCGCGCAGGCGATCAGCAGATCGTCCCAGAGCAGCTCGTAGGACGCGATCTTGAAGAACGCGACATGGGGCGCCAGCACCTCCACCGCGCCGAGATAGAACGGCGTGCAGGCAAACTGGATGCCCTTCGTTGCGCACCGCGCGGCAATCGGCGCCACCAGATATTCCGGCAGCTCCCATTGGGACCGCGCCCGGTGCCGCTCGCTTTTCGCCAGGATTTCCGGCGCGAACAGTTCGTCCACCTTGAACAGCTGGAACTTCACCGAGTCGCACCCGGCCGCCGCCGCCGCGTCCACGAAGGCGAAGCAGCGTTCGGGATCGCGGGCGTGGTTGGACGAGACTTCGGCGCAGAAATGAACGGACATCGGCTGGTGAGCGCAGTTTATGGTCAATGAATCATGAGCATCGGCGCTTCGCGTTAACGAATTCTCAAGCGCACCGGGCGCGAATGGCCCTTGGACTACGGGGAATTCGGCATGAGCGCCGCCGCGCCCGCACGCGCGCAACCAATCCGCTGGAACGGCCACGACGGCGAGGCCGTGGGCCATGCCAATGGCGTGGACATCATCGCCTGCGCCGCTTGCGGCTTCCGCCACGCCGTTCCGCTGCCGAGCCCCGCAAAGCTCGCGCGCGAATACGCCGAAAACTACTACGCCGACGCCAAGCCGACCTATCTCCAGGACGCCAGCGCCGACCAGCAATGGGCGCGCCTGTTCCAGGACGACCGGCTCGACGCCGTTATCGAGGCCCTCGGCCGCAGCACTGGCACGCTCATCGAGATCGGCTCCGGCCCCGGCTTTTTCCTGGAAACGGCGGCCGCCCGCGGCTTCACCGCCATCGGCGTCGAACCCTCACGTCAGGCGGCCGAGTTCGCGCAAGGCCGTGGACTTTGCGTCCACAATCGCAGCTTCGCGGATGCCGTCTCGCACGGCCTTCCCGCCGCCGACGTCATCGCCGCGACCAATGTGCTGGAGCACATCCCCGATCCCATCGAGATGCTGCAGATGGCGAGCGGCCTCATGAAGGCCGGCGCCGTCATGTGCCTGACGGTCCCGAACGATTTCAGCCCACTGCAGATCGCCGCGCAGGACGGCAAGGGCCACGCGCCCTGGTGGATCGCCCCGCCGCATCACCTCAACTATTTCGATTTCGACAGCCTCGAGGCGCTCATACTGCGCCTCGGCCTCAAACCCGTTCAGCGCCTCACCTCGTTCCCGATGGAGGCCTTCCTGCTGATGGGCGACGACTACGTCTCCGACGCCGCGACGGGAAAGGCCTGCCACCGCCGCCGCATGAATTTCGACCTCGCCTTCGAAGCCGCCGGCATCGGTGCGGTCCGCCGCGAACTCTACGGCGCACTCGCCTCTGCCGGCATCGGACGCGAAGCCACCGTGATCGCCGTGAAGCCATGACCGCCCAAGCCAAGCGCAAGCCGCTCGATCTTTCGCATCTGGGCGCGCCCCGCGACGTCAACGCGCTCGCCATGTTCCGCCGCGCCATCCTGTTCGGCGCCGGTGCCAGCGCCTTCGAGGTTCAGAAGGTTCTGGCTCGCTTCGGCATCGAGATCGTCGCCTATGCCGACAACAGCGCAGCCAAGCAGGGCACGGAATTTCGCAATCGCCCGGTGATCGCGCCAACGGATATCGAAGCGCATCTCGATGGCAGCACCGCGATCATCATCGCCTCGGTCTACCAGCGCGAGATCGCCGAACAGCTGAAGCATCTCGGCATCCCGCCGGGCCTAGTCTTCCCCTTCGTCTCGCCGATGTTCGCCGGCCATTTCGGCCGTGCCGCCTTCATCGAAGCCGACGCCGCGTTCGACACGCTTGGCCACCGCCTCGCGGACGATGAAAGCCGCGCCTATCTCGCCGCGCTTCTCGCGTATCGCTGGACGATGGACCCGCTCGCGCTCCAGCGGAACCCGCTGCTAGCCGGCTTCTACGACTATCGCGCGCCCGCGCTCGGCCCGAACCCCGGCGATCACATCGTCGATGTTGGCGCCTATGATGGCGACAGCGCCATCGCGTATCTCAAACGCCTGAACGGCCGCGGCCGCGTCTCCGGCCTGGAGCCGCTGCCGCAGAATCTCGCAGCGCTTCAGCGCACGATCGAGACGCACGAATTCGGCTCTGCCATCACGCCCGTCCCGTTCGGTGCAGGCAGCGAACCCGCCACCGCCGAAATCGACAGCGAGGATGACGCGCCCGACGCCCGCGCCACGCTGCGCGGCAAGCCCGGCGCGCGCGCCAGCATCCGCATCGAAACCATCGACCGCCTCTTCGCCAACGACACCGTCGACTTCATCAAGATCGACATCGAAGGCCACGATCCCGCCGCGCTGGAAGGCGCACGCGCCGTCCTCACCCGCGATCGCCCCGGCCTCGCCATCGCCGCCTATCACGCGCCCGAACATCTCTGGCTCATCCCCGCGCTGATCGACGCGCTCTGCCCCGGCTATCGCATTCATCTCGGCCATCATCCGGCCGCCGCCTATGAATGCGAGCTGTTCTGCGTCCACGAAAGCCGCGTCTAGTGTATGACCGGCTCTACAACACGCCCGCACGCCAAGGCTTTCACTGGCCAGGCCGCATCGTCGCGGGCGAAGGCGTTCTCGATGCTTGGCTGAAGCGCGAAAAACCCCGCAGCCTCGCCATCATCGCCGACGCCGCCTTCGCCGATCATCCGCTTATAGCGTCGCTCGATGCCCCGCTCGCCATTGTCTGCCGCGAACCCCGCGCCGACGATGCCGAGGCCATCCTCCGCCGCATCGCGCCGCATAACCCTGAAACCATTCTCGCCATCGGCGGCGGCGCGGCGCTCGACATCGCCAAGGCGATCACTGCGCATCTGCGCCACGGCGCCTTCGCGGTGCGCGACGTGCCGCGCGATGGCGGCGCACCAGCGCTTATCGCCGCGCCGACCACTGCCGGATCGGGCAGCGAGACCAGCCGCTTCTTCATCCTCGCCGACACGGCGAACGGCGCCAAGATCGCGACCCGCTCGTGGAGCCTCGTCCCCGACCTGACGCTGCTCGATCCGGCGCTGCTGGCGAACGCCCCGCCGCGCCTGCTTCTGCTCGGCGCCTTCGATGCGGCGATCCATTTGTGGGAAACCTTCATCGCCCGCGGCGAGCGCAGCAGCCTCACCGCCGCACTCACCCTCGCCCATCTGCCGCGCATTCTCGGCGTACTGCCGAAAATTGCGGCCGCCGAGACGCTCAGCCCCGCCGACAGGCTGGCGTTGATGGAAGCCTCCGCCATGGCGGGCGTCGCCATCTCCAACGTGCGCACCGGCCTGATCCACACGCTGGGCGAGTCGCTGTCGGCGCAAATCGCCCTGCCCCATCCGGCCACGCTGCGCGTTTTCCTCGCGCCGGTCATGGCGCTCTATGAGGGCGCGCTGGAGGACCACGCCGCCCCGCTCTGGCGCATGGCCGACGCCATCGCACCGGCCTGGACGCCCTGGTCGGGCAGCCAGTTCACTGCCGCCTGGCTCGACGCCTTCGCGGCCCTTGGCGTCGACGCCGAAATCGCCGCCGCCTTTGAGCGAGACCCGCCCTCGCTCGACAGCCTTCTGGCCGCCGCTGCCCGCGACACCACCATCGCCAAGGAAAACCCCACCCCGCTGAACGACGAGCTGCTCCGCCTAGTTGCCGCAGCAGGCCTGTCGGTCTTCCACCCCCCGCTTTCCGCGCCTCTTCCCGCCGCCGTTAACGCCTATTAACGGCGCGGTAACCGCGATTAACGAGACTGCCGCCCTCTGAATCGCACGGGCGACCCATGTCTCTTGCCGTCACCAAACCGCGCGCCCATGACGGCGCTGACCCGGCTGCCTTCGCGGCGGCCATCGCGCGCCGCACGCGCCAGCTCAGCATCGCGGGCATCTATCGCGCCGGCTCGGGCCATCCCGGCGGCGCAATGTCCTGCGCCGACATTCTTGCGACGCTCTACGCGTCGGAACTGAACATTCCCGGCGGCAATGCAGACGATCCCGCCCGCGACCGCTTCGTCCTCTCCAAGGGCCACGCCGCCCCGGCGCTCTATGCCGTCTGGGCCGCCATGGGCTACGTGCCCGACAGCCTGCCGCTGGCGCTCCGCAAGATCGGTACGACCGCGCAGGGCCACCCGCATGTGCTGGACCAGCCGCTCTCCGAAACCTCCACCGGCTCGCTCGGTCAGGGCTTCTCGGTCGCCCTCGGCATCGCGATGGGCCTTCGCCCTCAGGGCAACACGGCCCGCACCTACACGCTGCTC
>VFQQ010003109.1_pt1 | contig 16801 bp, 27 predicted proteins | sample 3512341 | NCBI WGS metagenome assembly VFQQ01 (sample SAMN10412373, study PRJNA504923) | tailings metagenome | isolation source: Relicate 2 Philex TSF1 revegetated site | place: Philippines: Tuba, Benguet | collected 2017-08-29 | reverse complement strand
AAGCAGCAAATCTTCCACGTGTATCTGTGTGTTGGTGAAGGCACCACTGCAGATCATACCCACAAGGAAGATACCTAGGGGAAGGGCTAACTGACCTGTCTCATCCGCGTCAGGGATGGGCTCGGGACCGGGCTGCGCGTGACACACACACACACACACTGCATGTGACAGCCCGGTAGACTCATGTCTCAACTGCACACACCACCGTACCAAGCGCATCTGCCCGTGCAAGTAGTAGTCTGCACCAGCCGACTAGCGCCCTCGCAGGGACCACGGTATACTGCCGCGTGGCAAACATGTCTAGACACAGTGCGGTTTCCATGATGGTTTACTGCCATGTGTCCGCACGCCTGCCCGATAATGGCATATGGTATATGATTTTTTGGCCTTGTGCAGTGTACATGAGTGTGCACGATGCCAGTACTCACCGGTTCCTCTGGCTCCTGTGGCTGACGCGGCGCTCTCTGCGGTTCCTGCCCTGCCGGCGCGGCCCAGGGCGTGCCTTGTCTCGCGTCAATGGTCCAGGATGCCTGACCTGACAGCTCAAGGATCACCACCTGTCTGCCGCCACTGCGGGGCGAGTCACTGTCTGACACGTCCTGTGACACACACACGTATACACACATAGACTATGAGTACAACCTCACAACGCACTGCGCTGCCCCATCCTAAGGGGCGCTGTTGCGTGAGCGTGGAAATGCAGCTAGGTGTCCACGTGTACGTGTGTTTGTGCGTGCGTGCGCGCGCGCGCGCGCGCGCGTGTGTCTGTCGCACCCCTCACCTGCATAACCACGTCCCCAGGTCCCTGCAGCGGGCCCTCAGGGTCCCCTGGCGCAGGCACCCCCTCCCCGGGCCTCGCTGGCCCCTTGACACCAGCTTTACCGCCCTTCTCCTTCTCAGCGCGCAGACGCTGCTTCTCGAGCCGCCGCTGGCGACGCACGTCAGCGCCCTCGGCGCGGCGCTTGCGCAGGTACGCGCCTATGAGATCGTCTGACCAGGGAAAGCCCACTGCGGCCTGTGAGTGACACACACACACACACACACACCACATGTGACCATGAGGCTAGCAAACACTCATGCAGTGCGACATTTATACGTTTGGGCCTAGGTGCCTGTGTGAAAACGCAGGGCGTGTGTGTGTGTGTGTGTGTGTGTCTGTGTCTGTGTGTCTTACCTGTGCCGAGCCTTCAGCTCTGAAGTCGTGGTTACACGCTGCCTCAATGTCCAGTGAGTAGTCACCTGTGCCGTCTGTGTCACGCACCTGTGACACACACACACACACACACACACATGGGCACCCACAACAAAGAACAAGCCTCCATCCGGCAGCTTCGCAAACTGACCATATATGAGCTAGTAATGCGCAACGTGTCAGGCGCTGCCTAGATGTCCCAACGCAGCCAGGAAGGATGCTGGCTACGCCTAGCCACCAGGACAGAGCACCGACACGAGCTGAGCATTGCCCCCCACGTACCGCGCCTTATCATAACAAGTCACATGGCTTCGGGTCGCAAAACAGCATCCGTTGCACGCGTACCCGTTGAGAGTGCTCTGCACCGCGCTGTGCGCTCACTCACCGCGCCATCCGGTGTGGTGACTCTGTCAAACAGTGTAGGCAGTGTGTTCTTGCCCTTGCCAAAGATCTTCTCCCACTGCTCAGGGGACGCGTGCACCTCGGGGGAGTACATCCACGCGTAGTACAGGGTGGTGCCGTCTACGTGCTTGTGAGGCATGTTGCGAGCCATGGCCTGTGAAGACACACACACACACACACATCAGGAAGAAACCTCCAGCTTCACTGACATCATGCATAGGTGCGGCCCGGGCTCTGAGCATGGGCGCATGCATGAGCGTCCAAGACCCGTCGCGCATGCGTGTGCGTGCGTGCGTGTGTGTGAACCCAGTCTTGCATGCATGCACTTGTCTACACTGCCATACATGTTTCTGCACCTGTACGTGCGTATCTGTGCTATCTAGCTCGTACCTCTGTCCAGTCATAGAAGTCCAGGTCGTCACTTGACGTCATCATGTCATACTGCTTGATGGGTGCGGGTCTGTTGGCGAATGCAGCGTAGTACAGCTCCTTGAGCAGTCGCTGGTGCAGCAGGCTCAGCGTCATCAGAGTGCGCAGCTTGCACATGAACTTGCCGATGGGACCGTCAGCAGTCAGGGTCAGCACCTACACACACACACACACACACAGGGTGTCAGACTGGGTGCCACGGTGTGTGCTGCATACAGGCTGTCGCACCACAGGGGCCTCCCCAAGCGCTGCAAACCTGCAAAGATCCCGTGGGCTGTCTGCGCTGAGCCTGGGCTGTGTGTTGTGCGACAGAGCTGTGTGAGATCCAGCCTGTTGCTGCGCACCTGCACGTCGATGTCTGCCAGGATGAACGGGTCCACGCGGTTGCTATACACCTTCCAGTCATCAAACAACACGCCAAGGATGTTGTCTAGGCCCTGTGTGCGGTCCACCTCCTTGACTGCGTTGAACAGCTCCTCGGTGGTGCCGGTGCGACCCTTGAGACACATGAGCTGGTCCTTGCGGAAGTCACGCTTGAGGATGGTGAAGTCATGATACACCTGGCGACGCAGGTCTGAGCCCTCGCCCCAGGGCGTCTGCTCGTAGAGGGCGGCCAGGAGGAGGCACACTGACAGGACGCACTGGCTGGGTGTTGCGTCTGGCGTGGCTTCGTTGGAGCTGCGAGACATCGTGATGTGGCACTTGGGCTTCTCCTTGACCTCCTCGGGCTGGAGGATGCCTTCTTGGGCGAACAGGTGTGCGAGGGTGGGGTCCTGGATTAGTAGCACCTCTCGCATAGCGAACGCCCGGGTCAGGATGCGGTGCTTCTCCCCAGCCACGCTTAGCCGCTGATCGACTATTGGGGCATGCTGCATGGCCTCATGGAGCTGGTCGACCAACTTGTTGCACTCCACCACACCCTGAGACCTGCCCTCGTCAAAGCACTCCGCAACCCTGTGCTTGTACTCGTTGAAGATGTTGGTCATGTTGTCAACCTGCACACGCGCAGCGCGAGCGTGCGAGCGTCTGGGCGGGGTGGGGTGTCTGTGTTTGAGTGTGGTCCGAGACCACGCCACCTCGGCTGGTGAGAACTGCGCCCCCTTACCTTGACCTGCCATCCGTGTCGAGTCCGCTTCAGCGGAGGAGGCATGGATTCCGAAGCTGGGGCATCGAGCTGGTGCAGGCTGCCCGCAGTAAAATCACAGGTGACTGTTGTGCCGCTCCAGGCCCACGGGCTGGGCTTACGCTTTGGTGGGGCCTCAGAAGGCGTCATGGTGGCGAGCGCAGGCTGAATGGGTGCAGCGCGGACCGTCGCGAGAGGTGCCCCACCAAGTGTGACCCATTGGTGTGCCCAGCCGTTTACAGCTGTCTGCGCTCCTCGCGCCCCTGCACAGCTTGCAATGGCTTGCCAATGCCATAGCTAACGTAGCGCAGTGGGCTCGGAGGGCTGCGATTGCACCTGGCACATCGCCCAGTGGGTGTCACAGGCCACTCGCACCTGGCCTTCGTGCCCTGCGAGCCCTTAGGCGGCTGCCACTTGCTTCGGCAAGTGGAACACATGGATTTGCTGATGTTTTGGAGCCCAAAGTTCACCTCGCACCCGGCCTGTGCACCCCACCCCGAAGTGCTCCTTGAGCTTTTGTGACAGTCTAACATGCCTCAGACAGTAGTACAGAACCCTGGCGTGACCTTGCTGCGCTCGCGCGGGAGGAGACAGTCTTGGGCGAGGGGTACCTGGCCCATGTTACAGACCTTCGCTTTGGCCTCTTTGAGCTGCACTGTTTGCATTGGGACTATGTCAGGTACACAGACATGCTGAGAATGCCGGAACGCGAGCATTTTCACTCGACCCTGCCCTTCGCACAGGCGCCCCCCTGTGCTGTAGCCTGCTCCTGCCTTGCGCTCTGTGTTGCGCACCAGCTACGAGTGCTCGTCGTATGGTCCATTACAACCCATCTAGCTACAGCACAGAGTCGAACGCTAAGGTCTCCACACCACTCGCTTGATGTCTGTTCCTTTCTTCCTGCTCCTGCCTTGCGCTCTGTTTTGCACACCTGCTACCACTGTACGTCGTATGGTCCATTACATGTGTAGGCTGTAATGGACCATACGACGTACAGAGGCTACACCACTACGGAACAGAACTAGAACACTCAAGCCTGCACTACAGCCTTACGCCACTTGTCCACTTCTTATGCCTTGGGAGGCAGCGCTGGCACAGCAGGCACAGTGACCTCCCTGTACAGCAGCAGGTACGCCATATGCCAGTCACCACCCCCTGACAGAGCCAAAATGTCCTCGTCCTTCTTCATGTGCAGTGTGTCGTCGTCGAACAGTACCCACACGCCCTCGGACTGCTTCACCCACGCTGTGTAGTGACCGCTGTCTGCGCTGCGACCCTTGTGTGTCAAGACGCCGAACAGCTCGTACTTGCCTGCAGAAGTCACACCAAACACACACACACACACACACACACACCTCATCGTGTCAAGCATGGGGTAGTCTACGCATGGCGCTTGGGCTCGCCGCTGTGAGTCATTTCCTTGCCACGGATGTGCTGCCTACAAGCTTGTGCCTGCACGCATGCACAGGTATGCGCACACATGCATAGCCTACCTGTTGGCTTGCCCACAAACCCATCATCACTGCTGGACGGCTGCTGGTCTGTGTCCATAGGGGCTGGCCCGTCCGCTGCTGCGGCTGGCTGCGCGGCTGCGCCGTTGTCTACGGCAGGTGCAGCTGCGCCGTCGGCTGTCTTGGCCTTCTTGTTAGCGTTGGCCTTTGCCACTTCGATGAGTCGGTCCTGCGCAAGGCCATGCAAACAAGGAATGCAAACCGGGTTTCGTGCACCGCTATTGTGGTGTACAAGGGACACCAACCGATACATGCGTAGACAACCTCGGCTTAGTCCCAAGGCGCAGTAGACTCTGTATGAGCCTAGATGCGCCTGCCTGTCTTCATCCGTTCGCGCGTGTGTGTAGAGAGAAAGTACGCCTGCTTGTATGTGTGACACCTTGTTCTGTGACTCGCCTGTGCCTCCTTGTACGCCACACGTGGCCCTGCCAGCTGCTCCTTGAGTGCATCATCACAGTATGCGTACATGTCTAGCTCAAGAGGGAACGACACCTGTGTACACACACGCGCGTGCGCACACACACAGACTGCTGAGGTAACTAATTCACAACAGCCCATCGTCAGTAGGAGCAATGCATTGCCTACTCTGCGTATCGTAACAGCTCAGACGTGTCTGGGCTGCTCTGATGCGTTTGCCGTAGGCATGCCTGCGGGCACGTACCTTGCGCAGCACCTTGGCCTTGCTCTGTGTGTCTACCTTGTAGAAGAACCGCATCAACTGCATGTACACACGGGTGGAAAAGACACGTCAAACGCTCAGCCTCACCCTCACAAATAAGCAGAGCTCAGACGGAAAGCACATGTGGGTATGTGCGTGCGCGCGGCCGCGTGTGTGTGTGGTGGGGGGGCTCTCTGTCTAGTGTCTGTTTAACTTACCTGGACTGTCATGTAGGGCGGGAGCCGCGTGATCACGCTGTTGCCCTTGAACAGTGCTTGTGGTGGGGGGGCTCTCTGTCTAGTGTCTGTTTAACTTACCTGGACTGTCATGTAGGGCGGGAGCCGCGTGATCACGCTGTTGCCCTTGAACAGTGCTGTGCGGCCCAGTGCTGCGCTGGCCTTCTCTCTGTCGTCCTTGAGGCCCAGTGCGATACCCTCGTTTAAATGATTGACTGTGCTGTCTATGTTGCACTTGAGCACGTAGTTTGTGCTGCTCTCCTGCACCATGGTGATCACGCACACTCACACACACGGACATCAGGGACCAATTGGACACAAGCAACGGGTCGCAGCACGACCAGATGTATCCCGGGTGCTTTTAAGGGCTGGTGCTGCGGGCCTAAGGGTTTGGCGTTGCGGTGCTGCATCCGCAAGGTTGCTACACGTGCCCACCTCTTGCTGCTCGCCGCTCTCCTCGCACTTGAGCTGCAGCTTGGTGCTGATGCCGAACAGCTGCTCCACTGTGGGCTGTGCTGCTTCTCCGTCCTGCAGCACGCACGGCGCACCACGTGCTTGGTTGCTGCCACCACGGAGCCCAGGCACGCGCAAGACCTGCACTTGTATTCGGCCTGTTTGTTCCCTTGCCGCACGCTCCTTACCTTGACCTTCTCACGCAGGGAGTAAAGCACGTTGGTCCAGCACTCCTCTGCGTCTTGCTGTGAGTACATCCCGTCCCTGCCTTGCTGCGCGAACTGTGGGAACTGGTCACGCAGTGCCAGAAGGAAGCCATACGGTGGAAAGGGCTCGCCGCCTCCAGACATGTCCTGCAGACACATAAGTAATGGCCTCGCGCAGTGTGCAAAGGCTCATAGCTGGTCGTGGGTGCCGCGCTGTAGCGTAGATCGCGCTGGTGTCAGCTGCGCGCTCCAAGGTCTGTCGCCAGCCCCCTACCTTGAAGAGCTCGCGCGCTGCCACTACAAGCTTGTTCCTAGGGTCCTGGCCGGCAGGCTTGAAGCCGTCCAGCGCGCTGCGGAGGGGCTTGACGGCGTACAGACACTGCACCACGGAGTTCCTGCAAGCGCCCACCAACGATCCGCAAGCTCATTCACAGCTCTCCGTGGGCTTACATCAATGCTGAGTATTGGCTGAGCCCAGCAGGCCCAGTGCTGCAGGGTCCCTGACAGTGCTTTGACCGCGTGGCCTTACGTTGTGACACACACAAGACTCACATGTAGCAGGTGTTGCCCAAGTTCTGCAGCCCAGACCCGTACGCCTTGGTGGTCAGATGCGCCTGCTGGGACTCTGGCAGGTCCTCGACGAACTTGGGGGTGTCCTTGGGCGCCTCGACTGTCACAGCCTCGGCGGAGCCCATCAACATGAAAGTCACCCCGTCCTTGGGTACAGCCTTGCCCCAGTCATCGTCCTTTACCAGTGCACCCTTCAACATCACCTTCTGCCTGTCAGGGGGCACGCCCGTCAGGGTGAAGAGCTGGCTTTTGAAGACCAGGGGCACCTCCGCTGGATCAACCTCGACGTCATTGTACAGTTCCTTGCCCCACTTGACGCTGACTTTCACCATTGTGGCACGCGTATGTACACAGGGCTATGGCTGGTTTGTACGCTCTGTGGCCTCTGCGTCACGGGAGCACGCCCTGATTACACTGTACTGCCGTCTCACACTCACTGCACGTACTGCAAGGCTACTGACAGCGTTACACTTCGCCCCGCTCGGAAGTTGCCTATAATGGCAATGCGTTCACACCTACCATGCGCCTACGTGCACGCGTGAAGGCAACTGGGTCGTAGCTAACTAAAGCGTACCATATGGCGACACAACAGATCCCACGAGAGCGCCGGGCCGTGCGTCTGGGCAGGTCCCGTACACACCCAAGGTCGCTCACAAAAGGGCACACACAGATGCGCCGACGCTAGGCCACTCAATGCTCGCACACAACAATCCCTACCTCTGCCATGTGCTCTTCCTGCTCACTCTCTCTCTGCCACACAAACACACATGTGCACACCGCGGGTATCCGTAGCTGCTTAGCACTGCCTCTCTCATACACGAACGCACACACGCACTCGCCGCCAAGCCCTGGCAGCAAAAGCATGCCGCCCGCACCGTGCTGTGCGGCTGAGGCGCCATAAGAGCCTATGCCACGCCCAGATGCCGCATGATCAGGTAGCCCACAAGCACAATTGATATCGGTATGATTGTCTTTATTGTGGTCATCACTGTGTCGTCGTAGATATTCTCTGCGGCCCTTTCATGGTAGTCGGCAGGTGGGTTGTATACTTTCTGCAAGCCAATGTCCAACACAACGAGCTCTAGAACATGAGCAGATGCAATTGCTGGGCTCAAATCGCAGCGAAAAGCAGGCATCTCAAAAAGCACGGCCATACGTACTCGAGCTGCGCACAACACAGCCCCTGACACGTGCAGAAGCTGCTATAGCCACAAGCATGTATACAGCAAGGCTGAGGATGCGATGCATCGGTCCCATACTTCGTTGCTACGCCTTGAGAAGCACATAAGGGCGCGCGCGCACACACACACACATACAGCCACATACCTCGTTGTTTAGTGTTTCTACGAGTCTCCATCGTGACCCCTCGGGCCCTGGTCGTCTGATGATGCCTGTGTAGAACGCTCTCTCAAACACCCAGAACTCTTCGCACTCAAACGTGCTGCACACACACACACACACACACACATACGTACACACGCACACTGTCACTTCGGCAAGCTCTTGTGCGCCCGCAAGAGGGGCGACCCACTAGCACGGCGGACGCGCGTGCGCACGCGTGTTTTCGTGTGTGTGTGCGTGTGTGTGTGTGTGTGTCACTCAACCCACCTGTTGGGGTCGCCTGCGACCACCTTGCCTTTATGGTCTGTCACTGAGAACCGCTGCTGGCTGGTAAAGCGCACTGTGAATTGGGCTACACGCAGGGAGCTCATGTTGGACTGCTGCCACGTCGCGTCAGGGATCTCCCTGCATGCTAGCAAACGCGGACGCATGAATGAATCCCAATGGCACCGGCTGCGCAGTGCGCACTAGGGTTGTCTCAGTTGCGCTTTGACACACACCAGCCACCGACGCGCACTGTGCAGTGGCTCGCTTCGCTTCGTCTAGCAAACTTGCAGAACCAACGCATGCATGCTAGCTCTACAGTGCGCACTTGCGCGCACTGGCCTCACTCTCACCTGTTCGTGATCCCATCAACGATCTCTGCTTGTAGGTTATCTAGCTGCCAGTTCACTGTGAGGTTGCTGTGTATCGTTGCCTTCTTGGACTGCTCGAGCATGGTTTGGAACTGCCTGGGAGCTATCAACTGCATGTACAAACATGAACACCGTCACAGACACAACAAGCGCCTAATTCATCTCCAGTCCACAGTCACGACTTGCTTACTAATCAAATAAACGCATGTATAAGAACAGCAGGAGGGGGGATTACGACGTAGGGCCTAGGACCCTACGACGGGCCATTTGAGGTGGGCCAGCCACTGCAAAGCGAAGTTGTGCTTGACCCACACTGTAGTTGTACATGACTCACCTCTTTGAATCGATCTATGTCTCGCTTGGCTACCGCTTTGCTAATGCATGTGTACAGTGTAACTGGCTCATGCGTGGTAAGCGCACTGTAGTTGTACATGACTCACCTCTTTGAATCGATCTATGTCTCGCTTGGCTACCGCTTTGCTGATGTATTTGTACAGTGTTTTGGCCTCTTCAAGGAACTTGTCTGTGCTGAAGCCTGTGATGCTCCTGTAGCAGACTCGCCATGCTCTGAACCTGCAGCATGAAGTGAGACACACACATACACACACACATATACGCACACGCACGCACGCGCACACACACACACACACACACACACGCACATAATCAGGGGAAGGGTCAGTACAGACACACACATGCACACACGCGCGCGCGCGCACACACACACACGCACCCACACAATACGCACGTGCGGGGCACGCACAAACGTACACAGCGCGGTGGCTGCTGCTTCACCACCTGGAAGGCGGAGCACCTGGGGTACCCTGTTCACAACGCAAGATATGCGAGAATGCAGGGCAGCACACGCGCCCCCCGCATTACGCACCGGTGTTTCCAAAGCCCGAACCTTTCCCAGAACGCCTGCCAGCGATTGACCTCCCAGTCTACGGGTGTGTGGTAGTGCCCGAGCGCCTCCTTGGCGCTACCAAACATTTGCACGAGCTGCAAAGGGTGCACGAGGGACATGTCTCGCGCTGTGAGCTTGGGGGCGATGGATTGCCTGCATTAGCTGCAGTGCGCTGGCGGAGGGCGTACCATCTTCTCGGACGGGTTGTACACATCTGGATGCTTGTATCTCTTCCAGAATTCTTCCGCCGGATTGTCGCCGGTGGCTATCCATCTGCGAGGGCGCAGGCGCGCGAGCAGAGTCGCCTTGAGTTGGCGGCCCCGTCACTGCGCGATGGGGCCGCCTGCCGCGACGGCACTGGATGCATCTGCAAGTACCTGTTCTGTAGGAAGAGGCAGGGCGGCGCGCCTTGCTGAAACGCGGGAGCGCTGTGTCTGCCTAGAAGAGCTGAGCACGCGGACGCGAGTTGCCGGCGCATCGGATGCACGCTGGCTCTGATGCTGCTCCGCAAGCGCGCCGACTCCGATATGGCTACTCACGCGTGGGGTCTAGAGGGGAGATGGCAGGTGGGGCAGGCATCACGCACCTCTGAGTGACACACTCACTCCCGTTGCCAAGGTCCAGAAGTTGCTACAGCCCTCTTCGCACATCAGCACCTCAACAGCGAGCAACCTGGACTTCGCCAGCATACACCTGTGCACGCAAGGAGCGACAGCAGCATCGCAGCACTGCCAGCACACAGGCAAAACATAGCACACGCAGCGCGCACCCACCCACAGTGTCTTGCGGCTCTTCCCGTCTATGCGCCACTGCTGCGGACATGAACAGTGAGCCTGCCATGGAGGTTGTGGGTGCAGAGGAGGATGGAAGCAGCCCCAGCGATGCGCTTGAGGAGCTTCTCTTCGTTGCAGACGACAGGGGCATACCAGTCACAGGTGCGGCCCTAGTACAAGGCAGCTCCTCAGCAGAAACAGCAGCATAGCAGTGATGGGGCTGGCAGGTGCGCGGACTTCCACAAGAGCAGTCCCATCCCAGACGCTGCAGGCAGGAACCTTGCGGATGAGCCCAGACCGCGTTCTTGCACCCGCTTTGCCATCTGCACTGCAGTGGAGGTACGCCTCAAGGACACGAGCACCGTCAAGCCTGAGCTCGTCAAGGAAGCAGTCCAGAGGTGGGTGACTTGTTCAAATGGGTGTGCGTGATCACAGCCCCACAGCCCGCCCCCGCCACAGCCCTGCCATTTAGCGCCCCACAATGACATCAATGCTCCCGTGTGGTCTGCCTGTTGTGCTGCAGCGTGCTGAGCGAGCGGCAGCACATCCTGTACGTGACTGGGCCTGTGGACCTCAGTACAGCGGACGGTGGCGCCCACCCGGTCATCAGCAAACACGTGCAGAGCGCGCGCATCTGCGACGCCGGTACGTGACAGCGCCAGCCCACCGCAGTCAATACCACACAGTGCGCACGTACCCGCGTGCGAATGCGATCTATGCGGGAGGCGACTGTCAACAAGGTGTGTCTACACAACCTTGTCCGTAGATGCCGCGGGCTGGGGTGGCAAGCAGCTTCTCCTTTGGCAGTGCGACTTACAAGGTATGGTATCGCACATACACATAGACACACACACACACACATACAGACTGGCACACATGCAACAGTTGCCTAGTTTACGTTTGAAAGCGCCAGAATTCAGCATGCATACCGCGAACCTCCGCACACGGATGGCGCAAAGCGTGTGTGTGTATGTGTGTGTGTGTGTGTGTGTGTGTGTGTGTGCAGTGCACGTGTACCAGGCTGTAGTAGAGGACGGTCCAGCGGAGGACGACTCAGGGGAGGACGGGGTGCCTGCATTCAGCGAGTGGCTGCTGCCTAACGCACACTTCGATGGGCTGTGGGACACACTCTACTACGACAGGTGTGTAGACACGTTGTGTACATGGCTCAATATTTGCACTTTGATGGGCTCTCAGAGACACCCTACTACGACAGGTGCGTAGATGTGTGGCATGGCACATGAGAATCAAGCACATAGCCCATGGTCTGGGTACATGGCTGAGCAAGTGCACTTAAATGGGCCCTCAGAGACACTCTAATAAGACAGAGCACTCAAAACACGCAGATTACGATGCTGTCGTGTTACGCATGTGGCCACAACGTGCTGCTCATTCACCACACGCAAGATACCGCGCTCCATGCTAGCGATGCACGTCCTTACAGTGCTCTTTATGCGACAGCCGTCCAGCACGAGGCTTCTCTTCAAGCCTGGCCATGCATGTGTGTGTGTGTGTGTGTGCAGTGCCATCAAGCAGCGGCTCATACGTTACGCTGCGTCAGCGCTGCTCTTCAGTGAGCGGCGTGTGGACCCAAACCTCGTCTCTTGGAACAGGTGTGTGTGTGTGTGTGTGTGTGGGTGGGTGGGTGCATCATCACTGCCACCTGCGGTCGCACCAGCGCTAACCCAGCACACCTGTATGCATAGGAGCACGTTCAAAAAGCATGCATTTCAACTACATGCACATTACAGTGTGCATGCATTCTGTGCACTGTCTCAAGTGGTCTGTTGACCTTGTGTGTCATAATGCGTTTCTCTGCAGGGTGGTGCTCCTACACGGGCCTCCAGGCACAGGCAAGACCAGTCTTTGTAAGGCCCTGGCGCACAAGCTGGCAGTGCGCTTCAGTGAAAAGTAAGGCACCAGCTCTCTTACCCCATCTTCAGTGCAGACGTGACTACATGTGCCCATGCACTGCTACGTGTCTGTGTGCGTGTGTGTGTGTGTGTGTTCGTGTATGTTTGTACCTCTGTGTGCATGTTTCAATCGGCCTTACAGAGCATACAGACAGGGGACTCGCCCGTGTCGGGCTCACAAATCAGACAGGACAAAGCAAGCGTACAGAGGCAGGAAAGCGTTCAGGGAGGCAGGTTCGACACGGACAGAGAGCCAAAAGCAAAAGCATGTGTGTGTGTATGTGTGTGTGTTGCAGCTTCCGGTCAGCTGCCCTAGTGGAGGTCAACGCACACTCACTCTTCTCTAAGTGGTTCTCAGAGAGCGGTAAACAGGTACGCACAAACACACACAACGACGCAACCCCCCATGCACGACACGCACACACACGCAGGCAGTGTGTCTGTGTGTGTATGTGTGTGCACTCTGTGTAGGTGTCCAAATTGTTTTCAAAGATCACAGAGCTGTTAGAGGAGCCTGATGTGTTAGTGTTCGTATTGATAGATGAGATAGAGAGCCTGGCAGCTGCAAGGAAGGTGGGTGACACACACACACACACACACACACACACACACGCACGCTCAGACATATGAATACATGGTACAGCACTTGCCCACTTAGGCCCCCGTGGCCTGTGCGCCTGTGGACGTGTACACGTGCGTACGTGGGTGTGTAGGGGGCAGGCTTGCGTGTGTGTGTGTGTGTGTGTGTGTGTGTGTGTGTCACATGTAGGCATCAGGTGGGTCTGAGCCCTCAGATGCGGTGCGAGCAGTCAACGCGCTGTTGACTCAAATAGACCAACTGAAACGGTTTCCTAACGTCATGGTGCTCACCACATCAAACATCACCACAGCTATTGATGTTGCATTTGTCGACCGAGCAGACATCAAGGTGCGTGGTGAGCTTCCACATACACACATATGGCACGCACACACACACACAAGGAGAGATTGATGTCTTAATCATCGACGAAAAATGTCGACAGAGCAGACATCAAGGTAGGCTTGTGTGTCACACCTCGGCGCACAGAGCTGCTTGCAACACTCATGAACAGCTCACCGGTAGCGCTATGGCATGTGACTGTGCGTGTATGTTTGCTTGTGCATGAAGCATGGTGTACGCATTGATGAGACACAAGCCAGGCGCCTATGGTTGTGTGTGTGTGTGTGTGTGTGTTCATGTATGCAGGCCTACATCGGCCCTCCCACGCTGGCAGCGCGGTATGAGATGCTGCGTACGTCCTTACAGGAGTTAGGCAGAGCAGGCGTGGTCAGAGGTATATACAGGCTCATGACTGTATGCACCAGTACGCACACTGCTCTCGTGTGTCATACACACAGACAACACATGCAGACACATCTTGCACGCAGAGTCAGCAGCGAAGGTCCAAGTGCACGTGTGTGTGCGTGTGTGTGTGTGTGTGTGTGTGTGCGTGTGTGTCACGCAGGTGAGCATACCAGTGCAGTGTTTAGCTTTCAGAGGCTCCAGTCCCTGGTGTCAGCATACCGCACTGAGGCCGGCACACAGCCTGTGCCACTACAGGTACGCAGCACACACACATACACACCCACACACTGAGACACACACACATACACACACTCACACACACACACAAGTCAAGTTGTGCTCCCATGGAAACCATGCGCCAGGCTATCCATGCATGCCGGATCAGGAATACTAACTTGTGTGTGTGTGTGTGTGTGTGTGTGTGTGTGTGTGTGTGTGCCACAGGGCTGGTCAGGTGCGCTGGCAGGCGTCTCCGGCATGGACGAGCCCGACACCCTAGTACGCCTTACAGACACATCAGAGCTGCTACTCTACACACGCCCAGACCCATGCGACGAGCTAGGCCTGCAGCTGTCCGGTCGGCTGCTGCTCGTCGCGCACGTCGCGGAGGGCTTGTCCGGCCGCGCGCTGCGGAAGCTGCCGTTTCTGGCCCACGCGCTGCAGCAGCTGCCGCCGCCGCCCTGCTCGGCTGCGCAGTACATCAATGCGATGCGGACTGCCGCGGTCAACGAGCAGAAGGAGAGGCGAATGAGCGCGTAGTGGGGCACTTTCCTGAGCGTATGGTGTGTGCACGGTCACTAAGCGCATATGTGACTGTCTCGCACTCAGCGCCAAGGTAGGCGTCGTGTTTGTGCCTGACACTCCGCAGCATTCCCGTGGGATTGAACAACGCTTCACAATCCTTGTGTTACCATGCTTGTGCTGGAGCTGTGACGAGCGCAGTGTGCTTGAGCATGCGTGCTCCATTCACAGCAGCCATTCATCATTGTTCGAGTAATGGGACGATTGCATGGGGCCCTTATGTGTGTGCATTCACGTGCTGGAGCCACACACTCATTCATGACTTAGGTGTATCATTTTTGCTGTACACATTCATGACCTGCCATGGGACGCGCACACTTCTAAGCCATGTGTGGTTTCCCTGAGTTTCTTGTTTCGGAGTAGTAGCAGTGTGCGTAGGGTAGTCAAAACGGACCAATACATGCTTAAGAGTTTCTTAGCGACTGCCGACCGTGCATTCATGGCTTGTCTTGCATTCATAGCTTGCTTTGCATCTCTGTGGCTGCCGACACACAGGAGTGGAATGGCAGTCTTACAGTACTACCACCTATCACAGTATTCAAGCGCACTTCAACACAACTGTCACAACACCGGTCACAGCGCGGGGTGTCCAAATGACCAGGTCGGAATGCCTGACATGTCTCCCTAAGGCGCGTCAGTGGCTGTATAGCATGCAAGGCTCTGTGTGTGTGGCCCTGTGCAAGGAAAACAGTCCTACTGTGCCTGGTCTGTCGCACCAGTGCTTCCACTGTGTCACATGCAAGGCCCTGTAGAACACCGTAAGACTACAGTGCCTGGCCTCTCACCATAACAACATGCAAGGCACTGTAAAGCAGTCCTACGGCGTCTGGCTGATGAGGGCAAACTGATGAAGCTGAGGGACAGCAAGACCACACAAAACGCACGATGCGGAATGTCTGTACGTAAGGAAAGCCATCAGAAGCTACAAAGACGCCGCCCTGTGTACCTGGTATGGTCTGGCATAAGCTACAAAGACGCCGCCCTGTGTACACGTCCAACGAACGCAGAGTGCAACCAGCCTGGCACACACACGCCATAGAAGAAGGCTTCACAAGGCTGGAGACGTATGCGGGCTGGGAATGAAAAGCATGAAAATGCTGCCGGCTAGGGTAAAGAACCAGTCCTTGCTGTCTGCATGTCTGTGTTTGTGTTGTCAAAACCTTCCCTGCAGGCGTGCATGTGGGAGCTGGGTGTAGGTATCTGTGCGTCTGTAACTGTAACCACCTGTGTGTTCCTGTTTTAGTGTGTGGCTCTCATATGTGTGTGTGTATGTGTGTGTGTGTGTGTGTGAGAGAGAGAGAGTGTGTCTGCGTAGTGTACTGTAACTCATGTGCTGGAGTGCGGGCTGATGTCTGGCCCCGTGTCAGTCAGACCACGTCCCCATGACGTCTGTCCTTGTGTGTGTGCGTGATGTGCGAGTACGCGTCTGCGCCTCATGTGCCTGCGTCTGGGTACCTGCGTCCTGTCTGACAAGCCAAATCATCGCTGCATGAGTGGGCCCCACCTCACACTTTGCTGGGGTCGCCTCTCACTCATTGGCTGCAGGCGGCGCTCTTGGTCGCACTTGTCTAGAGTCGCCTCTCACTCTTTGCCTGCTGGGCTACCTTCTGTCTGCTGGCGTGGGTCATAGCTACGCGCTAAACCGTGAGTGCATGAGTGGACCCCTCTCACACTTTTCCCAAGAGCTGTCTCACTCATCGGCAGCTGGGCCGTTTTCGCCCTTCTTCAGAAAGTGTGGTGCGAGTAGCTTGGCCATACCAAAGCCTTTGAACTCCTCCACACCTAGCAGCTTCTTGAGCTTGTCGTCACAGATAATGATCCTACACACACACACACACACACACACGCACACACACATGCTACGTGGCTCGCACACACACACACACACATGCTACGTGGCGCACATGGTCTGCACAGGTGTATGCAGCCAGGCGCCAGTCCGCGCCGCTAGCTGACGAGTCCTACAACTGTGTGTGCTCCTGTGTTCACACATGGTAAGCAATGTCTTGCATGTAAACACACAACCACTCACTGTTTGTTCTCAAAGTGCCCACACACCCACCCACACACACACACACCCACACCCACACACATGCTGCGTGGCTCAAAGACATGCCACTCACTGTTTGTTCTCGGGGTTTTGGAGGTTGTTTGATTTGAAGTACGCCCACCTGCACACACACACACACACACACACACACACCGTTGCAAACACGCCTTCACTTCATGCAATCTCACAATGCACTGACAACAGTCCGACACACGCACAAACGCGCTTCGGGCTTGGGGTCCCTGCACGTCACAGTGCCACACTGCCACGCTAGGTC
>VFQQ010003107.1_pt1 | contig 16802 bp, 28 predicted proteins | sample 3512341 | NCBI WGS metagenome assembly VFQQ01 (sample SAMN10412373, study PRJNA504923) | tailings metagenome | isolation source: Relicate 2 Philex TSF1 revegetated site | place: Philippines: Tuba, Benguet | collected 2017-08-29 | reverse complement strand
TGCCGGAAACAGAAGCAGCCCCAGGAGCAGCGGTTTGGCAGGCAGCACCTGAAGGTGACCAGGGGAGCTAATTGAGGCGGGTTGGGGAAGGAGAGGGGAGCAGCAGGTGGTTGGCACCAGTGGAGCTCCATGCAGCTCAGCAGCTGTGCAGTGACAGCCGCCTGTGGGTGGCCTTACCTCCCAATGGAGCACAACACCGATCAGCATGGCTGTAAGCACTGGAACCGCTGCATGCCGGGCCTTTATGGCAGCCATCTTGTGCGACGGCCGAGTGCTTAGCCTGCGGCAGGCGGCGGCGGAGCGACGGCGGCGGCGACCCTTGTCGGAAGAGCGGCGCACCGTGCCTCGGGCCTCACTCACACAGCAGTGAAGCTCGGTAGCGCACCTGCGCACTTGGCGCGGTGCTACAGGTCCGCTCGGTTGTGCGCCTTCAAAGAGGCGGCGTGCCGGTTGCTGCACTGGCTGGCTGATGATCAAACGACTGTGACGATGCCACAGATGTCGCGCCGAGCCCAAACAGGCGTTCACATAATCATGGCGACGACGGATGCTCCGGAGGTCCTTTGCCGCGGCCGCTGCTGGACGACATTCAGCTCACTGGCCAATTCCTGCTATGGACTTTACACAGTCAACAGCGCGCAGGACATCCTGTCAAAGCAGCATGATGCAACCTGCATCAGTGTGCAACCCCGGGTCACTCCCCCGGCCGGCGCAGCGGTGGCGGCGGCGGGCAGGTTGCCACCACCCGCTCTCTGCTGATTGGGTGTGTGAATTCCAACACCATGCTGTGCAGCAGGTAGCCGCACTCCCCAGGCATCACCGCCCGCGGCCGCTGCTGGCAATGGCTGCCCCACTGGCTGCCGCCAGCCGCCTGCTGCTCCCTGTCGCCGTCTGCCGTAGCTGCTGCTGCATCCGCTGCCCTTTGTACCGTTGCGCAGAGCACCTCTGTGGTTGCCCCTCTCTGCCCTGCCGCTTCTAGACTACCTGCTGCATCTGCTGCTGCCTGCCCGCAGGCTGACGCTGCCCAACTCGCTGCTGCTGCATCCGCTTGCCCGCTGGCCACCCCATCTGCCGCCGCAGCATCCGCCTGCCCGCTGGCCACCCCATCTGCCGCTGCCGCACCGGCTGCCGGCTTGACGGGCCAGGGCAGGCCGCCTGGCGCATACAAAGGGTCTCCAAACAAGGGGTGGCCTGCTGCTGCCATGTGGATACGAATCTGGTGCGGCCGGCCTGCAGGCGGTGGCGGGACGTAGCGCTTGTGGGCATGCTGGTCTGTCTGCACGCCAGGCCTGCCGAGGCGAAACGGCCTTCTCTCCAGACCAACCTGGTCTGCAGCAAAAGACAGCTGCAGCATAGCCAGCTACCACTCACAAAGCAGACACACCCAGCACAGACGCCCACCTGTGAAGATTTCCACGTCCACCAGCGTGGTGCCTGCTGACTGGTTGCGGTGCAGCACAGCGTAGTGGCTGCGAGAAGGCTTGGCACCGGGCGCGTCCGGCGGGCAGGCAGCAAACAGGCCGCCCCTGACGTCTGGGTAGGGCATGCGGCCGATGGGCGCTTCCACATCGCCCTGCGGAAAAGAGCAGGGGCGGCTAGTGCGGATTTTGGCTCCCTGTGTGCAGGTGCGGGTTCAACATGGAGGACTGCTGAAGGTGGGGCGGCACCACATGAGCAGCAGCCTGATAAGATTTAGACATGGCGTGCAGTCACAACCCCTGTGCAGACCCACCTCGTCTGCGGGCATGACCCCCTGCACCAGCGCTCGGTACACCTTGCGCAGGCAGCCGCTGTTGGGGCCGCCGTGTTCCACAAAGTCCCTGCAGGACCATGGCAAGGCCTTTGTTTGTTGTGCAGGTTCACGGGCACAGGACCGCTAGTAACAAGCTGCTGCTTTGCCTGGGCTTCTTTTGCGCTTCTAACCCATGTAACTCCGCAGTGCCAGCCGCATGCGGAAACCAGCTCTTGAACAACACATCATGCAGGGGGCAATATTGATCCATGCGCACCTGCTGAGCTTGCGGCGCGCTTCCGGAGAGCATGCGCAGATCAGCACGCCGCTCGTGCCTCTTCCCAGGCGGTGCACCGGCGCTGGCATGCCTGCGGGTGGCAGGCAGGACGCAGGAGCGCGCTCAGCCGCATGTTGGTTGGTCTTGCTGAACGATGCAGCAGCATGTGAATTGTGACAGCAGCCGCCGCCGCAGCAGCAGCCGCCAACTGCGCGCCTGCCAAGCCCTCATCCCACCAACTAATGCCATACCTCACATGCCTCATGACCCCACCAACCTGCCAGCTCAGCGGCATGTTCTCCGTGAAACTGCCGTAGCAGCGTGAGGGCGCAGCGCTCGTGAAATGGCCCGGCCGGCAGCACCTGAGGGCAGGGTTGGGGCAATGGTGGTGGGTGGCAGCAGGGCGTTTGTGTGCACCCCGCCCAAGTGCTGTTGCCTGGCATGCTGCGAATGCTGGTGCAACAGCTGCAGCTCAATGCCACGTGTTTGAGATGCCTCCTTGCCACACATCAATTTTCTCCTTCCCCTCTCACCTGCAGGCCCGAGGGTTTGTGGACCGCCACCACATGTGCGTCCCACCAGAGCACGTCCAAGAAAGCGGGCGCTTCGGGCTCCCTCCACCCCGGCCGCCGGTGCTCCACAGTGGCGTTGGGCCTGCTTGGAATGGGGCCAGAGAAGGGTGCGGTGGGGCGGTTGGTGTGGGTGCGGGAGGGGCGTCCGCCGCTTGCAAGGCAAATCAGGCTGCTGCGGCGGCCATACAACAGCAGCAAGTGCACAGCAGACTAAAAGCACGCCAACCAACACTGCAGAGTGCCGGCCCGTCACGTCCACCTGAGCAGCCAGCTGCAACTATTACCAGCTGCTTGCAGAACAAACAGCTCACGGGAGGGGCGCCTCTGGATCCCGCTCCACTGCCCCATTGATGCTGCACTGGCCGCCCAGGATGCTGGCCCGCCACTCCTCCTCGGTTGCACTGGTGCCGTGCTTGCTGGTGTACCAGCCTAGCAGGGTCAGCGGCGAGACATCCCCCTGCGCCGGCGGGTTGCAAAGACGATGTTTGTTTAAAGGGGCAGCTTGGGCTGTCATTTGCTCTTGCAGCGCGTGCCTACTCACAGCAGAAAACGAAGCAAACGAGGCACAGGCACAACGCACAGCAGCAACAGCACAGGCAGCAGCCTAAGCGCCCACCTGCACCCGCTCGGTGTAAATGATGCCGCTGTTCACATCGGCCCATTGGGTGGACACGCGGCAGGGCCCGCCCAGCGGCTTCATTCACTACCAAGCTTTGCCACGCTGCTGCAGCAGCGTAAATAAGCAGGGAGGAGGGCGGCTCGAGCAGCAGTGCAGGGTGTGCCGCAGGCAGCAGCGGCGGCGGCAGCAGCGACAAGAACGGGGGCGCCCGCATGGATGTACATCGGCCGCAGCACCTTTCGGTGATCTTACGGTTTTAGTTCCGCAGCTAGAGGCGACCCGAAGCGGCAGCACGAAATCGGCTGCTCTCGTGCGAGGCTTGCCTGCAGCCAGGCAGCTTTGGAATGGTATGATAGCAAGGGTAGAACGCTGATGGTGAGCACGGGCCGCACTTGCCACTTCATGCAATGCTGCGCTGGGCGGCGGCAGCGGCGCTCGCTTGCCGCCACACAAAGGCTTGGCCCTCTGCCGCGCTGATCTGTCTTCTCTCGGCCCAGCCTCCGCCTCGGAACTGCAGCGCGATCCGGTAGCGCGAGACAGCCAGCAGTGCGCGCCTCCCCAGCAGCAGCAACCAGGCAGGCAAGCGCCGCCGCGTGCCGCACTGCCGCCGCCACTCACTGCACAGCCAGCCCTGTCGCCCCTGCTTCCTCTCTTAGGGACCCCTACCACTGCGCACTAGCACCAAAGCAGAACGCCACCAGCAGAAGCTGCCTGCAGCTGCCGCCGGCCCCGTCGAGATCCCAACGGTCCCGCCCTGCGCACCTGCTTCCCTTCCACCGCCCACCCTCCAGCCCCTCTCTTCTTCCTTCCCTTCGCAAGGCCGCCATGGCCTCCACGGCTGAGCAGCGTGCCCGCCTGCTCCTGTGCATGAACATTGGAGTGCTGGTGGTCCTGGGTCCCTATGCCCTGCTGGCACCCGGCAGCGCCGCCGCCCACCTGTTTGGCGATTCCAGAGCCGGCAAGCAAGCCGCCCTGATGGACATGTCCCCTCCAACCGGCGGCTCTCCGCTCTACTCCTACCAGATGCTGGGTGCGTGCGGGCACACGCTGTCGAATGCTGGTAGCTGCTTGGGCATAAGGATCATGCGACTGGAGGTTCGCACACCTGCTGCCGCTGCCCAAGCTGGCTATGCCACCCCAACTCAAATCAATGGAGCAGCATTGCTGCCACACTCAGCCACAATGCGTTTCCATGTGATCCCCGCGCTGCATTGCAGGGACCTGGTGGCTGGCCGTGGCCGCGGTCTCGGCGCTGGGCCTCAGCAACCCACTCAAGTTCAGGTGATGAGCGCCGCTATGCTTTGCTGTGCTGCGCTGCGCTGCAGCCCACCTGCCCGCCCACAGCCGATCTGCCGTGTTGCATGGACTGCTTGCCGCTGCTAACGTGCGTCTGTGTCCCGCCTGGTTTCTCTGTGCAGCCCGGTCTTTCTGATCCAGATTTGCTACAAGCTCGTCTTCCTGTTCACTGTCGTTGCGCCTCTCGTCCTGAAGGTCTGCGTATGGAGAATGCTCGTGACTTCTTGCATCCCAGCTCGTGCCGCAACAGGCATATAAAAAGCAGCAGTTGAACCTGATTGTACCATGGGGCCTTCGGACGCAGCAAAGTATATCTCTTGTCCCTAACAAGGATCTGCATGTTCAATGCACTGGCCACTGTTGCAGGGTCGCTGGGCCGCCCTCCCGGCTGTGCAGACCATCATTTTCGAAGCCTTCCTGGTCCCGCTGTTTGTGAGTAGCCAGCTCAGATTGCGGCGGGACTGCACGGCTGTCTGGGGGTGCATGGTGCACCGGCCGCATTGCCCTAGCTGCTGCTGCTGCTGCTAGCAGCGCTGTCTGACCCTCCAGCTGCATTGCAGGCACTTCTTCTATCGTGCCATGGCTGCCGCTGGCTGCCCGCCACTTCGCTTCCGCGCACATTTCTGCTGCAGGCGCTCACTCCCTGGACCTACCTGCTGGGCTCGAGCGCCACTGCTGGTACCAATGGAGACAAGTGGAGCGCAGCCAAAGCCGAGTGAGGCAGCAAGGTGCACACAAGACTAAGACATTATGCAAAGTTCACAGACCAAGCCCTTCTTGCAGCTGCCGTATCCCAACGAATATATTGGCACAGCAAGCCGCATCTGCATGTCGACTGTCACGATTCTTGAACAGCAACTACTTACAGGAATAATAGCGGAAGATTGTACAAATTGCAACATGGCGCAGAACGCAGCAGTTTCGTTGAATGCAAGTGTAGGCCCTTTGGCGACAAGGTGAAGCACTGCACGCTGTGTGCTCAGACAAACCGCTGGGGGTCAAACGATGCAGCAAACGGGCAGACTTGCAGGCCGCCAACATCTGGCAAGCTGGTATGCTGCACCGCCAGCTCAGGCCGCTGCTTTTGCAGCCGCCCAACAGCAGTGCGCAGGCCTTTGGGCATATCCCCCTGCAGGTAGAAATGCAAGGACCGTAGCGAGGCGTGCGCGGCGGCCCAGGCGAAAAAAGCGCGGTTGGCTCGAACCGAATCGGCGTCCGACCGCTCAAGCACTGCCACATGCTGCAGCTGGGCTGCTGCCGCCAGCGCTTGCGTGCTGCTGCAAAGACAGGCCCAGCTGGTACCCAGCTCCCGCAGGCTGCCTATCCACTGGCCGGCAGGCAGGCTGGGCGGCCCACCGTCGTCAAGGCACAGCCGCTGCAGGCAGGACAGGCCTGCTACCGCCGGCAGGCCGTCCTGCCAGGCGTGCGTGCCGACGTACAGGCTGGTCAGCTGTGTCAGGGGCTGCAAGTTTGTATTGATTGCCGCATTTACAGCTGCTGGTGGTCCCAACCGGAGGAAGACCGGCAGCTCATCAGACAGCACCTGCAAATCATGGCAGGTTAAGGCCAAGGTTGTGGGCTGTGGGGTTGAGGGCGAGCTCCATCAGCTGCATGATTGCAGAGGGTCGCGCTGAAGCATGCAAGTGGCAGCACAACCAGCAGGCATACCAAGTTGTACGAGCTTTGCTGCCGCCCTGCATGTGCTCTGCAGCGCATGTTGCTCCGTACAACCCGTGCCGATCTGCCACCCGCCGCACCCTACTCACCAGCTCTTCAATTTGGGTCAGCTCGCCCAAGCACTCGGGCACTTGCGAGTTGGAGTGCAGTACCAGGCGCCGCAGCGCCGGCAGCTGCTTAAGCACAGCGTGGCCATCGGCGGTCCAGAAACCAAACGTAAGCCGCAGGGCCGACAGGCTGGTCAAGGACGACAGCTGCAGCAGGCGGGGGAGGCCAACACCGATGATCAGAATGATACGGGCAAAGGGTGCGAAAATGAATCGCTGGGGCAGATGGGGCAGCAATGTGTAGCCGAGCGTCATGAAGGTCGCCATACAAGAATCTGGCAGTTGCTGGCTCGCAGCACTGCACATAGTTACTGCACACGTTGCTGGGCAGCCCGGCGCAGTTGCAACTGAAGGCGCAGGTAACATCAGCACACAGCCCACTCGGCTGGGCAGCTCAATACAACAGAAACAGGACTCAACAGGGTGCCCGCCATTTCATGTTCCAGCACCCACCTGGCTGGGCAGCTCTTCGTAGCTGCGATCGCTCAGCTCAAGCCGCAGCAGGGAGGGCGGCAGCTGCACACCGGCCCTGAACACGAGCGGCGCGGCTCTCATGCTCAGCGCCGTCAGCTGTGTGTGGTGCTCCAGTGTGGTGTTGATCAGCAGGCCATCTGGAGCAGCCTGAAGGCTGAGCTCCCGCAGGCGGCGCAGCGGCTGCATCCAGGCCGCTGACAACAGCAGGCCGGCAGGGCTGCTCAGGAGCAGCCGCTCCAGCCGGCCTGCTGCGGCGGCCGTGGCAAGGCAGCATCCCAGCAGCACGCTTCGGTCCGGGTCGTACAGCAAGCCGCTGCTGCCCATCATCAGCTGAAGCGAGCGCACGTGCTGGCCGTGCCGCCGCAGCCAGCAAGTGAGCGAGTCAAAGGTGCCGCAAGATGGCCCGGGGCGGTTATCGCCGCCCAGCGACACATGCCGGCACAGCTCCCCGCTGTGCACGCAGTCGTACCAACGCCGGCACACCAGCGAGGCACGCTGCCTGGGAAGGGCAGGCGAGGCAGGCAGGCAGCGTGAGGAGGGTTGCGAGCCCACAAGCGAAGGGGTGCCACAACCGCGACTGGAGCGAGCGGCGGGCAGAGGCAGAGCACAGACCCGCGCCGCCACGCCGCGGCGCACCTGTCAGGGACGTTCAGGAACCCCAGGATGTGCTGCAGCACGTCGATGGGCACGTCTGCAAAGGCCGGTGCGGCCCAAGTGGCCGCAGCGTGCGCCCCAGCCCCTTGCCGGCGCGTTCGAGGAGCCATGCGGTCGATCAGCGGCAGGCAATGTAGCGGAGGCGCCTGGGGTACTGGCGCGCCATGCCGGCGCGCCATGGCGGCGCGCCTTGGCGGGTGGAAAGCGGTGGCTCAACATGAGGTCTGCCGCGCCCATCGTCTTCGCTCCTCCCCCATGCTCCTTCGCCCACCACTTCCACTACTGTGCAGTGCTTACACACATCCTTGCACAAGCAGGCAGCACGCATGCATGATGCGACATGGGCTCCGGCATGCCATCACATCATGAACCTCGGCGGTGGTGGCCGCATGCCCCCCGCGCCGCCCAGCCCTGCCGACTGCGGCTGCGGCACCTGCGGCTGAGAATAGTGCGGCAGACCAAACCGTTCCAGCAGCCCGCTGCTGTCCTTCACGCCGATGGCGATGCAGTAGTGTTGCTGCAGGGGCGAGGGTGGGACGAGACGGGCATGGTTTTGCATGACCGCCTACCGGAGCGCACATGGGCAGGTGGCAGCATCGCATTGCGTGCGGCGCACGCCATGCTCAGCCATGAGGAGGCATACACAGCCAGGTGCATGTCATGCCATGCCATGCAGTGGCTTGCGCACCCAGGGTCAAGGCATGCCATGCCGTGCCAAGCCATGCCGTGATGCAACCGATGCACGCCTTGCCATGGTTCTGCACCCATTGATTCCAGGGCCTCCAGCTGCCATGGCCCTCCATGCTTGCCTGGATCAGGTGCCACTCCTCAAACTCGTCAAAGATCTCCAGCCGCTCGATGCGCCGCCGGTCCGCCGGGTCGATGCACTGGCTGCGCCAGCAGAACAGGAGAGGAGGCAAGCGGGCGAGCGTTGGAGTGCATTGGCTGCCGCAGAAGCTTCTCTGTGTGGGCATGCGACTGTGTGGGCACGCGAGCATGTGGACAGGTGAGCTTACGTTTACCGCTGTAGTCGCCCCAATGCACGCAATGCGCAGCCCACCTGTACACATTATCCATGCTGCGTGCCTCGGCACGGTGCCAGCCACAGTCCAGGAAGCGCTGCCGCTGGCTGTCCAGGCTGGGGGTTGCTGCAGGGTCAAGGTACGAAGCGAGGCACGAAAGCATGATGCGAGGGCCATCGGCATGGCAATGCATCTCGTTGCAGGGTGTCAAATGCAACATGGAACTGCACCCAGCACGCAAACTGCCATGGAGTCTGCCGACGCGCAGGCTGCACTGAGCAATCGTTTGAACCTTGTCTGCCGCAGCGTAGCAGGCCAGCGTGGCAGGAACCCCAAGCAGCACAGCCACCAAAGCCACAAGCAACCATCCTCTAGCTACTTGGCAGTGCGCTCACCCTCAATGCCCAGCAGCGCGCATCCACGGCTCTCCAGGTTGAGCAGCATCTGCTGGCCAAATGCGTCGTGCGGGTTGATCTGAAGGAGACGGCAGTTGGACAGGCAGGAGCAAGTGCACGAGTGCATGATGAGGCTTGCAAGTGTCCACAAACAGCGGGGCCAGATGGGGACGCATTGCAATAGGACAAGGAACATGCCACGTCACATTGCCTGCGTAAACCATCCATGCAATCAACCAGCAGCCAGCTCTGATCACCAGGCCTGGTAGGATGCATGGAAAGAAGGCCCACCTGCTCATACACAACCATGGCCGCGCACTGCAGGTGCTCCGCCAGCCATCGCACCACCTCGCGGCTGCAAGGGGCAACAGGCAGATCGGTGAGCTCAGCAGACTTGAGTGGGAAAGAGGCAGGCGTGGCGCTGCACAAAGAGGCGGCCACTATTCCGCAAGCTACTGCAAGCTCCTGCCGTGCCCTCTGCCCAAATGCAGTGCACAGCATTCAACGATGCAATCAAGGCTGCCCCAAACCAACAGCCTGCCCACCTGTGCTGCGGCTGCATGTAGACGAGCACACACTCAGACAGCACATAGGTGGGTGCTGCCGGGTCCAGGCCTGCTGCTTGGAGCGCTGCCGCCAGCTGGCCCGGTTCCCGGAGGTCCGCAGGCAGCAGGGAGTAGCGGTCTGTCACGATCCGGCCCTCCTCTGCATGCGTGAAGACGGATAGGCAGGCGCTGCTGGTGAGTGTGCAAAATGCGCTATCATGGCATGGCACGACATGGCATGGCTTCGTTCGGATGCCGAGCACGAACTGCATCCAGGCTGAGAATGCAGCCTGCAGGGAGGCTCGCGCGCTTTGCACAGTGCTGCTGCTTCATCACAAGGTGCTTCACTACCACACTGCTCGCCACCACTGCCGGGCACCGCACCTGGCGAAATGCTGCTGGCCGCCTCCTGGCCCCCAACCAGGTCCAGCAGGTCTGGCAGCTGCTGGATGGCCGCCGCTTTCTTCTGCGCCACCTGCAGCAGCAGGGTGTTGTGCATTGTGGGCCCGCACAAGGGGCAGCTCAGGCTGGAGTTGACAGGCCAGCACATGCACTGCCTGTGAATCCATGGGTGTAGCAGCGGGCTGTCTTGTTGAGGGCTGAAACGCTTTGGTACCTGGCCTTGTTGGCCCCCTGCAACCACGGCAGCCCCCCAGCTTGCCTGCAGGAAATCAACTTCTACATACTTGTCCGCCCGAATGCCCGCTGCTGCCAGCTGGAAGTAGGCTGTGTCATAGCCTGCCCCCAGCACCAACACCTGCCGCCGCAGCGGCGGTTGCGCTTCCTGCTCCTGCTGCTGCTGAGCCGCAGCCTGCTCTTGTGAAGCGCTGCTGGGCTGCTGTGCTCCGGCCTGGCCTGCGGCGGCAGGTGGCGGATCTACAGGCTGCTGCTGCTGCTGCTGCTGCTGCTGGCCGCTGGGCTGCATTGCCTGGCTGCCTGCTGCTTGTGCGGACTGCTGGGGATGGCTCCCGCCTGTTGCTTTGCCGCCATTCCCACTGCCGCCACTCCCGCTGCCGCCGTTCCCGCCGGGCTGCGGCACCCCCAGAGCCAGGAACTGCAGCAGCAGGTTGCGCAGCGCCGCATAGCGCGAGTAGTAGCCTGCGGGTGGGTGATCGGTTGAACAGGGGTGCTCAATTTGGGTGCCGGCAGCAGCACCAGGCGAGAAGCACACGAGTCGCGACCAAGGGGACACGGCAAGCCTAATGGCACTTACCGCGGTTGATGAGCGGCGAGCGGCGCGTGGGACGTCGCACAAAGTGGTGCACAAAGGAATCTTGGAAGTAGCCATGGCGCACGCAGGAGCTGCAGTAAGGGCGCGGGGCCAGGGGCACGGCTCGGCTGCAGGCAGGCGGCGGCGGGCGCTGGCGGCGGCGGCAGCTGGCCCCGGTCGCCGCCAACCGGGCCCCGGCACGCACAGCTTGCTCAGCTGGGCGTCGTCGTTGGTGTCCACGACCGCCTGGTCGCCCAGGCGGGAGCCCCCCAGCCCAAGCCCTGGCAGCAGCCGGTTGCCTAACATGGCGGGCCCAGGAGCGCGTGCCAAAGGAGCAGGGGCAATGTCGATGCGGCGATCGTGGGGTCACGGGACCCACCGGGGCGCCCGTGCGGCTGCATGCGGTCGTGCCGTGCTGCGAGCGCGAGTCGCGGAGCCCTAACCGCGCTCTGCGCGCAGCCGGTGCACACACAACCCCTACCCGATGCGTCCCACGCGATGACAGCCGGTCACAGCGCCTTCGCGCCACCCCCCTCCGCTCTGGCTAGCCTGGGCCTCCCCCTGCCGGCCTCGCAGCAGCTGCTGGCAACGCAAGCCGGCAGCGTCGTGTCTGGCAAGCAACCCAGCGCGAGCACGGGCCATATGTTGCCCACGCCCCAAGACGGTCAGGTGCCGGGCCCCGCCCTGGAGGCGCTCCTCCAGACCCTGGGCAACCCCATGGCGCAGCTGGGCGGCGCGCCCGCCCTGCCCATGGCCCACAGCGACCACCCGCTGGCACACGCCGCCTCGGCGCCCCTCTCCGCGCCCGCCTCGCGAGGCCGCCCGGGCCGCACAGGCTCAGACGCGCGCCCCGCTAGCTCCTACAATGCCCGGCACCAGCAGGCAAGGGGGAGGGAAGGGCTGGTGGGCGCCGCCGTGCCGCCAGCAGCACGCAATGTGCAGGTCCTAGCGCCGCGGCAGCTAGGCACATGGGTGACATTGGGCGGCACTCGTGATCGAGCGGCGAGCTTTCCAATGCCGAACGGCCATGGAATGACGCTAACACGCATGTGTTCAATCATCTGGGCTGCAGGCGGAGGCACGGCGAAGATCGCGCATCAACGAGCGGTGAGGCTGGCTTTGGGCAGTGCCTGCCCAGTCCTGCTGTGCTAAAAGGCCTGCTCGTGCCTGTTGGGCAGGCGCTGGTTGCTGGGCAGCATGTTAGCAGTGCCGGGGAAATGCACTGCAGACTATGCCGGTGTGCTGCGCCGGCAAGCGCTGGGTGTTTGCAAGGCGCAGACCAGCTACCGGCCTGCCGCCTCTCCCATGGTCCTTGTTGGCACCGCTGACGTGGCACTCCTCCTCTCTCTCTCCTCGCAGGCTGGAGGCCCTGCGGCAGCTGGTGCCGCACACGGAGCGCGCCAACACAGCCAACTTCCTGGAGGAGGTGGTGCTGTATGTGCAGCGCCTGCAGGTGCGCCTGGGGCATGGGGGGTGGCACAGCTGCAGCTGCTGCACTATGGGGCGTCTGTGCGGGGGCTCCCTTCACCGGCCCTTCCAAGTCGCCTGTCGCTGCCCGCTCAACAGCCGCGCACCTCTTTTCCGTGTTTGCTCTGCTGTGCAGCGGCGTGTGGTGGACCTTGAGCGGCAGCTGGGGCTGGCACCCACTGTGCAGCTAAGCAGCAAGGTCATCACCTTCTCTGGTGAGGCAAGGGGTGCTCTCAAAGGGGTGGTGTGCGATTGTTTTAGCATGCCCTGTGGATTGTATGTTCAGTGTGGGACTGATGCAAACCCTGGCAGCGCCCTGGCTGGGCTGGGGGCCGCTCCAGGCACTGCACCAGCTTATGTGCCTGTTGCAGCGCAGCTCACCGCTGGCGCCTTCTCTGCACCCACTCTGTCGCCTGCAGAGGATGGCACGACTGAGCAGACGATGCTGACAGCTGGCAACAGCGATCGGCGGGCCGCACAGTCCCTGGTGCAGCCGGCACAAATGCCGCTGCTGCCCCTGCCGCCGGCGCCGGCCCCGGCCCAGATGCCGCTGCTGCCGCTGCCGCCCCTGCCTCCGGCACAGCCCACCCTGGCCGACCCGGCGGCTGTGCAGGCTGCGCTGGCTGCCGTGCTGCAGCAGCACACCACGCAGACGCTGCAGCAGACGCTGCCGCCGGCCCTGCAGGCGCAGATCCACCAGATCCTGGTGCAGCACCACGCCGCGGCGGCGGCGGGCGCGGCAGCCGCGGCCGCCGTCCCCCTCCATGGCACCGCCTTCTCGCAGTTCAACCTCAAACTGCAGCCGCCGCCCAGCCAGGTCAACACCCAGCAGGCCTCTCAGTCGCTGGCTGTGCCGCCACCGCCCGCCGGCGGCGGCCAGCACCGCACTGCCTCTGGTGGCGCCCCCGCCGACTCCCAGCCCTCCCAGGCCAACCGCCCCGGCGCCACGCCCGCCCAGTCCAGCGGCAGCGGCGGCAGCGGCCGCCAGTCGCTGCAGCTGCTGGCCGACAGCCTGGGCGCGCTGTCTGCTGGGGACGCCAGCCTGCGCTCGGTCAGCCTTCCCTCCAAGCTGCCTCTGGGCAGCGCCGGTGAGGCCGCCAAGGGTGGATCTCCCGCCGCCAAGCGGGCCATCGTGGATGGCTCTGGCATCCCGACCGACGAGGAGCTGGCGCAGCTGCACCGAGACCTGACGGCTGGCGAGCTTGCGCAGCCCCAGGTGGGTGGGTGGGTGCGCTGGGCGGGTGGAAGCCGGGGTGGTGACCATTGCTCAAGCTTCGGTGGGGTTGCTCTTTGCAGTCTAGTTAGTGCGCAGGCAGGGGCAAGAGGACCCTGCTGTTTGTGCATGCTGTGCTCGCGCTGTGCCTGATGCATCAGCTGTACCGTAACTTAACCCATTCGCACACTCCTCCTTCTCTGCAGGGCGGCGGCAAGCGGCAGCGCGTGTAGCGCGGAGCCTGGCTGCAGCGATCGAGGTTTGACCCCTGCATCGCCGTGCGGCCATTCCAAGACTCGGCGCAACCCACAGCTGCAAGGGCGCCCATCTGGTTGAGCCCAGCAGCTCCTGCATATTCTCTTTGCCCCAATCTCTCCCGGCGCGCCTTGTGTCGCCCTGTGCAGCCCCTTTCCGTAGACCCTTTTTGCCTGTAGCCCCTCAACACACACAACCCCCCTTCCTTTGAACAGCGTAGCGCGTTGCGAAGCCGAACCGAGCGGTACTTCCCTCTCTCTCCCCTTCCCCTCTTCCCATACCCTACCCAGCCCTCCCCACTGCCGTGCCCGGCCCATGCCCAGGCCCCTATGCCCACCCCAATCGAACGCCCTGTGCGATGCCTGCGCGATGCCTGCCCTAGAGTACTACCTTCAGGAGCGAAGCGATCCAAGCTCTAGCGCCCCCAGGAGCGACCCCCGCGCTTAGTCCTCGGCTGCCTGCAATTGAGCGCCACCCCTTTCGTTTTGATTGAGCGAGCGTGCCCCCCCCGGCCTCCTCCCTAGGTGCCCCGCCCCGCTGGCGGCGTGCCCATGCACTGCAGCTCACACCACCCCTAATGCACGTCTGTCCACCCGCCCTCCCGCCCCCACTGCAATAGCCGGCTGCGATTGCGCCCATGTTTCATGCCGGCCGCCCCAACCCACACACCTCATCCCCCTCCCGTTGTGTCCCCTGCCAGCTGAGGCCCGCTGCTCGGCCCGTTTTTGCCCAACTTTCTTCGCATTTGGCGCCGCAGCGCTGCCGCTGCCGCCGCGCCCCAACCAACCGCTTTTGCCCGCGCGCCGGGCCACCAATCAATCCTACCACTGCCGGCCCTGCCGGCATCTGAGCGCCGCCTGATTTTCGTCGCGAGAGAGGCTGGCGCTGCAGGCCCCTGCAGCGCACACGTCGAGAGTTCTCAGCTTTTCATGTGCCCTCCGCTTTTGTCCCCATCCCTGCTCCTGTGCCCTGACCGTTGCGAGCAGCCAAGAGAGCACGTAGCCCCCGTCCGCGGAACTGCTAGTGCATGCCCCCGACACCGTCTGTCGCTGTTTTTTTTCACCAAACACCGAGTGCGATTCTTTGTACTGCAAACACACCCCAATGTATTTGCCGCACCTCTCACAGAGGGTTTGGACAGAGAGGCAGGAGGGGAAGGGGGGAGGAAGGACCAGGGCAGCAAGGGTGGGAAGTCGCATGTTGGCTGGAAACAGATGGATGGTCAAGAGGGGCTGCATGCTGCAATGAAAGCAAGAGGGTTGCAATACCGCAATGAAAGCCAGGTCATCGAGGAATACTGAGAGCGAAAGAGGGCGAGTTTGCAAGAGCAATGTCACTGCACAGCCAGGGAGTGCGTGACGCGCCGCACCAGCGGCAGCGCCCCCGCTGCCGCCGCATCGCAGCTCTCCTTGCTGCATCCCACATTGCCGTTTGCAATGTACAGCTTGCGACCCGCGATGGTGACTGCGGGAAATAATCAGTATGGGAGGCCGAGCGGTTGGGATCGGTGCAGGGGTGGGTGCCGGGCCGGGGGTCAACTCAGAGGCGTGTGCGGCATGAGTGCAGGCAAGGATGCGAGCAGGCATGAGATGCAGGCACATCTGCTGTCCTGGTTGCCGTGCAGACATCATCGTTCCTCTTCCCTATGCCAGCTCGCACAAAAGCCCCACTGACCTGTGGACAGGATGCGCTTGCGGCCGCGGGTGCTCTCCAGCTCATACTCAAAGTCATACACTGCAGGCAGACACAATTGGTTGCGGGGAGAGTGGGTAGGGTTGATAGCGAGCAGCGCATAACTCAACACATACACTGCAGTTTGGCACGATGCAGCTTGTTCAGCATCCAGCTGGCACACCTCGTATGCATTGCCACAGCAGGCATGCAGCAAACCCAACCCTTCCGCCCGGTGCACACCTGCGGGGCCGCTGGGCAGCGAGCGAGCAACCTGCGCCACCATGGTCACCCCCAGCGTGCTCTCCTTGGCTCGCTCTGCACAACGAAGGACAGCAGGGGCGGCGCACAACAAGCATGAGCAGCAGCTGGTGCTGCTCCTCGTGTCATGCATGCAGGTGGTGATCGCAGCTCGAGGCTGGCATGCGCATGTTGCATGAGGCACATGAGGGCAGACATTGGAATTGGCTGCCTGGCAGGAGCTGCGCTGCTCACGGTGGCACCCGCACTCACCTGCTGCCAGCAGCCGCTCGCCCACCGCATCAAGGTCGCCAAACTGCAGCCATGATGACAGCCACCGATATAGGCATTGGCCTTGGGTGGCGGGACAAGCATGCAGCTTCATGTGACATGGTATGCGGTGGGTGGCATGGCATGCTATGGCACAGCATGGCACAGAATGGGGCAGCACGGCGTGGCATGGCATGGCATGGCATGGGATGGCATGGCGCCGCAGGGCGCAGAATGGATCGAGGCGCAGAATGACATGGCATGGTGCAGCATGAATAGACTGTTCAGCTAGCAAGCAGCATGTGCAGTGTGAATGGAGCGTTCAGTGGGGCGCGCCATGGCGCGGCAAGCGGCAGCATGGCATGGCATGGCACAGCATGGTACAGCATGGCCCGCCTGATCATGACACGGATGGGCATGGCATGGCACGCCATGCACAACACAGCCAGCTAGCCAGCGCAGCCCAGGCATGGTGCAATGGTAGCCGGCACGGCCTGTGCAGGTGCACTGAGATGCAGGCATGGTGCCCTGCAGCGCTCAACATGCACAATGCAACAGGGCTGGGCCCAGGCCGTCTGCTGCACCAGGGGCCAAGACTGCGGACTGCTGCCGTGCAAACCCAGCAGACAGCAACATGCAGACCAGTGTTTCAGCCGCCTGCAAGCCCACCTGCTCCAGGCGTTCAATTGTCACTGGGTAGACCGTCACCCCCACGTTGCTGCTCTTCTTGGCTGGATCTCGGAACAAGGCATCTGCACCTGCCTTGTCCACCTGCAGGGCCGCAGAAGGACCGGGAACAGAGCCATGACAGGGAGGTCAGATGCCCAGGAACGGGTGGCCAGGCCGCAGGCAGCCAGGCGGGTGGCATGTGCAGCCGTGCAGGGAAGGTCTTTGGGGCAAACCTGTCCATAGCATGCCTCCCGCCCTCCCCAGCATGCCTGCCGTACCACTTGCAGTGACCAGCAGAATGCCACCCCAAGAAGCCGGCCCACCTGCTCCCAGCTGGTGGGTCGCAGCAGGGTGTAGCCTTGAGACGGGTTGGAGAAGGGCACAAGCTCCTCACTGCTGCTGGCTGCTGCACTGCTGTCGGCTGCCTCGGCCGCTCG
>VFQQ010003106.1_pt1 | contig 16803 bp, 29 predicted proteins | sample 3512341 | NCBI WGS metagenome assembly VFQQ01 (sample SAMN10412373, study PRJNA504923) | tailings metagenome | isolation source: Relicate 2 Philex TSF1 revegetated site | place: Philippines: Tuba, Benguet | collected 2017-08-29 | reverse complement strand
TCAGACCAGGCAAGCGCAGCGTAGGGGGACGAGTAAATCTCCTCCTGCAGTTCGAGAAAAAGCAGGCACGGCACATAACATGGCACGGTCACTGTTACTGAGAGCAGCAGCAGCAGCGGCAGAAGCAGCAGCAGCAGCATTCCCTGAGTAAGGGTGGCACCAAGCTCTACATCAAAGCGTGCTCTCACCACCTTGACGTTCAGGCCCAGGTCTGTGAACTTCTGGGCACTTTGGACACAGTCGAAGGATGGAAATCCTTCCATTCAAAAGACAGCATCCAGTGCTCACCGCCTTGACGTTCAGCCCCAGGTCTGTGAACTTCACTCAGTAATGTCGACTTGGTACATGACAGCAAGCATAGCTGATAAAATCCACGAGACACAGCAGCTCCCCAACAATTGTATCTCACCGCCTTGACATTCAGCCCCAGGTCTGTGAACTTCTTGAGGTACCCCGCCCGGCTCTTGGTGGAGTTGTTGGTCACAAACACCAGCTGCTTGCCCTGCGGCAACAGCAGGCACAACAGAGCGAGTTGTTAGTCTGCTGCCCTGCAGCAACAGCACAGCACAGCAGAGCACAGCACAGCGTGAAGCCAGGCAGGCAGGCAGGTGGGTCACGAACACCAGGCCAGGATGCTGCACAACGCTGAGCTGAGCGCAGCAGACCCTGCGCAGGCCCAGCAACCAAAGCGCACCATGGCGCGCAGCATATCGAGCGTCTCAGGCACGCCATCGATCACGCTGTCGCCGCGCCAAATCACGCCTGCAAGCAATGGCAGACAGGCGAGCGCAGCAGCTATGAATGAGGGTGTGGCCCAGCAAAGAGTCGCTGAAAGAGAAGGCGCGGCAGCAAGTGGTAAAGAGGGCAGCAACACCGGAATGCAGGGAGAAGTGGCCGAGAGAGATGAACAGGCAGTCGTGCATGCAGCTTGCTGGCGGCGCAGCAGGCACAGTTGCGCTATGATGGCACAAGTGCGCACTCCAAGCAGCCTGATCAGGCAGGGCAGTGCAGTAACAGCATGCGCTACCAGCAGCCCATACAAAGCAGCAGTGACTAAGCAAGAGCAAGTAGCACAAAATGCGGTGCCCTGCATCCAAGCCAAGCATTGTTTGCGCACCGTCGCAGTCGAAGATGAAGCAGTCCACCTTGTCCAGGATGGCCTTCTTGTCCTGCACAGTCGCGCGCTGGGCTGCAGGCCCAAAGCAGCAGGGAATGATGTCCGTCGGCGGCGGCTCGGCAAGCGGCGGCGGCGGCGGCGGCAGCGGCGGCGGCGGCGGCGACACTACCACTTGCAAGCAGCGCAATGCGCGCGTCAAAATAGTCTGGAGGCGATCTGCAGCAGGATTAAAGGTCAGCGGGGCTCACGCTTGCCAGACGTGGCCGCCCCGTTGCCCGCCGCTGCAGCAACGACCGCCATTTGCCGCACACTGCTGCTCACACGCCGCTGGGACGCGGTGCGAACCACTGCACGGAAGGCTGCGCTGCGTGGAGCCCCGCTGCGGCACTGCTGGCCCACCACCACGCTCCTCGCTGCGGCTGGGGCGATGCAGGCCATCCGGTGCGGTTGTGATGATCCCTGGGCACCCTGAATGCAGCTGCACGCCCCATTGCTCGCGTCTTTTCGACACGACCGCCAGGCTGGAGGCAATGCAGCACTGGGGGCGCAGGAGAGCGGCCATCGCGCAGCCCAGCGTCGCATCGCGCTGGATCACATTAGTTTCAAGCCACCGATCAGGCCCATCGGCCGCGCTCACAACTCGACGCTCGCTGCCCAGCCCCTGCGCGCCTGCCAGCTGCGCCTGCATCCTCGACAGCGCTTCATCAGCCGTCCAGCCCGTGCGCAGCGCCGACAGGATGGCGACGGAGGAGGACAACACAGTGCGGGAGCCGCTGGACCTGATTCGCCTCTCCCTGGACGAGAAAGTTTACGTCAAGCTCAAGGGGGAGCGGGAGCTGCGCGGCAAGCTGCATGTGAGCGCGGGGACGGGCCGGGAGGGCCTTGCCGCCGCCTGCCTGCTGCCGCCGCCTGCTCCGCCGTAGCTCGACCTGCCTGCGACCCCTCGCTCGCCGCCGCTGCTGCCGCAGGCCTACGACCAGCACTTGAACATGATTCTTGGGGATGTGGAGGAGACTGTGACGACGGTCGAAATTGATGAGGAGACGTTTGAGGAGATCATCAAGGTGCGAGCGGCGGCAGGCAACTGCAGTTTAGCTGCACACTTGCTTTCACAGCGTTGCAAGAGACCGATTACGGGTGCTTGGAGCTGTGGCGGGGGGTTTTGAGCTGCGGCATCGCTGCTGATTTGGTGCTGCCGCTGCTGCCGTGACGCCGCTGCCGCTGCCTCTCGAGCCCATTTTGATCGCTGCACTCTCACTCTGTGCCTGTTCCGCAACCGCCCCTGCAGACCAACAAGCGCATGGTGCCCTACCTCTTTGTTCGCGGAGACGGCGTCATCCTTGTTAGCCCGCCGCTGCGGTCATGACAGCCGCCCTGAGCACAGGCGTGCGCTGCACCTGATGGTGCGTTGCTGATGGCAGGCAGCCGGCGCTGTGGCGCCGACCTTGGCAGCCGCCCTGTTTTGAACTGTGGCGAGGGCAGTTCAGCTGATGAAATGGACATCGCTCACCGCAACAGCAGCAGCAGCAGCGCAGCTGTAGCACGCAGTACAGTGCACCCGGTTTTTCCTGTTCCCTTGAGCTTGCGCCCTTCCTGTTTTGCCGCCCTCTCCCTCGCTCCCCTCTGATGCTTTGACCTGACTGCACTGACCTCTTGACCCTCTAAATCACACACAGCAAGCCTGTCGCTTGCCTGCTCACGTCGTATCAATGCCAGGCTGCTGCAGCCTGCATCACCTGACCCGCTTGTAACCAAGCCGGCGAACCCCCAAACAGCAGTAATGGCGACGGCAGCAGCAGTGCCCAGAACGCTTTGCAACCCTTCAAGAGCATGCACTGCTGCGATGGAATGTTACAACCTCTGAAATCAATAGAAAAGAACGGAAGGTTTCAAAAACAGGGTTCAATTAAAAATGGCTCATATATAGTGCAGCCTCTGGCTACCGGCTGCCCGCTGCGCCTGCCTCCCGGCGTGCGCACCCGCGTAGCCGCCACACCTGCCGTGCTCGGCCTATGGCCCCCCAGGCGCCCCTGCGTTGCAGGCGCTCCCACTCAACTGCCCTGCCCTGCATTAGCCCTGCACAAACTGCACCCGCCGGTCGTCTGCTGCCACCTGGCGCCCCTTGCGGGAGCCGCGCGCCGGCCCCTGCGCCTCCCCGGCCTCTGCCGCAGCAATGGCTTCGCCCGCAGGGGGCAGGCCGCCAGCCCGTGCCGCAACCTGCAGCAAGATGCAGTGTGAACCAGATTGGCGGTGCTACAGGGTGGAGCAGCAGCATGGGAGGCGCTGCAGCTGGCTCGAGGATCCTCTGCTGCACAGCACGGCCACAGCAGGATTCTGCAGGCCAGCGGCCATCCATCTGTTGACCAAAACAGAACAGCAGCAAGAGCTGGCGCAGTCGTGGGTGCCTCCAAAATAGCCCCAGCTGCTGCTCAACAGCCACCCACCTCCTGCGTGTTCTTGCCGCCGCCGCGCTTCTTGCTGAGCAGCCCCTTGCCGCCCTCTGACCCCTTCTTCGTCTTCTTCTGCACCACCGGCAGCTCAAAGCCGCGGGCCGACAGCGCGGCACGGCACTGCAGGGTAGGGGCAATGTGGCAGGCTTAGCTCGTCAGCAGCAGGCAGGAGTGCCATGCAGGGACAAAGCTGTGTTTGCCGGCTGCCACTCGCCGAAGTCAACAGCCAATGCCCAACCAAGTTCAGACCCTGACCTTCTCGCCGATGGCAATGCAGTCCTGCTCTTCGGTGTCCATCAAGTAGCCCACCCAGGCCTGCATTTCGTGAATAACAAACAGCCATCATGTATGATGCTAGGTGATGACCGCACTGCAACCCACGCCCTGCTGGAGGCCGCCTGAGCTTCTCTCTTGTCCCAACCTATTGCAAGGAAAAAAAATTTTTCCTGTTGCACGAGTAAATCCGTCCCAAGCACTATGCAGACTGCTACTTCCAAGCCCCGCTCACCGCCAGCATGGCAGGCGTCACTGTGGGCTTCTCTCCGCTCTCAACCAGGGCCGTCTGCGTATCCACCTGGAATCCCACCATGTGGCGCTTGGCGGCTGCAGCAGAATGGCAGGCAGGAGGTGTGGTGGGTGCCAGTGCCAGGGTGTGTGACTGGCAATCGTGCGGCTTCGAGCAGCAGAAGGGCTGGGTCTGCCTTCGTCGAGAATGCATTATGACGTTGCACGGGCTGGTTCACGCTGGGTGCGCCTGCCCCCTGCACGGCATGCGCACCTGTGGCCGCAGAGCTGGCGTGCAGGCACAGCAGGACTAGCAGCGAGTAGCAGACGGGCAGGGCCAGCAGCACCAGCGCAGCCAGGCCCTGCAAGCACGTGGTGGGGTAAGAACAGGTCAGTGGGCAGCTGTGTGCGGGCTTGCACGTGCAACATGTGCTCCAGCAGGCCCATCTGGAAGCTTTGGCAGCTATGCAGGCTGTGTGTGCAACCAACCGCAGTGTTCGCTACCACAGCCCCTCCACTGCTCACCGTGAAGGCCAGGATGAACTTCTGGGCCTGCTGCTGCACGGGGTCGCACACGTCAGTGGGGTAGGCGGTGCAGCTGCGGGCGGCAGTGTGGGCAGCAGCAACAGCCGGTGGTTGGCGTGCGCTGGTAGATTGGAAGCGAGGCTGTGGGTGGGTGGGTGGGTTCCTACATGTAGGCTGCCCAAGCTTGCTTATGAAAGCGTGCTGCCTACCTGGCGCAGAGCGGGTCGGCAGCCAGCCCGTCTGCCGTGCAGCTGTTGGTTTGGGCGCAGGGGCAGTTCAAGCAGCCCTCAAAGGCGACTTGGGAGGTGGCGCAGCTGCATGTTCGGGGAGGCAAGGCTGCACATGTGACGCGGGTCTTGAGCAGAAGCCGTGAGGGCGGTGGCTGCGCCTGGTGCCAGGGCAGGCGTGTTAGACGGCATCAGGCCTTGCATGTGCTGAGACCAGCTGCCATGCACTCCGACCCACAGTGTGGATAGGGTGAGCCAGAAGGCGGTGTCGAAAGCGCCCAGCCCCGCGCCCAGCATGCCGCCCAGCGCCACGTGCGCCGCCAGCATCACTGCGGGGCGGGGCGGGGCGGGGCGGGGGTTGTGCTGCCGTTGCAGCAGGGACAGGTCTCCGGGTTCGGCACGTAGCAGTGTTATCATGTTGCGTGTATCATGCCTCTGGCTCTGCCCTCAACGTACACAGACAACTACGCAAGATTGCAGCCGCCAGTTGTCCAGCTGGATCCCCTGCACAGCCCATCCTCTCTTCCCTGCCGCAACTTGCCGGTGTTGCCCAGCGCGTGCGCGAGGATGGCGAGCGCGCAGGTGGCGCCCACGATGGCCCAGTGCGTCCAGGCAAAGGGCCCCAGCGCCAGGCCGTCGTGCTGGAAGACGTAGTAATAGGACACGGCGGGCAGGGTGGAGGCAGCCAGCAGCACCAGCGTGCTGATGGTGATGCCCTGCCCACAGCGAGGGGAAAGTGCCGGCAGAGGCCGTGGTCAGGCTAAAGGCACAAGGGTGCAAGGGCGGCGCGCCAACGAGCGGCGGCGGTGGCGAGCGGCGGAGCCAATTGAGGCCCGCTGCGCCGCACCTGGAGGCGGAGGCGGTCCGCCCGGGCTTGGTGGAGATCCCTCATGGCGCCGGCAAGGGTCAGTGGTGCGAGGCCGCGGCGGTTTCGCGTGGCGGGGTGGGTGGAGCGGGTCGTGGGCCTGCTGAGAGGCTTTTCAAGGGCTTGTAAGGACGCCTGTGCAGCGCAGGCCACGGTCCAAGGCCCAAAATGGCCACGCCCAAAAATGAAGCCGGCAATGCAGGCCAAGGCGCACCAGGGAGTGATCGGGCGCGCCTGATCGCACGTTCACCTCGTCGTGATCGCGCCGCGCAGCCATCCAGGGCAGCCTGAGAGCACAAGGGGCGACTCTAAGCGCCGCGGGCAAGCACAAGCAAGCGGAGGCCCCGCCGGCGACTGGTGGCGATCATCCCGGGCACCATGTGTGAGTGGAGGCGCCTGGAGCCGCCAGGCCGCTTGCGCGCGGCAGCCCGCCCCGCACCCAAAGCTCCAGGGCTCCCCGGGCGGCTGTCGCCCGCTGTGGCGGATGATGGTCGGCCGTTGCACCAGCACAGACCGCGCGCCAGTCCGGCTGCGCCGCCCAAGCCCTTGCCGCCGACCGGCCGCCTGCCGCCGCTCCGCCTTCCCTCCCTGCCTGCAGCGTTCGGCGAGGACACCTGGGAGATGTGCCTCTTCAATGTGAAGGACGGCTTCCTAGGTCGGTTTGCTGACTGGCGCTGCTGCCGGTGCAGCGCCCGCGCCACAGCGTTGTTGCCTCCCTGCTGCTGCCGCTACCGCCGGTGCACAACCGCCCTGCCACGCTCTTTCCTCCGCGTTGCAGAGGGTGTGGTGCGCGGGTACAAGCAGGGGCTGCTGAGCACGGCAGATTACAACAACCTGTGCCAGTGCGAGACGCTGGAGGACATCAAGCTGTACCTGGTGGGTGCTGCCTCGTTCTACGATTGCTGCCATTGGCTGGACTGCGGCGCAAGTTCCACGTTTCTTGCACGTTTCTTGCGTGTCGGCTGCCGCTGCGCTGCCGCCAGCCGCGCTCCCCTCGCCGCTTGCTTCACCCACCAATGCCAGCTGACCCTCCCTGTGTGCACACCGATCCGGCCTGCAGACGGGCACTGACTACGGCCCCTTCCTGGCCAACGAGCCCTCCCCCATGCACACCACCTCACTGGTGGACGCCTGCACCCGCAAGCTCGTGGCCGACTGGCGCTACCTGCGGGAGAACGTGAGGGGCAGTGCAGCAGCAGCAGGAGCAGTAGCCCCAGGCTGTTGCAGATGGGCAGAGGCAGGGGCAGAGGCAGCGTGGGCAGCCCAGGACGGGAGCAGTGCTGTTGAACCCACTGGCACTGCCGGTCCACTGCATCCTGCAAGTTGCAGCTAGCAGTGAAGCGCGCCCTACACTGCGCTGTGCTAAAACCACTGTTGCTTGGGCGTCCTGGTGCCGCAGGCTGGAGAGCCGCTGGGGCGCTTCCTGGACTACTGCACGGTGAGCAGCTGATGGGCGCTGTTCAAATCTGCTGGCGCCGCTGATGCTACGGCTGCCGCCGCGCCGCTTCCGTTGCTGTTGCATGCTTGAAAAGCAGTGGGTGGGTCTGGATGCATGCCGCTTGCTGCCACTGCATTTTGAGCCCGAACCAATTGCAGCGTAGGTTGTTCCATAGCAAGCTCCCGCCTCGTGCAGCACTCAACCTAGCACATGACCCAGCCGCTGCACTGCTGCTCACCTCCATCGCTCGTTGCAGTACGGCCACATGATCGACAATGTTGTGCTCATCGTGACGGGCACGCTGCACGAGCGCGACGTGCAGGTGCGGCGGCAGGGCAGTGTAGCGGCGGCCGCTCTGTCCGGTTGCTGGTGCAGCCGGTTGCTGGTGCAGCTGCGCTGATGGCCGCTTCGAAGGCATGCGGAAGCGAGTCAAACTCCTTTGCAATCAAACACCTTTGCTTGCTCATGCCTCCTGCAGGAGCTGCTGGAGAAGTGCAACCCACTGGGCGTGTTTGACGCGATCGCCAGCCTGGCGGTGGCGCAGAACATGCGCGACCTGTACCGCCTGGTGCGCAGAGTGCTGTTTTGTGTTGCCACTTGACGGGCCAAGCGAACTCTGGCTGTGCGTGTCTCAACATGTACAGAGGAGCCGAGCCGTTCAGAGGCTGCATGCCTGTCTCTCTTCCCCCGCAGGTGCTGGTGGACACGCCGCTGGCGCCCTACTTCTCCGACAACCTCACTTCAGAGGACCTGGACGAAATGAACATCGAGGTGCGCCCGGGTTGCTTGCCTTACAGCTGGCGCTTTCCAAGGCCCCGGACGAAATGAACGTTTCGACACGTCCTGGTTGCATGGTAGTGCATTTTGGGCTGCAACGCTTCCAGTAAGCCCCCGTTAAACCCACTCCAGGTCATGCGCAACACGCTGCACAAGGCGTACCTGGACGACTTTGACTTATCTGCCTCTTCCACCTTATCCACCAAACCACCAAGCTTTCATCAATTCACATAAATTCAGGTCATGCGCAACACGCTGTACAAGGCGTACCTGGACGACTTTGCGGCGTTTGTGCACCGCGTGGGCGGCACCACGGGCGAGGTCATGGGCGAGCTGCTGTCGTTCGAGGTGAGGGCAGGCTTGGCTCTTACGATTGCCTGACAGGGCCTTGCAAACTGGGTCGTTGAAAGACGTCAACGGGGAGGTCATGGGCGAGCTGCTCCTGAGGGCTCAGCTGAGTGAACTCGCCGCCCTGCCCCTCCCATCCCCACAGGCCGACCGCCGCGCCCTCAACATCACCCTTAACAGCATCGGCACGGAGCTGACGCGGGACGACCGCCGCAAGCTGTACGCCAACTTTGGCCTGCTGTACCCGCACGGACAGGTGCGCCCCTGCTTGGTTGGGGTTTGGCATGCAGCGTGCCTGTGTGTGCTGGGCGGCATGCAAGCTGCATGCATGGAGGCCGGTGCAAGCTTGTTGTTCGCTTGACAACATATCCGGCATGAGTGTGCACTAGATTGGATTTATTTGCTGGGACAATTATGCACCTGACCACCCCCCTGCCCTGCAGGCCGAGCTGGCGGTGGCGGAGGACTTTGACCAGATACGGGCGGCCATGGAGAAGTGCCCGCCTTACCAGGCCATCTTCTCGCGGGTGCGCTTCTGGTGGTGGCTTTTCTTTCGATAGACGATAGATACGTTCAGCACAGCCTGCCCAGGAGAGAGAGTGCTTCCCCTGCGCTGTTGCGTGGCGCTGCTGGGCTCAAGAGGCGCTGGCCCCTGCGCTGCGCTTCTGCGCTGCTTGTTGGTCAGGGCATGCCTAGGAGGGGTATGTCAAATGTCGCGTACCGTCATCTGCCGAGAAACACCCGGTTGCTTGCCCTTGCAGCTGGGGCTGGGAGAGACGCAGATGCTGGACAAGATTCTGTACGAGGAGGAGGTGCGACTATCGTTGATTGAACGATGATGCTGTTCATGAAAGAGGGTCTTTTTGGTTGCTGCTTGTCCTTCAATTCCACGGTCAGTCTTACACCTCAGCACCTGTGAGCAGCAGTTCCCCATACTTGTTGGCTTTGCACAACACATCATGCACCCTTCCTGCCTAGTTCGTCTTGCAGGTGCGGCAGCTGATCAACACATATGAGCAGCAGTTCCGCTGCAAGCAGGAACTGATAATCTCTTCTGCTCGGTTCCCTTGGTCCATGGTTGCAGGTGCGGCAGCTGATCAACACGTACGAGCAGCAGTTCCACTACGGCGTGTTCTACGCCTACATGCGGCTGCGGGAGCAGGAGATCCGCAACATCATGTGCGCTGCTGTGCTGTACCATGCTACGCTGTGCGGTGTTATGCTGTGCTGCGCTGCGCTTTACAACCTGCGACTGTGGCGCAGCGGAATCATGCCGCCCTGTGCGCATGCCCTGCTGCTGTGACTTAGTGCACCCACCTGCTGCTCGGGCCCCCTTCTTGCAACCACAGGTGGATTGCAGAGTGCGTGGCGCAGGATCAGAAGAGCCGGGTGCAGGATGGCATTGTGTTCACCTTCTAGATAGCCCTGCACAGCGGTTGCCACCGCATAGCACCCAGCGCCACCGCCCAGATACGTCAGCTGCAGTTTTGCTTACGCTCGCCGCTCCCCGCTGCTCCCCTTTTGACGCCTGTACCCTTCACTCGTGCTGCCCTATGCCAACACCCCGCCCTGTGCTATCCCTGTGCCGAGTTGCACCTGTGCGCCTCCATGTTGTGTGCACCAGATCTTGTAATGCTATCTTGCAAATAGCTGGGGCAAGGAGGCCAGGACATTACAGCATGCAAGACCAACACGGCGGTGGGAGGCTCGGACAGCGGGAGGGGCAGTGCAGAGGTGGTGCACAAGCATCATCAAGTGCACTGAGTCAGCAAAGGATGCACACTGTGCGCCGCTACAGCTGGCTGCCGTTGCAAGCCTGCCGCTGCACCTTGCTGCGACAGGCTGCCGCTGCGGGCTTGCCAGCCTGACCATGGCCGCTGGCACGCCGGGAGGGGCCCGCATGCTGCTGCTGCTGCCCGCTCAGCTGCGCCCCTCCTGCCCGGAGCTGAAGGGGAAGAAGGGCTCGCCCCGCATGATGATCTTCTGTGTCCATTCCCCCGTCACTGGATCAACTCCGAATTGGATGCCACACGCCCCAGGCACGCCCCACAGCGCAGCTCCCATGTCCTGCACAGGCACGAGGAGTGGCAGGGAGCCGGAGATGAGCTACAGGCATGGAGCGGCAGGCATGATGCTGTGCCATTCATGCATAAGGCTGTGCCTGCAGGCATCTGCTCATCACTGCTGGAAACCTGGGCATCCTGGTACAGCCTGGCAGTTAACACCGCACAGCCCTCTGCAGTGTGGGCCCGCCACCAGGTGTTCGCACCGTCACAGGCTTCTGCGGCGTCAGCCAGTCCCCCAGTTCTGGCACTGCCGGCAGCGGCCCCGGGGGCGTGGCATCCGGCAGCGGCAGCGCCGCCACATCGATGTTCTCAGGCAGCTGTGCCTCCAGGCTGTCGCCCGCCTGCGGGCATGCCGGGCTGGAGATGTTGCATGAGAGCAGGAGGCAGGACAAGCAGACAGCACATGCATGCCATGGCACTCCTGCCACAGGATTGTCCGTCACCACGACACCCACTCTGTCGCTGATTGCATGCATGGTTGGTGCCGCTGCTGCCGCCAGCTCTGTCCAACACATCCCTCATGCCCTGCTTCTTGCCTTCCACATGTAGTCCCTGCGCCATGGGTGGGAAGTCGTGACAGAGGGCGGCATTTGGCTCGCAACACAAGGGCTTGCGGCAGCAGCCATGCCATGCCATGCCAACCCATGCCATGATCTCATCATGCCATGCCATGTGACGCCATGCCATGCCATGCCATGCCACCCCATGCCGCCCTTGAAGCCCAAGCCGCACCCATCCTCGCTGCCATGCCTTCCATACCCTCTGAAGAGCGTACAGGCACCATCGTGGCACAAGGAGGACATATCCATGGATCCAAAACCAGGCACTCACTGGCAGTCGGTCCAGCCGGGCGGCTTGGACAGCGCCCAGAAGATGGGGATGTCGCTCAGCCGGTCCCACAGCCACCTGCAGGGCAACCCGAGTGCAGCAGCAGGCTGGCGCATGAACAGGTTGGGCCGCCATGCCTCAGGCAGAGGCAGCCCGCTGGGCACACTCTGCAATGTTCGCGGTCATGGGAGGCTGATGCAGCGATCGCACGGCCGGTGCCGCCATGCCATGATGCGGCATGCCGTGCGCAGCGGTGCTGCAGGCTACATGTAGTGCACGCCGTGCCATGCGCTGTGCGGCACATGCATGTCGCTTGCGGCCGCTGCCCGCTCACTTGTTGGTCAGGGTGCGGCCGCCGCCATTGTTGAGGCAGAGGAAGGGCAGGCCGTGGAAGCGCAGCAGGCAGCCGCAGGTCAGCGTCTCGCCCACCTGCACCCAACCATCCCGATGTGCGCCAAGTGAGCAGCTGCTGGCGGCACCTTGGACTGGTTGTGTGGGCAATGCAGGCAGCCAGCCGCATCCCAGCGCTGCGGCGGTGCGGTGCGGCAGTGGCTGCAGCGGCGCCGCCGCGGCGGTGTGGCACACCCCTGTGAGAACTCGCCTCGTCGTCCTCTCCTTGGTACTGGTTGTGCTCCTGCACAGCCTGCAGGATTCGGCGGGCCTCGGCCTTGCTCCTGCAGAGCACGCCCCACTCGCTGCGCCCCATCCCGTGCCCGGCTGCTCCTGAGGTCAGTGGTGGTGCCAGCAGCTGCAGATGGAGGGAGCTGCTGGTCTAGTGCACCCGCCAGGGGGGTGGAGGCGTCCAAAGCCGGCGCTCGCCACCCATGCGGCGCTCGTGCAGAAATCTGGCGAGCAGTCGGGCTTGGGGGGCCACTGGAGGCGCGTTGGGTACCGTAACCAAACTGCATACTGTGGCAAATGTCACTTGACAACATGCCAGAAGGCACTGTCCTCTGGCAAGTAGGCGCTTGCCTGTTGGGCAAGCACTGCAGGGCCAGCTGGCGAGTGGTGACTGCTGACTGCAGCGGCAGCGGCCGAACCAGCCGCCGGCGGACATCCCTTCAACCGTATAAATCTGCCAAGCAACTTGCAAGAACCATTGTTCGCAGATGTAGGTTCAGATGCGACCTTGAGTCAGACAAAGGGCTTCCATGCCTGTCGCCATCTGGCGCCATCCGCCGCCACAGCGCAGCACGGGCGGGCGGCCAAAACCGCTCTCCAGCGCGTTCGATGCAATATTATCTCGCTCCTAGCATTGCTCGAGACTCATTAGGATGCGCGCTCACCTCCTACTCGCCCTGCTGGCGGCCGCCGCGTTTGCGTCCGGTGAGGGCGGGCGTCGCGCCCCGCGGCTTGCCTTGCAATGAATCTAGCACCTGCATGCAGGCAGAGTGGAGCGGTGCCGGCCCGCGCGGCCCGCTGCCCAGCCTTCCCGCCCCGGCGGGCGCCCAGCGGCGGTGGCGCCTGCCACCCCTGTCTGTTGGTTCAAACTCATCCGCCCCGCTGCCACCCTTTCTGCCCCTCGCCCAGGCGCTGCCGCGGCGTGCGTGGCTGGGCAGGACGGCTGCAAGACCTGCAGCCTGAACGGCCTGCGGTGCAAGGCCTGCGAGACATGTGAGGCTTCTTCCGCCGGCGGGGCGGTCTGCGCCTGTTGTGCCCTGGGGCGAGGAGGCATGTTGCCGCCACGGCTAGGCCAGGCTGCATGCCGCAGTGCATCGGCGTGCCTGTTTGCGTGGCCAGACTGGGCGCTCTGCGCTTGCGCTGCTCGCCTCATGATCTGCCCACTGCCAATCCGCTCAACCTCCTGCCCACCTGCCCCGCCCCGCCGGTCCCTCCTCTGCCCAGACTGGTACAACGATGACACAGGCAAGGGGTCGCCCGCCTACGGCCTGACCAAGCAGTACACCTGCGTCAAGTGCCAGCCCCAGGTGAGGCAAGAAAGCCTTTGAGTGCGGAGCTGGCCGGCTCGCGCCTGGCTGGTGGCAAGCCGGGGTTTGAGGCAGGCACAGCTGAGCGCAGGCAGCCAGGTGAGAAATGCCGCCCCTTGTGCCGCCTTTGGAAACAAGCCGGCTGCTGCCCGTTGAATGCGCAGGGCGAGAACCCCGAGTGGTGCGCAAGCTGCGACGGCGACAACCCCACCAAGTGCATTAAGGTGCGGCAGGGCATGCGTGCATGGTGGTAAGATGTCATCACCCTCCACAGAGCGCATTGGGCCAAGCTTGCCCTTGCGTTGCAGCAGTGCCCCCTACGACCAGGCGGGAGGGCACTGACCAGCCTGCCCTGCTGCCCAACCCCTCACCTGACTTCCTGCAGTGCAACGACTGGGAGTTTTCTGACCCAGTCTACGTGACCAAGCAGGGCACCTGCGCGCGCTGGTGAGCGGCACAGCGTGTGCTGCGGCAGGGCTTGCACTGCTGCTGAAAACCATGCCGCTGCAAGCCACAGCGCAATGAAAACTGATTACCACACCTGCATGCCTTTCCTCACTCCCAACTGCGTTTTCATGCCCCATTCGCAGCCCCGAGGGCTGCAGCAAGTGCGACGATTACACCGCCCGCTGCAGCGAGTGCAACGAGGGTGAGCTGCCGGCCGTGCCTGGCCCGATCTAGCAGCCATGCTGTCTGGACGCTTGCGGCTCAACGCCCCACCGCTTCCAAGCGCACTCTTCTCAGCAGTGGGCCGAGGCTTGGGTGGGCCGCAATTGCCTCCAACTGCCAGCTGAAAACAGTTCGCTCCGCCCTCCCTGCAGGCTTCTTCCATGACAAGTCCCGCGGCCGCTGCATCCCCTGCAACGACAAGAACTGCGCCGGTGAGCAGTGGTGTGGATGCCCGCCGTACAGGGATGAACGAATAGTGGTTCCGTCCGCTATCGGCAGCCGTGATAGCTAGCAACCGAACAACGGCGCAGGCCACTCCACCCACGCCATGCCCCCATCACCTTGCACTCCTCAATGCCCCGCCCTCCCGGCCCGATTCTATTGTCCCGCAGACTGCAAGCGCGGCCCCGCCAAGTGCGCCCGCTGCATGTCTGGGTCCGGCAAGTACCACGGCAAGTGTGTGGACTGCATCAAGTTCGACGAGAACTGCAGCTCGTGCGAAAAGGTGAGTGGGGCGCTCCAAGCTGAGCTCCCGGCCTGAAGCCCAAGCATGCGCTACTGCTGTTTGGCATGCATCTGTCGTGAGTTTTCTTTTGCAGCAGGGCCCATCTCGAGCTGGATGGTGATGTGCACCAGGCGGGTCATTCATGTGGACCAACACAACAAGGCCCCTTATCCTGCTCCCTGCTCCCACTGCAGGGCGCAAACATCTGTGACCACTGCCACAGTGAGTGCCGCCAAGCGGTGCTTTTGGAGAGTGTCACGAGCTGCCTGTCCGGTGTTGCATTCTGGTGTGCCTACTCGCCGTCGTCCCACTCACACCCGCCCGGCCATCTCCGAACCTTGTAATTGCTGCCCCCTCCCACCTGCTGCAGCTGGCTACGGCGTGTCGCACGGCAAGTGCAAGACATGCCGCGTGGCTAACTGCCAGGCCTGCTGGGCCAACGCGCACAAGTGCGAGGCAAGTCTGGAGAGGTTCCTGGGCAGGTGTCCATGTTTGCGAAGCGTGTGGCTGGCGGGGTGATTGCTGCTCATTTTGTGGGGGCGTCACTTGTGGTATTGGGCCCCGGCTGCTAGCGTGGCCCGGCGCTCAGCTGCAGACGAGTTATCTGCGGCGTCGACACATGGCTGACGACTTGTTCTGCTGTGCCTGCCATGCAGGAGTGCGCCGATGGCTTCAAGCTGTCCCGGGACGCCCGGCGGTGCACCAAGGCCTGAGCTGCGCATCAGCTGCGCATCAGCTTGCCCCTCAACAACTTAGCTACAACCCCAAGTGCAGGCAACACAGTTTGTACCATCCCTTGAAAGCATGTTAGGCAGTCAGCCTAGATGAGCGGCTCCTGCCCCACCAACCGCTTCATTCATTCAAACCTCCCAGAGTGATTTGCATGCCCTATATTCGTCTCCCAGCATCGATTCCTTCCCGATTCCTGCAACCACCATCGGCATTTTCCCTGCCACATCCTCCATCCTGCAACACACGCCTAGTTTACAAGCAGAGAGGGTGATTGCAGGTGGCCCACATGGGTGACAAAAGGGGATAGGATCGGACAGCCGGCTGCTACTCTACAGCAGAAAAAGTCAAGGGGAAGTGGAGGGGAAGCAAGTCGAATGGAGCAGCCGCACCAGCGCTCAGCAAATCAAATGCCGGTTGGGGAAATTAATTCCGGTGTGGGTGAGGTGTGGGTGGTTGGGGTCCAAACAACAGCAGGCACGGTCGAGCAGGAGTTGGACAAGGGGGAGGGCAAAAGCAGTCTGCGGGGGCCCATGCCGCACGGCTGCAGTCATCTGCTGCCGCCACAGCATGCCGCCACACCAGCTACCAGCTGCCAGCGTGCTCAGCCGCCAGCGTGCTCACTCGTACCGAATGGGGCCTTCAAGGCTGCCGCTGGCAAACTGCCGCACGATTGGCTCATCTGCACAGCACAGCATGGGAGGGAGCGAGGGCAGTTGGTCAGCCGGGCAGCGTGGGGCGGGGCGTGAGGGTTGAGCAGGGCGGCCAAACATGCCGCTCTGTGCGCCTGGGCAACCCAGCAGCAACAACTCCAGGCAACAGCCCTCCAGTCCCAGCGCAAGGCATCATCCAAAGCCCAAACAAGCAGAATAGACAGCCTGACAAAGCACGTCCAACGCACAGCAGCAAGGCATGCTTGCCTGTGGTGTCAAACTCCTCCACGGTGCCCTGCCACACCACCCGGCCCTCGTGCAGGAAGATGATGCGGTCAACTGCAATGCGACAAAGGCAGAATAGAATGAGTATCAGCCAGGAGGCATCAGGGTATTAGCAAGGGAGGAGCTACAAAGGGGGCCCTCGTGCTGGAAGATGATGCGGTCCACTGCAATGGAGGGTGAACAAGAAATAGAGGAGGCCGTCAGGAGCATAGTGGCAGTTGAGCAAGGGCCACCAAGGGCCCTCGTGCAGGAAGATGATGCGGTCCACTGCACTTGGGGGGCAAACAAGAAAGAGAGGCCGTCAGGAGCACAACGAACGACAGTCGAAGAAGGGCTGCCAAGGGCCGTCAAGCAGGAAGATGATGCGGTCCACTGCAATCGCAAGGGAGGGTGGCAGGGCAAAATGAGCAGCAAGGGAGGGGGTCCACTGCAAGGGGGTTGAACAAGAATCAGAGGAGGCTGTCAGGAGCATAGCGGCAGTTGAGCAAGGGCCACCAAGGGGCCGTCAGGCAGGAAGATGATGCGGTCCACTGCAACGGGAAAAGTTTACTGTATTGTCGTTGAAGGCAGAAGGAGTAGCAGACAGGAGGCATTAGGGTACAGGCTGGTTGAGCAAGGGAGGGGCTACAAAGGGGGCCCTCGTGCAGGAAGATGATGGCTCCTCATGCCGCCTTGCCCGCCAAATGAATGTCACTTGCCCACCGCCCCTTAGCCCTCCTGCCCCCCTAGTGGCCCCTCACCTGCCCGCCGGATCGTGCTGTGCTGGTGCGTCACCACAATGTAACTGGTGATGCCCCCCGGCGGCGGCTGCTTGTGCGCCGGCAGCGCTCCCAGCGGAGTGACCGTCGTGCCGTTGCCGCTGGGCGAAGCAGTGGCGCTGCTGCTGCTG
>VFQQ010003105.1_pt1 | contig 16805 bp, 13 predicted proteins | sample 3512341 | NCBI WGS metagenome assembly VFQQ01 (sample SAMN10412373, study PRJNA504923) | tailings metagenome | isolation source: Relicate 2 Philex TSF1 revegetated site | place: Philippines: Tuba, Benguet | collected 2017-08-29 | reverse complement strand
GGGGGGTGAGCAGTGCCAGCTACATGCTGCGCATAGTTACGGGCCTGCGGCCCAGCTACATGCTACGCATAGCTACATGCTTCGCATAGGTAGAAACGAATACAAACCGGCCCCCCTCTCAAGTTTGAGAGGGGGGCCGGGGGATGACTAGTGCACGTCCGAGCAGGCGCCCTACGTTATCGTCGTTTAAAACTCAAATTCCGGGCCGCGGTCTTCGCGTGGTCGTTCGCGGTTGCCGTCGCTGTCGCGTGGGCCGCGGTCGTCGCGTGGGCCGCGGTCGTCGCGTGGGCCGCGGTCGTCGCGGCGTGGGCCGCGGTCGTCGCGGCGTGGGCCACGGTCGTCGCGGCGGTCGCCACCACGTCCACCACGGTCGCCACGGTCACGGTCGCCGTAGCCACCACGTGGGCCGCGGTCGTCGCGACGTGGACGATCTTCCTGCACTTCCATGCCTTCGGGCACTGGAAGGAGGGCCTTGCGGCTTAGACGAATTTTTCCGTCAGGTTGGATCTCGATGAGCTTGACGTCCAAAACGTCGCCAACCGAAAGTACTTCGGCAACAGTAGCAACACGGCGGTGATCGAGCTGCGAAATGTGCAGGAGCCCTTGCTTCTTGGGCATAATCTCGACAAAGGCACCGAGTCCCTCGCGGATTTCCTTTACCTTGCCCTGATACACTGCACCAAGCTCGACGGGACGTGTAATCTCTTGAATACGCTTGATGGCCGCATCGGCACTGGACTGATTCACCGCAGCGATGGTTACCGTGCCGTCGTCGTCGATGTTAATCTCGGCTCCAGTTTCCTTCACGATGCTGCGAATCATCTCGCCGCCAGGCCCGATAACCGCACCAATCGACTCCACTGGAATCATAATGGTGGTGAGCTTGGGGGCGTAAGGCGACAGCTCTTCGCTTGGCTTCGCCATGCACTCGTTCATGATTCCCAAGATGTGCAAACGCCCATCACGAGCTTGTGCTAGGGCCGAACGCATGATGTCGACCGATAGGCCGCCAATCTTGATGTCCATCTGACACGCCGTAATGCCATCGGCAGTGCCCGTAACCTTAAAGTCCATGTCGCCAAGGAAATCCTCGTCGCCAAGGATGTCGCTCAGCACGGCCACGCGGTCGCCTTCCTTGATAAGCCCCATGGCAATGCCGCTTACTGCCTTCTGGGCAGGCACACCAGCATGGAACAGCGCCAGCGAGCCGGCGCAGACGGTTGCCATCGACGATGAGCCGTTAGACTCCAGAATGTCACTTACAATGCGAATGGTATATAGGAATTCGTCCTCACCAGGAATCGAGAGTTCAAGCGCACGCTCGGCTAAGTCGCCGTGGCCAATCTCACGTCGGCTCGTAAACCCAAACCGCCCTGCCTCGCCCGTCGAAAACGGCGGGAAGTTGTAGTGCAGCATGTAACGCCGCTCGTAGGTTGGAAGCAACCCATCCACAATCTGCTGATCGGTTTTTGTGCCAAGGGTCACCGTAGTAAGCGACTGCGTTTCGCCACGAGTGAACAATGCCGAACCGTGCGGGCGTGGTAAGACGCCTACTTCGCATGTGATAGGACGAATCTGCGTGGTTGAGCGGCCGTCCAAACGGCGCCCCTCCGAGAGAATCATCTCGCGCATCTCGCGCGCTTCGATGCTCTTAACGGCACTCTTAACGATGCGCTGAACGTCGACGTCGGCATAGGCCTCGTTAGCGTCAACCACGGCTTGAGCCGCCGCAATAGCGGCTTCCTTGACCATGGAGCGCAACTCGCCACGCTCTTCCTTGGAGCTGTCCTTACGGATGGCCGGCTGAATAAGCGGAACGATGGCCGCATCGATGGCGGCGATGATGTCGGCCGGCGGTTCAACGTTTACTACTTCGCGCTTGGGCGCGCCCACCAAGGCGGCTAGCTCGCGCTGCATGGCATTCATCTCGCGAATCCACGTGTGCGCAAACTCGATGGCGTTCACGAAGTCGTCTTCGGAGATCTCTTTCGATGCCCCCTCAACCATCATGATAGAGTCGTCGGAGCCGGCAACAAGGATCTCGAGGTCCGAGGCGGCTATCTGTTCGAGCGTGGGGTTGACGATAAACTCGCCGTCAACACGGCCTACACGCACTTCCGAGATGGGCCCCTCGAAGGGGATATTGGAAATCGTGAGAGCCGCCGATGAACCAAGTGCGGCCAACACGTCGGCCTCGTTCTCCATGTCGAACGAATAGACCGTGGCGATAACCTGGGTTTCGTGACGCCAGTTCTTGGGGAAGAGGGGGCGCAACGGACGATCGATAAGGCGCGAAGCGAGTGTTTCTTTGGTTGTAGGACGTGCTTCGCGACGGAAGAAGCTACCTGGAATCTTACCGCTGGAAGCATGCTTCTCGCGGTATTCGCAGGTGAGCGGAAGGAAGTCGAGGTCCTTGGGCTCCTGCGACGCCACGGCCGTTACAAGAACCATGGTGTCGGCATACCGCACCATCACGGCAGCGTCGGCCAGCTTTGCAAAGCGACCAACTTCAAAGGATAACTCCTTGCCGTTGATGATACGTGAAACGGTGTGTTTAGACATAGTGATAGTGAATATGAGAATGGTACGCCATATCCGCATCGCCAAATGTCGTGTGCTTCGGTGTCACCCTGAGCAGGCACTGAAGGCAGTGGTTGCTCAGAGTGACACGACAGTGGCGTAAAATGAATGCGATGCGGTAGAATGATGGGCGAACGGCGGCGGCGGGAAACATCCGACACCGCCGAACGACCTTACTTGCGCAATCCTAGGGATGCCAAGATTTCGCGGTAGCGCTGAATGTCGGTCTTGGCCAAATAACCAAGAAGGTTCTTGCGCTTGCCAACAAGTTGGATAAGGCCACGACGGCTGTGGTGGTCCTTCTTATGTTGCTCGCAGTGTTGACTGAGAAGCTTGATGTGTTCTGTAAGAATTGCGATTTGCACTTCCGGCTTTCCGGTGTTGGCGTCGCTGCCACCAAACTGCTTGGTAATCTCCTGCTTGCGTTCCTTCGTAAGCATGGTACTCCTGAAAAAAAAATGGTTGATTAATGTGGTTTAGGTTCGTTGTTGTTGCTCGGCAAATTCTGCAGCCACCATGCGGTCCTCGCGCAACTGCGAAAGGAACATGTCGGCGTGCTCAAATCGCTGCTCCTTGCGGATAAAGCGGTGAAAGTCCACACTCAGGGTGCGGTCATACAGCATGCTGTCGTAGTCAAGAAAGTGAACTTCGAGCGTCGACTCGGTGTCGTTCGTAAATGTTGGCCGCAAGCCAATGTTGGCCATGCCGTATACGGTGCGCCCATCGATAACCGACGATACAACGTAGACGCCGTGCGCTGGTAAAAGGGTGTGCACGCTATCGGGCGCAATGTTGGCCGTGGGGATGCCAAGCTTGCGACCACGCTGGTCGCCACGTACAACAATGCCACGTACTTGGTACGGACGGGCAAGCAGCACGGCAGCGTCTTCTACGTGTCCGTCGTGCAGGGCACGCCGTATGCGTGTGCTCGACACGATGGCATCGTCGACATGCACTGGACCAATCTTGGTAACATCAAAACCGTGAGAGGTGCCCAGTTCGATAAGCGTCGACAAATCACCGCCTCGGTCCTTGCCAAACATGTGGTCGTGTCCAACAAAGAAATGCCGAACACCGATCGAACCAACGATGACGTCGCGAACGAAGTCCTGCGGCGAGGTTGCAGCGAAGTCTGTTGTAAACGGAATGATGACGGTGGCGTCGACGCCGCACTGCTCAAGAATTTCGAGTTTTTGGTCGAGCGTTGTAAGCGTGCGCACTGGGGCTTTGTCGGCCTTGGCCAGCACAATTTGCGGATGCGGGTCGAAGGTTACAACAACGGTACGTTCGCCATGTTGTTGGGCAGTGGCTTTCATCGCATCGATGATGTGGCGGTGTCCAACGTGAACACCGTCATACGTACCCACCGTTAGTGTTGTAGCCTCGTCATGAGCAATGGCATCGCCAAGTTTAAACACGTTCATGCGGCCACCTTTGCGGAAAGGGCTAGGCGCAGCGCGTCGATCGACGCAGACGCGTCCACATGAAACTCGCCTATGCGAGTGCGCCGCAGGCTATGTGCGTAGCCCCCTGTCCCTAACACAGCACCCAAATCCCGAGCTATGCTGCGGATATAGGTGCCCTTCGAGCAGTGGATGGTAAGGGTAACGTAGGGCAAGGCGATGTCGACGACGTTGATACTATGCACGGTAACCGTGCGAGGGCGTGGTTCGAAGTGTTTGCCTTCGCGGGCTAGGTCGTACTGGCGTTTGCCGCCATGACGGATAGCACTAAACGAAGGTGGAAGCTGCTCGATGGTTCCGGTGAATTGCGAAAGTGCTGCTGTGATTGTCGAGGCATTCACCGAATCGGGAATTGGAACAACGACTTCATCGGCGCCGCGATCGTCGGTAGCTGTTGTGGCACCTAGCTTAATGGTGGTAACGTATTCCTTGGGAGCGTCCTGAAAACGCTCTACGTGCTTCGTGGCTTTACCAAAACACACAACGAGCAGTCCGGTAGCAAGTGGGTCGAGCGTGCCTGCATGTCCAACACGACGTACACCACTTCTATTGCGCAGCACAGCCACACAATCGAACGACGTCCATCCCTCGGCCTTGTCAATCAGCGCTACAGCACCCGTATCTCGAGCTGCCTCTAGCCAAGGGGCAACGGTATCGAGCGTGGCGGCACCAAGAATGGGAAACTCAGGCGTCAACGTCGCCATCCTCCTTGGCAGGGTCTGGACGCACACTATCGAGAATCGCATTGATGCGCATGGCATGTTCAAGTGAGTCGTCGATATAGAAGTGCAACTGCGGCACATAGCGCAGCTTTACGTTGCGTCCAAGGTAGTGACGAATGCGGCCGGCCTCTTCGGCTTCGATGTAGGTAAGCACTTCCGTGGGCGACTTCGAGCCGCCGAAGACGCTAAGATAGACGCGAGCTGTTTGCAAGTCGGGCGACATGCGCACCTCGGTAACGCTAATGATACCGGCGGAAATTTCCGACGCAATGCGAGCCAAGGGCACCGATAGTGCCTTTTGGACTTCGCCAGCTACTCGTTCTGTTCGTATCGACACGTGAATGCTCCTGTACTGTCTGCCGTGGCTCTCGTCTTAGTTCGATTGCAGCGTACGCTTGATTTCAATCGTGCGGTACGACTCGATGATGTCGCCCTCTTCGATGTCGTTAAATCCTTGGATGCCAATACCACATTCGTAGCCGGTATCAACTTCTCGCACATCGTCCTTAACGCGCTTGAGCGACGTAAGCGTGCCCTTGTAGATTTCGAATCCGTCGCGCAACACCCGCACCTTGTCGTTACGAGTAATCTTGCCAGACTGGACGTAGCAGCCCGCAATGGTACCAAGGCGGCTAATCTTGAAGATGGCACGAACTTCAACAACGGCAGTAATCTCCTCTTTGAGGTCGGGCGTAAGCAGACCTTCCAAGGCAAGCTGCACTTCGTTGATACAGTCGTAGATGATGGAGTACAGGCGCACTTCGACGTCTTCGTTTTCGGCCAGCTTGCGTGCTGCCGGCGAGATGTTTACCTGGAAGCCCACGATAATGGCATCCGACGCAGCCGCTAGCATGATGTCGCTTTCGCTAATAGCACCCACGGCCTTATACAAGATGCGAACTTGGACTTCGCCGGTGGAGAGCTTTTGGAGCGAATCGGAGAGCGCTTCTACCGAGCCGCTTACGTCGCCCTTGACAACCAAGCGTAGTTCCTTGACGCCACCCACGGAGATTTGTGCCGAGATGTCGTCGAGCGTCATGTGGCGCATACCGCGGAACTGCTGTTCGCGGCGAAGCTGCTGGCGCCGCGACGCAACGTCGCGAGCTTCGGCGTCGGTGGCCATTTCCACCAAGATATCGCCGGCATTCGGTAGGCCGTCAAAGCCCGTCACCTGAACTGGAATCGATGGTCCGGCCGAGTCGATGCGATGGCCCCGCTCGTCGGTCATAGCACGCACACGCCCTGCGAACTGACCGCAGACGAAGATGTCGCCTACGTCGAGTGTTCCCTTTTGAACGATGAGCGTTACCACGTTACCGCGGCCCTTATCGACGTGTGCTTCGATAACGGTAGCACGTGCAAGGCGATCAGGGTTGGCCTTAAGGTCCATCAGGTCGGCTTCGATGAGAATTTTCTCGAGAAGTTGGTCGACGTTTAGACCTTGCTTGGCCGAGATTTCGGCGCATTGATACTTGCCGCCCCATTCTTCGACGAGGACGCCGTGGTCGGACAGTTGCTGTTTGATTTTATCTGGATTGGCTTCTGGCCTATCAATCTTGTTGATGGCCACAACGATGGGCACATTTGCCGCTTGAGCGTGCGAAATGGCCTCGATGGTTTGAGGCATCACAGAGTCGTCGGCTGCTACCACAAGAATCACGATATCGGTTACCTGCGCACCGCGGGCACGCATGGCCGTGAAGGCCTCGTGACCAGGCGTGTCGAGGAACGTAATGCTGCGCCCGCTGCCAACCTCAACGCGATAGGCGCCGATGTGCTGCGTGATGCCGCCGGCTTCGCCGGCAACAACGTTGGCGTTGCGGATGTAATCCAAGAGCGACGTCTTACCGTGGTCGACGTGACCCATGATGGTAACAATGGGCGACCGTGGCTTGAGCGTTTCGGGTGCGTCTTCGTCGTCCTCGATTTCTTGCGACGATTGGTCGTCAAGGAATTCAACTTGGAACTTATAGTCGTCGGCAATCAGGATGATCGTCTCGCGGTCGAGTCGCTGATTAATCGACACCATCAGGCCGAGACTCATACACTTCATGATGATTTCGGCTGCCGACACACGCATCATGTTGGCCAAGTCGGCCGTGGTTACGAACTCCGACAAACGCAGCGTCGAAGACTCGCGCGCCATGTCCTCCTGACGCTGCATCTCGCGCATTTCGCGCTCGCGCTTACGGTTAAGGCGGCCCTTGGCACGTCCCGTGCCTCCGGCGTCTTCCATTCCTGAGAGTGTCTGGCGAATTGCGCGATCGACGTCTTTATCCGACACTTGGTCCTTAACGCCCTTGGCGCCTGGCACCTTGCGTTTTTTCTTATCGTCGCGCTTGATGGGCCCCTTCTTCGCGTCGGCGCCAAAGTATGGTCCTGTGCTTGCGCGCGGCGTCGATGGTCCCGACGTACCGGCAGCGCCGGTGCGTGGTCCGCGATCGGTCATCGAATCACCAAGCGTTGGACGTCCCGAGTTCGGGCGTTCCGTGCCGCGCGATTCGCCTGGCCGTGCTGGGCGCGAGCGCTGCGGGCCGCGAGCGGCCGACACGTCAATGCGGCCAACAACGGTAAGGCCTTTGAGTTTGGCGTTAGGATTATGCGTCACCTCGACTTCGGCAACACGCTTTCGCTTTTTCTTCTCCTTGGGCTCGTCGGCATCGGCCGGCGTTTCTGCTGGAGTTTCAGCCGCTGGTGGCGCTGGCGGTGGCTCGGGTTCGACCGGCGGAGGGCCAACCTTCGAAAGGTCGATGACGGCTCCTACGGCTGGGCCAGACTTCTTGGGGGCTGCTGGGGTAGCGGGTGCCGCAGTTGCGGCTGGAGCAGCCGCGGCTTCGGCAGTCGCAGGTGCGGCCGGCGGGGCCTCGGCCACTGGCTCGGCTGCCGGTGGCGGGGGAGGTGGGGCAACGTCGACCGGCGGTGCGGGTGGCACGTCGACGACAACTGGCGCTACAACCGGTTCGGCTGGCGGCTCGGGATCTGCAGCCACAGGGGCTGCGGCAATTGGCGGAGCAGCCGGAGCTGGCTCGGGCGATGGCTCCGGATATACTTCGACGGCCACTGCCGGCACGTCGGCCGGCGATTGCATCGACGGCGGTATCTCGCCTGCCTCCATGCGCGTTTCAACTTCGGCTTCGCGCTCCTGGCGCTCGGCAATCGAATCTATCGAAACACTGTCGCCTTGCTCCTGCAACGTCTTGCGCACTTGGCGCTGACGCTCAACTTTTTCGCGCTGCTTCTCGGCAACCTTGAGTTCCTTGTTGAACTTCTCGTTGACGAGGTCGACCATTTCATCGGTGAGCGCCGTCGTTGCCTTGTTCTCAATGGCAAAGCCCTTCGAGGCAAGGTACTCGACAATCGCGTCACGACCAATGTTGATCTGACTTGCGATTTTGAAAAGTTTTGTTCCTGATCCAGCCATACTTCCTTTCGACTTCGGCCTGCGACATTCGGCGTTGGTGCGGTGCCGGCGGACTTTCCGCCTTCACACGCTGCGTGCCGTCCTGCCGCCGTGCCGATTGTCAAAAACGGCGGCTGGACGGATGATTACTCCTGCGGGGTGTCATCGTCTGAAGGTGCTGACTCGTCGCCTTCGGCTACCGCCGCGGGCTCCTCGTCTTCGTCGACAGCGAACACTTCGGGCGTATCCTCTGCATACGACTCGGCAAGCTCATCGGATGCCTCGTCGCCAGCGGCTTCATCGGCCTCGGGCAAGGTTCCATTAGCTACCTGTTCCAACACAGCAAGGTATGCCTGGTCTTCACGCTCTTCGAACTCGTCGAGCATGATGGTACGTACTTCAACAATCTTCGCGTGATCCAACCCAGGAATGCTTAACAACATCGCCGGGTTCGCCTCAAGGAACTCACGGCATGTGTCGATACCCTGCTGGATGAGCGCTTCGTACAGATCTCGTCCCAGCTCGTCGCGGAACTCAATCAGCTCGATGTCTTCGGCGCCTTCCTTCACGAGCGACAGCGAGTAGCCCGTGAGCTTCGATGCCAAGCGTACGTTCTGTCCGTTCTTGCCAATGGCAAGCGATACTTGATCGTCGGGCACGATAACCGTCGCATGACGCCCCTCGGCGTCGATCTGGACGTCGCGCACCTTTGCTGGCGACAACGCACGAGCGATAAACAGGCGCTGATCGTCGGTGTATTCGATGATGTCGATGTTCTCGTTGTTCAGCTCGCGCACAATGGCGTGGATACGAATGCCCTTCATACCAACGCAGGCGCCTACGGGGTCTACGCGCTCGTCGAACGACGTTACTGCAACCTTTGCACGCTCTCCGGGCTCGCGCGCCGAGGCGCGCAACTCGATGATGCCGTCGTAGATTTCAGGGATTTCTTGCTCGAACAAACGACGCATAAACGAGTCGTCGGAACGCGACAGAATGATGTCGGGCAAGCCCGTAGCACCGCCGCTGCGTCGCACTTCCTTGATGATGGCCTTTACCTGCTGATTCTTCTTGAGTCGCTCGTTCGGAATCTGCTCTTCACGCGGCAAACGCATCTCTACCTTGTCCAACATCACAAGGATGTTGTTCGGACGCACCTGATAGATTTCGCCTACGATTACTTCGCCTACCCGCTTCGAGAACTCGTCGAAAATGTTGTCCTTCTCAACGTCACGAATGCGCTGGTTTAGCGTCTGAATCGCCTGTGCTATCAAACGGCGTCCAAAGCTATCGGCAATGTTCTCAAGCGTGATTTCTTCGATATGTTCATCGCCAATTTCGGGCTCCTCACCTGTCTTCTCCTGCACTTCGGCAGCAGAGATCTGAAGCTCGGGATTTTCGACTTCTTCGACAATCTCCCGCATCAGGTAGATTTCGATGTCGCCCTTCTCCATGTTCACAATGATGTCGAAGTTCGAGTCTTGCCCGTACTTCTTCTTCACCATCAACGACAGTGTTTCTTCGACGATGCCTTGCAAGAGGTCGCGATCAATGCTCTTCTCGCGAGCCATCTCGCTGAAGGCCTCAATGATGAGCTTCTTGTTATCGACCTTGACGGTCTTTTTCGCACGTGCCATAATGTCTCAAACTGTATCCGGCGATGTGGTCCATCACCATTGTAGTACAACCTTTGCTTCGTGAATCGACGTCGATGGAACGTCAACAGCCGTCACCACCGCCTTACGCCCAGTGCCCGTTGTTACGTTCAGTACCACGCCATCATCGGTTACCTCTGCCAAAGGGGCTTCGATAACGTCACCGGTAGTCGTGGTTACGCGCACCGTACGGCCAACATGTTTGGCAAGCTGCCACGTGTGACGCACAGGCGTGTCGGCCCCGGGCGACGAAACGTCGAGCGACCGTACCTTCGACCAAAACGGGTCCTCTTCGAGGCGCTCGTCTAGGCCACGGCTTACGGCCGCACATTCCTCATGACTTACGCCCGCGCGCGAGTCGATGTCGATTTCAAGCTTTAGCTGCGAAAGCTGCCCACGCAGGCGAACATCCACCGCCGTTACCCCAGTCTCCTCACATACCTGGTCGATGACTTCACGGATATGATCTGGCAAAAACTGATTCACAACGAGAACAACCAACGTGATGCAACAAAAAATGGGCACTCGCCCATTCGTCCACAGCGCGCCAAAGATACGAGATTTTTCCACACTAACTTATGCGTGCTGTGCACGGGACGCTTGCACGAGACGCTGCGCGGGACGTTTGCACGGGACGCTGCGCGGGACGCTGCTTCGCAGCGGGACGTTTGCACGGCCGTTGGCAAAATCGTCGCTTGAGGTCGTAATCGCCTAGGTCGGGTTAGATTTCGATGTGCGACCCCACTTCCAGTACCTTCTTAACTGGAATACCGAAGAAGTTCACCGGTGTGCGCGAGTTGCGATGCAGGAACTTGAACACGTGCTTGCGCCAACGCGCCATCCCCTTGCCGTCGCGCACGCTGAGCGTTTCGTTGCCCAGAATGAAGGTGGCGTCGGTGATGTCAACCGGAATGTCGTACTCGGGCAGATAACTCAAATCATCCATCAGATTGAGCTGATCCATGAAGCCGTAGCGCAGGATAACCTGGTAGAAGTTCTTGGGCATAGCCATGACTTCGAAACGCTGCTCGTGCGGAACGTGCGACTCGGCCGTGACTTGCACCGTGAGTAAGATGATGGTTTCGTGACGACACTTGTTGTACTTGACGTTCGACACAAGAGCCGGCGGTGCCGAACCAGCATAGCCGCTCATATACAAGGCCGTGCCCTCGACGATTGGATAGGTGTCGATCTGATGCGATATGATGTCGCCCAACGACAGATTTCGCCTGCGGATGGCATCGCCGAGTATCTGACGTCCCTTACGCCACGTGATCATCGTCACAAAAATGAACACTCCCATTGCCAGAGGGAACCACCCTCCATCAGGTATCTTGATGATGTTAGCAGTAAAGAACGCCAAGTCGATGGTTAAGAACACGATTGTTGTCGCAAGCGCAACAGGCCAAGCCCAGTGAATGATTCTGCGCATGGCAAGAAAGGCGAAGTAGCTGGTAATAACCATTGTGGTAGTAACCGCTATTCCATAGGCAGCTGCGAGTGCGCTCGACGTCTTAAATGTCAAAACCAGATAGGCAGTAGCGCCAAACAACAGCCAGTTCATGAACGGTATGTAGATCTGCCCACGCTCTGTCTGGCTTGTGTGAGCAACCTTAAGCCGCGGGAAATAACCGAGTTGCAGGGCCTGCCATGTAAGTGAGAACGCTCCCGAAATGACTGCCTGCGAGGCAATGATTGTTGACAAGGTTGCAACGACGACCAACGGTATGACGGCCCAATCAGGAACAAGGTGAAAGAAAGGATTTGCGACGACGGCGTCGCTATGTCCCTCACGCATTAGCAGTGCCCCCTGTCCAAAATAGTTTAGGGTTAGGGCGGGATAGGCAAGGAAGAACCATCCGCGCGTGATAGCCGTGCGCCCAAAATGCCCCATATCGGCATAGACGGTTTCACCACCAGTAACAACGAGAAACACCGAACCTAGCACGATGAAACCCGTCCAACCATGGTGCATAAAGTAGTCCCATGCATAGACCGGATTAACAGCGGCAAGTACTTCCGGAGTTTTAACTATCGATAGGACTCCAAGCACTCCAAGAAGAGCAAACCAGAATGTCATGAAGGGTCCAAAGACCTTCCCCACACCACCAGTACCAAATCGCTGAATAGCAAAGAGAGCAACAAGGATAGAGAGTGTAATTGGGATGACGAGACTTTGTAGCTGAGGCGCAGTTACGCTGATACCTTCAACCGCTGATAAGACCGAGATCGCAGGAGTGATGATACCGTCGCCATAGAGTAGCGTAGCACCGAATAACCCTAGGGCTAGCGTTGGCGTGACGGCTGCTGCTGCCTTCTTGCTGTACACGAGCTCCATGAGCGCGAGGATGCCGCCTTCGCCTTTGTTATCGAACCGCAGTATCAAGCCAAGATACTTGATACAGATGATGATGGTTAATGACCAGAAGATCAGCGATAAGATTCCAAAAACCTCCGTCATCCCTGCTTGGAGACCGTAATGATCGGAAAAGCACTCCTTAATGGCATAGAGAGGACTCGTCCCGATGTCTCCATACACAACACCAATCGCCCCTAGAGTCAACACAGCCAATCGTGATGATTGGGGTGACGCATCGTTCGCAGGACTAGCCGTCATTACAGTTCCAACAGTGTTAAAACAACAATGCCCCCAGATAGGGGGCACTGCAAAACTAGACAAAACTTTGATGGACGTTCGGCCTACCTGTGACTGGTAATCTTATCGTATGTGGTGGCCAATGCATTGCGCATTTTGTCGGACGCTCCACGCACTGCCTGCGACACCGATCCGGCATGATGCGTAACAGCCATGGGCTGGCGTCCGGCAGGACGTACCTCGAGCACACACTTGATATCGTCGCCCCCGGCCTTCTGGCCGTTCTCGTCGCTAAGATGTGCCTCGATGCGCGTTAGATGTTGCTCGAAACGTCCCAAGACGCTTGTAACGGTGGCGGCAACGTCGTTCGTAAGCTCTTCTGTGCCGTGAATGGTATGGTCGGTGCGCACGTGAATCTGCATGGCGTAACTCCTGTTAGGACGGTGAAAACAACATGTTCAAGGGCCGTTGCAGACGCATCAACGTGCGGTTAGATTTTACCCCTATCCGGCAAATGCAGCTAGGCCTGTGATGTCCTGCCCAAGAATTAGCGTGTGCATCTCGTGCGTGCCTTCGTAGGTCTTCACCGATTCAAGATTGGCGGCGTGGCGCATCACAGGATACTCGTCTAGGATACCATTGGCACCGTGGATTTCGCGAGCCATGCGTGCAATGGTGAGAGCAATTTCGCAGTTGTTGCGCTTAGCCATCGACACGTGCTGTGGGCGCAATGTACCTGCGTCCTTGATCTTACCAACACGCCACGCCATAAGCTGGGCCTTGGTAATCTCGTTAATCATGTACACGAGCTTGTCCTGTATCAACTGAAACCCAGCTATGGGCCTGTCGAATTGCACCCGGCTCTTAGCATAGTTCAACGACGAGTCGTAGCACGCCATTGCCGCCCCAATCACTCCCCACGAAATGCCATATCGTGCCTGCGTTAAGCATGATAAGGGGCCTCGAAGACCTTCTACGCCGGGAAGAATGTTGGCTTCGGGAAGTTCGACGTCTTGAAAGACGAGTTCCGACGTTACCGAGGCGCGCAACGAGTGCTTGCCCTTCATTTCGGGTGCCGTAAATCCCTTCATGCCTTTTTCTACCAAGAAGCCACGCACCACGCCGTCCAGCTTTGCCCATACCACGGCCACGTCGGCCAACGTGCCATTGGTAATCCACATCTTGGCGCCGTTCAGCAGAAAGCCGCCGTCGATGCGCTTGGCATTCGTTACCATCGCAGATGGGTTCGATCCGGCGTCGGGCTCGGTCAACCCAAAGCATCCAATCGCCTGCCCCTTGGCAAGCCGTGGAAGCCAACGCTGCTTTTGCTCTTCCGATCCAAAGGAGTAGATGGGATACATGACGAGCGAACTTTGCACCGAGGCAAATGATCGAACGCCAGAGTCGCCACGCTCAAGCTCCTGCATAGCCAAACCGTAACAGATGTTGTTCAACCCCGCACAGCCGTATTCGTTCGGCAAGGTGATGCCAAACAGGCCTAGGTCGCCGATTTTCTCGACAAGATCCATCGGAAAGGTGCCCGCACGAGCGTGGTGCTCGATGATGGGGAGTACTTCGTTGTCCACGAAGTCGGCCACGGTCTGCCGGACAAGCTTCTCTTCGTCGGTGAGTAGGTCGTCAAGACGCAAGAAGTCGGGATGCTGGAAAGCCATGATGATGTGATGGTGCTAAGTGGTACGTGCCGCTGTGCTTGGTTACAGCGCTAGAGAAACGGCAAAACTAACACGTGGGGTTCCAACCACGTGTGCAGAGCACGCTAGAACATCAGGCCGGCCGCGAAGCGCAATCCCCGGCCGGGAAGCCAGGTGTAGACGTTGGCGTCGTCGCCCGACGCGTTGCGTGCAACGTAGGCCAACTCGAGCGTCATAAGACTGCCCCCAAGGTCGAACATGGCCATGGCCGACACGACACCGCCAAAGCCAATTGCCGACGAAAACTCATCGGTATATCGCCGCGGCGCCCCAGTTGGACGGTTGGGCACGTTGCCCCAGTCTTGCTCGTCGCTAAACGAAAACACATAGTCGGCCAAGAGGCCAGCACCAACGTAGAAGCCCTGCGGTGAGTTTGCGTCTGACCCAAAGCCAGCAGCGCGCACGTGCAGCGTGGGCGACAGCTCGAGAGCGGTAGCGCTAACGAACGACGTGATGATGCGGCTTTCGGGCGAGGCAGGCGGTACGACCACCTGGGTGGACGTAGGCGGAATCTTTGGGTCCCACGGGGCCCGCTCGAACTGTTCGGGCGCCCAGGCAAACTCGGCCTGTTCGATCCGAAGTCCTGCGTTGACCCTTACAAAGAAGGTGGGACCAAGGCGGCGTAGGTAGCTGAGGCCAAACCCTAGGCGCGTTGGTGTGCCAACGTCGAGGAAGTTATCTGGTGTAGAGAGGGCCGCCGTAAAACTTACGTGCGGCCCAATGTAGGTTTGAGCAGAGAGCGTGCCGGGCGCGGCAACAAGAACTGCAAGGCAGCTAAGGCCTACAGCAATGCTAACGGCAATGCGAGAGTGCAGCACTTACGACTGCTCCTCGGGCATTTCGACGGTGATGGCTTGGCGGCCGTCCTTGGTTTTGATTACGAACAGAACACCGTCGCCAACCTTCTTGCTGTCGATGATACGCTTGAGATCCGACGGCGTGCGAACGTCGCGGCCGTCCACCTTTAGGATAACGGCACCTTGGCGCATGCCACGGCGGGCCACGGCTCCGCGAGGTTCAACTTTCGACACCAGCACGCCAGCGTCGGTCTCGACTTCCTTGCGCACTTCGTCGGTTAGACCAGCAGCGGTAAAGCCAAGGTGTTTGAACTGCACTGGACTTCCGTCGTCCTTGCTTTCGCCTGCCTTGCCTTTCTTGGAGGGGGCAGCACTGGCAAAGGAGTCGCCATCGAGCGCTTTGAGCGTTACAGTCTTGGTGATTTGCTTGCCGTTTCGGTGGATACGTAGGTTGACCTTGTCGCCAGCGCGGCGCAGGACGATTTGGTTTTGGAGGTCGTTGGAGGACTTAACGGGCGTGCCATCAACGTCGAGGATGATGTCGCCCTCTTCGATACCGGCGGCTTCGGCAGCTCCATCTTTGATGACGGTGTTCACAAAGACACCTGTGATTTTGTCCAAGCCAGCACTCTTCGCTGTGGTTTCATCCACCGTTGTAATCTGGACGCCAATGTATCCGCGATCCACAACACCGTCTTCGATGATGTCCAAGGCAATGCTGCGAACCATGTCGATAGGAATGGCAAAGCCATACCCCTGATAGCGGCCATTGGTGGAAGCAATCGCGGTATTTATGCCAACGAGCGATCCGGCAAGGTTAAAGAGTCCACCACCAGAATTGCCAGGGTTAATGGCTGCATCGGTCTGGATGAAGTTTTCAATGGCATAGCGCGAGCCGCCCCGTTGCGCGGGCAGTCCTTCGATAACGCCAATCCCACGTCCAATGGCCGATACGATACCGGCTGTCACCGTCGACTGCAAGCCCAAGGGGTTGCCCACAGCAATCACCCAGTCGCCAACTCGCACATCTTGTTTCTTTCCAAGGTGTACGGCTGGAAAGGGGCCACCGTCAACTTTCAGAACAGCAAGGTCGGTGGTAGGGTCGCGGCCCACAAGCTTGGCTTTCAGCTCGCGACCATCGGTGAACAGCACCTTAATGCCGCCCTCCTTGGCGTCTTCAACAACGTGGTTGTTGGTAACGATGTAGCCGTCCGTCGAAATAACAACGCCGCTACCCGAGGCACCACGCTCTTGCGGTTCGCTGGGGCCTTCCTCAAGCTGCTCGTCTTCGAAAAACCGGAAGAAGTCAGGCAAGTTGCGCCGCATACCCTGGCGGGGCTTGCTTTCGACAGTAACAGAGATTGCAACGACGGACTTCGTGACGGCGTCGGCAACACCAACGAACTGGTCGTTCATGGCCTTCACCGACGGCGGAACTGTGAGTGGGGCCGTGGCGCTACCAAGATCCGAAACGCCTTGGGCAAAAAGCTCTTCGATAGCATTGCTGCTGAACGACGTCATAAGAATGACGCCAAAGATGATGCCAGTGCCGATAAGGCCCATGGCGGTAAAGACTGATCGCTTCGTCATGAATGATGATACCTATTGGTTCGACAATGCGCAGTGGCGCCCAACATGGGCGCCAACAAGCACGCGTAAACGAACAAGCCCCGCCGTGAATTGTGAACAACCCGACGTTGCCGTCACCCCGTCACCATTGACATTCTGAGCGGTCGTCACCCCGTCACCATTGACAACCTGACGATTCCAATACCCGCCCTGAAGGGCGGGCCTAGGCGCAGAGCCATATTCCAGCCCGCCGTAAAGGGGACCTCTAATAACCTACTTGATTGGCGTTGATGTGAAAACATTTGTCTTGC
>VFQQ010003103.1_pt1 | contig 16835 bp, 26 predicted proteins | sample 3512341 | NCBI WGS metagenome assembly VFQQ01 (sample SAMN10412373, study PRJNA504923) | tailings metagenome | isolation source: Relicate 2 Philex TSF1 revegetated site | place: Philippines: Tuba, Benguet | collected 2017-08-29 | reverse complement strand
CGCCGTCCTCCCGCAGGCGCTTCGGGCTGCGCGATCCCTCGCTGCCGCTCCCGCCGCTGCGGGAGGGCGACCGCTTGCCCATCGTGCCGCCGGGGAGCGCTCCCCGCTGCTGCTCGCGTGCAACTGTGCGAGGGCGGCCCTGCTGCTGGCTTAGATCGACCCAAGGTGATCTGGGTTGTCGCAAGTTTCCATCGGGCTGCTCCAGCGACTTTTGCAGCACCCAGCACGACACAGCAGGCCGATGCAGCCTCCACAGTGCCTGTGCAGTGCCATTAACCCGCTTGATTGGCGCAACAGCTCAACACAGTTGCCTGGAGGTCCAGCCCCTGACTGCAGCGCACCACAGCCCTTACCCCTGCAGCGCTGCCTCTGCCGTGCCCCTGCCGCCGGCCAGCGCAGTTGAGACTCGCCACACGCCCTCAATGAGCGCACAGGCGCTGCAGCAGCGGCCCTGGACGCCGTGCCAGCGCCCGGCGGCGCGCCGCCGCCGCTCCGCTGCCTGCTCCCCGCCCGCTGCCTTCTTCCAGGTGGGTGCCTGCCTTGTGCTCCCACGCTTGCTTGCATGGGTGCACAGCTGCTGCACTGCAGCCTTATGGCCTGGGTTGAGGCACGTGTGCACCCGCCCCTTGCACATCAATCTCCCAGCTTGCACATCACCCTGCCCGGGCAGGGACTGTTCAAGGCCCGTCCAGAGGCGGCACCGGCGAGCGGGCTGGCGGAGCGGCCGCTGTATAAGCCTTCAGAGATGGTTCAGATGGGGCCCTTCAAGGTCTCTCCGATGGGCTTTGGCACGTGGGCATGGTGAGGTGCCGGGGCTATGCCGCTGCTGTGCTGCTGCCAACCGCTAGTGTTCCAATCTGGGCTGCTGCTGCTGCCATGATGCTGGTTCGGCCTGCGGCGTGCCCACGGGCAGTTGTTGCAAGGCATCCCGAGTCCTCTACTTTAAAACAGGGGCAACAAGCTGCTGTGGGGCTGTAGAGAAAAGGGGTGCTCACTTCAGTAGCAAAATATCTTGATTGCCTCTCGGTGCAGGGGCAACAAGCTGCTGTGGGGCGACTGCGAGGACGCGAGCATGTAACGCCACCAACCAACGAATCCTTTGTTCCATTGCAGGGGCAACAAGCTGCTGTGGGGCTGTGGGACACAGCCATGGGAATGCCGTTAACCAAGGAATGTTTTTTGTTCCGTTGCAGGGGCAACAAGCTGCTGTGGGGCTACAGCGAGGACATGGACCCGGAGCTGCAGGAAGTGTTCAACATGCTCGTGTCCAGGTGCGTTTGTAAACATCCATTTATGGCTTGTTTTGTTACTGGTCTATGTTTCCCCAGGGCAGCCTGGTGGAGTGGCTTGATGTTTGGAGCTGCAAGAGGACTTCAACATGCTCGTGTCCAGGTGCGATACGATGCCTGAACCAGGGTAACCCAGGAAGCAGCAGTTGTCCGCACACCTGTTTTTTGAGCTGCAAGAGGTCCTCAACATGCTGATGGCCAGGTGAGATGATACGAGCGCTGCTGCCGCCTGCTGTTTCACGCCTGCCCAGTGCGGGGCGTGCACGTGTGCAAGGAGGTCGGAGCCGCAATGTTGACTCGTCGGTGGCCAGGCATGCGTGTGTTGTGTGTTCTTGCTTGGGCTGGCTGAATGCCGCCTGCTGCTGCTGATGGTGGTGCCACCTGTTGACGGCTGCCCTCCCTCCTGCCTGATTGCTTGCAGCGGCATTAACTTGTATGACACAGCCGACAGCTATGGTGAGTGCACCTGCTGCGTGAGGCTGGGCATGTCTCTGCAACGTTAACAATGGGCAGTGGGATGCGCATTCCTAGCTGAAATTTTTCCTGCGTGGGCACCCTGGTGTTTGCTGGCTACCACTGCCGCTTTCTGATACTGGGGGCGCATTGCACTACCCGCTGGCAACCAAGCCCATCTTTCCTCCCCACCCGCAGGCACCGGCAAGCTGGAGGGGCGCAGCGAGCAGCTGCTGGGGCGGTTCCTAGACGAGTATCCCGGGTCGCCGGCTGTGCGGGACGATGTGCGCATCGCGACCAAGCTGGCCGCCTACCCCTGGCGCCTCACGCCCAAGCAGGTGGGTTGCTGCTGCTGCTGCCCTGCTGACGCTGCTGCTGCTCTGTCTGGTGCTGCGATGTGGGACAGCAGGCACAGCGCAACCAAGCTGGCGGCCTGCCCCTGGCGCCTCACGCCCAGGCACGTAGGCGAACTGTAGTGCTGCTGCTGCGTTTGTAATACAGGCGGGCGGCCTCCACCTGCCTGCAGCTGCCATGATTGCCTGCAAACCCATCACAACCGCACCACTCCCAAGTGGTCTCCCAAGTGGTCTGCTGATTGGGTTGGGTGCTATCCCACTCATTCCCGCAGTGGGTGGTGGCTTGCAAGGCCAGCCTGAAGCGCACGGGGCAGGACAAGCTGGCGCTGGCGCAGCTGCACTGGAGCACCGCCAAATATGCGCCGCTGCAGGTGGGGCGGGGCTGTTGTTGTGCAGTCCACGGCTGGCCTGCTGTGCCGGCATGCTTCATTTTCTTATCCAACTGCCGCTGCAGGAGCGGCTGATGTGGGACGGGCTTGTGGCCATCTATGAAGAGGCACGTCGCGCGGGTGGCTGCTGTGGGCTTATGCATCTACAGAGGACTCTTCACCAACGTTGGCTGCAAGCAGTGCACTCTATGCGTTGCAAGCATGCCACTGTTCGAACCCATGCCAGGCGCTCTGACCCTGCAGCGCATGATATTCTCTCCTGCCTGCTGCAGGGGCTGGTTGACGCGGTGGGCGTCAGCAACTATGGGCCCAAGCAGCTGCAGAAGATCGGCCAGTGAAGCACCCTAGGGGCGGGCAGTGTTGGATTTGCATGCATCATGGGCGGCATGCAGCAGACACCCGAGATGCCTAGAGCACTTGTTGGATGTCATTCGCGGGCTTGCAAATGCACGGCGTGGCAATGGCCACATGCCCACCAGCCCGATGCCAGCACCCACACTGTCCGCCTGCCACTTGCATTCCCACAGGTATCTAGACAAGCGAGGTGTGCCGCTGGCGGCAGTACAAGTGCAGTACTCACTGCTCAGGTGCGGCCGCCTTCTAGGATTGGGTCGGGTGAGCTGCTTGATGGTTATGGGTGCTGCGCTCGGTCGCTCGCCCCTTCAATCGCAGCCAGAGTCTCAACACCAGCTGGATTCAGTTCGTTGCCAAGTTGTGAGCAGCTGCGCTGCCTCACCACCCTATCGCCCAGCTGGCCTCCGTTCCCGCAGCCGCGGCTCCGATCAAATGGCAGTCAAGGCGGCATGCGACGACCTAGGGGTGGCCCTCATAGCCTACTCGCCGCTTGCACTGGGTGCGTGGCATTGGCTGCATGAGGGGCGAGCAATGAATGCTGCCAGAGCATTGAGATTTGCTGACTGCAGCCTCCGCTGCAGGTGCATCCCTGTGTGCTCAGGGGCCGTCACAGCTCACAATTCACAGCTTGACTCCCATTGCAACTTCGCTTTGCAGGCATGCTGACGGGCAAGTACAGCCTGGATGACCCAAGCAGCCTGCCGGGCGGCCCCCGCGGCCTTGTGTTCAGGTGCAGCAATGCTGTCCATTCAGCCAGCTGCCTGGCATTGCATCCAGCCTGCGGGCCTGCCATCCTGCCATGCACTGGGGTTGCCATGCGTGCCAGCTGCTGCTGTTGGGGCTGGGTGGTGAGCTGCCATGCCAGCGGCGTGCATGCGCCAGTTGTGCTGCCGCACATGCTGCCAATTGCGACCTCACCCATGCCCGTGTGCACCCCACTGATATGGCCATGCAAACCAGTGCTGCCGGGCTCAGTACCTGTTGGGCATTGTCCGCACGCTCTGTGTTTAGTCCCACACACGTCCCACCCCTCTGCCCACCGTCGCTTGCCGCATTGCAGGCAGGTGCTGCCGGGGCTGGCCCCCCTGCTGGACTTGATGGGACAGATTGCAAAGCGGCGCGGCAAGACGCTGTCCCAAGTGGCCATCAACTGGGCAATCTGCCAGGTGGGGGAGCGCTGCAACTATCACTGTTGGGATGGGTTGGGCTTTCAGAGGCATGGTACGTGCGATGGAAGCACACCGGCAGAATGTTTGCATTGGGTTCGCGGTGCACATGACCCTCATGCCGGCCCATTGGCCCTTGAGGCATGACATGTCATCTGCTGCTACGCACTTTGCATGCCAGCAGCCACATCTAGAGCTTGCCCCTGTGTCATGGCTTGCGATTCAATGGCAAGCCATGCCATATCATGCCATTCCGCTGCTTGCCTCATGGTGGGCCATGACACGCCATGCCATGCCATGCCGACGATGGGCGCATGTTGCACTGCCATGCCGTCGGCTGCCATGCATTCGCCTGCCACAGTGCTGCCTCATGACGTGCAATGGTGGATCATGCCATGCCTTGCTGCACGTCATGGCATGGCATGGCAATGCATGGCATTCCATGGCGTGGCATGGCGTGGCATGGCATGAACACATGCCACTGCCCATGGCATAGCATGGCAAACCATGCCATGACAGGCCACTGCAGCCGCCAAGTTGTCTGCTGCGGCGCGCTTTCTAATGCCCGGGCGGCAGGCTGTGTGAGCGGCGCCACTAACCGGCGGCATTTATCTCCCTCTCTTGTCTCTGCCACGCAGGGCGCGGTGCCCATCCCTGGGGCCAAGGACATGGCGCAGGCCAAGGAGAACTTGGGGGCGCTCGGCTGGCGGCTCAGGTGGGGCAAGGCTTGTGTTCTGGCATGGGCAGGAACGAGTGCAGCCAGCCGGCGAAACACACTAGGTTGCCCACATTCTGCTGGCGTTTTCCAAGCTGGTATGCACGCTCAAGTGCCTCCATTAGGCGCCGTGCTGGCAGCCCTGATCGAGCCCCTGACTATGCAACAAGCATATGGTTTGTTTGGTCAGCTGCCCTCCCACACAATCTACCAAAACCCAAACCCATTCTCCACTGAATGCCCCTTGCCCCTTCCAGCGATGGCGAGGTGCGAGCGCTAAATGAGGCAGCAGACCGCGTGCCCAAGGCCATGGTGCAAAACGTGTTCCAGACGCAGTGACGCTGCAGGCATTGTACAGCTTGGCGTTGCCAGTGAGCAGTGCAACATCCGTGGCACAGTGCAGCAAACGAAATGTGTGTTTTGTGTGCTTCAGTTCATTCGGATTCCTTGCACCGTCCGACGTGGGCATCCTATTTGAGGGCATGTAATGGCAACCAGACACTTTCTGACTCCGGTCGACAGATACGAGCCTGAGCAGTCTGTCGAGAGGGACACATTACATCACCGGGGACTGCGTTGCATGAAAAGGCGGGGAGAGAACAAGCAGTGCGACATACAGTGTAGGGTGGGCGCAGCGGCGGGGCGTGCATCAGAAACCCCTGCTCACCGCCGCCAGCCGTGAGGGGAGGCAAAGGGCAGTGTAGATTGGTGGATTTGTGGGGAGGGAAGAGCGAGCATGGGCATTGGCATCCTGGAGAGGAGGTATATATGTTTCTTCTTGGGAAAACGGGGGAAAGCGAGCGAGCCACACACCGGCGGCGAGACCGGGAGGGGACAACATGCAACGTGCACACACTAGGGGGCAGGCGATCAAACTAAGGGGATTGGGCACTGTCGGTCAAGAGAGCTTGGGAATGGTGGGTTGGAGCGATGGCATGTGTTGCGCCGCGGCGGGCGGTACGGCAGTCGAGGGGGGGGGTTGCCTGTTGCGGCAAGGCGGCCGGCCATGCTGGTCACGTGCAGCATGGGGGTTGCGGGCAGGCTGTGGCTTGGTCCAAGGGTGTTGGCATCCAGCAGTTGTCAGCGCCCAAGGCACGAGCGTGTGCCAGGTTGGGAATGGGGGCTGCTGCGGAGCTGCACCCAGCCGGCCGGCCGGCTGCGCACCCTCTCATCAAAAGTCGGTGTTGTGGTCTGAGCTGTATGTAGGGTAGTCAGAGATGTCGATACCTAGCTCCAGCGCAGCGGCGCGGCCGATCAGCTGCGGCAGAGCAAGGGGGAGGGGGCAAGGCTGGCTCAGCACGCGTGACTTCTCGCTGCTCAGCTTGTTTCTCTAGCGCAGGGCGGCTGTGGCTGGCAGCAAGGGCACTTTGGCCACCATGCGGCAGCTTGAACCAGACAGGCGCGCCGCCTACGTCAAGAGGCAGCTGCGCTCACAGCAACACACCCAGCACCCACGCACCTGGAGCTGCGGGAAGTAGGGCCAGGACAGCACAAACAGCTGCGGGCGCTGCACCGGGAAGGTGAGCGCGTAGAAGATGGCTGCGGGGGCGGGGCGGGGAGCAACGGCGGTCTTGTCAGCCTGCCTGAATGCTCGCCCAGGCGGCGCATGAGCTTGGCATGTGGGCCAGCAAACAAGTATGACCATACTTTAACGACCTAAATACCGCTCTGATGGTACATCCTGCCCAAGCAAGCCGCAGCCAGCCCACCGATGAGAAGGCTAGAGCTAGGCTATCTGCCCACAATGCGACCATGCGAACCATAGAAAGTAAAAACCTTCAGCGGCATGCGGCAGCCACACCCCTTCCCACCTATGAGCAGCTCGCAGTAGGCCGCGTGCTGCGCCGACACCGTCTGCATGACCAGCCCGGTCGCCTCTGTGAGCCGCTGCGTGCACTGAACAAAGCTCTGCGACACAGGGCGGGACAGGGGCAGGGCGGGGAGGGTGAGGTGGTGGAGAGGGACAGCAGCGTGGGGCAGGAGAGGAATGCACCGGCGGCGGAATCGCAGCATGGACACCACAGCCAACTTGTTGAGCCAGCGCCTTCCTCAAGTAAAGCTAGCTGGCTCATCCCTCGATATAAAATCAAACCCAAGTCAGAGCTCACCGCGGAGGAGGGCGCCATGCCGCCCCTACTTTCAACCACTCTGCAACAGGCTTGCACACACAGCTCACGCCACAGCCAGAAACAAAAGCACAGCCTCTCACCGCGGATGAGGGCGCCATGCCGCCGAGCGTGGCCGCTGCAAAGTTGTGCTGCAGCTGCGCCTCGGTCATGCGCTGCACCTCCTCAAGCGCATCTGCGGGGCACAAAGGAGTGGCGGAACATGCTTGTTTGCAGTCCAAACACTGCATCTGCTCTGCAAGGCTGGAACTGACCCGCTTCCAGCGCCAAAAAGGACACTGGAGGGCAGCCAGCAGGTGCAGGCAGCAAGTGGCTGCACGGAGCAGCCGCCAGGCAGCATGCAACTCCAGGTGCATTAACCGTTGCCCGCACCCTTGCGCTCGTCCAGCACGGGCCGCATGCGCGAGATGTAGCGCTGGTGCCCCGCCACAATTTTGCGCAGCTGCTCCTCGCGGCAGTGCAGGCGGCGCAGGATGCCGCGCCAGTGCTCCACGTTTTGCTGCGGCAGGGGGCGGTGAGAACGTGAGTGGGGTTAGGTGAGCACCCGCTGAGAGCAGGGATGCCTTCACATGGACAGCGTGCTAGACAACTGGGCTGGCATGGAAACCGCAACAGCGTGCACTCAGCAAATGCAACAACACATGCCACGCAACCAACGGCAAGCAAGCAGCCCCCACCTCCTGCACGTGCAGGTTGGTGTGTTGGCCGAACCATTCACCAAGACCCGCAGAAATTCCTTTCGTACGCACACAACACATCTCCAAGCAGCCCCCACCTCCTCCACGTGCAGGTTGTTCGAGTTCGAGTCTATCACCTAAAACGTGCAGAAGTCAAATGCAAAACAAGCGGCCCCCACCTCCTCCACGTGCAGGTTGTTGGGGTCATCGAGCCGCAGCGTGCCCAGCTTGGTGATGTGCTGCACAGCAGGCACAGCAGGCACAGCAGTCGGGTCAGGAGTGCAGCGGGCGGGTCAGGAGTGCAGCGAGCGGGTCAAGGGGCAGGGCGGCTGAGCGGTGCAGCGGCGCCTGTGGCGCCTGCCTTGTTCAGCTGTGTCAACCCCACCGGCATTGCAAGCCCCACCATTGCCCACACTCCATAGCCAGCACACAGCAAGAACCCACTGCACTGCAGCACCCAAATGTGGGTTCCCGAGCCTCCAAAACGCACCTGCGGGAACAGCAGCGCCTGCTGCCACAGCAAACCCAGCGCACTCAAAAGAGAGGTTCAATCCCCCCCTCTGCACAACACACCTGCGGAAACAGCAGCGCCTGCTGCCACAGCATGCTGCCACAGCACTCCAACACGGGTGTTTATACCAAGCAACTGAGTTGCAAAACCCAGGCTGCCGAAACACACCTGCGGGAACAGCAGCGCCTGCTGCCACAGCACCAGGCCCACGCGGCGCATCAAGTGCGCCAGCGCCCGCAGCTGCTTGCCGGTGAAGCAGTACGTTTCAGAGCCGCACTGCACCGTGGCGCCTGCAGGTTACAGAAACGGGACGGGGCAAGGGTGGGTGGGATACGCTTGTGTCGAGCGAGCGAGGGGATATGTGTGGGTGGGGTGGCATGTGTCACACCTAGCAATTGAGCCACCGCAAGCGCCAGCCACGCGCCAGCCCAACAGCTGCTGCTTGCCACAAGGACAGAACAGCGAAAATCAGTAAAAAGAAGCTCACCATCCACCAGCGTGTCCCACTCCAGGTGCGAGTGCGCCGCCGTCTGTGACAGGATGCGGGCCAGCACGAAGCGCGCCACCTGCATTTCAATTGGGTCAGATGAAGGGGAGGCAGAGACAGTTGACACGGCATGAATCCTGCCTGCTGTGCACGGCAGAGCAGTGGCGACTAACGGACAGCATGGAGGCCAGATAATGTGTAGGAACACAGCGGCAAAAAAAGCACCGGCGCAGGCAACCGCACCGGGTCGTCTTTGGCCTCTGCCGCCTCCAGCACATCTTCCGGCGCCTCCTCCGCAATGGCGGCAACCTCGGGGTGCACATTCTGCGGCAAGAAGAAATGCAACAGGATTGACGGGGCGCACAGGTGCGGACAATTGTTGTTGGGCCGCTTCCCAGCAGTGGCGGCCACCTCGGGGTTCGCGGTCTGCAGCACGAAAGATGGGGCGCAAATGTGCGACCTTGCCAGCCCAGCAAGCAGCCCGGCTGCCCCGCGAACAGATCGCTCAGCAGGGATGCGACACGCGGCGCCAGCGGCCCACTCGCAACCCTGCCACATGGCAGCCCCCCTTCTGCAGGCATCTCCTCTTCAGCTGCCCACCCCAAAACGCGCACCTCTGGTATGTGCGTCACCGGCGCGCCGCGCTTGCGTTCGCCGCTGCCGGCAGCGCTCATCCCCGCCCCGCCGTCCGCTGAACACGTGCTGCCGCCGCCGCTGGTGGCGGCCGCTGCCTCCAGCACTGGTGCCTGCAGCATGGCAGCGTCCGGCAGGCCCCCCGTGCCGCTGCCGGCACCCGCCAGCGTCGCCGCGCCTCGCTGCTGCTGCGCCTGCTGTGCCTGCTGCTCCTGCTGCGCCTGCTGCTCGCCCCGCCCCGGCTGCTGCACCTCCTCCATCGCTTCGCCGTTCAGCTGCCGGCTGCTCCCGCTGGTGCTCAGCCCAGCGCTGTCTGTCTTGAGCTCAACAAGTTCTGAAGGCCGGGCCGCACGGGCGCCCCGTGGCAGCTCAGCAGCCCCCACACCAACCGGTTTGGCGGGCGCGGCGGGCGGTGCAGGCACCCGGCTGCTGCCCTGCCGCGCCGCCTCCAGAATGTGCCGCACGTCCGTCACTGCAGGAGGCACAGGGCAGGGCAGGTGAGCTTGGCAGCACAAGGTGCAGTCCAACCCTCGCTGGCAGCAGCACAGCATCGACGCAGTTGCACACATCATGCGCCCAGCTGGACGCGGCGCCCGTAGCGCAGCGCTCAGGACATGCGGCAGCAGCGGCAGCAGGGTTCCAACATCGCGGGACAAAGACTGCCCAGCACGTCCCTTCCTCCAGCCCGAACGGCTGCCGTGCCAGCCGATCATCAGTGCCTCTCACCTATCTCTCCCCAGCAGTCCATCGCCACCTCTACTACGCTAATAATGACAATAAAAGCAAGTGCCTCCGCACCTATCTCTCCCCAGTCCATGGCCACTTTGTCGAATGGCGGAGGCTCCTTCACCTCGCCCCGCTCGTCCATGTGCTCCGTGTAGCCGGCCACAGCATACCTGCAGTTAAAAATAAACAATTAATGGTCAAAGCAGGTTAGTTTGAGGCACATGCCGCTCATCCCATGTGCTCTGTGAGGCCGGCTGCTGCGTGCAGTGAGCTACGAGGACGGCCAGCACAGATGAGGCGGGAGGTCCGCCGCAGCCGCCGCCCATACAACACAGCAGCAGGCTTGCTCACCGCAGCAGGACCTCGGGGGTGAACAGCCCCGCCCTGCCCTCCCGCCGCACCATCCACACAGCACACCACTTTCAGCTGGAAGCGGAAAGCTGCGGCACAACCCTCGCTCACCGCAGCAGGACCTCGGGGGTGAACAGCCCCGCGATGCCCTCCCGCCGCATCATTTCGACCATGTCCGCACTGACCACAAAGCGCGGGGGAGGGTCCATCTGCAAGCAGAAAGAGACGACGTGCAGTGCAGTCGCAAGTGAGCAGCAGTCCTTGCAGGCAGCTTGTCATGCCAGCGCTGACCACAAAGCGCGGCGGAGGGTCCATCTGCAAATCAGAGGGTGTGGGCAGCCGCGAGCGAGCAGCAAGCAACACAGGCAGTTTGGAGACGCGACACAGTGCATGAACTGCAGCGCCAGCGTGTGCACCTGCTTCGCCACCTTGCACCACATTCGACTAGCACAACACAACTACACAGCGAAACACAGCCGCACTGCTTCTCTGCAGCTCCAGCATGTGCACCTGCTGCGCCTCCCAGCACCACATACAGCCAACAAAAACAAACAGAACTCTTCCCTGAATAGAAGGCGCACCTGCTTCTGCAGCTCCAGCGCGTGCACCTGGGCCTCGTACCAAACATACCAAACACAGTCCGGAAGCACATACTGCACCTAATCGCACCTGCTTCTGCAGCTCCAGCGCGTGCACCTGGGCCTCGTACCAAACATACCAAACACAGTCCGGAAGCACATACTGCACCTAATCGCACCTGCTTCTGCAGCTCCAGCGCGTGCACCTGGGCCTCGTACCAAACATACCAAACACAGTCCGGAAGCACATACTGCACCTAATCGCACCTGCTTCTGCAGCTCCAGCGCGTGCACCTGCGCCTCCTTGTACTGCAGCAGCCGCTCCAGCACCTCGTTCTTCAGCTTCTGGCTCTCGTTGGACACGCTGCATTTGAAAGTAAAAGATGGCAAGCTGTTGCACAGCAAGTAATGAGTAGAAGCAGGGCGAGCTCAGCACCTCGTTCTTCAGCTTCTGGCTCTCGTCTGACACGCTGCACGACATGCCGTGCAGTGTCATGACCGAAGGGCAGCCAGCCTTGCTGCACTACGAACACGTATTTGCGAAGGCTGCACCCGTCTGCGCTCCTCCCTATGGTTCTGACACCCCGGGGCCGTCAACCGGACACACAGCACGCGACAGCAGCTCCCCAAGACATCCAGCAACACCCAACAAGGCCCGCCCAACAGTGCACCAAGCGCACCGCAGTCGCTGCAGCTCATCCACCGTCTGCCCCACCGCCGCCTCTGTTTCAGCCATCATGCGCTTCTGCTTGTCCCTAAACCGCTTCTGCGCCTCCCGCGCCCGCAGCTGCTTCTCAGTGAGGGTTGAGGGGTCGCGCGGCTGGCGGCCGCGCCGCTTGGGCTGCGGCGCAGCGGCTGCTGCGGCGCCCGCCGCCGCGCTGCTGGCCGGCTGCTGCTCCATGCCGAAGCCGGCCATGGGCAGGGGGAAGGGCGGCAGCGGCAGGGTGCCCCATGCAGGCTGCTGCTGCCCCTCCGGTCCAAAGCCGTTTGAGGCGACGCTGGCGGGCGGTACGACCGGCATGGGCGGCACCGCACCCGCCGCCGCCTGCCGCGCCAGCGCCGCCTGCTGGTGCTGCAGTATGGCGGGCGGCAGGCTGCCCGAGCCGCTGCGCACTGCGCCGCCGGGCAGCGTGCCTGCTGCCATCTGCTGCTGCAGCAGGTCAGCTGGAAGGAAAGCAGGGGCTGCGCCGCCGGCCATCTGCCCTGCAAACGCCGGCGGCGGCTGCATGCCGTACCCCGCGGGCTGCTGCGGCAAACCAAATGTGGGGAGCTGCTGCTGCCCGGCGGCAGCTGCGCCCACTTGCTGCTGAGCCAGCAGCGCCGCAAGGGAGAGGTTCATGCCGGCATCACCCAGCCCGCCTGCCTGCTGTGGCCGGGCCTGCGCCTGCTGCTGCCGCTGCTGCTGCACTGCCGGCGGCCGCTGCTGCTGCTGCTGCGTCAGGTTGGCCTGCTGCTGTAGGAGGTGGAGCAGCGAGGGGTTCTGCAGGCAGGCGGGGGCGCAGGTGTCAGCCGCCGCAAACAGTCGGGTGCAGGCGGCGGCGGCAGCGGCAAGCCAGGAGAACCTGGACTGCCGCCGGCTCCAAACCGGCCAGGCAGCGAGTGCAATTCGCTGGCAGGAGTGCGGGGCAGCTCCGAGCGCGACAGCGGGCCGAGCAAGAAGCGGCGCGCCTGGCTGGGGCTGCGTGCCCAGCTCCCGTCCCTCCCTTGCAATCCGGCAGGGCCAACAAACGTGCAGCGAGCGCCGCAAGCCCGCCTGGGGGACCGCCACGCAACCAGCGCGGGAAGGGGCACCTGGCTACCCGGCGGCGCAGCTGGCAGCCTGCAAACGCTTGCCCAGCTCTCACCCCGACCTGGTCAACGCCCTGGGCTGCGCCAGCCTGCTGCCAGCCAGAAAGCTCCATCGTTTGCTAGCAGCGGCGCCTATTTGTACACATGAGCTCCACAAGCTGCTTGCAACTGTTGCCACAGCCGCTGGGGCAAGGGGGCCTCGCTGCTGGGCCCTGGGTGGCTCAGCATGAAATGACAAATTGGGCTGCCGTCTCCTGCACATAGGCGCGCTCCTGAGGTATGCTGTGAGGCATCAACCAACCGATTGAGCACAAGTGGCCGGCCGTGCGACGTGCCGCTACAGCCGGCCTGACAGCTGCGCAGCCTGCGTGCAGGCTGCGTGCTTATCCAGTCTCAAAAACTGGCGAATTGATGTTCAGCGATGCGCAGTGAGCCGCTGGGGCTGGCCGCCGCGCACCGGTGGCCGCCGTGCTCCCGACCGCACAATCTCTGCGACGTTGGCAGCCGGCCTCTGCGATCCCAAACCAGACTGGTAGGGGCTGCACAGGGCATGCATGGAGCTAAGAGCGCCGACACTGGCGCAGCAGGGCACACGCGCTGGCCACGGCCCACTCCTCTCCTGCCTATGCGTCCCTCCGCGCCGGGCGCTTAACCGACCCGCAACCGTCCTGCGAGCTCAGCAGTTGCGGCCACATTGCAATGTTTGAACATTCTGCGGGCCATGCTCATCCCGCAGCACCCTCTACCGCCGCCTTCTGCTGCGGCTGCTGCACGGGCGCAGAAGCCAGCCCCTCGAGAGCTTGCCGCAGGTCCCGCAGCCGCTGCGCCAGCGTGCCTCGCCGCTGCCGCACCGCCGCCGCCGTCCACTCCTCCCCGCTAAAGTCCGGCAGCTTGCTGCCCACGCGGGGCAGCTTGCGCTGCTGCAGCTGCTCCGCCGCCGACGCCTGTGCGTCCTCCTGCGCCGCTGCTGTCGCGGCGCCGCCGCCGGCCGCTGAACGCTCCTCCCGCCGCACCAGCATCGCCTCTGCGGCTGCCAGCCGAGCGTCCCGTTCCTCTAGCACCTTGATGCGCTGCCGCAGCGAGCGCTCCACCTCTGCCAGGCTCGCCGCGTCCGCCGCTCGCTCGTGCTCCAGCCGCCGCCCCGTCATGCGCTGCGCGCTGCGCCACATGGGTCATGCACGTGGCGGGGATCCAGCATGGAGGTGTGTCAGCGGGCGGGACGCATGTTTCCAACACCAAGCATTGCAGCTGGAGGTAGGCATGCACTGCATAGTTGCAGGCGTGTGCATGCCGCTGCTGAAACACTCGGCTTGCCGCCCTTGACGGCGCCTGCCCAATGGTGCCTGCTCCACATCAATCTACCGCCTTGCGCACCCAGCACGATTCATCCATTGCCACCGCTACCTCCGCTCAGCTCCCTTTACCCCACCCCGGCGCACCGCTCCTGCTCCGCAGATCCCAGCAGCTGCCGCGCCTCGGGGCTTGCAAGGAACCGCAGCTTGAAGGCGGCAAACTCGGCTGCATTGGTCTTGGCAAACTTGCTGGCGAACAGCGGCTCTGCAGGTAAGGTAAGGGGGGAGGGATGGAGGGGAGGGGAGGGGGGCACAGGCTGGGGCGGGGATTCAGCAGGTCAGAGGGCTGTGCAGCAGCTCAGCAGCAGGCGCCAACGGGGCACAGCGCACAAGCGGTGAATAGCAACATCAACCGCCTGGCCGACACGCATTATGCATCCTGCCGCTCCACTCCGCGCCACGCCACGTTGGCGCTCCCCACCCTCCCGCCATGTGTGCGTTCACCCTGCCGCGCTGCTCACCGCTGGACGCCAGCCAGCCGGTGGGCGACCCAGCTACCAGTCGGCCCACCGCTCGCAGGTACTCCCCTCGAACCACGATTCGCTCCAGCCGGTAAGACAGGTAGAATGGGTGGCGGCACAGCACTTGGGCCACCGCCGCATCGTCGCCCTGTTGTTGGGGGGACAGGGGGGCATACTGAGATGAAACGAAGGGCCAGGCAACGCAGGCAAGCAGGTAGAATGGGTGGCAGAACAGCACTTGAGCAACCGCCGCTTCGTCGCCCTGTTGTGAGGGGGACAGGGGGTGGCGTACTGAGATGTAACACAGGGCCAGGCCAGGCAGGCATGGAGGCAGAAGGGGCGCGGGATGGCAGGCACAAAACAAACAAACAAACAGCAGTTCGTACCTCCAGCAGGTGCTTGAGGTACTCGATTTTGGCGGCATAGGTGGGGCTGGACACGTCCAGCCGCAGGACTGCTGCATTCGCCTCCAGCATGCTGCGAGAACGTGTTGGAGGCAGTGTTTCAACTTAGAAGGCCGGCCCGTGTGCGAGCCCGTGTGCGAGCCACAACGTGCACAATGGCGGGGCGGCCAGCATTGGCACAGCCAGGCAAGCAAATCAATGCAAGCAGCGCGAGGCAGCCAGCTGCCGCACATCCCCCCCGCCCCACCTTTTCAGCTGGGCGGGCGAGAGGCGCAGCACCGTCTGCCACATGCCCAGGTGCTTGCGGAGCAGCGCCAGCGAGCGGCCAGTCATGTCTGGCTGGGACACCAGCACCTGCGGGGGAGGGAGGGTGGAGGAAGAAGGGTCAGGTACAGTAGTACTGACGAGAGGCGGGGAATGCCTTGTGAAGCGAGTGGGAAACCAGCACCTGAGGGCGGAGGGAAGCATGGAGGGTGGCCAGGTGTGAGCTTGGATCCAGGTGCATGCGGCACACTGTGCTGAGCGCAGGCTCACTTGTGACTGAGCAAAGCAACACAAATTGCATGTGAAGATGCTGCATGCGGGACCGGTGCAGCCTGGGCCAGGTTGCGTAGCAGCAGAGCCTAGGCCATACACCACGCATTCAGAGGGCCGGCGAGCCCTGGTGCAGGGCTTGCAAAAGTGGCACTCAAAACCAGTTGCAAGGGCTGGTGCAGGGCTTGCAAAGTGGCGCTCAAAACGAGTTGCAAGGCCTAAAGGGCAGCACGCACCCGCGCCACCGCTGCCTGGCTGAGCCCCAGCTCATCGCGCATGAAGCCCACCCACTCCGACCGCTTGTTCCCGCTGCAGGGGCGGGCAGGAACGTGGAGGGCATGCAGCGGGTGAGGACCCAGCCAAAAAGCCCGCCCGCGGCGGCCGCTGCATGTGCGAAATGAATGTGCATGCAGCGCAAGCCCTTTTGCAGGCTGCCCGCCTGCTCATGAACTCCACCGTGCCCACAGCACACCCACCTAGCCACAGCGCGACCAGCAGCCTCCCTGGCCTCTTGCAACCCAAGCACGGCCCACCCAAAGCATGGCCGCACCTGTAGATCAGCAGGTGCGGGAAGCGCGTGATTGCGCGCGGTAGCTTGCTGGAGGGCACGCCTTGCTCCAGCAGCCACCGCCGCCCCTGCTCGTGCTGCGCCGCGCTGTACGCGGCTGCGGCGCAGGAGGTATGGGCAGCAGGTGTGCATGAGGCTTTGGCGGCTGCTGTTGCCCGGCAGTTGCCTCCATGGCTGGTGCGCTGAGGGAGCCAACATGGCACCAGCAAAGCGCAGCAGAGGACAGCACAGCATGGCATGCACAGCATGCAAGCGCCTGCCTTGCGCAGGCCTAGCCCAGCTGCAGCCACGCCCGGTGGATGCCAGCCCGTACGCACTTGCCTTAGCTGCAGCGCCTGCGCACACACCGCTCGATCCGGCTGGCCTGCCTGCCACGGCGAGGTGTGACCAGCCCCCAAGCCTGTGCAGCCTAAAACAATCAGCCCCCACTCTAACTCACCCACAAGCACGTACTTGCGCAGCAGGGTGGCCACATCCTTCTTGCTCAGCCCCAGCTCCTCGTGCAGCCACTTGATGCGCTCCTGTACTAGGGGGATCAACATGCAGTTAGCTTACAGCTACGTTCAATCAGGTACGGACCCAGCTCCTCATGCAGCCACTCGACTGTAGGGGGCAGACAGGCAGTGAGTTCTCACAGCGATTAAGATGGAGACCCCGCTCCTGTGCAGCCAGTTCAATAGATCAGGCAGCCCTTGCTCAGCGGCCAGCCAGCCCTCAGCAAGCCCCCACTGCCCAGCTGCACGCACCTCAATCGTCTCTGGGCGGTACATAAAGAAGGAGGGGTGGCTCACCACCACCCGCCGCACATCGGCGTGGAGCAGCCCCCAGCCCCGCAGCAGCTCACAAATGGGCAGCATATTGCGCGGCAAGTCCTGCAGGGGGCGCAGCAAAGGGGGGGGGGGGGGGGGGGGGGGTGT
>VFQQ010003101.1_pt1 | contig 16850 bp, 30 predicted proteins | sample 3512341 | NCBI WGS metagenome assembly VFQQ01 (sample SAMN10412373, study PRJNA504923) | tailings metagenome | isolation source: Relicate 2 Philex TSF1 revegetated site | place: Philippines: Tuba, Benguet | collected 2017-08-29 | reverse complement strand
CCCCCCCCCCCCCCCCCCCCCCCCCCCTCCAGCCTGTCTTTCATTATTATCCTGCATTCATTCTTCCTCTGGCACCAGTTTTGCCCACGAGCTTGCACTACACATCATCGTATTCGCATTCTGCCCAGCCCAGCCGGCGCATCCCGCACTGTGTTTTGCCACCTGAGAGGCGCGTCAGCCAACTCCTTCACAGCTGCTAACATATATACGTTGGAACGACAATCCAATCCGTGCAACACACATCAATTGCACCTTGGCAGACAAGTGTAATGCCTGTGTGCAGTGCATGCTGGCACACAATGTGTGCAGCGTCAGCCCTCCGCCGCCATGGCTGCAGCCCCGCCTGCTGCCAGCTGCCGCTCCGCCCACTCCAGTGCCGCCTGCAGCTCCGCCGGCGTGAAGCAGTAGCGGTTGAGCTGGCGCAGCAGCTGCTTGCCATCGCAGTGACCCAGCCCCAGGAAGGCGCCCACCAGGAATCGCCGTGCCGTCACGTCCCCGCCCTGCGCGGAGGTGGTGCGGGTGGCAGGCATCTGGTTGGATGGCCGGACTGGGCAGCGCACCAATCTGCCTGTTCATTATCTGAGAAGTTGAGCACGGTGGCGGCTTTCCTGGCCAACAATGGGTTGTGGTTGTGCAGCTTTGCTTTGGAGGTCTGCACCAGCCAGGCAAGCAGCGCCGGTGCAGCGCCCCAAGCCCAAGCCCACTCACCCGTGCATGCAGCTCAGCCACCAGCCCTGCTGCCAGCAAGTCGTCCCGGCTGAAGGCCTGCCGCCCGGGGTCGCTGCGGCGTAGTGCAGCCAGCGCTGCCCGGATGGCGGCAGGGGCGGCATGCTCCACCCCAATGTTGCCCGCTTCGTGGTACCTGTGCAGAGAAGAGAGAGCAGTGGATGACGGTTGGGTGGTTGCGGTCGTGCTACAGGCCTGTCTGCCTGCAGGTTGGCTGGCCCTGGTCGCAAACAGGGGCGGCCATGCTGCCGTGCTCACATCCTCCCGCCCAGACCTCAAACTGCACCACTGCCGCCCCATGCCACACGCTCACCTGGTGTCTTCGCCCGCAGTTGCCAGCGGGGAGGGCAGGAAGGCGTGCACACACCGGCCCGGCAGCTGCTCGTCCAGCATGGCGCGCGCCTGGCGGCCCGCCACATCCGGATCGGTCAGCACCAGCAGGCCGCGTGGGTACCGCGCTGCCGCTGCCTCCAGCTCCTGGGGCAGCAGCGGAATTGGGGGCGGTTTGGGGTCTGGTACAAAATGAGCATGCGGCACATGTGAGGAGAGGGGAGGATGCAGATGGCAAGATCAGTTGCTGCGGCCCAGCATCCCAGCTGCGGCAGGAACCGTTTGTCACGAAGACACCTGTTAGAAATGAACCAGCAAGCAGCCATCTTGCCTGCAGCACACGCGAGTTGCCAGCCAGGCTGGTTGAGCCCAGCACGTACACATCGGCGTTGGGGGCCGCCCGCCGCACAGAACGCAGGTCGTTCAAGCCTTCCACAATCACCAGGTAGGGGCTGCCGCCGCGCCCCTGTCCTGGCCCCTGCCGTGGTCCCTGCTGCTGCTGCGGCGGCGGCTGCTGCTGCTGCCGCTGCTGCTGCTGCTGGCGAGGTGGCCGCTGCTGCCGCACAGGCTGGCCTTGCTGTGGCATGCCTCCAGCAGGTGGCCGCGCTGTCTGTTGTGTGCCTCGCCTTTCTGGTGCAGGCTGTCCTAGCTGTTGTTGTTGCTGGCGCTGCCTCGGCACGCCGGCCTGCTGAGTGGCAGGCGGGCGCGGCTGGCGGCGTGGCGGCGGCGGCGGCGGCGGCGGCGGCGGCGGCTCTGCTCGTCCGCTTGCATATGGTGGTGCTGCACGATTGCGACTGGCAGGCTTGGATGTGTGAGCCGAGGTGCCCCACTGGCTCGCTGGAGCGCAGCAGCGCGAGAGCAACATTGGGGACGCGTGAGGAAGCAACGCCTGGGGGGCTACGGGAGGCGCTTTCACCACAAACGGCAATGCAGAACAATTCACTCCGGCCCATGCCCATTGACTGCATGGTCGAGCCCCCATGCCGCAGCCGCCATACCGCCGACACGGCAGACTCTGTTTGCCTGTTGCGGGCCTGACGCAGACATTCACAAAGCACTACGAGGCAGCTTCTCACTCATGTGCATGCCCTGTGCAGAATCGTTGGCGTTCTGGCCACACGTGCAGCAGCAGAGATGCATTGCACCTGCGGTGCTGCCGGCGCTCCGGCCGCTCCTCCGCCGGCGCCCAGGCTCCCATCATCCCACGCAGAAACGTCATTTGCTCACCTCCGTATATCGCCCAGCCATCCATCCAAGTCTTATAGCGCGTCCACGGTCCTTCTAAGCCTGGCAAACCAGACCAAACCCTTCCTTGTCGAGTGCTTCTGCCGGGCAGCCGCAGGCTCGTATACGAGTTGTCAAAGGCGATCAGAGGTGGAATATTTACCGTACGGCGTGGCTGCTGCTCTCAGGAGAGCAGCCGCTATGGCTCTGCGAGCAGACCGCGGAACAGCGGGTCAGCTGTTCCTGGCCTTCAACCAGGACAGCAGGTAAGCCCGATGCAGCCGGGTGTTGCCGCGGAGGTGCTGTCTGCTGCTGCCGCAGTTGCCGCCGCCGCCGCGCTTGGGCTGTGCCCTTGCTCACTCTTCGCTCCGCTACCACTTCCCTGCCTCCCCCAGCTGTCTGGCCATTGCTGACTGGAGCGGCATCCGGGTGTGGAACCTGGCCAGCCACACCATGGTTCTGGACCTGCCCCTGGGAGCCATCAGGTGGGCAGTGGGACGATCCAGCTGCCACCCTGCCCTCGCCGCACACACCTGTACCACAAATGACGCTGCTGTCCCAACCCAGCCTGGCGTCATCCCCTGCTCCCCAACCCCGCAGCATCGCCAAGATGCTGTTCGCCACGTCCCTGCTGGCGTTTGTGGGCGCGGGCGAGCAGCCGCACCTGACGCCCCGCAAGCTGACGCTGCTCAACTCGCACTCCAACTCGGTCATCCAGAGCTTGTCGTTTCCGGCATCCATTCTGGGAGTGTACCTGAATCGCAAGCGGTGAGCTGGCCCCTTGTGTGGACTGCTGCTGCAGCAGGCAGCGCGGTTGATGAGCTGCGGATGTGGGGTCGGCACTTCATGGGGCTCCATTCCCGCTCCTCCACTGCTCCTGCTGCCCTCCCCCACTTGCACCATTGCAGGCTGGTGGCTGTCCTGGAGCGGCGCGCATTTGTGTACGACCTTGAAAGCCTGGCATTGTGCGGCACGCTGGACACGCCGCACAACCCGCGGGCAAGTTGCACAGAAAATTGGGGCAGTGTTGGAGGTTGCTGCGCTGTGGCTGGGCAGGCGAGGGATGGCAGGCAGGGGAGAGCAACATAGCGATCAGCAGTTTGGTTGCGTGCAGCATGCCAACCCTCATGCCCATGCTCTACATAACCTCCGTCTCCACCCCTGCAGGGCCTGGCCGCCCTCACCCCCTGCCACGTGCCTGCCTGCCTGCTGGCCCTGCCTGCCGAGGGCGGGGCTGTGCGGGTGTATGACGTGGCACGAGGCGGCGGCGGCGCAGCAGGCGGGGCAGCAGGCGGCGGGGTGGACGTGCTGTGCGAGCTGGAAGCACACAAGGCGCCAGTGGTGAGTTGGCAGGGTGCGACGGGCATGTGTGATCACCCCTGCGCGCTGTGCTACGTCCATGGATCAATGGCTGCCTGCGCAGGGTAGCTGGCGTGCACCTGGTACCATTCCTGCACACTCTTACATTGCTCCCCTGCCACCTCACGCCCCTCAGACGGTGATGGCATGGGACGATGAGGGGCAGCTGCTGGCCACCGCCTCCAAGAAGGGCACTGTCATCCGAGTCCACCCGGTAGGAGCTGGGCGGCCTTGCTATCGAGTGGCTGTGTGCAGTATGGCAGATGCCGCATGCCCGCCTGCTGCCTTTTGCCTGCTGCTGTGGCACAAAACTGACGGCTTCTTCTCCGAGAGCAAAGCTGTGCGTGCAATCTCTCCCCTGCCAGGTGCGCCACGAGGGCAAGCCGCTTGAGTTTCGCAGGGGCACCACCCCAGCCACTGTGACCTGCCTAGCTTTCTCGCCGCCCGCGCTGGCGCCGCGCCTGCTGGCTGCTGCATCCGACCACGGCACCATCCACATCTTCCGACTGCAGGCGCCGGGCAGGTGGGTGGGCGTTTGTTTGTGAGGCGCAAGGGTGGTCAGGAGGGCCGCTGCACGCAGGAAAGAGGGCAAGTGACGAGTGGCTGATGCTGTCGCTGGGGACCTAAAGTTTCGACATCTTACAAGTGCCTGCGCAGCCGAACTTTCATGTCACCAATTACTCGCCACCAACTCCTCCCCTTGCACAGGCATCCAGCAGCAGCGGCGGCCAAGTCCCTGCTGTCAGCAGTCATTCCGGGTGTGCTTGAGCCGCAGCGGCCGCTTGCCACGGTGCGGTTGCCCGGCAAGGGGCAGGCCGCCATTTGTGCACTTACACAGGAGGCGGAAGATGGCGGCGAGGGCTCGGCGGCGGAGCGGGAGACGCGGCTGGCTGTGGCGACGGCAGGTGGGCTGGGTGTTTATGTTGTGGTGGTGACTTTGGGAGGACGCATCTGCTTCTCCAACTTGCCACCATCCAAGCTTGTCCACCAAGCAGCACAACGATGTCCGCCTTGTCTTGCAGAGGGCATGCTGTACAGTTACCGGCTTGAGGTCCCTGCGGGCCTAGCTGCGGCAGGCTGCGATAGCAGCGGGGGCAGCAGCCTGCGGGCATCCATTGAAGGGGAGTGGAGCCTGCTGACTGGCCGGTGACAGCACACACTGATATCATCGAATCCTGTAAGCTCAGCCAGGCCCCAAAAGGAGGAGGGAAGCGCAGAGAGCTCGCAAGGCATGCTCCGCCGGGCCCGGCCGCACCAGCGGGGCGGCACCCCGCATGTCTGCATTTGGGCAAACCCTGCCCCTGTGAACTCGCCGAGCTCGAGGCGCATCGTGTGGCGCAGGTGATTTGGCGGGTAGGGAGCAGGAGGAGCCGGGGCAGCACAGCTTTCGGCCTGCGAGCCGCGACGGCGTGTGCGGGCACAAGTTTCAAGCTGCTGATTGCTGCGTGATCCCATCGGGCGACTTGCGGGCTGCGTGCAAGACGCTCGCCCGGCCCTTCGCCCTGCCCCTGTGCAGAACTCACCCCAGCCCGCGAGCGAGGACCTCACTGGTCTTGGTGGCAGCTCCCGCGGCAAGGTGCGCTCGCTGGGGCGCTCTGCTGACGCTCCCACCGCCGCTGCCGCCGCCGCTGCTCACTTCGCCGTTGCCCGCCCCACCTCCGCTGATCTGCTGCAGATGGCGAGGGCGCTCGGCAAGGCGCTGCGGGAGACGGGGCAGGCCCTGGACCGGCTGGGCCGCACCCTGCAGGGCAACTTTGCCTTCCGTGAAGAGCGTGAGTGCGCCGCCGGGCAGCGGCCCGCCGGCGCGTGGCGGCGTGATTCTGCAGGCCCAACGAGGTGTGGTCACTGAGCTTTGCTGCAAAGTAATATTGACGCTGCCTGGCCACCTGCCTGCCCGCTGCAGTGAACCGCCACCGCAGCCTGGCGCCGCTGCTGGGCAAGGTGCCCAGCCTGGGGCGCGACGCCTTTGTGGCGCCCTCTGCGGCCGTCATCGGCGATGTGCAGCTGGGCAGCCAGGCCTCTGTGTTCTACGGCAGCGTGGTCCGCGGTGAGCTGGGTGGCAGGCTATGGCTCTGAGGGAGTGGCTCCTGTGTGCATCGTTATGGGGCGCCTGGCCGAGATGATGTTACAGGGAGCTGCAGGGGCAGCGGCGGCAGTAACACGGGCAGCAGCCGTGCTGTTGTGCATGCTGTTGGTGCTCTCCAGTGTGGCTGTCACAGTCTGCCGTGTGTGCCTTGCTTCAAACTGCCCTGTGCCCTCTGTTCTTGTGCTGCAGCCGACCGCGGCTCCATCACCATTGGCGACAAGACCAATGTGCAGGTGAGGTGGCACTTGAGGCTGGTCCTCACACAGGGGCAGGTTGCGATACTACAGCTGGTGCGCTGCTGTGCTTGCGCCTTCGCAAGGCTGACTTGCAGAGCCCAGAGATGTTCCACCGAGCTCCTCCGCCACCCACTCCTGGGTCGCAGGACGGCTGCGTGATCCGCACGGCTCCCGCCTACCTGGCGGGCCATGCCGCCGACACTGTGATTGGTCGGGAGGTGACGATAGGCCACCAGGCCAGCTTGCACGGCTGCACCGTGGGCGACCGCGCGCTCGTGGGCATGGGCGCCACGCTGCTGGAGGGCTCCGTGGTGCGCACGCTGTGTACACTCTTAGCTGTTGGCTGCCACCCCATGCATGCGTGCAGACGGTCTGGGGTGCACCCTTGCTGCGCCGCCTGGTCTTGCAACGCATGGGCGGCTTCTGCATGCTTCATGCTGCAGCGGGTGAAAGCAGCAGTACGCTGCTGCTGTTGTGCAGGGCAGCCACCAATGCTGTTGCGACCGCCCCCCTTCTGCAGGTGGAGCCGGGCGCGATGGTGGCCGCTGGCGCCGTGGTGGCGCCCGGCACGGTGGTGCGCAGCGGCGAGATCTGGGGCGGTGAGTTATTGCTGTGGTGGCATGATGGCAAGCCCGCTGCTGGGAGCCGTGCACACTGCGCTGCTGCTGCTGTCCGCAGTGTAGGGCTGGCATGTGGACTGCCGATGCAGCGTCGCAGGAGCGCTCCACCTTTAAGTGTGTCACCCATGCCACGGCTGCACGTCTCCAGCGGCCTTTGCGCCATCCATTTTCCCTTGCTCCTGATTCCACCACTGCTTCCCTTGATCCCACTGCAGGCAACCCGGCCGTGTTCCTGCGCAAGCTCAAGCCCGAGGAGACTGCGTTCCTGGGGGAGTCGGCGGAGCACTATGCGCGGCTGGCGGCGGAGCATGCGCAGGTGGGGCCCCCTGCTGTGGGTTCTTGCTGCGGAGCAGCTGGCTTGCTGGGCATGCGGGTGGCTGTGCTAGTGCAGACCAGAAGTGAAGGCAGATGGCATTGGGTAGGCAGCACAGCGGGCACTGCGGGCAAGGATGCTTGTGTGGAGCACGGCCCATTTCACTTTGCTTCCAAACACCCCACGCCTGCCCTGGCGCAGGAGACGTCCAAGCCGCTGGAGCAGATTGCGGCTGAGAAGGGCCTGGCTGCGTGATGACCCTCTGCTGGAGCACCACCCCAGCATGCCTTGCTCACAGCTACTCAGCACTGCCCACTGCGGCGGAGCTGCTGTTGCCGCACCGTAGCGGCGTTGCACAGGAGCTGCGCAGGAGGCTGACGCCCCATCCTGCTCCGTGCACGTTGCGCAGTCCCCCCAGCTTTGTTCTCATGTTTTGCTGACCTCTCCCGAGTACTCCGCACTGCTGTAACTGCCGTCTGAATGGTTGTTGCAAGGCCCAGGGTTTACATGCAAACCCTTCAAACACATCTGACGCAGCCCGCTGGATGTCGTGTGCACGCTGCTGCGGGATGTGCGTGCTCATCAGTCCTCATCCTCACTGCAGCACAGGGAAGGGGCATGGAAATGCTCAGTGTGTTGCAAGTGGCAAGCAGTGCGGCATGTCGGTCAGCTCAGCTGCACAGGACGGCCCAGCCAGCGAGCGGCCAGGGCACGCATGCTCCATCTTTGCCCATCATCGTCAGCAGCCCAACCTTCACATGCACCCAGTGCATGCATGCGCTTCGAGCCCCCAAGAACAAAGCCCAGCCAAATGGCCACTCACGAGTCGGGCACATACAGCTCGCCGTCGGCGCCCACCACCGTCACCCACGCCCCCTGCCCTGCCGCCTCCGCTGCACCACTCTGCTCTGCCTCCACACCCGGCATGGCTTCAGCTGTGTCTGCTGCTGGTGCTGCCGCTTCTGCTGCAACGGTGGTGGCGTCTGCGAGCGGCGCCTCTGGCATCCCGCCGTCTGGTGCCAGCCTCAGCTGCTGCACTGCTGCTGCCACGGCTGCCTCCGCCTCTGCCTCCGCAACTGCTGCCAGCTGCGATGGGCGGTAGGCTGCTGGGGCTGCATGGTCCGCCTGGGGTGACAGGCCGAATGCCAGTGCTGTGGCCCTGTCACCGCCGCCCTGCTCTGCTGCTGCTGTCGCTGCTGCTGAAGACTGGTGGTGGTGCTGCTGCTCGCCTGCGTCACCGCCTGCAGACAGCGGTTGTGATGGAGTGACTAGCAAGCTTGGGGGCTCTCAGCAGGGCCACATGCACCCTACCAGTCACTGAAGCCAGCATCTCTGCTCTGCTCCACCAACCACCATCGCCACCAAAGCCCACAACCCTCCTTGTCTCACCGGGCCCCTGCCGCTGCTTCTTGGGCTGCTGCTGCTGCTGCTGCTGGAGCGGACAGTTGTCCTCGCTGTCTGGCAGCAGCTGCACCGCAGGGGTGCGTGCCACTGAGCGCTGCTGCGCTCGGAGCGCCAGCGGGCGGCTGTCCTCACTGCCCTCCTCCTCACCACCCTCCCCCTCGCTGTCGCTGTCGCTCAGCACCTGCTGCTGCTTGCGTTTGTGGCGCTGCGTGCCCAGAGTGGCAGGGGGCGGGCTGCCATCCTCCATTGCATCCCGCAGCGCATCCTGCTCCACCTCACCAGCTCGCCGCAGCTTCTTGTGTGGCCGCTCCGCCTGCGCCGCCGCTGCCTGGCCCCGCTGCTGCGCCTGCTGTGCTGCCTCTGCTGCCTGCTTCTTAGCCCGCCAAGCCAGCACCGCCTGCCGCTTCTCGGGGGGCATGGGCGGGAAAGGGAAGTGCAGGCGGTAGCGATCCAGGATCTGCAGGAGGGCGGGCCAGCGGGCAAACAGTAAGGGAGGGAAGCAAGTGCTGGAGTGTGCATAGTTGGTATGGCCCACATGCCACAAGTTGCGCTGCAGCCCAGGTAGACTGTGGCAGCTGAACACAGTGGCATCAGGCTGACCTCGTTCAACTCGAGGAAGTTGCTCAGGCTCTCCATTGTGTCCAGCTCCTTCCCGGTCTCTCGGTCTTTGGGCGGCTTTATCCAGCGCTTCCTGCGCTCATGCAAGCACAAGGACAGAAAGCGGCGGCGTCAAGCTGGGTTAGCTGCATTCCCCGAAACATGGATGCCAGCACACTGTGAACACAATGTAACGCTCGACACGGACAGGTGCCTAACTCAAAGCAAAAGTGTGCTTCCAAAAAGACTGTACGTATGCCCACCTGTCAAACGGAAATGGTGCCATGGACCACGCGAGAGCCAGCGCCTTGGCACGCCTGTAATCTTTCTGGCCCTCCGATTTGTCCATCTCTTTGAGTTGCCTGCGGTCAATGTATGCAAAGCGTGGGTGGTTGGAAAGAAGCATGCATATTGCTGACTGCCTTGTCCAGCGACTGTATGTGAGACAATTGTGAGACGACCGAAGCTTGCCTCAGCCGTTTGTTCAAAATCTTCTCGTACTGCTGCCCAGCCTTGTCGTCGCATGCTATGTGGCTAAAATGGTCGCCCTCAATGCCCCTGGAGAGCAGGGACAGTAAGAAGGGGCGATGCCCAGCTCACGCAAAGGGTGGCCAAAGCAGCAAGAGCACACTGTGGCACACAGCACCCTGCAAAGCATAGACCGACACCAAGCTTCCAGCCAGCCACACACATCAGTTGCAGCCACAACAAGCTCAGCACAACCAGCCGCGGCATACAGCCACCCCAGGCACCACACTCACGAGCCTCCTGCATGCCGCGCAGCTCGCTCCGCCGCTGCGGAGCCCGCCTGGCGGCCGGCTGGCGGCCGCAAGGGCCCATTCTCTGCGCCCTCGCTGCCGCTGTCTGCACCCTCGCTGCCGCTGTCCTCCTCCCTGCTATAGCTGGTGGCCAGCCCCTCGCTCTCATACTCGTCCTGGCTGAAGTCGAACCCGCCCTGGGAGTCTGAAGGTGGGCGGAAGGGGCGGCACACAAGTGCAGCCAGTATGGATGGCATAGCAGGGGCAGCACACAAAGCAGTCAGCACCGGTGGCATGGCGTACGGTGCTGGTGCCAGCCACGCACGTGTGCAGTTTCCAGCTTGCCTGCACCCACCGGTGACATGCATGCTGTTGCCAGCTTTGCCCAACCCCCTCCAAGCCCATAACATCACTGTCTGTCGCACCCAGCAAGTCCATCCCGCCATCCGGCAGCTCGTCCTCTCGCCGCCCGCCGCGATACATACGCTCTGCTGCACCGCCGCTGCCGCCGCCCTGGCGGCGGCGCCGGTGGCGAGGAGCGGCCCCCGCCCCAGGCTGCCCTGCTGACGCCCCAGCACCGGCGGCTCTGCGGCTGCCTCCACCCTGCTGGGCTGAGGCAGGCCATGCCTCTTGGAATGCATCGTCCTCGTCCGGCCCAGCATCCCAGTAGCTGCCAAAGCCGCCGCTGCCCCCGGCTGGCTGCCGTGGCAGCCCCTGACCCGGCACGCGTGGCCGCTGCTGCCGCGGCACCGCCTGCCTCGCCTCCCCAGCGCCGCTGGCCACACGCCCAGCAAGGTGCGTCGTCAGCTGCTGCTGCACCAGCTGCACCGGCGCATGCTGCTGGGAGCGCCTGGGGGGCAGCGCCTGCTGCACCTCCCCGGCCGCTGCTGCTGTGTCCAGGGGCAGCACTGCGTCGTCCAACTCCAGGTGCTGAGGTGGGAGCGGCTGCAGCGGCGCATGCTCAGTGGGCAGCCGCTCTGCTGCCACGCCATCCTGGCCGCTGCAGGGCAGGTGGGAAGGAGAGCACGCTTTGTTAGGGCCAACTTCTGTGAGTGAAGTGCAACAGCTGCACAACAAGGCTGGCGCATGTCTTGTCATTGCAACCTCACAGTTGCTCTAATTGCACAGCCAAGCCACGCCCGCCTCTGCCCGCTCACTCTGCCACACACGCAAAGCGCAGGCCGCCACCCTCGCCCGCAATGGTGCAGCCCTGGTGGCCGCGCTGCTGCAGCGCCTCCTGCCACGCCGGCAGCAGCGCTCCAATGGCCTCAGGGGTCAGCCCCTCCACCTCAACTGCCTCCAGGTGGGGCAGCAGCCGCAGCACCTGCTGCAGGTGGCCCACTGCATGGAGCGTGCAGAAAGGGAGGCGCCTGTTGGAGAGCAGCCCAGCAGAAAGGTGCATGCATCTACAGGCAAATGCAGTGAAACCATTCGCTGTGCCCCCTTCCATCCCACTTGCCTGCGTCCTCGCCAAAGTGCAGCTGGTCGGCCGGCGGGCCCAGCTTGAGGCAGCGCAGCGACGCCCGGCAGCCGCCATGCTCCTCGCAGACGGGGGCAGCCGGGTCGTAGTGCGCCAGCTGGTGCAGCAGGCATGCGTAGGCTGCGTTGCCAAAGCCTGCAGCCAGCAATGGTGGCATTGGCAGGAGCTTGAAGGCAGGCCGCCCAGCAAGGCGTGAGCAGCAAAGCCAGGCATAGCAGCAGCAGCAAGAGGTGGCACCACGGCAGTATTGATGGGAGAGCTGCGCCATCCATGGGCGAACTGCATCCACAGCAGCAGCAGCAGCCGCAGCGCACCGGTGCGGCGCAGGTCAAGCAGCTCCAGCGAGGCCGCCTGCAGCAGGCGCCCCCCCAGGCACTCGCTGTCCCGCGGCCCCAGGCACTGCGAGGGTGCCGCGGGGTCTCGGCCCAGCTGCGGGTTGTCGGCCAGCACCAGGCGCTTGAGGTGGGCCATGAGGCGCATCACGCGCCAGCTGGCCATCAGGGGCAGCACCTCTGCGGTGCACGGGATGCCATGCAATGGAGGCACAGATGGCGCTATGAAGACGGATGGCAGCTGGGCAATACTGCAATGCGGCAGCGGCTCCGGTGGTGCCCCAGCCTGGCTGCTCCGGCTGAAGCCCCCTGCTGCCGCACCGCACCTGGCTGCAGCTGGCAGCCCGCCAGTACCAGCCCCTCCAGCATCAGGCACTGCCGCAGGCGCCAGGGCGCGTCGAGCAGCAGGTCCTGCACCTGCTCCGTGCTCAACGCATGGCCTGACAAGTCCAGGTGCACCGTGCGCAGGTAGTGGGAGGGAGGGTCGCCCACTTGGCTGGCCGCCTGGCTGCTGGGCGGGGGCCCTTGTGCTGCGAGCATGCACGCCACCGCCAGCAGCGCCTCCACATGCTGCGGCGCCGCACCGGGTGGCACCTTGAGCACCGCTCCGCCTGTGAGGCAGGGGGTGAGCAGATGAGCACATTGCACAGTGCAGATATGGACACATCTCAGGCATTTTGAAACTCAAGTCGGGCTGCATCGGAAAAGCAAGTGCTGTGCCAATATGACTGCTCTCGCACCTTCGCCGGGCCGCTGATGCAGAGTGAGCGGCGCATATGCCTCTGGCTCAAGCCGTTCCAGGCTATCGAGCAGCTGTGGGTGGGCCTGCACGCCCTGCCGCCTGCACTCGGCCGCAAACGCAGCCGCCGCCGGTCCGCGGGCGGTTGGCGGCGGTGACGGCGCAGCTGCTGGTGGGGCCTCTGCCGCTCCCTGGCTGCCCCGCGCGCCACCTTGGTGCTGCTGAGGCGAGGGGCTGATCATGGCGGCCGCCAGGAAGTCCAGCTGCCCCTCCTGACTGTCCCCCACCATTTCTGGCCCCGCCGCCTGCTCCATGGCTTCAGTAGCGTGATCAGAGCATGCAGGGAATGCCGGAGGGCCGAAACAGCGCCACGCAATTTTGCATTTCCACAGCTGCCGCCGGCTGCATGGTGCTGTCATCAGCCGTGGGTGACCCCGCGGCCTCTCCGCGTCGCGCCACACTCGCTTGCAAGTTGATCAGAGGCTTTCCAGCACCCCCACGCTTCAAGCCAGGTTCCGCAGCTCCTCGCAGCCAGAAGCAGCTCACGAGCCGACCCCGCCGGGCATGCCGCCCCGGCTTCGCATTGAGCCCCCGGAGTGGGCAGGGCAAGACCCCGACGATGCAGGGGCGTGGGAGACGGACACGCCCAGGAGCCCGCTGCCACAGGGCCCCGGCTCCCTGCCCTCCTCGCCGAGCGCCCGCAAGACCAAGAGCCGCGCGGCGCGGGCATACCACCGCATCAACTCGCTCAAGGACGCCAAGGTGCGCGCAGCAAGTGCTGGCACCGGCGGCGCCGCCGACGCCCGGCCCCCCAACAACCACCCACCCGCCGACTCAGCGGGGGGCTGGCCGGCTGCCCGGGGCCGCCTGCCACGCCCTCCAGCATGCCCAAGGGGGCTGTGACGCAGCACGAGCACACAGAGGAGGCCCCCCAGGGGCCTGCAGGCCCCGCAATTGGCCGCGGCGCCGAGTCGCCGGCAGCCCCTGTGCGGCCGGAATGTGCTGGAATGGCCCGGACCCCGCTGCCCTCGTGCCTTGCCCTGCCCTCACTCCCCTCCCCCTGCCTGCCCCAGGTGCTGATGGTGACCGACATGCACCGCACCGAGTCGGCGCTGGACCCCGCACTGTTCCAGTACCACCAGCACTTTGAGAGCCCGTGGCAGCTGGTCGGCAAGACGCACCACAGCGAGGTGCGGCGCGTTACGCAGGCTGGCTTGGTGTTGATCATTCCAGGGGAGTTGTGCAAAGTAAAGCTGGTAGTGACATCCTTCGCCCTGAACCCCCCTCTGCTCCATCCTCCCTGCTTTCTACCAGGTGTTCCGCGTGCGCCACCGCGCCAGCGGCGACGTGTTTGCCGTAAAGCGCTCGCGCCGGCGCTTCCGCTCCAAACTGCAGCGGGAGCGCTGCCTGCGCGAAATCCGCGCCGTGGCGGCACTGCCGGCGCACCCCAACATCGTCAACCAGTACCGTGCCTGGCAGGTGCGGTGCAGCCGCTGTGCGCTTGGGCAGCTGCGGCAGCCGCTAGCAACATGGGTGCATCACCAGCTGATGCCGGTGCCACACTGCCCTGCATGTCGTGAATCCGTCTTTCATTCTTCCTGACTCTGACCAGAGGCACCCCAACTGCTGCACTGCCCTGCAGGAGGGCGGGCACTTCTACATCCAGATGGACTTCTGTGAAGGCGGCACGCTGGGGCAGCGCGCGCACAAGGTACGAGATGCTTAGTTTTTGGCCAATCAGCGTCAAGCCTTGTTTGGTTGGTTTGAATTGCTTGCAGCTGCATGTTTTCCTGTTGTCGTGTATGCTTTGCAACAGCAATGCTGCCATGCTGTGCCGCGCCGTACTGCACAAAATGCAACGCGTTGCTGCACTCTGCCACTGCCTCACTTGCCCGCCCACCCCCGCTGCTGCAGGCCTGCGCCACCGGCACCTGCATGCCGGACGAGGCGCTGTGGGCGGTGGCGTGCCAGGCGGCCCAGGGGCTGGCCTTCCTGCACTCTCATGGAGTGATGCACCTGGACATCAAGCCAGACAACATCTACCTGTCGGCAGCGGGCCTGCCCCAGGGCGGCAGCAGCAGCAGCGCGGCATGCTGCGGCGGCTGCAGCGGTGGCACGTGGCGCATCGGCGACTTTGGGCTGGCGGTGGCGCGCGGCCAGGACGGCAGCATGGTGCGTGCCTGGGCATGCAAGGGTTCATGCGGGATGGGATGCGCCTGCAGACTGCCTGGATCCAGGAAGGCCAGCAGGGGGCATTCGCTGACTCAACTGACTTGTTGACCCACGCCCCCCTGCCGCTGTGGCTGCCGCAGGACTGGGAGGAGGGCGACGGCGACTATGTAGCGCCAGAGCTGCTGCAGGCGCGGGGCGAACCCTCGGAGCGCGCCGACATCTTCTCGCTGGGGGCCAGCCTGTACGAGTGCGCAACAGGTGCGCTGCGGCTCAGCTGGGTGTGACTGTTCTGGGGCTGGGCAGCAGGCAACTGCCTGCTGGCCTGCCTATTGCGCGTGCCTGGCTGTATGGCCAGCTGGCATAAACCTTGCTCTTCCCTGCATTGCCTCGTGTCTAACCCACTATGCCTGCAATCTGCCCACATCCGCAGGCCACAAGCTGCCGCGCTCGGAGGGCTGGGGAGAGGGCAGCGCTGCAGCAATAGAGGTGCCGCACCGCCCGCCCGCCTTTGTCGCGCTGCTGCGTGCGATGCTGCAGGCCAACCCCGCCATGCGGCCCACGGCGCAGCAGGTCATTGATGTGGTGGTGTGCGAGCAGCCTGCCGTAGCAGCAGCAGCGGCCGAGGCTGTGGCAGCAGCTGTGGCAGAAGCAGCAGCGGCGGCTACGCGGGCTGCAGCCAGCATGGCGGCGCAGCAGGGGGCGGCACAGCAGGGCACGGTCCCTGCAGGCAGCCCCCTGGCGCCCTCGCCTTTCCAGCAAGAGGTGGCGGGCAGCAGCCCTGCGCCAGCCGGCGAGCCAGCGGCAAATGCAGCAGCAGCAGCAGTGCCCGACGGAGGCCAATTCAGCTTTGACGTGCCCGCAGCCAATCAGGGCGGCTTTGCCTTTACCCCCAGCCAGCCGCTGCGCCCCCACAACCACAACCGGCGGTCCAGCAGCGGCGGCCCTCCTGGCACGGCCGTCAAGGGCACGCCGGTGGGGCGCACCCGCCTGGGTGCAGCCAGCCGGTGGGCGCCGGCGCTCTCACCTCTCATCTCTGAGGGAGCACTCACGCCTGGTGCGCTGGCTGGGCTGGCAGGCCTCACGCCCCAGGGCAGCAAGGGCGCTCCCACGCCCACCCTGTTTGGCGCGCACGCCAGCAGCGGCAGCAGCGGCAGTGGCAGCGGCAGCCGCTCCCGCACGGTGGCAGCCACCCCGCTGGACGCCTGCCGGCCGGCACCCCTGCAGCTGCCGCAAAGCGCAGCGCAGGCGGTGCCTTTGGCTGGCACGGCCGGCTTGCCGCTTAGCAGCGGCGGCACTGGCGACAGCCGCGATGGCTGGCGTCTCAGCCGCCGAGACATCATTTCCCCAGACTCTGATGTGCTGAACGGTGAGTGCCTGCCTGCATGGTGTTGGGCCGCTGCAATCAATGGCCATGCATGTGTTTGCCTGTTCCTTTGCTGCAGCCCTGCCGCCTAATCCCCAGTGCAACAATGCTCACCTGCCCTCTGCCCTCTGCAGCCTCGCACTCTGAGAGCGAGTACAGCTTCAGCTGCGGCACTGGGCGCACGATGTCGGACATGGACTTTGCCGATGCGCTTTCGCCCATGAGCCAGGGTGCGCTGGGCAGCTGGGCAGGGCATATGGGGTTGCCGGCCAGCTGGTGGGCGGTATGCAGGTGCTGAGATGCATGGGCAGGCTGTTGGCCGCTCAGAGTTGTCTAGGCCTGCCCAGCTGGCTCTCCATTCAAGTATTCACCCTCTGTGCTGCTGCTCCACCCTGCCGCAGAGCTGCACCTGTCGTTTGCGGCAGCCCGCGCCACCCCCTCGACCGGCACGCCCGAGAGCCTGCCACGGCAGGAGGACGAGGAGGGCAGCGAGCCGCCCAGCACCGGGCTGCGCTTTGCGGGGGACCAGCAGCAGCACGAACATGGCTCGGCAGCTGCGGCGCAGGTGAGGTTACTGCAGAACTGTTTGTGGGTGCATGACCAGAGCTATGAAAACTGCCTACTTGTCTCCTCTCCATGAGCCACATTGCTGCCCGAGAAGTTGCACATGAATTGCACACTCAGCCTCCCACTCCCTGCCTCCACCCCTCTATCTGCAGCGGCCACTGCAACATGCGTCCTCGCTGCAGCATGCGCCCTCGCTGGCCTGGGACCTGCACACCTCGCCCGAGTTCCTCATGCAGCTGCCGCCCGGCTCACCCGCCTCGCTCTCACGCTCCTCCAGCCTGGACGGTGAGCTGCCGCCTGCTTCTTTGTGCGTGTCTTCTCTTCCTGCCCGATGCATCGTCTTCAGGGGATGTGCTGCCTATCTTGGTTGGCTCAGCATGCCAGGCCAGGTAGCTCCCGCAGTGTCCCAACAGAGCCACGTGAGCAAAACACTCTGAACAATGTCACACCACACACATCCCACCCTGCTTGCAGACTGCGCGAGCCTGCCCCCGTCTCGTGCCATGAGCGTGCGGCGCTTCCCCACCCTCGACTCCTGGGGCTC
>VFQQ010003100.1_pt1 | contig 16855 bp, 28 predicted proteins | sample 3512341 | NCBI WGS metagenome assembly VFQQ01 (sample SAMN10412373, study PRJNA504923) | tailings metagenome | isolation source: Relicate 2 Philex TSF1 revegetated site | place: Philippines: Tuba, Benguet | collected 2017-08-29 | reverse complement strand
GATCTGGATGGGCGAGTCGCCGGCTGGCAGGGTAATCTTTGCTGTTCTGGTGGCCGCTGTTGTTGCGCCTGCAGCAAGGTCACGAAGATGGGTGGCCTCTCACCCCTGTGGCAGCTGAGCTGGCAAGGCATAGTACAGTCTATAACAAGCTGCAGTTGGAAAGCGATTAAGAGGGGCAGTGGTTGGCTGACTAGCCGGTGCCAATGCAAAGGCACCGCATCTGACCGGCAATGTTCAGTTCAGCGACCACGGAGCCCCTGAGCGTCACGCGCACACTGCCCGTGGCCTTGAGCAGCAGCTGCACAGAGCTGCTGCGCTTGACGTCGTTGCTGGCAACGCGCAGGATGCCTGCAGAGGCCAGTGTGGGATTTATTGTAGGGTGACCTGCCAGGTGTACAGCAGGCAATGCTGTCCGAAGCATCTCCAACGACCCTCTTCTGCAAGCTTGAGACCGCACCTGTGGCATTGACGGCGAATAGCATCCGATGCTTGGCGCTCAAACAGGGCTGCCGAGCGGCCGCAGGCAGGAGGGGATCGCACACAAAGCCGCTGCCGATGAGTGCGAATGGCATAAGGCCGCGCTCCAACACCTTCTGGCCGGCCAGCCTGCACAGGTTGCAAGGCAGGTAGAGGGGAGGGGCGAGTGGGTTTCCATACGGCAGCTCGCACAGTGCATGGTTGAAGCCGCAACGGCACCGATGCATTATCTGCGGCACCGCATGGCCCCAGCATGCATCCAGGAACTCTGCCCCAAACTGCTGCTTGCACAAGCGGGGAACTTGCCCGCCCTGGTGGTTTGGGAAGGCCGTGGGTGCAAAGCTGCCGCGGATCAGTGAGTAGGTCAGGCCGGAAGCCGCCTTGGGAGCAGGTGGGGGCGGCTTAGGGGAGGGCGGCAGCGGGCTTGGAGGAGGCGGCGGGCTGGGGCTGCAAAGTCAGCGGGGAAGGGAGGCGCGAAAGTGGTGGCCGCTGCTATCCTTTTGGTGTGCCTGGAGCATCATGCCGTCTTTACAAAATACAGCATCAATCACAAGCCTACCTGGGTGGTGACGGTGAGGGAGGTTGCGGCGGCGAGGGTGAGGGTGGCTTGGGGCTGGGAGGTGGGCTGGGGCTGCGGCGGCAAGGAGAAGGGAGGAATGTGTTGTGGCCGCTCTATCCTTCAGCGTGCCTGGGGCGTTGATGCTGGCTGTGTCACAGCGGGCAGCACGGTGTGTGTGCAGCATGAGGCAGCACTGCAAGCTGCATTCACCTGGGAGGCGGCGGTGAAGGAGGAGGCGGAGGCGGATAAGGGGGAGGCAGCGGCGGCGGCGGCGACGGCGAGGGGCTGGTGCACAGTGGGAGGAGGGAGTGATTGCGCAGTGAGTCCTGGCATCCAAGGCTGCCCCTGAGCCGCCCAATGCTCTCCACACCCCAGCAAGTAGCGCAACAAAGTGCACGGCATGTGGCAGCAGCGCAAGCGGGACTGCACCTGGGTGGAGAGGGCAAAGGAGGAGGTGGCAAGGGTGGCGGGCTTCGCTGCTGAGCTGTTGGCGGCGAGGGCGAGGGCGGCGGGAACACCGGAGGGCTGCGGGCAAGCGAACAGAAGGGAAATCTACTTGAGCACACGCGGGCACTGGGTTCGTCGCACGTTGGCTTGGCCAGTGCAGCTGGCTGTTTGGCTGGGTTGGCACTTGCAGCTGTCGCTTACTTGGTCCAGGACACGGTCAGCTGGAACGTTCCAACGTTCACGTTGTTGAACTCGCCAACGGCCCACCTGCAAATGGGGGCCACAGGCAGGCAAGTAGGTTGGCTGTGCTTGCCGGCGGGCAACCATGCACACCAGCCGCCATGCATGCACACGCTTGCTCAGCACAAAAGAGAGCAGCACAGTACAAGTGCGCACCAGTACGTGGTGACCGCCACAGCATTGAACGTCATCAGCGAGGGCCCAGGACCCTCTGGGCAGCCATCATCCCCGCCCGTGACACAGGTGGGCGCCTGCGGCTGGCCGCCGCCGCCAGCTGCTGTGCCCGTGAGCACCGCGACGGTGGTATCCCACTCGGTGGAACCGCAGGTGGACAGCTGCACCTCGCCGCTGGCAGGGGCGGTCCAGCTGAACAGCAGGCCCAGGTCTCCATCCCACAGCCCTCCGTTGTTTTCATCGTAGCAGTCCATGCCTAAGATACTCTGAACTGCGTTTTCAAAGGACAGCACGCCGCTGGTCCATGGCAGGTCGGCGGGCACCCGGATGGGGTCGCTCGCAGTGCCGCTGCCGCCAGCGGCAGGCGGCGAAGGTGGGGGCGCAGGTGGCGGCGAGGCTACGTCTTTCAAAGGCTGCACGTTGGTGGCATACTGGTCGACATAGTTGCCCGCCGGGCTATACTGGCTGCAAGCATGTGGATTGTTGGGGAGACGAGGGAGGAGTGGGAGGGAAAGCAAGTCACTACACTTGTCCGTGTGGAGCAGTGGAGCAGTAGGCGTGCACAGGTGAGTGTAAGTTGTGCAGCAATGCAGAGTGTGGCAGCACGTACTCTGGAGCAGTGCCTCACCACACAACCAAAGTCCAGTCAGGGAAGGAGGAGCCAAAAGGGCTGTTGGTGGTGCAGGCCTGGATTCCGCAGCCGACCTGCGTGGTGGCTTGCCACACAACCTGCAGCGGAGGGCAGGAAGAGCCCAGAGCGTCACTGCGTGTGCCAACCGCGTACTCCTTGCAACATCCGCTCGGTCATGGGACTGGCAAAGCTGGCCCCGCCGCGCGGCATGAGGTCCGGATTAGCTCAGCAGCTCGATGCGCACCTGCGTGAAGTGGCCGGTGGCGCCGCTGGCCCCCGCTTTCCTTGCGCTGGTGGCAAAGTCCCAGAGCGCAATTTCGGCATACCTGCAATGCAAGCCGGTGTTGCGAGGCAGTGAGGTGGCAGGGCAAAATGGTCGTGGTAGCGACAGCCACTGGTGCACTTAGCTAATGTGGGGGCCCCCACCCCCCACACGCAGCCGTCCCATGTGGCCGTCAGCTGCTCCTCACCAGTCTTCCACTGCCGCTGCGCACGGCTCAGCGGACATGCCCCCTGACTCTGCGTACAAGTTCTCGCCAGATCCTGCAGCAAGCAGCATCCAAGTCTGGTGTGCGCCACAAGTGGCTTTCACAACAGGTGGTGCAGGTGTGGCGGCCTTGCGGCAGGCATCCTGCTGCCGCAACGGCAACCCAACAACCAACCCTTGGGCAGGGAGGCGCCCGCTCATACCCGAGTGTGCAAAGTTGCAGTTGTCCGCCCAGGCCTGCAGCAATGACAGCAGCAGCATGGCTCAGCATGCCGCTTCGCGTGAGCTCCCACGCCCTGCTGCAGCTCACTCATGCCTCCTTGCATGTGCGCTGCACCTGTGCACTGGCGGCCAGTGTGCTGCTCCAGGTCAACTCGGCAGTGCTCTGATGCAGCAAGCGCTTGGCGTTGTGCACAGCCAGCACGCCGGCAGCAGGGTCGGGGCAGCCGCCATAGCCGCAGCAAGTGGGAGAGGCAGCAATCGCCACCAGCAACACTAAGCCGCAGAGCGGCGGCCATCCGCAGCCATGGTGTCGCCTCATTCTGAACCTTCATAGCGTGACCAATGGGTTTACGGGTAGATGCAAGGGCAGGGAGCTCAGCTTCGACATCAATGGCAGCGGAGATTGGTGCCGGGCATGGGCATGCAGTCGGCATGCGGCCGGTGAATTATAGTACGGCCTGGCGCAGCAGCCCCGTCAATGCGCGCAACAGGCGCCCCGTGACTGTTATAACTCACCACGCGGCGCGTGGTCTGCGGCCGCCCCGCAGGTCAGGCGGCACAAGTGTGCCAGAAATGTGGGGCCGCCCGCCCGGGCTGCGGCGCCTCCTGGAGCCTTCCGGTCGGATTTAAGGTTGTCTGGGATGCAGCGCAGACGCAGCGGCAAACGCGCAAGCATGCGGCCGAGCACAGCATGATGCACAGCACCAGCGAGCGGAGCGGCACGTCATGATTGTCAAGACTGATCAACGCTTGCCGCCAAGCCACCAGCCTTAGCCTGACAGTAGCACCACGGCATTGCCTGGCAATGGGTGAGGGTGCGCTGGCGCCTTCTCCCACCCCAACCTTCTCCGTTGCGGATGGAACAGGAGCACGTGCTCTTGACACTGCAATGGGTAGGCCAGCACGAATATGGCAAACTGCATGTCCGGCAGCAAATGGTTGTGGCAATGCTGAGAAAGTAACAACTGGCAAGGAATATTGTCAAACTGCGGGGCTACCGCCGGTCCTCCAGCTCCTCCCCTGCCGCAGCAGTGTCACTGCCGCTGCTGCTGCTGCCGCTGCTCCTGCTACTGCTGCTTCCCGAGCTGCTGCCGCCGCCGCCGGACAGACCGCCGCCTTGCATGACAGGGCCACCCATGAGCAGGCGGAGGTCCGCCTCCATGAAGTGGTTGAGCTGCTCCAGGCACCGCGGGTGCTTGCTGCAGTAGTACTCCCGCAGCTGGCAGTGCTGCTCATTTGCGGCGGGGGCCAGCGTGGTGTACGTCTGGTCCCCCCAGGCGTAGCTCTCCGTCTGCCGCCGGCTCTCCTCCTCGCAGCGCGCCGCCACGTTGAACTTGGCCACCTGCTCGGGCCGTGGGACAGGCAGCTCGGGCAGGCCTGCAGGGTGGGGGGGAGGAGTGCGTGGAGGGCGAGGGAGGGAGCAGATTCGGGGCTGCTGGTGGTTTAGAATGCAGGCTGAGTCTGGCAGCAGAGGGTGGCGCAACAGCAGCAAGCGCTTGGGGGCAGGCGGGCAGCCCAGCATAACCACATGGCATGGAATGGCATGGCCCAGCCTGCCGGACCGCTGGCCCACCTGGCGGCCGCCGCTGGTTGATTGCCGCAAACAGCCCCCCAATCTCGTCATCCAGCCTGTCCGCCCAGATGACGTAATCGGCAGCCAGCCTACAGTGCAGCAGTTTTCGCACAGCCACCAGGCTCAAGGGCAAGCAGCGTATTGCTCAGGGCGCTGCACTTGCTGGCCAGCATCCCACTGTCACGCATGCTGGCTGCCCAGGGAAACGGCAGGTGCACAGACCATGGCACAAGCGGCAGCTCACCCTCCTTTGGCGGTGGTCATGCATCTGGCCTGGCCCACCAGATGGATGTAAACGTAGCCCTGCGTTACAAAGAAGCAGAATACGAGCAGGAGTGTTTTCTGCGGGGCTGTGCAGAGCACCACGTTTATCAAGCGCCCCTCGCTGTTGGGCACCCTCCCCTGCCACCCCACGCAAGGCAGGCCCTGCCACAACAGCTCGCCAGTGCACCCACCCTTGCCCCGCACACCTCCTTCATCACGCAGCACTGGGGGTGGCGCCGGCAGGCCAGGCCCATGGAGGGCGGGAAGGCGCAGAACTTGTCCCAGCTGACCAGCTGCGCGCACTCGGGCCGCGCCGGCATCGTGCGCCGCATGTGCTTGTACTGGCTGCGGAGGGAGAGGCGGCAGAGTTTCCAGGTGGTGCAGATTTACTAGCTGCGGCTACCCTGCATGGGCGGATAAGCACAAATATCTCCCCTGCCCACTCCTCCTGCTATTCATCACCGCACCTGACGGCCCGTGTGTAGGGATTCCGGACGCTGGTGAACACAAAGTAGTCCGAAAGCAGGCGCTCCGCCTTGGCGGCAGGGGTGGAGGGGTCCAGCCGCTCCAGCGGGGCGCACGAGCCTGCAGCAGCAGCAGCAATGAGAAGGATTACCCGCATGAGCATGGGCAGCAGTGCCATGTGGTACGCATGTGCAGCATGGCAGGGAGTTCGGATGCATGCGTGCCAGCCAAGCAGCCAAAGTGACCTGCCGCTCCAGTTGGCGGCATGCAAGCGCCGAGCAGCATCGAGTGCGGCCTGGCTACCGCACTACCTGTTTGCCCCTGCTCACCGCCCTGCTCGCAGGCAAACCAATTCAGCACGGAAGTTGAGCCGGTTTTGGCATGGCGCAGGAAGGCGATGCGGAACTTATGGTTCTGCAATGGGCGTGGTAGTGCGGCATCGCTGGTCCAAATGTCAGGGGAGTGCTGCGAGGCTGCTGAGCTCAGCTGCATTAGGTGCTGCAGACGCCCGACACTAGCATGCACCAGCAGGCAGTCAAGGTCACGTCACCTAGCCATACAGCCACCAGTGTCGCAAGCTGCCACGCGAAAGCCGCAACTGCTCACCACCCAGACTTGGCAGGTGGGGAACGTCACCGGCTGCGGCGGTGGCAGCTCATCCGAGGGCGGCGGGTTGGCGCCGTGCGCCTGCTCCCACGCCTCCAGATAATCCATGTACTCAGTGTGGCGCTCCAGAGCGTACGGCTGCAGCCACTCCCGGGGGGCCAGCGGGCCTGCTTTGCGCTGCGGGCCGTGCAGCAATGTGGGCGCTGCAAATGGGTCGTCTTCCGCCTCTGGTTCGGCGGTGGCGGGGTCGCTGTCGGTGCTGCTGCCACTGTTGCTAGCAGGGCGGTTGTCGCTGCTGCTGCTGCTGCTGCTGGCGGCGGCTTCGGCTGGGCCGGGCTCTGGCTGCATGCTGCGCTGCTGCTGAGCTGCCCGCCCCGCTTCGGCTGCCGTGCTGCTGGGGTTGAGAGAGCCGTCAGCCAACTGCAGCTCCTGCATTGCATTGGGTGCCGAGCAAATGCAAAGCAAAACTCGTCAACAGAAACAACCTGGAACGCCCCCTTGTGCCACACGGACCAAAGCCTTCTTGACAGCCACGTGTGAGCCGTCCTCACCTTGCTGGGCATGCTGCCGCTCCAGACCGCAATGGCGAAAGCAGCTGCCATGGCAATGCACAAGAGCGCCACCGCCCGGTGCGGCTTTGCACGTGGCACTGGTTCCAGTACGCCTGCTGGGTAAACAAGGAAAATTTGTACTAAGGGCAGCCCCAGCCTTGGCAAGCTTGCGTTGCTGACGGCGGGGCGAGGGCCATGGGCAGGCGGCGGCGGCGGCGGCCCGGCAACAGCAGCTGCCGCAGCCGCGGTGACGAGCCATCCTAAAAGGACTCGTACCGCTTACCCGTCATCGTGGGTGCGAGCAAATCACCCAGCGGCACCTTTTTCGTGCCAGCAGCTCGCAACACCCGCGGGTTTGAACCTGCGAGCAGCGCCCTTCTTGTGGTTTGATAGCTCGGATCAGCACGGCATGAGGCCTGCAAGCGACTGAGAATGCCTGAGCGCGCAACGTGGGCGCCTACTGCTCGACGCCGACGTGGCGGCGGCAGCGGGCACACAACCGCATCTTGGGTCCGTCGCGGGCGCGCGGTCCTAAGCAGCTTGAACCTTCTGTCCCAGCCCTGATGTATCTGCGGTGCAATAGACCTAGCTCTGCATTGCAGACTCTGCATTGCAGACGAGCGATGCAAGTATGTGCAAACCGAGATGCATAGGCAAACCGGCAACGAAATGGCAAAGAATACAGGCAGTGCGGTCATGGGCAGAGGCATCAGATGTGCACACAGCTAGAGAGCAAGTCATGGTCAGCACTAGCACGCAAAACTGGTACAGATTCAGGTCTCAAACGCTGGGGCTGTCCCCTGCCAGAGGACTAGCAGCTGCAGCCGCCTCCTGGGCACTGCCGCAGTCGCTGCCGCTGCCCGCCTCCTGCGCCTCGCCTGCTGCTGGCCCTCGTGCACTGCCGCACTCGCTGCTGCTGCCCCCAGCAGGCTCCTCCCTGGTGTGCAGCAGCGGCGACAGCAGCTGGCAGTACACCGCGCGCATCTTGTGCGCCCACTCCTCCACGTGCTGCGCCGCAGAGGCGGCCCGGTCGCCGTCCGGGAACGACAGCACCCAGTGCCCGCTGCGGTTGAGGGGAGTGGAGGTGACAGATCATGAATGCATCACAGAGCAATGCTCACGAGAGCGGCACACGCGGCGTGGCAAAAGCTACAACCTCGACTACCCATGCTGTTGTGTGCTACCACTGCTGCCTTCTGTGCTGACTTGGGGCAGCCCGGCCAAGCGACCAACTGCATGCTCCTGCTCCCGCCACCTGCACTGCTGCCGCTCACCTGACCAGATGCTTCTGGATGTTGAGCAGCGCGTTGCCAGCGTGCGAGGCGGCCAGCACCTTGAGCAGGCCCCGCAGCGGCGGCCGCACCTGCAGGGGATCGGCGGCATCGGCTGGAGTGATGGCAGGCATCAGCATTTCAGCACAAGCGAGCCTGCAAGGGTGACTCCTGCAGGGAGCGTTGCCGTGCACAAACCCACCACCCTCCCTCACCTGCACGTGCAGCCAGCGGGGGTGGCGAGCATCCACTGCCGGCGTGGCCCCCATCAGCGGGGCCACCGACAGCACCAGCCCAGTCTGCGGCTGGGTGCCCGGATCGGCCACCAGGCACACCGGGGCCGCTGACGCCACCTGCTGCAGCACCGAGGGCTTGAGCAGCGACAGGTCTGCGGGGGTTCGGGGGTGCGGAGGGGAGGGCTGGTTTGTGGGCAGCAAGCCAAGGCCGGGAGTTGGGAATCCGGCCGTGGGTGGTGCCCTGCTGGTTGACAGCAAGAACCGAGCTGCCATCCCAGCCAGCCCCCGCACCTGGCGCGAGGCCCGCCTTGACGTGCGCAGGCAGGCCCTCCACCGCAAAGTAGGCCTGGCGCTCCTGGCCGCGCGAAAAGCACACCGTGCAGTTCATGCGCTGCGAGGCGCCCAGCGCGATCTGCGCCTGCTCCCGCACCTCCGCACGCCGCACCTGCAAGCGGCATGAGAGCAGCAGGACCATATGTGGATGTGGCCGGTGCCACAACATGCAGTGGTGAGAGCCCAAGAACGCAGTGCATGAGTTGCCTTCAGACAGACACAAGCCGCTCCCCAGTGCACCTCGGGTTCTCCAAAGGCGGGGCAGGGCGGGTCCAGCGGTATGCTCCCCTCGCACAGCACCTGGCAGCATGATGGGTGGGCAGCAGGCAGGGTCAGGATCCGTAGGCGGTTCACCGCCCAGCTGCAACATCACATGAACGCCAAGCAAGTGTCCTGTTGTGCTGCCAAGGCTTGGTCACAACCGTACCTGCTGCAGCTGGTGGGTGGCCACCGCTGTATGCACAGCCAGGTACGCCTGCTTGGCTGCTATTGCCGCTGGGTCCGGCCCACCGGTGCCCGCCGCTCCCTGCTGCCATCGGAGCTCCTGCACCAGCACCGCCTGTGAGCAGCAACAGGGTAGCAAGCAAATTAGCAAGCAGTGTAGGGTGTGCCATCCATTTGGCGTAAGTCACATCCAAACACAGCCAGCAGCAGAGCAGGCAGCTGGCCGCCCACCTGCATCCAGGTCTGCACAGCCACGTGCACAGAGCCGGGCCCCGAGTGCAGGATGGCCTGCCGGCAGCGCTGCCACTCTGCAGCCACCATGGGCGCCAGGGCATCGCACCACTGCCCCTGCAGCTGCTGCTGCAGTGCCGCCTGCTGCCGCCGCACGGCCGCCATCAGTGCTGCGCTCTGGCTGCTGCTGAGCTGTGCGCCGCCTTTGCCCACCGACAGCAGGCGGTTGAGCAGCCAGCCGACCGTGTGCAGCGACAGCGGTGGCAGCAGCTCCGAGCCCAGCAGGCCCAGCAGCGAGCCGACTATGTCGTCAAATCGCTGCTCTGTGTAAGCTGCGGCTAGCGCCCTTTGTTGCTGCTGCTGCTGCGGCTGGCTGCGAGGATGTTGTGCAGCAGGTGGCTGCTGATCTACATCCTGCTGCTCCTGCTGCTGCTCCTGCTGCTGCTCATGCTGCTGCTCCTGCTGCTGCTCTGGCCCCATCTCCAGCTGGACAGCTACCGAGCCATCTGCTACAGGCGCCATTCTAAGGCGAATTTGGTCGGCCCCTTCGCTGCTACGGCTGCCCAAGCTGCCAGCCCGACTCGCACTCTCTCCTGGCTTGGCACTGCCATTGCAGGCTGGCGCGCTGCCGTCTGCCTGGGCAGCGGAGTTGCTGCTCTGCTGCTGTGGCTCTGCGGGTGCCAGCCCGTTGAGGTCCCCCTGCTGCCGCTCATCCGCCGCTCTTGCTGCTGTTTTGGTTGTTGCCCCACTCGCTGCATCAAGCAGCAGGCTGCTCGCGGGGCTGTCCCCTACCAGCGCCTGCAGCAGCTGCCGCTGCTTGCGGCGGCGCAGGGGCAGCAGGCCAACAAGCTCCAGCTCCTCCTCACCCACCGCCCGGCTCTGCAGCAGTGCCGCCAGCACGCGCACCGCGGCAGCCGCCGCCTGTGCATCCGTGCCGCGCAGCCAGCCCAGCAGGGCCTGGCGGTAGGCGGCCGGGCTGTACTGCAGCTTGATGAGCAGCGCGGGCGGGATGCGCCACCTTGTCTGCGCCGCTGCTGCGGCTGCTGCAGCTGATGCCAGCCCCGCCTGCCGCTGCTGGTCGGGGGAGGCTGGCCGGCTGCTGCTGGGGCTGCAACTGCTGCTGCCGTCCGCTGCTGAGCCGCCCAGCAGAGCGCACAGCAGCTGCACCAGCAGCTCCTGGTCAGTGATTGCCAGGAACAGCCGCTCAAAGACGTACAAGCTGCAGAGCGGGCCCACGCAGCCGCGCTGCACCGCACGCACCGCCTCATCGCCGCCAGGTGTGCTGCCGCTGGCGCCGCCGCCCAGGGTGAGCGCGGCAATGTGCTGCACAGCGACGTCCTCCTGGATGAGCGGCCAGAACAGGACCGGACCCACAAACGCCTGCCACAGGCAGTCCAGCAGCAGCTCGCGCAGGGGCGCCACGCCTGCGGTGGGTGGACAAGGAAGGGAGGCAGGCTCGGTTGGCACATGCGCTGAGTGGAGACCCCAGTTCATGCCGCTGCCTGGCTGCATGCGCAAACGGCCTGCGATCGCCTGCAAATTGTCAAGCTTCCTTCCAGCCAGCCCAGCGCTGCGCACCCGTCATCAGCACGTCGTTGCAGTAGGAGAGCAGGTCCTCCACCTCCGCCAGGCAGCCCTCCACAGACACCTGCGCCCCAGGGCTGGCCACGTCCCATGACGACAGCAGGCGGTCCAGCATCTGGCAGGGAGGCAGGGAGGAAGAGGATGGGCGCAGGACGACAGACATGCAGGCACATGCAGCACCAGGATGCAAGCAAACTCACATGCAATCTGCTCTCTGCCCTGGCACCCGGCACCCACACACAGGAGGCAACACACCCGCTCGCACCCGGCACTGCTCTGTGACGTAGGCCGCCAGCTCCACAAAGTATGCGGCGGCGGGGCGGGCCGTCACAAACTCGTGCACCGCGGGCAGCGGGATGGCGTACACGTTGAGGGTGAGCGTCTTCACCGCGGTGCGCACCATGGGGTCCCTGCTTAAGGGCAGGCAGAGGGGGCAAGCGATTTGCCAAGCATGCAAATGTGGCACTGAATGCGTGGTTGAATGCGTGTGACACATGCAGCTGTGGGGGCAGCCATGAAGTCACTTGCCACCTCGCCTGGTGCACCCAGTGTTGCAACCAAACCATGCCTCACAGCCCGCCCACCTGTGGTTCACAAACTTGACCGCCTCACTGTACAGCGGGAACGAGGCGGGGCGGCCAGGGCTGCCCGGCGAGCGCCCTGCCCCACTGCCTGCCGCTCCGCCAGCCTGCAGGTGTGATGGGGGCCGCAATGGATCAGGAGTTGCCCCTGCCCAGGCATGGTCGCTGCAACCAGGCTCACAGCACTGTGCAGGACAGACGAGCAGCACACTTGGCACGGGAGTTCAGCCACAAGATGCAGCACCTGGAAGAAGAACTGCACGGTGACCTCGTTGAGCTTCAAACTAATGGTCTTCAGCAGATTGACGAAGTATCCCTGCAACGCAAGTCATGATTTGCAGGGCAGGCGCATGATAGGCTGGCTGCACATACTACATGCCAGCGGCAAGTAACAACCTCGAGCGGCGGTTGGCACCTGCCACCCAGCCGCCTCACCAGCACTTCGTCGTCGTCGAAATCAAAGCGCATGGACACAATCTCGTTGATGTGGTTGTTGGAGAACAGGTAGTAGACCTGCCGAAAGGAAATGCCAAGTCCACAGGTAGCAGGTGAAGTGGCGCACACAGCTGGCGGCCAGCGATCCGCATATCAGCACTGTTGCCTGCAGCACACACTCTCTCTGCCCCCAAACAACACTTGTCGCACCGTCTGCTGGTTGCGCAGGTTCTGGATCAAAATCGACAGCGTCTGGAGCACCTGCAGTGCAGCGTGCCAAGGGGGAGCGGCAGCAAATGGTGACGACGGCTATGAAAGCAGCAACAACGTGCACACGTTTGCCGCTGCACATATCGGATACCTCGAGACACTGCAGTCTGCAAGTTACCAACCTGCATCGCCACGTTGCCACGGCGGTTGCTGCGCTGCTGCAGGATCTGATTGAAGTGGCCTGCAGTGATATGGAGCAACAACAGGGAAGCGGTTCACGCCCTTTCAACTGGCTGACCCCAGTAGGGCAGCCTGATCGCAGCAGCATGCCAGCCATTGGCCAGCCTCCAGCCTCACCCAGCAAGTTCTCGGTCAGGAAGTACTCAACCATGCTCGAGTCGTGCTGGTCGCCCCTGCAGCAGCAACACCCCAAGGGGCCAGGCCAGGCAGGCAGCTCCAAGTAAGGGCAAGTTGCAAGCGCGCTAACAAAGCAGCAGCAACATGATTCAGCACAGGCAACGTGGGCAACCAGCAGCAGCACCTTTATGTCTTTACCGAGCTGCTATTCTGTCAACATGCTGCTGCTGCTGCCGCTGCACTGAAACCAGGCAAACCGCGCCGCAACACCCACCAGATGACGAGCTCTGCAATGGAGCGCAGCGCCTCCACCACTGTGTCGCGGTTGGCATCCGAGACCACCGGGTTCTTCAAAAGGATACCATGCAGGTACTGCAGTAGCAGCAGGGTAGAAGCAGCTGAGCTTACAGCGGCACAGGCAGAGCAGGCACCGGCAGCATTGAACAGCTCACGGTAGACAAAACGCGCGCAGCAGCAGCAGTGTGAACACGCCGGCCAGCGACACCTGCAGCTCCTCCACACTGAAGCGGTCGTGTGTGGGCGCCGTGCCAAACAGGTTGCCCCAGAAGCCCCCTCGCTGCTGGCGGGACATGGCGCGCTCGCGCCGCTGCCGCTCTGCCGCCGCCCGCCGCCGCCGCCTGCCAACAGCCGCAGTGCGGGGCGCCGCCGCGCCTGGGGCCTGGTCTGAGTCGTGCGGTGTCGCCTGCCTCTTCCTTCCTGCGCTTGTGCGCAAACCAGTTCGCCCGGTTCGCCACCCGCCGGAGGGCGGCTTCAGCAGCCCAGGCCGCTGCGCAGCTTGATCCAGAGCGCGATCACAGCGCACTGCGATCACCCTTGGCGCTTTTGGACGTTCAGCTGGCAAGAAGCAAATGCGCGTGCCATTTCAGGCATGCTGGAAGACTTTGCCCTAGCCAACGTCTCGCAGCCACTTTGCACTGCCCATCGGCAATGCCGCTGTAGCAGCACACGCCCTCTGTGCTCCACGCCCATCACTCGTGCTCCCCTCCCGCTTTCTGTGACGGCTAGCGCACCTAATTTGCATTGACTGGGCAGTCGCGGTGCTAGAGACAACGCAATCCGGCTCCACCCCGCTTCCCACAGCTGCCGGCGCCTGCTGCCGCCACCGCCGCCACCATCAAGCGGCCTGATGAGCGTCGCGCTCTCCACCCTGTTTGAGCTGCCCCTGGACCAGTTTGGAGCAGCGGCCGGCAGCACCCAGGAGCATGAGCTGACAGCGGCCGCCCTGCAGCAGCTGGACCTGGGCGCCGGTGACGCTGGGGCACATGCCACGCCTGCAGCGCCGCCGGCGCCCAGCGGGCCAACTTGCATTGCCTGCGGCATCGGAGTGGGCGGTGCCCCGGGCTTTGCATCGGCCGAGGAGCAGCGCCGCCACTTTTCTCTGGTGGGTGCTGCATGGCTAGGTCAACAGCACTTGCGTCCAGCCACCATGCAATGTGCAAGCTGTAGCTATTGAACCTTTTCACCTAATCATGCACCTGCGCCCGGCGATGCAGGACTGGCACCGCTACAATGTGAAGCGGCGGGCTGCAGGGCAGCGCCCCGTCAGTGAGGCGGCATTCGAGGCGCTGGTTGAAGATGAGCAAGCCGAGGTGCGCTGCCGCTTGGTGGAACTCCCTGCCCCATTGAGACTGTTGAGGCAGTTTGGCCTGCCCCGCTTGAGACCATTGGCAATGAGCTCGAGCCGCATGGTGCCTGCTTGCTGCCATACTGATGCTGACGAGCTGGATTCTGCCGCCTCCCGTGCTGCTGCGCAGGTTGGGTCAATCTCCGGCTCAGAGTCAGAGGACAGCGAGGACGAGGACGAGCGTGGCAGCCGCAGCGCTGCGGCTGGACCGCAGTTTGCTTTCTCCGGAGCAGGTATGTGTTGGCTGAACGCTTTATTGCAGAACAGCACAGAGCAGACTAAGGAGCAATCTAGAGATTACTACTGTTCGGCTGGCGTGCTCTCAAAAGCGCACTTTTCACCCCGCAGACGGCCGACGCTTCGCATGCTGGCGGCCGCTGATTGCCCCAGACCGCGACCGCGCGGCGGGTCCACCGCCAACCGCAGAGCAATGCCTTGCAGCGCTGCGCACGCTGCGCGAGCGCGGCGCCCGCTGGGCTGTCATCATGCTGCGCGGAGGCCACTTTGTGAGTGTACCGGATCTGCCGAGGCATCTTCCTTGCCTGTTGGGGATTTGAGCTGCACATGCCAGCTATGACACGCTGTTTCTATCCATTAATTTTACTCAAAAGTCCTGCGCTGTACTAACTTACGCCCCTCCGCGCTGCCACACAGGCTGGCGCGGTGTTCAATGTAGACCCTGCTCGCGTAGCCAACCCGCGGCAGGCCGACAAGTTTGAGGCTCTGGCACACAAGTCCAGCCATCGCTATGTAGTCCGGTGCGCAGCATGTGCAAGGGTCGCGTGCTTGCTTGCTTGCTGCTGCGGCTGCTGTGCACTTTTAGAGCTGCATGGTTGATAAGGTGAGCAGTAGGGGCCGCTGCGCTGTGCTGTGTGCGGATGCCGTCTAGATGTCGCTAAACGTGCCTGGCAAGCAGCGCTGCGAGCACCTACCCGCTCACCAGACCCCGCACCACCCCACTCACAACTGCAGGGCGGGCCAGGGCGGCAAGCAGTCGGCCAAGGATGCCAGCGGCAAGTACGCTCGCTCTGCAGGATCACGCCTGCGGCGGTACAACGAGGCGGCGCTGCAGCGGGACGTGGCAGGTGAGCGCCACTGGGCTTGAGGCGGACTGACCTGTAAAGGTTAACGGGCATGGCATCAGTCTAGCGCTGGATGCGCCTTGTGCGATGGGCTGGCCCGTGCTGGATGTCGCAACCCGCAAACTGCTCTGCGCCGCTCGGCGGCGTGCCTCACGCCCCCTTGCCGCTGCGTGTGCCCACACGCAGAGGCGCTTGCGGGCTGGCAGGAGCTGCTGGCCGGCTGCGACCTTGTGTTTGTGCATGCGCCCTCCTCCAACTGGTGAGGGCGAGGAAAATGAAGGGTGGGTGGGCACACTGTGGGCGGCAGAAACTGTCGGGTGCTGCTGCTGCATCGCCCCTGCGGTGCGCTTGTGTCTGATAATGGCCGTTGAAGAGTAAACCCTTCCGCCAACCCTGCTCACAGGCAGCAGCTGTTTGGCGGCGAACAGCCCCTGTTGGATCGAGCCGACCCGCGCATCAGGTGGGTCGTGCTCTCGGCCGGGGTCTACGCATCTCCTTCTGCAGGCTGCAAAAGCAGCCTGCGCAGCATCAGCATGTGTGCAGGCAAGCTGGGCCTGGAACGCACACGCGTGCTATCATGCTTCGCAGATTGACACATCACTTCTCTCACTGCTCCTGCCCCTGCAGGCGCGTGCCGTTTACAACGCGGCGGCCCACTTTCAGCGAGACCAAGCGAGTAATGCGCATCCTGGTGACCCTGTACCAGCTGCCCGAGGCGCCAGAGGTGCCAGCCAGCACAGCAGCTCAGCAGGGAGCGGCAGGAGGGGCAGCCGTCGGTGCAGATGCGACAGCAGCCCAGCAGCAGCAGCAGCAGCAGCAGCCGGCAGCCGCTGAGCAGGATGCTGAGGCAGCCGAGGCGGCGGTGGCAGCAGCAGCAGCGGCAGAAGCAGCAGAGGAGGAGGCGAGGCGGAAGAAGGCTGAGAAGCGTGCACGGCAGAAAGCAAAGCAGAAGGAGCAGCGGCAGGCGGAGTCGGCAGCCAACCGCGCGGCGGCTGAGGAGGCGGCCCGTCAAGCTGCGGACGACGAGATTGGGCGAGCAGCGGCGGCAGTTGCGGCCATGAGCGGGCGTCTGACCGCCAAACCCGCCCCAGTCAGCGGCGGCGCCTCAGGCCAGGCAAGTGCGCCGCCACGGCTGTCTGCCAAGCCGCGGGCCAATGAAGGCGCCGACGTGCGCCGTGCCCGGATGGCGGCGGCAGCAGAGGCCCGCATGAAAGCGCTGCAGGAGGCTGCCAGGCAGCAGCAGCTGCACTGAGCAATTGAGCCAGCCAGGTCCAGCCAGCAGCTTGCAAACTGCCATGCCGCGGCAGCTCACTCACAGCCTGTGCTGCGGTCGCCCCGCTGCGGCGCAGGGGTCGCGGCGCAATCAAGTGGGCTGGGCAGTGTTCCTGGCGGCAGCAGCGGCAGTGGTTGTCGCGGTCAGCAGGCAGGGAAAGCGGCAGCACCGCGGCCAACATCAGTAACTGTTCGCAAATTACCAGCAACCTGACCCACTTGCATTACACATTACAATGTTGTGAGGGCCATTTCATGTGACTCGATGGTTTAGCCAGTACATCCGGGAAAGAATGAGGGTATCAAGGGCAGTGCTGTGATGGTGGAGGCTGAAGCGAAGAAGGAGGTGATGGGTGGCTCATTATAGCCTTGTCATGCCGCAGGCGGTTGATGTTGCTGCAAGCGCTCGCAGGCTCACGCGTACTGGCCGTCTCCCTCCACGCCCAGCTTGAGGGTGGTCTTGCTGCCGTTGCAGCGG
>VFQQ010003099.1_pt1 | contig 16863 bp, 15 predicted proteins | sample 3512341 | NCBI WGS metagenome assembly VFQQ01 (sample SAMN10412373, study PRJNA504923) | tailings metagenome | isolation source: Relicate 2 Philex TSF1 revegetated site | place: Philippines: Tuba, Benguet | collected 2017-08-29 | reverse complement strand
TGCGCTGCAGGATGGCACGGAAGCTCGGATGCATGCCGCCGTCCGAATAAGCATGAACGGCAACCGGCGTGCTGGTGGTCATCGCCGTCTCCATGGCGCGCATCTCGGCATCACGCTTGGCGAGCAGGGCCGGCTCTTCCATCGTCGTCATCGGCGGGCACGCAGCCAGCGGATCGGCGGGCTCGCCACCTTCGAACTGCGCATCGAAGACATAGCGCCGCCCGCAGGCGGAAATCGTCGGCTGGCGGCGCGACACTTCGAAAATGTCGTAGCCTTCCTTGAGGTTCTTCCAGAACTCGATGTTCGGGTCGCTGCGATACTTGGCCATGTTCTGCGCCGTCATGCGGAACGGAAAGGCCTGGACCTGGAACGTCGTCTGCCCACCCTTCAGCGCCTCGCGGGCGACGGCGTAGATCTCGGCAACCCCGTCGTCGGTCATGGCATAGCAGCCGGACGACGAGCAGGCGCCATGCACCATCAGCGCCTCGCCGGTATAGCCAAGCGCGCTTTCAAGGCGGTTCGGGAAGCCGAGGTTGAACGACAGGTAATATTGCGATTTCGGATTAAGCATCGACACCGAGATGGTGTAAAAACCTTCGGGCGCCTGGCGGTCGCCGTTGCGGACCTTCGGCCCGAGCTTTCCCGACCAGCGGCACATCGGATAGGTCTTGAGCAGCGCGTAGCGCCCGCTGCGGGTGCGCTTCCAGATCTCCAGCTCGCTTTCCTGCTTGAAGATGCGTACCAGGATCGGATCGGACGGCTTCATCTGCTTGGCGTTCATCTCGCCCATCAGCTTGGCCGGTATCGGCTGGATTGCCCTCTTGTCGACGTCGAGCACGCTCGAAACACAGCCCGAAAGGACTGCCGAGAGCACCACCATCGCCAAGAGAATCGCAAATCTACGCAGCAAATCCAACCCGATCCGTCCAAGGAAGCCCGTCACCCAGCCTCGACCTGCCATAATTCTATGGCAGAACTGCGGGCGTGGCGGTTCATAACATCGCTTCCATTCTTGGTCAGCATGATTAACGAAAAGTTGACCGCGCTTAAAAGCGTCCCGATCAACCTTGGTTGTTCGATGCTCTTGCAATAACCCGGCGTATCTTCTGCAAGGCGACATCGTTGCTTTCATGCAGATCGATCGTCCCGGAGAACCTGCCGTTGCGGTCGAACAGCAGCACGCCCGCCGTGTGATCCATCGTATAATCGCCGTCGCCGATCGGCACTTTCGCGTAGGTGATCCTGTAGTTGCGCGCGAACGTCGCCAGTTCCTGCGCCTCCGGCCGCAAGGCCACGATCCGGGCATCGAAGGACGAGACGTAGCGCTTCAGCACATCGACCGTGTCGCGCTCGGGGTCGACGGTTACGAGAAAGCCCCGCACTTCATCCGCCTCCGCGCCCAACGCCCCCAGCCACGACGACATCTCGGCCAGCGTCGTCGGGCAGATGTCCGGGCAATGGGTGAAGCCGACGAACATCAGCCAGACCTTGCCGGCATAGGTTTTGTCCGTGACCGTTTTTCCGTCCTGCGAAATCATGCTGAACGGGCCGCCGACCGTGACGGGAGCAGCCGTTCGCGCGCCGTCCGACCCCGATCCCGGCACCAACCACAACGCGATGGCGACAGCAGCCACCGCGCCAACCGCCAACGGGATGGTTCGACGTAAACCGAACCCCATCAGCCGTCATCCTCGCCGTGATGGTGATCGACCGGCTCGCGATCTGACTCCCGGACGATGGCTGCTGTCGAAATCGTGGTGCCGTCATCGAATGCAAGATCGAAGGTCACTTTGTCGCCCGGCATCAGCGCGGATACCGGCTGCTCGAGCGTCAGATAGAGCCCATCCCGCCGCATCACCAACTCCGCCCTTGCCGGGATCGGCACGATACCGCTGACCAGCGGCATTCTCGCGATGCCACCGCCCGCATCAAGGCGATGCATGCTGACGGATCGGAAAGCGGGGCTGCTGACAGCGGTCAGGTCGGCGCGGCTTTTCGTGCCGTTCCACAGGGTCAGATACCCCATCATCTGCCCCGCAGCTTCCGCCACAGGCACGACTTCGGCATGTTCCGCGACGACCCGTTCTTCAGCATCGGTATGAGACGGGAGTGTCTGGGCGTGGACGGAACCGGTTACAACGGCAAGGCAGGCTGCGAGAAAGATACCTTTACGCATTCGCGGCCCGGTCGTTCGCATTCAGCAGGCGCAGCGCATTGCCGACGACCAGCAGCGAAGCCCCGACATCCGCCGCAATCGCGCCCCACATCGTGGCGATACCAATTGCCGTCAGCGCAACGAACAGCGCCTTCACACCAAGCGCAAACACGATGTTCTGGCGGATGGTCGCCATCGCCCGCTTCGAATGCCGGATCAGCCATGGCACCTTGGACAGATCGTCCGTCATCAGCGCGATATCAGCCGTCTCGATCGCCGCATCGCTGCCGATCGCGCCCATGGCGATGCCGAAATGCGCCCGCGCCATCGCCGGCGCATCGTTGACGCCGTCGCCGATCATCGCAACCATCGCATGGCGCTTGGTCAGAGCATCAATGGCCTCGACCTTCTGCTCGGGCAGCAGTTCGGCCCGCACCGTGTCGATGCCGACAGCCTGCGCCACGGCGTTGGCGGCGGCGCGGTTGTCGCCTGTCAGCATCACGACTTCCTTCACACCCTCGGCATGAAGAGCGGAAAGAATGGCTTTCGCTTCCGGCCGGATCGTGTCGGCGAGCGCGATGATGCCACAAAGATGCTCGTCATTGCCGATGACGACCGTGGTTGCGCCCGCGCTTTCCAATTCGGCAATCCGCGCCGCCACGCCGTCGTCCGCCTGCCCGCGTTCCACCGCATAACGCCATGAGCCCAGCCAGTAGGTCTTGCCATTGAACGAACCTTGCACGCCCTTGCCGGGAAAAACCCTTACGTCCTCGGCGGCAACCGCCTTGACCTTCTTCGCAGTGAGATACTCCGTGACGGCCTGCGCCAGCGGATGCGAGCTTCTGGCTTCAAGTGCACCCGCCCTTTGCAGAAGCTCTTCCTCGGAATGGCCGGATAGCGGAATGACGCGCGTAACCTGCGGCTCGCCCTTGGTCAGGGTGCCGGTCTTGTCCATGGCGAGCGCGGTAAGCTTGGCCGGTAGTTCAATGAAGGTGCCGCCCTTGATGAGTACGCCGTTGCGCGCGGCGGAAGCCAAAGCAGCCACGATGGAAACCGGAGTCGAGATGACCAGCGCGCAGGGGCAGGCGATCACCAGAAGCACCAGCGCATTGTAGAACCACGCGCCCCATGCCCCGCCGAACAGCAGCGGCGGCACCACGAATACCAGCAGCGCCAGCACCATCACCGCCGGGGTGTAGACGCGCGCGAAGCGCTCGACCCATTGCTCCACCGCCGCACGGCGGCTGTGCGCGTCCGACACCATGCGGATAATGCGCGCCAGCGTCGTGTCGGTGGCCGCCTTGGTCGATTCGACCTCGAGCAAGCCGTCGCCGTTGATGGTTCCGGCAAAAACCTCGTCGCCTGGCTCTTTCGAAACCGGAATGCTTTCGCCGGTGATCGGCGCCTGATTGACCGCGCTGGCGCCCGAAACGATGCGCCCATCCAGCGCGATGCGGTCGCCGCCGCGCACGATGAAGCGGCTGCCGACTGCAACCTCGGCTGCCTTCATTTCGCGCTCGCCATTGGCGTCCTTGACCCGGACCACCGGCGGCGCAAGATCGAGCAGGGCCGACACGGCGTTTCGCGCCCGCCCGACGCTCCAGCTTTCAAGCAGCAGCGACAGCGCGAACAGGAAGGCGACGGTTGCCGCTTCGAACCACTCGCCGATGATCAGCGCGCCGGCAACGGCGACCATCATCAGCAGGTTCATATCCGGCGACAGGCGCTTCAGCGAATACCATGCCTTGATCGCGACGAAGCGCGCGCCGGTGATCACCGACAGCAGCAGCGCTGCCTGCTCGGCCAGCGGCGTGCCGGCGGTATGATGACCGCCCATGATTTCCAGGAACGACTGGCCCGGCGAAGTCGCGACATGCACGGCAAAGCCGGCAAGGAGGAAGACGCCGCTGAGCGCGGTGAAAAGCTTCTGTTCGCCCAGCCGCGCATCCTTGGCCGGCGGCGCGCCCTCCTGCCACGGCTCGGCCTTGAGACCGGTCGCGGCCACCGCCGAGACGATCGCGGCATCGCGGATAGAACCGGCGCTGTCGAGGATCGTCATGCGGCCGTTGAGCACGTCGAAAGCAAGGTGCCTGTCGCCGCCGACGACCGGCCCGACCGCCGTCTTCAGCGTCGCCACTTCCTCGGCGCAATCCATGCCGAACACGCGGAAGCTCCGGCCCGAGGCCTTTTGCGCGGCGGTCGGCGCTTCCGGCAGCGGGCCGTGATGGTGGTCATGACCGTGCTTGTGATCATGGTCGTGGCTGTGAGAATGCGCATGGCCATGTTTGTGCTCATGCGTGTGTACCGAGTGATCATGACCGCAGCAAGCAGTTGGCGCGGCTGATTTTTCAGCGATCTTCTCACGGGCAGACATGGTGCGGCTCCTGTTCATTCAGAAGCGGCGTAACATCTATAGCAACTAGAGCTACAAGCGATTTTTTGAACTTTTTTCGGAATGCCTCGGGCGGTGTGCGAACGCCACCTGTCGCTTGGGGCCGTAGAGTAATCGCGGTGAATGGTGCTCTATGACGACCCCCACCCCTAACCCCTCCCCACAAGGGGGAGGGGGATATTTCAACCATTATGCCACATGAAACCGGCGATGATTGGCGTCTTGTGTGACTGCCACAAGGTCCCCCTCCCCCTTGTGGGGAGGGGTTAGGGTGGGGGTGCTTCTTAGGCAACGGCCCTGCTTGACGCCGGCGCGCGCAAACCTCATATCTCCAGAGACTGGAGCTTTTTCAGGGAGTCAAGAATGCTGACCATCGGCGATCTGTCGCGCAAGACCGGCGTGAAAATTCCGACCATCCGCTATTATGAGCAGATGGGCCTGATCGCGGCCGCCGAGCGCTCCGAGGGCAACCAGCGCCGTTACACCCGCGAGGAACGGGACCGCCTCTCCTTCATCCGCCATGCCCGCGACCTCGGCCTGACCATCGAGGCGATCCGCGAATTGATCGATCTCAGCGCCCATCCCGAGCAACCCTGCGCCGAAGCCGACCGCATCGCCGCCGAGCAATTGCTGGCGGTGCGCGAAAAGATCGAGAAGCTGAAGCGGCTCGAAACCGAACTGGAGCGCATCGCCACCCACTGCCACGGCGATCAGGTCAAGGATTGCTACGTCATCCGCGCGCTGGCGAACCACGATCTTTGCGAGCACGAGCATTAGAGGTTCAGGAGTATTTCTGGTCCGAGGTTGGCGCCGCCCCTCATCCCGCTGCCGCGACCTTCTCCCCGTATAGTGACGGGGAGAAGGAGGAAGCTTCGACGTTGCGGCCAGCCTTCCTCTCCCCGTCACTATACGGGGAGAGGATGCCGGCAGGCAGGTGAGGGGCAGCGCTGACCTGAACCGGCAACACTCTACCGCCGAAACAAAATCTCCCCCGTCCCGAACACGGCATTATCGCCGCCGAACTTGCCCGGCGCCTTGCCGAGCAGCCCCCGCTTCAAGATACCATCAGCCACCAGATACCGATCCATCACCGCCGCAAAACTGCTGTCCGGCGCGCCGCATTCCACGAAACTCGGCGATAGCTCCTGCGGCTGACGATCAAGCAGGATCGAGCCGCGCCGCATGAGATAACCGGGCAACCGCCCGACACCGCCTGTCACCACCAGCGTTCCGGCGATCATCCGCGCCCCGGCATATTCGCCGCAGCCTTTCAGCACCGCCGCTACGCCGCGCCGCATGCGGTCGCCGGCAAAGGCACCGGCGCGTCCGCGCACGATCACCACGCCGCCATTCATGCCGGCAAGTTCGCCGGCCAGCGGCCCGCCGAGATGATCGCCGGCATTTCCCATGATCTCCAGCCGCCCGCCGCGCACGCACGAGCCCGCATGCGGACCGGCACTGCCTTCGATGGTAATGAAGCCGCCGCGCATCTGTCGCCCCACCTGCGCACCGGCATCGCCGATAATGCGGATCGCACCATCGGCAAGCCCGGTTCCAATCCGATCAAACCGCTCGCTGCCACCCTCGAAAACGATGGCCTTCAAATCGCCACCGGAAACCTTGAACAGATCGCCGACGGTCAGCCCGCGCTTGGACATTCCAAGCCGGATCTTGCCGATCTCGCGCCTGTCGACGCCGGCGAGCTTTTCCGGTGTCAACGGCGAAAGATCGAGCCGTTCCGGCGGCGTTTCGCGAAGGGTGAAGGTCAGCGCTTTCACGGCAGCAAGTCCTTCAAATGATAGTGGAACTTGCCGAGCTTGCCGCCATAATTGCCGGCGCTGATCCGCGCGGCACCCTTCTTCGGTCCGAGCTTCGTGACAGCGCCCAACCCGGCTTTCATCGCGGACGCCACCGCGTCGCTGGTCTCGCCGTCGATAACGATCTCCAGCACCGCATTGATCCCGGCATCGAGCTCGCTCTTAACCACGCCGCGCAATGTCGGCGCGAAAGCGTCGTTGGTGGAGGCGGTCATGCCCTTGTATTTGCCGCCGACCTTCGAGCCGGATCGCACGATGCCGCCGGGAAACGGCATGATCGCGCCGCGCACCTTCTCGATCGCCGCGACCGCCGCTTCGGCCGCGGCAAGCGCCTTTGCATTGCTTTCGGCCAGGAGCAGCAGGTTGCCGCCGCCGACCGCCTCCTTGGTCAGGCCGGTCGTCGCTTCGCACAGGAACTCTCCATCCATCACCGGCACGCGCCAGTAATGCCTGCCGCCGAATTTCTTAGACACCTGCCAGCCATCGCCGAAATAGCGCAACGCGGAGCCGAGTTTCAGATCGGCCGTTCCCTTGAGGTCGGCGAAGCAGGCGCTGCCGGGCGAGGTCAGCACGCATTGGCCGAGCCGGTTCTGCAACTGCTTCTGCAATTCGTCGGTGCTGACGGCGAAGATCATTACCCGGCAGCCGGGCCGGCCGTCGGGCGTCTGCGAGGCCGGAAGCTCGACATCGATCGCCGCCTCGCAGCCGCAGCCGATGACCGATGTGGCAAAGCCGGTCATCGAGATCGCCGCCTGCCGCGCCCATTTGCGGTTCGGCCCGGTGATGATGATGGCGGTCGCGCGCATGCCGAAGGCTTCCGCGAAAGTGTTGTCGATCGCTACGCCGTTGACCATCAAGCGTTGCATGACACCTCGCCGAACGGTTCATCACGCCGGATGGCGGAATCGGGAAAGTCGAACCAGTCGAGCGACAGGCCGTAGCGCTCCTGATGGTACGCCTCCAGCCGCCGCACCATCGCCTTGTCCGGCGGCGGGTTGAGCCGCAGTGCCCTGCCCCAGCGATAGTTTTTGATCGCGCCATCCTCGACGACCAATTCGCCATTCTTGATGACGAAGGCGGCCTCGCGGAACATCTGCGCGATATCCCCGCCCTTGCGATAGATCGCGACATCGGCCAGCGCGCCGGCGCCGAGATGGCCACGGTCTTTCAGCCCGAGCAGCCTGGCGGGTGCGGCCCGCGTCATGACCGCGATTTCCTCGAAGGTGTATTCGCGGTCGATCGAGCCAAGCGTCGTAAGCGCCAGTGCTTTTTGCGAAAGCCCCGCCGCTGCCTCGTTGCGCGCATCGCGGCTCATCAGCAGCGCGAACAGGTCGGGATAGGCGGTGAACGGCGCGCCGTTGGGATGGTCGGTTGTGAAGAACACCCGCCACGGATCGTTGATCAGCAGAAAAAGTTCCAGCCCGATCGCCCATTGCACCGAGCCGTAGAAATCGTCGCGATAGCGATAGGGCACGATGCCGCCGCCATTACCGTCGCCGTCGAAAATCACCGTCTTTTTCGGGCTCGCCGTGCCGCGCGAGGTGAACTGCCGCATCACGTCCGAGGAGATCGTCACCGTCTGGCCGAACATCACCTGGCCGATGTCGATAGTCACCTCCGGCGTCGAATTCACCAGTTCGGCAAGCCGCGCGCCTTCCGACGAGAACCGGCGCTTGCCTTCGGTGCCGTAGCCATAGAATTGCAGATGCGCCAGATGCAGCGGCACCCCCTCGGCGGCGGCGATCGTTGCGGCAGCGGTATCCGCCGCACCCGGAGCGCCGAGGTTGTTGCAATGGACATGCAGCGGATGCGGAATGCCGAGTTTCGTCACTGCCGCCTGCAACGTTTTCACGATTTTGCGCGAGGTGACGCCGTAGGACGGCACGACATCGTCCAGCGAGAAGGTACGAACATTCTCCTTGAAGGCGGCTGCCGCCCCGGCATTGATGACCTTCACGCCCAGCGCCCGGCTCGACGAAACCGTCCAGGCGACATAATCCTCGATCATCTGCGAGGAAGCCTTGTCGCGGATCATCGACAGCAGGAAATCGTCATTGCCGAGGATCGCCAGCGTTGCCTTGTCGATGATCGGGATGTCGGCAAGCTCGAGATGCGTGTGAAGTGCCGCTACCGGCGACATCGCCGGCTCGACCACGGTGGTAAAACCCATCTTGGCGTAGAGGCAGCCGGTCTGGAATGTCGACCAGCCGGCGTTGGAAAGCGGTGTTTCCGCCGGTCGCTGCGCATGCGCGGCATGATGCTCGGGCAGCAGCAGCCGTGCCGTGTTCACATTGCCGCCGCCTATATGCGAATGGATGTCGATGGCCCCGGCCATGACGACGCAGCCGCTCGCATCGATGGTCCGGTCGGCGCGCTTGCCAACCGGGCCCTCGACAATGGTCTCGTCCTCGATCCACAGATCGCCCTTGCCCAACCGTCCATTGACGGGATCGATGATTTCGCCACCCTTGATCCTCGTCAGCATGGCAGCGCCTTTCCGTCAGGCAGATGTTCGGCGATCAGCCGCAGGATCGTGGCGGCGTCGGGCAGATCAGTTACGGCCTTCGCTTTGGCGGCGGCCAGCGTGCCGATCCGGCTCGACCAAGCCACCGCATCATGGTCGACTCCGGCCTCGCCGATCGCGATCGTGACAGCAGCGCCGGCCGCAGGCTTCTTGCTTTTCGCCAATGCGATCACGGAAACCCCTTTCGCAGCCGCAGGCACCGGCCCCTTGTCCGATATCCAAAGATGCAAGTCAGCCTCTCCAGCGGCGAGCATCCGCGCCACATCGAAGCGCCACGGATCAAACTCGGGTATGCCCCGCGAAAACCCCGTCCGCATCGCAAAACCGGTCATCCAGGTCGAGGCAAGCGTGCTGCTCCAGCCGCTTTCGCTCGCCGGCAGGTGAAGCGCCGAAGCGCGCGACTTGCGATTGATGTCCGCGATCAGCCCTTGCAGCATTTCCAGTACGGGCAGATCGAGCGACTGCCCGCAGAACAGGAAGACCGGGAATTTTGCTTCCTCCAGCGCTTTCGCGAAACGCTCGAAATTCGACACCGGCTTCGCCACCGCGCGCCCGGCGCATTGTGCCCGAAGTGCAGCCAATGTGCCGCCGATGCCTGCACCCGCAACCGCAAGCCGCGTCGGCTTGGCTTTGCCGAGATAGGCAGCCCTGGTTTCAGCGCCGATCAGGAAAAACAGTCGCGAGGCACCGCCGCCAAGATCGGGAACCGTACTTGCGAGTTCCGCGACAAACGCATGATGATGAGCCGGCAGGCTTCCGGCGATAATCACGACATCGGCCCGCCGCCGCGCCTCGCCGGGCGCGATGAACATGCCGCCCCTGTCGGTGAACAGCGCGGTCTCCCGCGCCAGCGCCTCGCCGCCGATATGGTCATAGGCAGCACCCACGCGCTCGGCGAGCGCGATCGCCGCACGCGTTCCATGCACATCCGTATCGAAACTGAAAACCGGACTGAGACTGGCCGCCAGAAGCCCGGCGGCATGTTTTGCCGCCTGTGCTACAGGCACATCCCGGTCGCCGATCCACGCAACCGCCATGCTATGCTTTTACTTTCTGGTGCCGATCAGACTGTAGCCAAAAATAATTCGAGCGGAAACCCCGCTCGATACCAAACGAACGTGGACGTTTTGCCGCGCCGTCAATCGTATTTGATATAGGCGAAGCGCTGGTCGGTAGGCGGCGTGCCTTCCAGCGCCCCGCCTTCCTTTGCCGGCTGCCACTGCACGACATCTTCGATCTTTCTGGCAAGCTGGAAATCCTTGTCGGTGATGCCCTTCGCCGCATGGTTCATCAGCTTCACCTCGACAAAGGCGTAAGATGCGGCAATGTCGGGATGATGCCACGCGGCCTCGGCCAGATGGCCGACCGTGTTGATCACCATCAGCGTCGATTTCCAGCTATGCGTCTTGTACTTTCGCCTGATCCAGCCGTTCTCATAGCGCCAGCCCGGCAGCTCCTTCTTCAGCCGTTCGGTAACTTCGGCTTCGGAGTAAACCCGCTCTTTCGCAGCTTTTTCGTCATCGTCGCTCATTGCCGTCTCCGCCTGTTGCACAGAATGCCGTTGCTTCTCCGCGCGCGGAAAGAGCAGAGATATCCTCTGCCCCCGCTTGCTCCGTCGATGAAAGCAGTTATCATGACGGCGGGCACCTAAACTTCTGTGATGCATGTATGATGCACCCACATGGGGGCAGATGTCTAATTCCGTAACAGTAAAAGTACCGGCGCGACTGCATCTCGGATTTCTCGATCTGAGCGGCGAAGCCGTAAGACGCTTCGGCAGCCTTGGGCTGCCCCTGAGCGAGCCGGAAATGGTGCTGACGCTGTCGCGCGCCGCCGAGACTACCGTCGAGGGGCCGGACAGCACCCGCGCCGCCGAGCATCTTGCAACGCTCTGCCGGCATCTCGGCATACGCTCGCACCACCGGCTTTCGATCGAGCAGGCGATACCGCGCCATGCCGGCCTCGGCTCCGGCACGCAGATCGCCATCGCCGTGGCTGCGGCTTTGCGCACGCTGCACCGGCTGCCGCTGGAAACCGGGACCGACGCGATCCTTCTCGGCCGCGGCGAGCGCTCCGGCATCGGCATCGCCAGTTTTGAGCGCGGCGGCCTGATCATCGACGCCGGCAAGGACGACAGCGGCAAGCAGCCGCCGGTGATCGCCCGCCTGCCTTTCCCCGAAGACTGGCGCGTCCTGCTCATTCTGGATTCCCACCAGAACGGCATCCACGGCGCGGACGAGATCGAGGCGTTTCGTGCGCTACCGCCCTTCCCCACAGCGAGCGCCGGCGAGATCTGCCGCCATGTGCTGATGGGCGTCATGCCGGCGATGATCGAGCATAATCTCGTAGCGTTCGGCACCGCTATAACTGCGATCCAGTCCACCATTGGTGCCTATTTCGCACCCGCCCAGGGCGGTGTCTTCACCAGCAACAGGGTCGAGGCCGTCGCGAACAGGCTGGCGCAAGCCGGCGCTGTCGGCATCGGCCAGAGTTCGTGGGGCCCGACGGGTTTTGCCTTTGCACCCTCGCAGGACGCCGCCGAAGCGATGGTCCGTGCCGCTGTCGGAACAGCCGAAACCGGCATGGAGATAAAGATTGTCCGGGGCCGCAATTCGGGCGCGGAGATCGCGCCGTCAGAACTCGACCTCGTTGGGAGTTGAGACGTCGAAGGGCACCACCCGAAACGTCGGAAAGACCATATGGCCAGCAAACACATCCTGCACATGCTCACGCCGCTGAGGCAGATGAGCCCCTTCGACGTAAACATGGCGGTGGACGCCGGCTTCGACGCGGTCGTGCCTTATACCGGCGTCACGCTCGCCGAAGTCACCGGCCTCGTTCAGGACGCCATCTTCTCGCGCCCGCCTGATGCCGGCGCGAATACCGGCATTTTCATCGCCGGCAAGGATGTCTCGCTGGCCCTCGACATGTTCGATGCTGCAAAAAAGGCGATGGTGCCGCCCTTCGTGATTTCGATGTTCGCAGACCCCGCCGGCTCCTTCACCACCGCAGCCGCCATGGTGGCCAGGGTGGAAAAGTCGCTGGACAAGAGGTTCGACCGCAAGCTTAGGGATACGCGCATCTCGGTCTTCGGCGCGACCGGCGTCGTCGGCTTCTGCACCGCCGTCATCGCAGCCAAGGAAGGCGCAAATGTAACCATTGTCGGTCATGACGGTCTGGAACGCGTCAGCAAGATCGCGGCGGAAATCAAGAGCCGTTTCGGCGTCGAGGTCCATGCCGAAGACGGCTCGTCCGAAGCCAAGAAGACGGCGGTCCTTGAAGCCAGCGAGGTCGTGCTGGCAGCAGCCAAGGCCGGTGTTCAGGTTCTCTCGAAGGCACAGTTGAACGGGGCCGCAAAACTTCTGCTCGCAGCCGACGTCAACGCCGTGCCGCCGGCGGGCATCGAGGGCCTTGCCGTCAACGCCAACAGCGATCCGATCGAGGGCGCGAGCGCGCTCGGCATCGGCGCGCTCGCCATCGGCAATGTCAAATACAAGACCGAGTTCGGCCTTTTCCAAAAAATGATCAATGCCAAAAAGCCGGTCGCCTTCGATTTTCAGGACGCTTTTTCCCTTGCCCGCGAGATCGCAAAGTAACTCCAAAGCCGTGGTCATCGCGGCAATTTCCGGCCGTGCGCTCGCAACCGCGGCGCGCCGCGCCGGCTATCGCGCGCTGGTCGCCGACATGTTCTGCGATGCCGACACGGTGGAACTGGCTGACCGCGCCATCAGGCTGCCGGGCAACCTGCACAGCGGCATCGACGGTGCCCGCATGATCGACACGCTTTCGCAGCTCACCGACGGCGAAGAACCGCTTGCCGTGGTTTGCGGGTCAGGCTTCGAGCGCCTGCCCGTCACTCTCGACAGGATCGCCAAAAATTTCCCGCTTGCCGGAAACGGCGGCAAAGCCGTTCGCCGGGTAAAGGACCCGGAGACCTTCGCCGCCGATTGCGCGGCACTCGGCATTCCGCACCCCGAGCTGCGACGCGAGCCGCCGCCCGATCCCGAGAACTGGCTGGTCAAGACCGCAGGTGCTGCCGGCGGCACGCACATCCATCGGGCCAGGAACGACACCGCAAAAACTGGCCGCTATTTCCAGCGCTTCATTCCGGGCAAGAGCATCTCGGCGCTGTTCGTCGGCGATGGAGGCTCCGCGCGCGTCATCGGCTTCAGCCGTCAGTTCCTGTCGCCTACAGCCGGCGCTCCCTATCGCTATGGTGGTGCGGTGCGGCTTCGCCGCTTCGACCGCAAGGATGCGGCGATGATTGGCGACTGGCTGAACGCCCTTACCGCGCGCGCGCACCTTGTCGGCCTGTGCAGCGCCGATTTCATCCGCAATTCGAACGGCTATCACCTGCTGGAAATCAACCCGCGTCCGGGCGCAACGCTGGACATCTTCGACACGGACGAAGCCCCGCTGATGGAAGCCCATCTTCGCGCCTCGCGCGGCGAAGCACATCGCCTGCCCGCATTTTCCGATTGCATGGCCTCGACGATCGCCTACACAGACCGTCCGATCCGCAGTTTCCCGCAAATCGCGTGGCCTGAATGGGTGGCGGACCGCCAGTCGGCCGGCTCCAGCCTCGACGCCGGCGATCCGGTCTGCACCATCTTCGCGAACGGCCCCAGCGCGCATGTCGCCCAACATGCCCTGAACCGCCGCATGCGGGAGTTACAACGCCACTGGGCAGGAGACCGGTCATGAAGGACGGTTCCGCACATCTCAACGACAATGCGCAGCGCATCGTTCAGGACATGATCCGCGATGCAGAACGGTTGCGCGTCTCCGTTTCGAAAGGCCCGCTCGGCGAATGCCTCATCGACGCCGGCGCAAAGGCGCAAGGCAGCGTCGAAGCCGGTCTTCGCATGGCAGAGGCGGCGATGGGCGGGCTGGGCGTCATCACGACCAATCTGGATCAGGGTTCGGACAAGTGGCCGCTCCATGTCGAAGTCCGGTCCTCGCAACCCGTCCTGGCTTGCCTCGCCAGCCAGTATGCCGGCTGGAATCTTTCCGGCGGCGATTATTTCGCCATGGGCTCCGGGCCTGTTCGCGCGCTGGCGCGGGTCGAGCCCTTGTTCTCCACACTCGCCTATCGCGAGACGGCCGATGCTTCGGTGATCATACTGGAAACCGCAAAACCGCCGCCCGAGGCTGTGGTCGAAAAGGTGGCGAAGGCGACTGGCCTCGCCGCCGAAAAACTGACCTTCATCTACGCCCCGACCCAGAGCATTGCCGGTGCCGTGCAGATCGTAAGCCGCGTGCTCGAGGTTGCCTTGCACAAGGCCAACGATCTCAAATTCCCGCTCGACAATATCATCGACGGGATCGCCACCGCCCCGATCCCGGCACCGCATCCGGATTTCCTGACCGCGATGGGCCGCACCAACGACGCCATCATCTATGGCGGCGTCGCGCAGCTTTTCGTGCGCGGAACGGCAAAGGATGCGCAGGCCCTTGCCGAGAAACTGCCGAGCAGCGCCTCGCGCGACCATGGCCGGCCCTTCGCCGACATCTTCAAGCATTTCAAAGGCGATTTTTATGCCATCGACCCGCTGCTGTTCAGCCCGGCGCAGGTGCTGGTGACGGCAATCGAAACCGGCGATACGTTCCGCACCGGCGGCCGCGATCTCGGAATGCTGGAAAAAAGCCTTGGCTGACGCATGATGCCCTGTCGAAAGCCGGCGCGAAAAGTTGCAGACTGCGGCAACGAAGATGGCGCGTCGAAACAACCACTTGGCGCCGGCAAGGGAATCATTGCGTGAAGGCCAGAATTCTCGTCGTCAACGATAATGCCGGACCTCAATCGAAACGGCTGCTGGCGGCATTTCGAGAACGCGGCTGCGATGTGGTAACGGCTTCGCTGTCCGCCATCGCTTTCGACACGACGTGCCCCTCCGGCCTTGCCATTCCCGATTTCGACGCAGGCGAGTTGCCGGACGCCGTCATCGTGCGCTCGATTTCGGCCGGGTCGTTCGAGGCGATCACGCGCCGCCTCGGCGTGTTGCACGCACTCGGCAAGCTTGGCGTTCCCGTCTGGAATTCGGCACAGGCGATAGAGCGTTGCGTCGACAAGTCGATGACGACCTTCCTCTTGAAGAACGCCGGAATTCCAACGCCGGCAACCTTTGCCGTGGAAGGACTGGCTGCCGCTGAACCCGTCGCAGCGCGCGAGCTTGCCACGACACTGCTGGTGCTGAAGCCGCTGTTCGGGGCACAGGGTCGGGGCATCAAGCTCATTCGCACAATGTCGGACCTTCCTCCGGAGGACGAGATCAATGGCGTCTACTACCTACAGCACTACGTGCCGCGCGCAGGTCCGCCGTTTCGCGATTACCGGGTTTTCGTCTGCGCAGGCAAAACGATCGCGATGATGGCCCGGCGCGGCCACGACTGGATCACCAATGTCAATCGCGGGGCGGCACCCGAAGCGATCTCGGGCGAAATCGAGGCCGAACTGGAAGCGCTGGCGCTTGCCGCCGCTGCCGCAGTCGGCGCGGATTTCGCCGGCGTCGATATCGTGCCATCCGACGGTGGCGGCCTCCATGTCCTCGAGGTCAACAGCATGCCGGCCTGGGCGGGATTGCAGTCGGTGGTGGCTATCAACATCGCGGAAGCAATCGTGGGAGAGTTGCTGGCGTTTCTCGATACACGCGGGCAAACGCGTCCCTCGCTCAGGCTGGTCGAGCCGTTACCGGCCATGGCCGCGAAGTCGTAGGCCGATGTTGGCCCGCGGCGACATTCAGGCCGCCTATGAAGACGCCTGCCGGCAGGAAATCGAAGCGCTGAAGCCCGGCAACGTCCATGTCTTCGCCGACGGGCATCGCATGACGGTCGAGCAATTCCTGACCAGCGCAAAGGTCTCCTCCAGGCCGCTCACCGATCCGCAGCTACCGCTCGGAGCGCGCATTCTGGAGGCCGTCCGCGCCACGCGCGATGCCGTCGGCACCAACACCAATCTCGGCATCGTCCTGTTATGCGCGCCACTGATTCTGGCCGTCGAAACGAACAGTGGCGACCTGCGCGGAAATCTCGACGAAGCCCTGCGCAACATGGATCTGGAGGACACCGCCGCCGTGTTCGAGGCGATCGTGCTCGCCTCCCCCGGCGGGCTGGGATCATCGTCGCAGCACGACGTGCGCGAAAAGCCGACCGCGCATCTGCTCGAAGCCATGCGCGAGGCCTCGGCGCGCGACAGCATCGCCCGACAATATGTCACCGGCTACAAGGACATTTTTGAACTTGGGTTGCCGGCACTGGAAGCTGCAAAGGCTCGCGGCGAAAGCGGCATGTGGCCGACAGTGCTGACCTATCTGGAATTCCTGAGCGCCTTTCCCGACAGTCATATACTGCGAAAACATGGGGCGGAAATCGCGGAGGAAGTACGTCAGGAAGCTGCCATCGTGCGCGCCGCCATCGCCCGCAATGGCGACCGGGAGGACCGCATTCGCATCCTCGCGGCCTTCGACGGACGCCTCAAGCAGCGTGGCATCAACCCCGGCACCTCGGCCGATCTCACCGTGGCTTGTCTTTTAGTCCACAATCTCCGGCTTCGCCTTGCATAATCGAAACGTTGATGGTTGAATTTCCATCGCGGAAGCAACGCTTTCGCGGCTATCTAGCCAACCGGTCCGGAATTGCCCGGGCGCTGCCAACAAGGATAGCTGTCCATCGAGCGCCCGCTCGGTAGCGGCATCTGTGGACACCATAATTGTGTCTTGGAGGAGAAAATTGGCATGGCAAAGATCTCTAAAGTTTTGGTCGGTGAATCGCTTGTCGGAGACGGCAACGAAGTTGCCCACATCGACCTTCTGATCGGCCCGAGAGGGAGTGCGGTCGAGACCGCGTTCTGCAACGCGCTCACCAACAACAAGGACGGCTTCACCTCGCTTCTGGCGGTGATCGCGCCCAATCTTCAGTGCAAACCCAACACCGTGATGTTCAACAAGGTCACGATCAAGGGCGCCAAGCAGGCGCT
>VFQQ010003098.1_pt1 | contig 16864 bp, 15 predicted proteins | sample 3512341 | NCBI WGS metagenome assembly VFQQ01 (sample SAMN10412373, study PRJNA504923) | tailings metagenome | isolation source: Relicate 2 Philex TSF1 revegetated site | place: Philippines: Tuba, Benguet | collected 2017-08-29 | reverse complement strand
GAAGCCCGTGAAGTTTTCGAGCGGCAGTACCTGATGGCGCAGATCGAGCGCTTCGGCGGGAACATCTCCAAGACCGCAGAGTTCGTGGGGATGGAGCGCAGCGCTTTGCACCGGAAGATTAAGTCTCTCGGCTTGTGATTCAGCTTCGGCTAGGCAGGTAGAAACCGGCATGGCATAGTGCCGCCGTGGGAAGGCGGACCAGACAAAACTGACCGTTGGCCAAGGATCGGCTGGCGGGCAGAAAGTCTTGTCGGCGGTAACAACGCCGCGAAACGAGAAGAGGCCACAAATGCCCGGTGAAAAGGCACAAAATCTACAAGATGCGTTCCTCAATCATGTCCGCAAGCAGAAGGTCCCGGTCACGATCTTTCTCGTGAACGGCGTCAAGCTGCAGGGCGTGATCACCTGGTTCGACAATTTCTGCCTGCTGCTGCGCCGCGACGCGCAGTCCCAGCTGGTCTACAAGCACGCCATCTCGACGATAATGCCGGGCGCGCCGATCCAGCTGTTCGACCCGGAGCATGTGAGCGACGACTGATCGCTCGACACTATGAGTGACGACTTCGAAGACGATGACCGCAAGGGCGGTCCGCAGCAATTCATCGATCATCGCGTGGCGCCCACCCGCGTCGGCCTTATCGTGCCAGACGTGCGGGGCAGGGCCTACACCCATTCCATCGACGCTCGTCAGGCCGAGTTCGAGGGGCTGGCCGGCGCCATCCGCGTCGAAATGCTGTTCTCCGAGGTCGTCAAGGTCCGCGAGATCAAGCCGGCGACCTTCATCGGTGGCGGTCATGTAGAGGAATTCGCCAGGCGGGTGAAGGACGACAAGATCGAGTTGTTGCTCGTCGACGCGCAGTTGCACCCGATCCAGCAGCGCAATCTCGAGAAGGAAACCGGCGCCAAGGTGCTCGATCGCACCGCGCTGATCCTCGAGATTTTTGGCGAGCGCGCCGCCACTCGTGAAGGCGTGCTGCAGGTCGAACTGGCGCATCTCAACTACCAGAAGAGCCGGCTCGTCCGCTCCTGGACCCACCTCGAACGCCAGCGCGGTTCGGGCGGTTTCGGCTTCATGGGTGGTCCAGGCGAGACGCAGATCGAAAGTGACCGCCGACAACTGCAGGACCGCATCATCCTGCTCGAAGACCGCATCGAGAAGGTTCGCAAGACGCGCAGCCAGCAAAAGGGCAAGCGGGACGAGGTGCCGTTCCCGATCGTGGCGCTCGTGGGCTATACCAATGCCGGCAAGTCTAGCATTTTCAATGCACTGACCGGAGCAGGGGTGTTCGCCAAGGACCTGCTTTTCGCCACCCTCGATACCACCGTGCGCAAGATTGAACTGCCCCACGGGCGAGAGGTGATGCTCTCCGACACCGTCGGTTTCGTCGCCGATCTGCCGACCGAACTGGTTGCCGCCTTCCGCGCCACGCTCGAGGAAGTGGTCGACGCCGACGTGATCCTTCACGTTCGCGACGTCGCCAATCCCGATCATGCCGCCCAGGCGCATGACGTTCTGAAAGTGCTCGCCGATCTCGGCGTCACCGGCGATCAGTTGCCGGTCATCGAGGTGTGGAACAAGGTCGACCTGCTGCCTGTCGACGAGGACGGCAACCGTGTCCTCGAGGCCGCCACCAGCGGCAAGGTTTACGCCAGCGTCCCGGTCTCGGCTCACACGGGCGAAGGCCTTGAGACGCTGCGGCTGCAGATCGAAAAGGCGCTCTCGACGCGTAGCCGCACCTATCGCGTCCGCATTCCGCATACGGCCGGCGCCGATGTCGGCTGGCTCTATGGCCACGCCGAGATCATTAACCGCGAAGAGCCGGACGACGAGGGGCAGACCTATGAAGTCCGCGTCGAGCCGCGCCACGCGCATGCCTTCGCGGATCGCTTCGGCAGCCGTATCCAGCCCTAGAGCTTGTCGGCGGCGCGGATTTCGTTCCAGTAGCCGTCCAGCCGCTCCAGCCCGGCATCGGCCAGCGGCACGCCATCCTCAGTTGCGCGCTTCTCCACGTAGTGAAAGCGCCGGGTGAACTTGAGATTGGCATCGCGCAATGCCGACTCGGCCTCGACCCCGAACTTCCGCGCTAGGTTGGCGACGGCGAACAGCAGGTCGCCCAGTTCCTCGGCGACCTTCTCCTTTTCGTCCGCGGCGGCCACGGCTTCGACTTCGTCCAGCTCTTCGCGCACCTTGGCCAGAGTCTGGCGCCAGTCCGGCCAGTCGAACTGCACGGACGCTGCCCGTTTGCTGAGCTTTTCGGCCCGCGCCAGCGAGGGCAGGGTGAGCGGCACATCGTCGAGCACGGAGGCCTCGGCGCCGCGCTTCTCGGCCTTCCGTGCGCGTTCGTCGGCCTTGATGGCGTCCCACTTGGCCTTGGCGCCGCCGGCGCTGCGCGCCGCTTCTTCGCCGAACACATGCGGATGCCGGCGGATCAGCTTTTCGGTGATGGCCTGAACCACGTCGCCGAACTCGAACAGCCCTTTCTCCGAGGCCATCTGGGCGTGGTAGATCGGCTGCAGCAACAGGTCGCCGAGTTCCTCGCGCAGGTCGTCGTAATCGCCGCGCTCGATGGCGTCCGAGACCTCGTAGGCTTCCTCGATCGTGTAGTGCCGGATGGTCGAGAAATCCTGCTCCAGGTCCCACGGGCAGCCGCCATCCGGATTGCGGAGGGCCGCCATGATTTCGAGCAGGCGGGAAATGTCGCGGGAGGGCTGCATCACGAAAACCTCGAAAAAGAGTCGGTGCAGCATAGCTTTTGCCGACACCGGACTCGACAACCATTTCGGCTTTGGTGCATCCATTCGGCCATGAGCGCAAAGCCTTACGTCATCGACGAACTGATCTCCGCCAAGGCCATCGCGGCCCGTGTCGAGGCTCTCGCCAAGGAGATTGCGGAGCATTATGCCGATACCGAGAAGCTGACGGTGGTCGGGTTGCTGCGCGGCTCGTTCGTGTTCATCGCGGATCTGGTGCGTGAGCTCGATCTGCCGGTGGAGGTGGATTTCCTCGAGGTGTCGAGCTACGGCAACTCGACCGAATCGAGCCGCGAAGTGCGTATTCTCAAGGACTTACGGGGTGAGATCGAGGGCAGGGACGTGCTGTTGGTGGAGGACATCGTCGACACCGGCCACACCCTGCGGCACGTGCTGGATATCCTCGCCACGCGGCATCCAAAGCGCCTTGAGGTCTGTGCGCTGCTGGACAAGCCGTCGCGGCGCGAAGTCGATGTCCGCGCCAAGTGGATCGGCTTTGAAATTCCTGACAAATTTGTCGTCGGCTATGGCATCGACTACGCGCAGCGCAATCGCAACCTGCCGCATATCGGTGCCGTCCGCTTCACCTGAAGTCCAAGCCGGTGCATCACGCTGACACTCGTTGAGCGTCAGCGCGGTCCATGAACGTTCATCGTATGGTGGGCAGGGTGTCCACCGCCGCTCAGACGATATCGAATTCGACCTTGTGAACGCCCAGCGTTGCCACGGCGTGACCGGTGCCGGACGTCGGCACGAGACCACAGAGCGAGCCGGTGGTGATGATCATGCCGGCCTTGAGCGGATATTCCGGACGCTGGGCCTTGGCGTAGGCGACGAGCGAGGCCAGCACCGAACCGAAGCCGTGTTTGGCGGGGGCGTTGTAGATCTGCTGGCCGTTGAACTCGAGCGTGACGTCGAAAAGATCGAGGTCGGCGCCGGGCTCGCGCTCCATCGGGTTGATGACGTAGCCATAGGCCGAAGTGCTGTCGGCGAGACCGCCGTTGAAGCCGGCGGCTGCGCGATCGGCGTAGCGGGTGGCGCAGACCTCCATGCCGACGAAATAGTGGTCGATGGCTTCGACCAGGTCGATATCGTCGGTGCCGCTGGGTACGTCCTTGGCCAGCACGACGCCGACTTCGACCTCGAGGCCGATGATGTTGGCGAGCGGCAGCTTCAGCGAACCGGACTGAGCGACCCGCGAGGCAAAGATCGGCGCGACGACGCCGAGGCCATCGGGCGCGACGGCCGTCTTGTACATGCCGGGCTTTTCGCCGAGCGCCACCATCACGCCGTGCTGCACGCGATAGGCGGCGTCGCGATCGAGCGTGGAGTAGGCCGTGCCATCGACCGGACGCGTACCGCTGCGCTGGGCGTCGACGAGCTGCTGGATGAGGGTGGCTTCATTGGGCATCTGCATCAATCCATGATTCGCATAACAAACATTATGGAACTTTTTGGTATGGCTGCTTATGCGCCGAACAGCCCGGGTTCCCTCGAATTTGCGCCGAGACCATAGCCACAGCCTCTATCCAGAACCAGAGCAGATTCCACCACTTGGCGGAAAAGTCTGATCGTCTTTGGTCGCACCTGCCCGGTGCCCGAGGCACGCTTTTGCCCGGCCTGTGCCGTTGCACGCGATGCGCGTCGCGCCGCTGGCGCTCGATGGGAAATACTCGTCCCGCGGCCGCAGTCTGCGCTTGAGCCACCAGCCGGCCTCCATATGGTGCCCGCCCATCACTGCATTCGCTTTCAGATCATGGGGCTCAATTGAACAAGTTTTTCACCGCCGCCGCGCTGACCCTGGCGCTGGGCATTTCGCCCGCCTTCGCGCAGCCCAAGGAGATCCTCAATGTCTCCTATGACATTTCGCGCGAGCTCTTCGAGCAGATCAACGCCGCCTTCGTGCCCGCATACAAGGCGACCGCCGGCGCCGACATCACCGTCAGCCAGTCGCATGCCGGTTCGTCGGCTCAGGCCCGCGCCGTGCTCGAAGGCCTGCAGGCCGACGTGGTGACCTTCAACCAGGTGCCCGATATCGCCAAGCTGGCCGACGCCGGCTTCGTGTCGGCCGACTGGGCGCAGGAATTCCCGAACAATGCGTCGCCGTTCTATTCGCTGCCGGCCTTCCTCGTGCGTGGCGGCAACCCCAAGGGCATCAAGGACTGGGGCGATCTGGCCCGCGACGACGTCAAGGTGATCTTCCCGAACCCCAAGACCTCTGGCAATGGCCGCTACACCTATCTGGCGGCGCGCGCCTGGGCGACCGAGAACTTCGCCGGCGACGAGGCCCAGATCGAAGGCTTCCTGACCAAGCTCTTCGACAACGTGCCGGTGTTCGAGACCGGCGGCCGCGCCGCCACCACGGCCTTCACCGAGCGCCAGCAAGGCGACGTGCTGGTGACCTTCGAAGCCGAAGTCCAGGCCGTGCGCAAGCAGCTCGGCGCCGACAAGTACGATGCTGTGATCCCTAGCGTTTCGCTGCTCTCGGAATTCCCGGTGGCCATCGTCGACAAGGTCGCTGACGCACGCGGTAGCGCCGAAATCGCCAAGGCCTATCTCGACTTCCTCTACACGCCCGAGGGCCAGGAAATCGCCGCGCAGAACTTCCACCGCGTCAATGACGCGACGGTTGCTGCTGCCCACGCTGCAGATTTCCCGGACGTGAAGCTCGTCACCGTCGAAGACGCTTTCGGCGGTTGGGACAAAGTGTCCAAGGAGCACTTCGCCGAGGGCGGACTGCTCGACAAGGTCTTCCTCAACCAGTAAGCGGTTCTGAGGAAAGCACATTTCGCGGCGTGGCAGCCTTGCCACGCCGCAATGTTGTTGCGGGGACAAATGTCGGGGCGCACCAAGAGCAAGCATCTGCTGCCGGGCTTCGGGCTGACGCTGGGCGTCACCATGCTGTATCTGGCGGTGATCGTGGTGCTGCCCATCGCCGCCATGCTGCTCAAGGCCGCGAGCCTGGGCTGGGACGATCTCTGGCGCATCGTCAGTTCGCGCCGCTCGATCTCGGCCTATAGCGTCACCTTCGGGTCGGCCTTCCTTGCCACCATCTTCAATGGCTTTTTCGGCCTGCTGCTGGCCTGGGTGCTGGTGCGGTACGACTTCCGCGGCAAGCGCATTCTCGATGCGCTCGTGGACCTGCCCTTCGCGTTGCCCACCGCTGTCGCGGGCCTGACGCTGGTGACGCTGTTCTCCGAGAACGGCTGGTACGGCCAGCTGCTGCTGCCGCTCGGCATCACCGTCAACTACACGCAGGCCGGCATCGTCATCGCCATGATCTTCACCTCGATACCCTTCGTGGTGCGGACGGTGCAGCCGGTGCTCGAAGACATCCAGCCCGATATCGAGGAAGCGGCACGGACGCTCGGCGCCACGCGCTGGCAGGTGTTTTCCCGCGTCGTCTGGCCGGTGCTGATGCCCGCCTTCATCGCCGGTTGCGTGCTGAGCTTTGCGCGCAGCATCGGCGAGTTCGGCGGCGTGGTCTTCATCGCCGGCAACCTGCCGGGCCTCACTGAAGTGGTGTCGCTGCTGATCTTCATCCGCCTCGAGGAATACTCCTATGAAGGCGCCGCGGCGCTGGCGACCGTGCTGCTGACAGTGGCGTTCGGCACCCTGCTCCTCACCAACCTGCTGCAGCAATGGCAGCTCCGCTACATGGACCGGCGCTGATGGCCGACGCATCGACCAAGGCCCCGTTGAGCCTTGCCGCCTGGACGTTGATCGGGCTCGCTCTGGTGCTGGCGGCGCTCGTGCTCGTCGTGCCGGTGGCGCTGATCTTCACCTTCGCGCTGCGTACCGGCATCGGCGCCTACTTCACCAACATCCTCCAGCCCGACACGCTGCATGCCGTGTTCCTCACCGTGCTGGCGTCGCTCGTCGTGGTGCCGATCAATGTCGCCTTCGGCATCTGTGCCGCCTGGGCGGTGACGCGCTTCCGTTTCCCCGGCCGCAACCTGCTGATCACGGTGATCGAGATTCCGTTCTCGATCAGCCCGATCGTCGCCGGCGTCTGCTATCTCTTCCTCTATGGCGGCCAGGGGCTGCTGGGGCCGCTGCTCGATGCCTGTGGCATAAGGCTGATGTTCACGGTCTTTGCCATCTTCCTCGTCAGCCTGTTCGTCACCGCGCCGTTCGTGGCGCGCGAGCTGATCCCGCTGATGCAGCAGCAAGGCGGCGAGGACGAGGAAGCGGCCCTGTCGCTGGGCGCCAACGGTTTCCAGATGTTCTGGTACGTCACGCTGCCCAACATCCGCTGGGCGTTGTTCTATGGCGCGGTGCTGTGCAATGCCCGCGTCATGGGCGAGTTCGGCGCCGTGTCGGTGGTGTCGGGCGCCATTCGCGGCCAGACCAACACCCTGCCCCTGCAGATCTCGCTGCTGTTCAACGATTTCAATGTGTCCGGCTCGTTCGCCGCGGCCTCGACACTGGCGCTGATCGCCGTGCTGACCATCGTCGCCAAGGCGCTGCTCGAAGCCCGCGGCGTCGGCAGCGGCCGGGGCCACTAGGCCAAGCTAGCTCAGCGGATGACCTTGCCGGCGGTGATGTCGATCTTCATGCCGTCATAGGCCGGGGTGACGTTGGCCGGCGTGTCCCGCTCCGTCGCCTCGTAGTCGAGGTCGATATGCAGGTTGGTCAGCACTGCCTGTTTCGGCGTGCGGAGCGCAACCAGGTCGAGCGCCTCGCTGAGGCTGAGGTGGCTCGGATGCGGGGCCGGACGGAGGGCGTCGAGGATCCAGACGTCGAGATCGGACACGGCACCGATCGACGCGTCGGGAATGCCGCTGAGGTCGCAGGAATAGGCGAAGCCGCCGACACGGAAGCCGAGCGAGAAGATGTCGCCATGGTCCTGTGTGAACGGCAGCACGGTGATCGCGCCGCCCGGGCCATCGACGACCAATTCCTCGCCGGACTCAATCAGATGCTGGTTGAGGATGGGCGGGTAACCGGAGCCCGGCGGGGCGGTGAAGCAGTAGGCGAAGCTCGGCACGATCCGGTTCGCGGCTTCCTGGCTGAAATAGACGTCGACGCGCTTGCGATTGTTGAGCGCCAGCACGCGGAGATCGTCGATACCGTGGGTGTGGTCGGCGTGCTCGTGCGTGTAGAGCACGGCCTCGACGCGGTCGACATTGGCAGTGAGCAACTGCTCGCGCAGGTCGCATCCGGTGTCGACGATGATGCGGGTCGGCTGGTCCGAACCGGCCGAAAAACCCTCGATCAGCAGCGAGCAGCGGCGGCGGCGGTTTTTGGGATTGTTGGGGTCGCAGACGCCCCAGTGGCCGCCGATACGCGGCACGCCGCCCGAGGAACCGCAGCCCATCACGGTGGCGATGATGCGTTCCGCGGCGGCCATCTTACTGTTTTGCCTTGCTGAAGAGCCGGAAGAAATTGGCGGTCGAGTTGTCGAAGATCTGCTGCGGCGCCTGCGCGCGGACGCTGGCGAGATACTCGGCGGTGTGCCGCGTATAGGCCGGTTCGTTGGTCTCGCCGCGATGCGGGATGGGCGCCAGATACGGTGCGTCGGTTTCGACGAGGAAACGATCGTCCGGCACCATGCGGGCCACCTCGCGGATCGACTCGGCGTTCTTGAAGGTGATGATCCCCGAGAACGAGACATAGCCACCGAGCTCGAGCCCGACCTTCGCCAGCTCGATGCCGCCAGTGTAGCAGTGCAGCACGAAGGGGAAGGCCCCCTGCCCTGCCTCTTCCCTGAGGATGGCAGCGGTCATGTCGTCGGCCTGGCGGGCGTGGATGACCAGCGGCAGGCCGGTGATGCGGGCGGCAGCGATGTGACGGCGGAAGCCGGTCTCCTGCGCGTCCTTGGGGGCGTTGTCGTAGAAATAGTCGAGGCCCGCTTCGCCGATGGCGACACACTTGGGATGCTCGGAGAGCCGCACGAGGTCCTCGACCTGGATGTGCAGCTCTTCGTCGGCATGATGCGGATGAGTGCCGACCGAACACCAGACTTCCGGGTTTTCCTCGGCAATGGCCTTGATCTCGGCGAAGCGCTCGACGCGGGTCGAGATCGTGACCACGCGTTCGACCCCGGCGGCTTTGGCACGGGCGATGACGCCCGCGCGATCGGCGGCCAGCTCCGGAAAATCGAGATGGCAGTGGCTGTCGATGATCATCGTCCTCAGCCGTCTCTATGCCGCGCCCTTGGGCATCTCGAACTTCTTGAACACCGGCTCGGGCGGCGGCAGCGTGGTGCCGGACGGGATGCCCGCGTCGTCCAGCGCATGCGCCAGCAACCGCTGGTCAGCCGGGACGGCCAGCATATCGAGGAACTTTGCGGCCGAGGCCGGCACGAAAGGCTGCGCGGCAATGGCGGCGCGGCGCACCACGTCGGCGGTCGTCGCGAGGATCGTGCCCATGCGCGGCAGGTCGGCCTTGAGGCCCCACGGAGCCTGGTCGGCGAAGTAGAGGTTGGCGGCAGAGAGCAGCGCGATCAGCTCAGCGGTCGCCTCGTGCAGCTGCTGGGTCTGCATCGCAGCGTTCATGCGGGCGATGCCGTCCTTGACGGTCTGGACGATGGCGCGATCGGCGTCGGTCAGCGTCGCTTCCGGCAGCATGCCGCCAAAGTTCTTCTGGATCATCGACAGCGAGCGCTGCGCGAGATTGCCAAAATTGTTGGCGAGGTCGGCATTGTTGCGGTTGATGAACTTCTCTTTGCCCCAGTCACCGTCCTGGCCGAAGCTGACTTCGCGCAGGCAGTAGTAGCGAACGGGATCGATGCCGAATTCCTCGACCACGACGAACGGATCGACGACGTTGCCGAGCGACTTCGACATCTTCTTGCCTTCGCTGGTCAGGAAACCGTGGGCGAAGACGCGCCTGGGCACCGGGAGGCCGGCGCTGAGCAGGAAAGCAGGCCAGTAGATGGTGTGGAAACGGATGATGTCCTTGCCGATGACATGCAGGTCGGCCGGCCAGAAGCGTTTCCGCTCGCCGCCGTCGAGGTAACCCGTGGCGGTGAGGTAGTTGGTCAGCGCGTCGACCCAGACATACATCACGTGGCCCGGCGCATTGGGCACCGGAATGCCCCAGTCGAAGGTGGTACGGCTGATCGAAACGTCGCGCAGGCCGGCCTTCACGAAGGACAGGATCTCGTTGCGGCGCTCCGGCGGTGCGATGAAGTCGGGATGCTCTTCGTAGAGCTTGAGCAGCCGGTCCTGATAGGCGGAGAGGCGGAAGAAGTAGCTGTCTTCCTCGACCCACTTCACCTCGGCGCCGGTGGGGGCGAACTTCTTGCCACCCTCGCCGTCGGTGAGTTCGTCTTCGTCGAAATAGGCCTCGTCGCGCACCGAGTACCAGCCCTTGTAGGTCGACTGGTAGATGTCGCCATTGTTGGCGGCGGCCATGCGCTTCCAGATTTCCTGGCTCGCCTCATGATGCCGCGGCTCGGTGGTGCGGATGAAATCGTCGTTCGAGACGTTGAGCGCCGCCGCCATCTCGCGGAACCGGGCCGAGTTGCGGTCGGCGAGTTCACGCGGGCTCATGCCCTGCGTGGCGGCCGTCTGCACCATCTTGATGCCGTGTTCGTCGGTGCCGGTGAGGAAGAACACGTCCTTGCCCTCGAGCCGCGCCCAGCGGGCGATGGCATCGGTCGCGATCATCTCGTAGGCGTGGCCGATATGCGGTTCGCCGTTGGGATATGCGATTGCGGTGGTGACGTAGAACGTTTCGGTCATCTGGGCTCGATCGGGGACGCGGTTAGGAGCGCATGTTTCCTGATCGCGTCGAAGATCGCGACCAGCGTCTGCCGCGGGTCGAGATTGTATTCGTCGGCCTCGGCAAACATGAGGTCGGCCTTGTCCCATAGCTCCGTGGCAGAGGCAAGACGCCTGCGTGCCCCGGCGCCTTCGGCCGCGGCGGCCTTGGCTTCGGTGGCCAGCCAGTCACGGACGAGTTCACGCGCGAAGCGGCCCTGCGGGCCATCCTTTTCGCTCGCGAGGACGTCGGCGAGCGCGATGTGGGCGGCAGGCGGCGGTCCGGCGGGATTGGTCAGCCAGTTGCGCAGGGCGCCGAGGGCGCTTTCGTCGCCGATCAGCATGGCCTCGAAGCCGCGGCGCGGGCGGCCGCCGGCGAGGTCCACGGCGTGGTCGACGTTCTCGCCCGGGCGAGCCGCGCTCAGGACGTCGCGGACCTCGCTATCGGACAGCGGTCGCAAAGCCAGCGAATGGCAGCGCGACTTGATGGTGGGTAGCAGCGAGCCGGGTCGGTGCGAAATGAGGAAGAAGGTGGTGTCCGGCGGCGGTTCTTCGAGGATTTTCAACAGGGCATTGGCCGAGGACGGGTTGCAGTCGTCGATCGGGTCGACCACGACCACGCGATGCCCCGCCCTGCCCCGGGTGCGGTGCAGGCCCTCGATCAGGCCGCGGACTTCGTCGACGCGGATGACGGTGTAGTAGCCCTTGCCGCTGTCGCGCGGCGCCTTGCGCAAGACCTGCAGGTTCGGATAGGCGCCGGCCGCTACCTGCTCGGCGATGTGGCCGGGAGACTCGTCGCCGGTGCGCTCGAAGATGGCGCGGGCGAGGTCGAAGGCCAGCGTCGCCTTGCCGATGCCGTGCGGACCGTGGATCAGCACACCACCCGGCATGCGACCTGCGGCCAGCATGGCGAGGATGCCGTCGCGGGCTTCGGCATGCCCGACCACGCGGCGCTGCATCTCGGGGGGCGGTACGCCGTCGAGCTGGTCGGGTTCGCGCTGTTCGACGTCGCTCAAGCCGCGGTTCCGCCCTGGAGCTCGGGGAAGCGGCGGGTCAGGGTATCCCAGATTTCCTGTTCGAGCGCGTCTTCGCTCTGGGCGGCGGGGATCACCACGCAGCGCTCGGAATTGTTGGCGGCAATGGCGAGGAATGCCTCGCGCAGGCGACGATGCCAGTCGAGGTCTTCCTTCTCGAAACGGTCACCGGTGGCCTGCAGGGCGCCCTCGAGCTCGCGCTCGTTGACGCGGCGGAAGGCGACTTCGGGGTCCATGTCGAGAATGATGGTGAGATCGGGCTTGCGGCTGTTGAGCGCCAGCGCCTCGAGGCCGCGGATCAGCTTGTCGTCGACGCCACCGGTGAGGCCCTGATAGGCGCGGGTCGAGTCATGGAAGCGGTCGGAAATGACCCATTTGCCGGAATCGAGGCTGGGGCCGATCAGCTGGTTCACATGGTCGAGGCGAGCCGCGGCGAACAGCACGGCCTCGGCCCCTGCCCCCCAGCTTTCCGAACGGCCCTGCAGGATGAAGGCGCGCACCGCTTCCGCCTTGGGCGTACCGCCAGGCTCGCGGGTGCGGACGGCGGAAATGTCCTGCCGGTTGAGACTGGCGAGCAGCCGCTTGACCTGCGTCGACTTGCCGACGCCTTCGCCACCTTCAAAGGTGATGAAGCGGGCCGCGACCTTGGCTGGCACGTCGAGCATCGAAATTCCTTCGGGTTACAGCCAGCCGAGCAGCAGTTGCTTGACCGCGTCGGAGGCCTGCCGGACGATATCGCCCTGCTCCACGTCGGTCTCCGCATAAAGCGGCGTGACCTGGATGACCTTGTCGTCGCAGAGGACGTTCAGCTGGCCGACTTCCTGCCCGGCCTTGACCGGCGGGCGCAGCGGGCCGCGATAGGTGACGGTGGCGGTCGGGCAGTTCTTGGCGCCCTTGGGCAGGAAGAGATCGATATTGCCCTTGCCGACCAGCCCAACTTCCGGCTCGTTGCCGCCATAGACATTGGCGCGGGTCACGACCTGTCCGGCGGCAAAGACCGGCACCAGCTCGAAGCCGCGCGTGCCCCAGGTGACGAGCTTGCGCGCCTCTTCGGCACGGGCGGTCATCGAGGTCATGCCGTGCAGGACGGCGATGAGCCGGCGGCCGCCGGCAGCAGTCGAGACCACGGTGCCATAGCCGGCCGCTTCGGTGTGGCCGGTCTTCAGGCCGTCGACGCCGATGCCCATCTCGACCAGCGAATTGCGGTTCTGCTGGCGGATCTTGTTCCAGGTGAACTCGGGCTCGGAGAAGATCGGGTAATATTCCGGGAACTGGGCAATGAGGAACCGCGCCAGGGTCGCGAGGTCGCGCGCCGTCGAATACTGGTTCGGGTCCGGCAGGCCGGTGGCGTTGACGAAATGCGAGTTGGTCATGCCGATTTCGGCCGACAGCTGGTTCATCATGCCGGCAAAGGTCACTTCGCTGCCCGCGATACCTTCGGCAAGCGCAATGGCCGCGTCGTTGCCCGACTGGATGATGACCGAACGCAGCAGGTCGGCCACGGCGACCTTGGAATTGAGTTCGGCGAACATGGTCGAGCCACCCGAGGAGGCGCCGCCGTCGCGCCAGGCATGCTCGGAAATGAAGAACTCGTCCGTCATCTGCAGGCGGTTGCGCTGCAGTTCGTCGAACACGACGGCGACGGTCATGAGCTTGGCCATGCTGGCCGGCTCCATCGCCGAATCCGCGTCCTTGTTGAACAGCACCGTGCCGGATTCGTAGTCCATCAGCACCGCGAACTTGGCCTTGGTGTCGAAATCCTGCGCCGTGGCAGCCGTCACCAGCATCGCCAGCGAAACGATCAGTCCGACCAGTCTGAGGCCAAATCCTCGCACGTCATTCCTCGCTCTGGGCCGCCGCAGCCCGTACCCGAGACTAATAGAGAACTATGTCGCTGAGGCCAAGTTCTTGCGCCAGCGAAAGCACGTCGGCACGGGCCACGCCGGGCTTCAATTTTGTGAGCGTGAGACGTGTTTCAGTGTGATCACCGATGGCCACCTGGTCCTCGTCCACGGCGCCGTAGACGGCGAAAGCCTCGGCGACTTCGACAGCACGGATGCCGTCTTTCCACTGGCCGAGCTGCAGCTTGATGTCGCGGGCGTCTTCGTCGACCGAGGCGACCCAGTCTTCCAGCGCCTTAGAGCGCGTCGCCATGGCGGTGGCCGCGGCGTGGGCGGAATTGATGGCCGCCTCTTCCTCGGTCGCGGCATAGCCGAAGAGACCGAAGAAGTCGTCGGCGAGGTTCTGCGAGGAGTATGAGCCCCTGCTCTGCCCCTGGTAGTCCGCAGCGGCGACAGCGTTGACCGGCTGCTGGACCTGCGGCTCGACCATGGCAAGGCGGGTCTCGCTCATGCCGACATTGAGCTGCTGCTCCATGCGGGTCGGCTTGTTGACGCTGGCCATCAGCATGCGGGTGTCGTCGCCATTGAGCGGCGCCGGGCCGACATAGCTGACGGCGATGTTGCCGGTGCCCTTGTTGACGTAGCCGAGGATTTCTGCCGCCTTGTGGCTGAGATCCATGATGCGGCCGTGGATGTAGGGACCGCGGTCGTTGACGCGAACCACGACGGAGCGGCCGTTATCGGTGTTGGTGACGCGCACATAGCTCGGCAGCGGCAGCGTCGGATGCGCGCCGGTGATGGCATTGGCGGAGAAAATCTCGCCATTGGCGGTGCGCCGGCCGTGGAAGTCGGAGCCGTACCAGGACGCCTGGCCGGCATCGGCATAGCCTTGCGGATTGGCCTCGGGCGTATAGACCTGGCCGCGCACCGTATAGGGTTTGCCGACCATGTAGCGGCCACCGCCCTTGGGCGGATTGGGATTGCGGGTGACGCGCGGCGAAACGGCCACGCCATATTCCTTGGAGGTGAAAGCGGCCCGCTTGACGGTCGCTCCGGTTCCGCCGCCGCCTGAGCAGGCGGCGATCATAGGCGCTACAAGCACCGTGAGAACGACGAGACGGATGGCATTGTGCCACGAACGGGACGATGTAGAACGCATAAAACCCAAACCCTGCTGCCGGATCAGTCTAGCCAATCCCTCCATCCCCTTCCTCCAGAAGGCCCCAGCATGGTTGCGGTGGAGTTAATTTGCTTAAAATTGCGCCGAATTAAGCAGGCGTTTCAGGATGATGTGATTGCCTATGGCATTCATATAAAGATATCTTTATATCCCTGATGCGTCGCAAGCGCGTAAGAGACCAGAGCGATGAACCACATCCAGACCCCTGCCCCCCTTCCCCATGGTGATGAAGTGCGCGCCGCGCTCGCGGCTGCCGCGGCCGAACGCATCCTGATCTTCGATGGCGCCTACGGCACGATGATCCAGCGCCTCAAGCTGGAAGAGGCGGATTATCGCGGAGAGCGGTTCAAGGACTGGCACATCGATGTGCGCGGCAACAACGACCTGCTGAACCTGACGCTGCCCGACGCAATCCGGGATATCCACGTCCAATATTATCTCGCTGGCGCGGATATCTGCGAGACCAACACCTTCTCGTCGACGGCCATCGTGATGGCCGACTACGGCATGCAGGCGCTCGCCTATGAGCTAAACTACGAGGGCGCGCGCATCGCCCGCGAGGCCGCGCGCATCGCCGAGGCGCAGGACGGCCGTCGCCGCTTCGTCGCCGGTTCACTCGGGCCGCTGAACAAGACGGCGTCGATGTCGACCGACGTCAACTCGCCTGGCCATCGTGCGGTGACGTTCGACGAGATCGTCGCGACCTATACCGAGCAGATCAACGGGCTGATCGATGGCGGCACCGAACTGCTGCTGTTTGAGACCATCACCGATACGCTCAACACCAAGGCCGGCATCTTTGCCGCCAAGAAAATCTTCGCAGAGCGCGGCTACGAGCTGCCGGTGATGATCTCGGGCACCATCACGGACCTTTCGGGCCGCACGCTTTCCGGCCAGACGCCGACGGCGTTCTGGTATTCGGTGCGGCACGCCAACCCGTTCACCATCGGGCTCAACTGCGCGCTCGGCGCCAATGCCATGCGCGCCCATATCGCCGAACTGAGCGACGTGGCCGACACGTTCATCTGCGCCTACCCCAATGCCGGCCTGCCGAACGAGTTCGGCGGCTATGACGAGACGCCGGAGTTCATGGCGCGGCAGATCGAGGGTTTCGCCCGCGATGGCTTCGTCAATATCGTCGGCGGCTGCTGCGGCTCGACGCCGGACCATATCCGGGCCATCGCCGAGGCGGTGAGCAAGCACAAGCCGCGCAAGGTTCCCGAGGCGGACCGGCTCTTGCGGCTCTCGGGGCTCGAGCCGTTCACGCTGACCAAGGAAATTCCGTTCGTGAACGTCGGCGAGCGCACCAACGTTACCGGCTCGGCCCGCTTCCGCAAGCTGATCACCGCCGGCGACTACACGGCAGCGCTCGATGTGGCGCGTGACCAGGTGCAGAACGGCGCGCAGGTCATCGACATCAACATGGACGAAGGCCTGATCGACTCGGCCAAGGTGATGGTTGAGTTCCTCAACCTCCTCGCCGCCGAGCCTGATATCGCCCGCGTACCGCTGATGATCGACAGCTCGAAGTTCGAGGTCATCGAAGCCGGCCTGAAATGCGTGCAGGGCAAGGCTCTCGTGAACTCGATCTCGATGAAAGAAGGTGAGGAAAAGTTCCTCGAGACCGCCCGCCTCGTCCGCGCTTATGGCGCTGCCGTGGTGGTGATGGCGTTCGACGAGAAGGGCCAGGCCGACACCGAGGCCCGCAAGGTGGAAATCTGTACCCGGGCCTACAAGCTGCTGACCGAAGAAGTCGGCTTCCCGCCCGAGGACATCGTCTTCGACCCCAATGTCTTCGCCGTGGCGACCGGCATCGAAGAGCACGCCAACTACGGCAACGACTTCATCAACGCCACGCAGAAGATCCGCGAGACGCTGCCGCATGTCCACATCTCGGGCGGCGTATCGAACCTGTCGTTCTCGTTCCGCGGCAACGAGCCGGTGCGCGAGGCCATGCACTCGGTGTTCCTCTACCACGCCATCCAGGTCGGCATGGACATGGGCATCGTCAACGCGGGCCAGCTCGCGGTCTACGACTCGCTCGATCCGGAACTGCGCGACGCCTGCGAGGACGTGATCCTCAACCGCCGCGACGATGCAACCGAGCGGTTGCTCGACCTCGCCGAGCGCTTCAAGGGTCAGGCGGGCGGCGAAGTGAAGGCCAAGGACCTCGCCTGGCGTGAGAAGCCGGTAGCGGAGCGGATTTCGCACGCCCTGGTCAACGGCATCACCGAGTTCATCGACGCCGACACGGAGGAAGCACGGCTCGAGGCCGAGCGTCCGCTGCACGTCATCGAAGGCCCGCTGATGGCCGGCATGGGCGTGGTCGGTGACCGGTTCGGCTCGGGC
>VFQQ010003097.1_pt1 | contig 16873 bp, 15 predicted proteins | sample 3512341 | NCBI WGS metagenome assembly VFQQ01 (sample SAMN10412373, study PRJNA504923) | tailings metagenome | isolation source: Relicate 2 Philex TSF1 revegetated site | place: Philippines: Tuba, Benguet | collected 2017-08-29 | reverse complement strand
AAGTAGTAGTGAAGATGGCTCAAGAAGCCAAACGCCTTACTGGAGCCGACTATTTGTGTTTGGCAGGCGGTGTGGCGCTCAACTGCGTTTCTAACGGAAAACTGCAAAAAGCCAATGTCTTCAAAGAAGTCTTTATACAACCTGCCGCTGGGGACGCAGGAGGCGCCCTTGGCGCAGCTCTCACGGCTTATTACATTTATTTTGACCAAAAACGCGTCATCAATTATACCCAAGATGCGATGAGCGGCTCTTATTTAGGGCCTACTTTTTCAGATTTGGATGTAGAATTGGTAGCAAAAAAATACAAAGCCGTTGCCAAAAAATTTGAAAACTTCGACGAACTTACCCAAGAAGTCGCCAAAATCTTAGCGGAAGGCAACGTAGTAGGCTGGGTACAAGGGCGCATGGAGTTTGGGCCACGCGCATTGGGCGCACGAAGTATTCTAGGCGACCCTCGCAACGCTGAGATGCAGAAAAAGCTCAACGTCAAAATCAAATATCGGGAGTCGTTCCGTCCGTTTGCGCCTTCGGTATTGGCCGAAAAAGTAGGCGAGTACTTCGACTACGAAGGCATTTCGCCTTATATGTTGCTTGTGCATCCTGTCAAAGACTCACGTCGCAAGCCACTTCCCGCCGACTTTGATTCGTTTGATTTGCGCAACAAACTTTATTACTTGCGTTCGGATTTGCCTTCTATTACGCACATCGATTTTTCGGCACGGATTCAGACAGTGCACAAAAACACCAACCCACGTTACTATCAACTCATCAGCGATTTTGAGAAATTGACAGGATATGGGGTCATCGTAAATACCTCTTTCAACGTAAGAGGGGAACCTATCGTAAGTACCCCCAACGACGCCTATCGTTGTTTTATGCGTACCGAAATGGACTATCTAGTGGTGGGCAATTACGTGTTTGACAAACGTCAGCAACCCCACTGGGAAGACACCGATAACTGGAAAGAAGAATTCACTTTGGATTAAGGCTAAAGACGAAAAGAGAGATACTTTGATTTCTCTCTTTCGTCTAATACCTAATAAACATCCAACGTCTGTCTCAATATGACCTCAAAATTAATTACGTCATTTGTCCGCCTTATTTTTCTAGGAATCGTTGCCTTCTTTTTGTTTTTTCCCGACAAATTGAGCATCAAATTTGATTATCCTTACGCGGGTTTGGTAGATAGTTTTTATGTAAGATTGGCCAAGGCCACTTCGCTTTTGTTGATTTTGATAGAACTCCTCCGAATGTTTTATTATGGAGTTATCAAAAATCCTAAAAGCAATAAAATCATCGCCAACATCGCCACCTTGGGGATAATGGTGGTTTGGCTTGTAGGTATATTAGAAATAGCGTTTATGTTTATCTCTCAAAGCCACGAGGGAGATTTGAGCAAGGCTTCTCAAATTTGGTTTGCTAAATACTGGAAACCTATTACGTCAGAAGGCTACCGTGATTTCCCTAAATCCAATCCCGAACAAAAGAAAAAAATCTTGGTATTGGGCGATTCTTTCGCCGCAGGGCATGGACTCGAAAACACCGAAGATCGTTTTTCGGACCAATTAGAAAAAAAATTGGGAGCTGATAAAGTTGCCGTTTATAACTTAGGGGTATCGGGTTCGGACACGCGCGATGAGTTTGAGCGTTTACAAAAATTCCCCGTCAAGCCAGAAGTGCTGGTGTTAGAATATTTCCCTAACGACATCGAAAAAGCAGCCCGCGATGCCAAACTGACTCTGGCTCAATTTCAGCCTTACGATGATATCAAAATGCCAGGGGTAGGGTCATTGGTAATGCGTTTTTATTTGCCCAATTACATCTATTGGCAGTTTCCTCATATGCCTCCTGCTTCGATTACCGATTTTGTGCAGAAGTCATACACAGATACCACAATTCTCAACCCACATTTAAGAGATTTACAGAAAATTGTTGACTATGCTCGGCAGCACAATGCACCAATGTACGTTGTTATGGTGCCTTTTTTACAAAACGTAGAAAAAAGTAACGGCTACACCAAGCCCATTGAAGAGTTTTTGATCAAACAAAACATTCCGGTAGTACGCCTAAGTGACTATTTGGGTACTATCCCTCCCAAAGAACGCATCGTGGGCAAAAACGACGGCCATGCGAGTGCGAAAGTCAATGCCTTGATAGCGGAGAAGTTATATGAAAAGATGCAGCAATCTCCCAAACCTTAAGAAAAGATGGTAGATTGCGTATCAACAAATAACTAGGGAAGGCTAAGATTCACTTTGGCATAACCTTAAAATGTGTAATTTTGTATTTAAACAACATTGTATCACTGTTATTAATTATTTGTTTGAGGTTAACTCTCTAGCTATCAACTCATAAAACTAATAACTTATATCTTACCAAAATGGATTTTCTAAAAGACTTATTTGCCTTCTTGGGCGAGCGAAAAAAATGGTGGTTGGCTCCAATGATTATTCTTTTGTTGCTCATTGGCGTTATTATTGTCATTGGTGGTGGTTCGGCAGTAGCCCCATTCATTTATACATTATTCTAATTTAAAGTTGTTCATTTGTCAGTGATGAGAACTTATCCCATAACTGACAAATGAATCAATAGATAACACCTTCTAAAAATGTCTGAAGCAGAAAAAAGTAAAGCCCAGTTAGTGATTGTCACTGGGTTGGTAGTCTTTTCGTTTATTTTCAAATCGGCCTCCTTATACTTACTCTACGCCGCAGGGATTGTAGGTCTTCTTAGTATTTTCATTCCGGTAGTAGGAGATTTTATCGTAAAAATTTGGTTCAAAATCGCTGAAGGATTAGGATGGTTTAACTCTCGGGTTATTCTTTCGATTATGTTTTATGTGTTTTTGTGGCCAATAGCGATGCTTTATCGCCTTTCTACCAAAAACCCAATGGGCGTAAAACGTCCTACATCTACCAATACCGTATATGTAGAACGTAATCATGAATACACCAAAAAAGACTTAGAACAAATCTGGTAAGATTTGTTCTACCCTTTTTCCAAAAGCCACCAAATCGGCTTGCGGCGTTTCTGAACCTGATAGTTGGTCATCAAGTACAAACTAATGTGCTCGATGGCCTCATCTATACTATCAGTCACTTTGAGTAGCCCCAAGTCTTCGGGCGATATGGTACCCTGTTCTACCATTTTTTCGAGCATCGCCAACATGGGTTTGTAGTATTCTGTGCCCATAAGTACCATCGGAAAATTAGTGACTGTGCGGGTTTGAATAAGCGTTAAGGTTTCGTAAAGCTCGTCCATTGTACCTACTCCACCGGGCATAATCACAAACCCATAAGAATATTTGACCAATAGTACTTTACGCACAAAGAAGTACTTAATCTTCACCCATTTTTGCATATAAGGGTTTTCGCTTTGCTCATGGGGCAGTTTAATATTACAGCCTACTGAGCGGCCCCCACTTTCGAAAGCACCCCGATTGGCCGCTTCCATGATACCCGGCCCTCCTCCCGTCATTACAGTCATGCCAAGGTCATTGGCGATGCGTTTGCCCAATTCGCGCGCTTGCTCATAATATACCGATCCTTCTTTGAAGCGAGCCGAGCCAAAAACCGTAATACACGGCCCCACAAAATGCAGGGCTCGAATTCCTTTCAAAAACTCCCACAATACGTCAATAATAAATAACAACTCAAAACGACGGCTTTTGGGGCCTTCCAAATAATAATCTCCGTGACGTTGGTCAATAAAAGGCTTTCTTTTTTCTGGTTCTGAAATCATATGGAATTTAAATGACTATTTAGTATTGTATTCTTTGCGGGTGAATCTAAAGGAGAAAATATAAAAGAGGCAAAATTACCCTATGTCGTCACCTTTATCTTTAACCCCAGCCCCTCAATAATCTTGAGGAAGGTAGAGAGCTGTACATCTACCTTACCGTTTTCAATACGGCTAATAAACTCCTTTTGCATCCCCACTTTGTCAGCTAGTTCGGTTTGGGTCAAGTGATTTCGTTGGCGATACTGCTTGAGGGTTTCACAAAGCTCAGCGGCTTTTTGTTTGGCGGCTTCTGTTGGTAAGATTTGCGGGGGTAAGGGATGTTTAGCCAAAATTTCTTTAGCGCGAGCTACCTGTGCCAATATTGCAGGAGAGTCGGCATAACTGCTTAAAGTAGCATCTTCTTGGATGATTGCTTTCATTTTATTGGTTTCTTTTTATGATAAATCCTTCATAATCATTCCCTGCTTTAAACAACTCCCACCCCTCACTTGCCAACCCATACACCGTAAAATATCGCTCTATTTCTTTAAAGTTATTGGTAATTCCTATACGATAAAGTCGTGTTCGTGCAGGGGTGCTGCCTGTGGCAAATATCAAAGCGTCGGGATGACGATTGGTAAAATCAAGCGTAGTGACAGCAACTGTAGCCAGTACTTTCATACTGTCACCGTTGTTTGTTACGACTTTATCGCTTATTTCATCCGTCACAGGGTCAACATCTACAAAACTTAAATTGAAGATGGTATTGCTTTCATCTATCGGTCTATATTCTATTCGTTTTATGATACGTCCATGCGTACCCTCACTCACAAACTCATAAATATCCGCCTGCCTTTTACTACTGATAGGATATTGTTCTTGTTTCATCTAACAAATTTATAAATTAACTAATTCATTAACAAAAGCACTTTATAACAAATCACTTAAGTAACCTTTGTTTTTTTTCATCATCAAACCTTCTAAGATAAAACTTTGGGTAATCTTTGAGGTTGGTATATCACAACAAGGGTGAGATAAATACGAATTCCATTGATTTGGTTATTCATTGATAGGCTAAGTGCCTCGAAAGGCTGTTTACTTAGAGTGGGACTTTTGCAAACTTGCCAAGTTTAACCCTAACTTAGCAGCAATTTTAGTGATTTTGTTATGATTCAGATACAATCTTTTGTTTTCTCTCCTTTTCAAGAAAACACTTACATTCTTTTTGACGAGACGCACGAGGCGGTTATTATCGACCCAGGTTGCTTAATGCAAGCCGAAAAAGAAACACTCGCCCAATTCATCACCCAAAATAGACTCATAGTAAAGGCACTGCTTCAGACCCATGCTCACCTCGACCATGTGTTTGGAAGTGCGTTTGTGAAGCGAAAATATGGTGTCAAAATGTGGATGCACAAAAACGAGCTGCCCATTTTGGCCTCTGTCGAAAATCGATGCCAACTTTGGGGAATCCGTGGCTATGAGCCCGTAGAAGCAGATGAGTTTATCGACGAAGGTGATATTATTTCTTTCGGAAATTCTCAGCTTGAGATATTGTTTGTACCGGGTCATGCGCCTGGTCATTTGGCGTTTGTAAATCATGCGCAACGTTTTGTAATCGGCGGTGATGTGCTTTTCAAAGGCAGTATCGGTCGTACCGACTTCCCACTTTGCGACCACGAGGCACTCATCAATAGTATTCAGACGAAGTTTATGACTTTAGAAGATGACTACAGCGTATACGCTGGCCACATGGATAGCACTACGATTGGATATGAGCGCCGCACCAATCCTTTTCTCACTTAATTTTATGTCAAAACCCAAACAACTAGCCACTTCAGATATTCGACTTTTCACGATTCCCAACCTCATGACCTGTGGCAATCTCGCTTGTGGTTGTCTAGGAATTGTATTTAGTTTTAGGGGAGATTTGCTCCTTGCAGGTACTTTGATTTTGGTAGCAGCCGTCTTAGATTTTTTGGATGGTTTTGCGGCTCGGCTGCTTCGACAGTCATCGGCGATTGGTAAAGAACTCGATTCGTTGGCCGATATGGTCACTTTTGGCGTTTTGCCGTCGATGATTATTTTCCAATTATTGGAAAAAACCAGCACTACTATTGATATTGGCAATATGCTGATTTCTTTTAGTGCTTTTGTGCTGAGTATTTTTTCGGCCTTACGTTTAGCCAAATTCAATATCGATACCCGTCAATCCGATTCTTTCATTGGCGTACCCACGCCCGCCAATGCTTTATTAGTGGCCTCTTTGCCTTTTATTTTACGCAGCAATCCCGAACTAGAACCATGGATAGTCAATCAACAAACACTCATCGGATACACTCTACTGATGTCGTATCTGTTAGTGGCTGAGTTACCACTTTTGGCTTTCAAGTTCACCACCTTTGCTTGGAAAGCCAACCAAGTCAAATATATTTTCCTTCTAGTATCGGTGATTTTATTGTTTTTGTTGAAATTTGCAGCAATTCCACTGATTGTAGCTATTTATATACTACTGTCAGTATTACAAAGATTTATTAAAATTCAATAACATAGCACAATGTATTTCAATGATTTTGATTATGAAATACATTGTTCTTACCATTCATTTAAAATCAAAAATTCCAGATGAAATTTATCGCCGAAATCAACGTCATGCCCCAAAAAGAAATTTTGGACCCCCAAGGCAAAGCTGTTAAGTTGGGACTTCACAATTTAGGAATTGACGACGTGTCGGATGTTCGTATTGGTAAACATATCACTATGGCCCTCGAAGCTGATTCTGAGGCCGATGCCAAACAAAGAGTAGAAACTGCTTGTAGCAAATTGCTCGCCAATATGATTATGGAAGACTATACTTATACCCTCAAAGAAGGATAAATCCTCAAAAAGGTGATTGCCAACTCCATAGCGCAATCACCTTTTTTTATTAGTATTACTCCTAATTCATTCCCTCAATGCCTTATTCCAAAATCACAGGGTTGGGCTACTACGTACCCGAAAATGTAGTTACCAACGAAGACCTTAAGCAGTGGATGGACACCTCCGATGAATGGATTCGGGAACGAACCGGAATTCGAGAGCGGCGTTTTTTTACTTACGGCAAAGATACCAATGCAAGCATGGCTACGGCGGCCTCACGGCAAGCTTTGGAAAGAGCAGGACTGCAACCTTCTGACGTAGAGCTTATTGTATATGCTACGATTACGCCTGATTATTTCTTTCCGGGGTCGGCATTTTTGATGCAGCGCGAGCTCGACTTGGTGGGTATTCCCGTCATTGATATTCGTGAGCAATGCTCGGGATTCGTGTATGCACTATCCATTGCGGATCAGTTTATTAAGACAGGCATGTACAAAACAGTACTTGTAGTGGGTGCCGAAATCCAATCCACTTGGACCGACAAAAGCACCAAAGGCCGCAATGTAGCCGTGATTTTTGGGGATGGAGCAGGCGCTGCCGTGGTCCAAGCTACCGAAGATGCCTCTCATCGTGTTTTATCGACTCACCTACACGCCGACGGACGTTTTGCCGAAGATTTGTACGTCAAAGACCCTGGCAGCAGTAGGCCTACCCGCTCCGCTACCAAAGAAATGATTGATGAAGGTGGTTTTGAGGTAGTTATGAATGGGAATGCCGTCTTCAAACACGCCGTGGTAAGATTTGCCGAAGCCATCCGCGAAGCCCTTGATGCCAACGGCTACCGTCCCGAAGACATTTCGCTGTTGGTGCCTCATCAAGCCAATGTACGTATCAGCGAATATGTACGCGACCAAATGAAACTCCGCGAAGATCAAGTGATTAGTAATATCCATAAATATGGAAACACTACCGCTGCGTCTATTCCCATTGCCCTTACCGAAGCATGGGAAGAAGGACGAGTCAAAGAAGGTGATATTATTTGCCTTGCGGCTTTTGGAAGTGGGTTTACTTGGGCATCGGCTTTGATTAAATGGTAAAGCTTTCTCCCTTACTATAAATCATCCCACAGATTGAAGGATGCAATAAATGCGGTAGGTGTAAGCTCAAAATTTCTAGTTAAAAGCCTTAAGTTTGACTTCTTCGAACCTAAAATCCCGCCTCGGAGAGGCACAAAGTTTGTCCGAAAAAAGCAATAGACTTCGGAGAAGTCAAACATCAGGCTAACTTAATGGGTTTTCTAACAAAAAAACAAATTACCTAAATTCGGGATAATCTTTTTTCATAAATGGTTGTGTTGAGTCCTTGATAGTTTAAATGCTTTTTTTAAACTTGTCATCTCATAACACTTCTTTTTATGAAATCGTATCACATCCGCCTTTTTGAATACGACCATTGGGCCAATCTACGTATCATCGACGCCCTCGAAAAGCTCGATACTCCGCCCGAAAGAGCGCTCCTATTGATGAGCCATATTCTCAATGCCCAGATGGTCTGGTTTACCAGAGTGGCCAATGACCACTTGGTCGTGAGTCCGTGGGATTTGTTGCCTGTCTCGTGGCTTAAAGAAACGGCCGAACGAAGCTTCCAAAAATGGGATAGCCTCATCAAAGACACTGATGAGCAAGAATTCAATAAAATCATTAAGTATCAAAATACAACTGGTGCGAGTTTTGAGACGCCACTAGGTGAGATTTTAATCCATCTTACGCACCATGCGGCCTATCATAGAGGCCAAATCGTCTCTTTGCTCAAGCCTTTAGTCAATCCCCTGCCAGCCACTGATTATATTTTATGGCTTAGAGAAAACTAAATTTTCTTATTACCCTCATTTTCGGCATTTTCTTCCCTTCATTACGTTACGATATGTCAACTATCAATCGGCGTCATGCCCTCAAAACACTCGGTCTCACGGCAAGTGCAGCGGCGTTTGCCCACCATACCCAAGCCCAAACGGTTCAAGAAATCACGTTTTCTAAAGACCCTCGCTACGTAGCTATTGCTCAACCCATAACAGCCGTAGTATTGGGAGCTGGCAATCGGGGTAATGTCTATGGGCGCTATGCTTTAGCCAATCCCAACGACATAAAAATGATAGGTGTGGCCGAACCTATTCCTTTCCGAAATGATAAGTTTGCTAAAGCGCATGGTATCAGCGAACAGCATCGTTTTAAAACCTGGGAAGATGTTTTTAAAGTCCCTAAATTTGCGGATGCAATCATCATTTCCACCCCCGATTATCTGCATTATGGCCCTGCCATGAAAGCTTTGGCGATGGGTTATCATGTATTGTTGGAAAAGCCAATTTCCCCTTCTTTGCAAGAGTGTTTGGAAATATTGGCGGCTGCCAAAAAATCAAAAAGTATTATTGCGGTTTGTCATGTACTCAGATATACCACCTATTTCCGCAAACTCAAAGAACTTTGCGATTCGGGAGAACTAGGTACTATGATAAGTATCAACCACTTGGAGGGAATCGAATATGTCCACATGGCTCACTCCTATGTAAGGGGCAATTGGCACGAGGCTACCAAAACCAATCCTATCATTTTAGCCAAATCATGTCATGACTTAGATATTATGCGGTGGATTGCCAACAAATCTGCTAAAACCGTATCGGCTTATGGTAATCTGAAATGGTTTAAACGCGAAAACGCCCCCGAAGGCAGCACCGAACGCTGCGTAGAAGGCTGCAAAGTAGAACGTGAGTGCCCCTTTTCGGCCATAAAAGTATATTACGAACAAAAAAAACGAATCCACGTACTCGATGTTCCGGAAGACCCAGCGCTACAAGGTCCCGCTATTTTAGAAAAGCTCAAAACCTCCAACTACGGACGATGTGTGTATCGCATGAACAATGACCAGCCCGACCACTACACCAGTATTTATCAATTTGACGATGGCGTATTAGCTACTTTTGGCTTAGAGGCATTTACGGCATGGGAAGCCCGCAAAACCCGTATTATGTTTAGTATGGGAGAAATCGAAGGAGACAACGATTTGATAAAAGTAACCGATTTTCGAACCAAAGAAGTAACCTTATGGAAAGCCAGTACCCAAAAAGAATTCAACAACTCTGGGCATGGTGGTGGGGACTTTGGCTTAATGCAAAATTTTGTACAAGCCGTTGCTCAAAACAATCCCGCACTCCTAACCTCTACTATCGATGCTTCTATCGAAAGTCACGTAATGGGATTTATGGCCGAAGCTAGTCGAAAAAACGGAAAATCGATGGAGATAAAATTGGGATAATCACCCGTCAATCTGTCATCAACAATAATGGGTGAACCAACAAACGAACGTCAACTCTGGCAAGACTTTCAAAAGGGAGACGACGACGCCTATACTCAGTTGTATAGGCTGCACGTCAGAGCTATGTACCGTTATGGGCTCAGTTTAGTTCCTGTTTCAGAGGCATTTGTGTTAGATTGTATTCATGATGTATTTACCGAAATTTGGGCCAAGCGTACCCGCCTCTCTGTACCCGACAATGTCCGTTATTATTTGTTAAAATCTCTCAAGACCCGTATTCTTCACCTGCTAAAACGCCAAGAACGCCCGCATCAATTTGTGTCCCAAGACGATTTCGATGATTTGTGGGCCGAGCCTTCAAATGATGAATTGCTCGCCCAAGAACAAGAAAGCGTTGACAGACAAGAATTAATCAAAAACCTCATTAATCAGCTTCCTCCTCGTCAACAAGAAGCTATTAGACTGAGGTTTGTGGAAAACCTCGAATATACTCAAATAGCCGAACTGCTTTCCATGAATCGTCAATCTGCCCAAAACCTTGTGTTTAGAGCCGTCGAGAAGTTAAGAAATTGGTTGATACCTTCGCTGATTTATCTTTTTTCAAGATTTTTTTAAAATCAAGTGAGTATATAATGTACACATGTGTCATCTACGGACAAAAATCCTAGACTCTTGTGTCAAATTTATACCAAACTTATTTGGCATCTGACTTTGTAACCGACGATGCTTTTCTTAAACACCAGCTTACTCCTAGCCAAACCTCCACAAAATGGTGGGAAAGCTGGCTTGCTCAAAATCCTCACAAACAAGACGAATGGCAAAAAGCCGTTAAACTGCTCGAAGCCGTCCGGCTAGGTCTCGACGAATATACTCGCACTTATCTTACCCCCGAAGCTGAGGCAATGCTGCTTCGGCGTATCAAGGCTACTAATCAAGCCCATGATGAAGAGGCGATTTCAGCCTCTATTCCTCTACAGAACCGTAGCTGGGGCTGGTATGCGGCGGCAGCTTGTGTGATATGTATCGCAGGTTTAGGCTGGTATCAATACACCCAAAAACCTTTGCCTCCCTATCAAGCCTACGTCGAAAACCTAAGTGACTCAAGAATAGAAAAAGTAAACCAAAGCACCCAACCTCTTACGTTCCTTCTTCCGGATGGCTCACAAGTAAAGTTATTTCCTCAAAGTCGGTTGAGCTATGATGGTTTTTTTGGAAAACACAATCGCAGCGTTTATTTATCAGGCAAAGCCTTCTTTGAAGTAGTGAAGCAGCCTCATCACCCGTTTTTCGTCTATGCAAATGAGCTAGTAACCAAAGTATTAGGAACGAGCTTTACGGTACGGGCTTATCCCAACGACAAACACGTAGAGGTACAAGTCAAAACTGGTAAAGTATCGGTATTTACCCAAAGCGACCCTCAAAAAGAGCAAAAATTAGGAAATAACGAATTAGAAGGAGTCGTATTGGCACCTAATCAACAAATCACCCTTAATCGACAAGAATTGAGGCTTCTAAAGAGCTTGATACCCGACCCCGAAATTGTATCAGAAAGCTTTCAGGCAGGCACCTTTGAATTTGACGAAACGCCTGTTTCTCAAGTCTTTGAACTTATCGAAAAAGCCTATGGCGTCAACATCGTTTATGACCCTGAGCTTCTTTCATCGTGTACCCTTACGGCATCGCTGACCGACGAATCTCTGTCCCAAAAAATCAAATTGATTTGCCAAGGGATTGGTGCCAGCTACGAAACCGTCGATGCCCAAATAATAATATACTCAAAAGGCTGTAAATAATCTTATTCAATCATATCCAATTTCTAACTATTTCCATCTCTTATGAGAAAATATCTACGTATTCGCAGGTTAGCCTTTCATACGATATGTCTGACCTGTACTCACTTGCTTCTCTCAATGCTATTGATTGGCGTCACCTACGCCCATGAAAGCTACGCCCAGGAGCTGTTGCAGCAACGTATCACGCTACGCGCCGAAGAGCAATCGTTCAAATCGGTGTTGTCCAAAATCGAAAAGCTTACTTCGGTCAAATTTTTGTACAGCCCAAGTCTTATCAAAACCGACCGAAAAATCAACCTTAGTGCAGTCAACGAACCTTTGAGCAAAGTACTCGAATCGCTTCTCAAACCCCTACAGGTGTCGTATGAAGTATCAGGCAAGCAAGTAATTTTAAAACAGGAAACCCAACAAATCCAGTCAATCGAAAAAAAGGTTTCGATTGGTAATGATGCCATGCTTATGCAAGACCCTATCAAGGGAACGCTCACCGATGCAAAAGGAGAAGTACTAGCCGGAGTAAGCGTATTGGTCAAAGGCACAAATCGAGGTACTTCTACCGACGGGGCTGGAAAGTACAACATCGTAGCCAGCCCTTCGGAGACACTCGTGTTTTCGTTTGTAGGTTATCTCAAAAAAGAAGTAGTGGTAGGAAATCAGACCGAAATCAACATTGTGCTCAATGAAGATACTCAAACCTTGGGCGAAGTAGTGGTGACGGCGCTGGGTATTAAAAGAGACAAACGTGCCCTGGGGTATTCTATTCAAGAAATCAACGGAGAAAGTCTTGCACAAGCCAAAGAAGCTAACGTAGCTACGTCATTGGCTGGAAAAATCGCGGGCGTACAAGTGACCCGCGCTGGTAATGGAGCCGGAGGGTCTTCGAGGGTAGTTATACGTGGTGCCAACTCGTTGGTTGGTAATAGTCAACCTTTGTACGTCATCGATGGTATTCCGATGGACAACAGCAACGTAAATTCTCCTAGCCGCTGGGGTGGTATCGATTATGGTGACGGGATTTCTAATATTAATCCAGAAGATATCGAAACCATGTCGGTCTTAAAAGGCCCTAACGCTGCCGCACTTTATGGACAAAGAGGTAGTAACGGAGTGATTTTGATTACTACCAAATCTGGTAAATCTCGCAAAGGGATTGGGGTCAAATATGGTATCGATTATTCGGTAGGAGATGCCCTTGTATTACCAGATTTTCAAGATGAATATGCTCAAGGACTCGACGGAACTTTTACTCACTTTCGTGGAAATGACGGCAAAATATACACTTGGGCTGCTGCCCAAGCAGCCAATATCCAAGGGATGCCAAAAATGAGTGGCGGCCGCGACCGCTTTACACGGGCCAGTTGGGGGCCTAAAATGGAAGGGCAGCAGTACGAAGACCAATGGGGCAACATCTTGAGTCTGACTCCTCAGCCTAATACTTTCCAAACGTTTTTCAACAAAGAAAAACAAATGGCTAATAATATCAGCCTTGAAGGTGGCAACGACAACGTAAATTATCGATTGTCTTTTGGCAATACCAAAATTGATGGCTACACTCCTGGCAATACCCTCAATCGTAACAATATCAACCTCCGTACCCTTGCCAAAATTACGCCTAAATTAGACCTGGACGTAAAAGCCAATTATATCGGGCAAAGAGGTAACAATCGCCCCACAGTTTCTGATGCTGCCGACAACCCTGCTTACTTATGGATAAGCCAGCCCCGCTCAATCCCGATGAGTGTCTTAGAACAATCTTCTTGGACTGCCGCCGATGTAAGCAAACAACTAGGCTATGGTACCACGCCTTACGTAGGTTTGGAAAAAACCTATGCTACCAACTCCTCTACGGCCAATCCTTACTGGACGCGTGACCATACTCGCAACTCCGACGACCGTCAGCGTTTGATAGGCCTGATTAAATTGAGCTATCAATTCAATGACTGGATTCGATTGACGGCCAAAACAGGTACTGACTTTTATACCGATCAACGTTTTCGATATAGAGAAAAAGGCACTTATCAGAGCCAAAATCGCAATGGCGACATCATAGAAGAAGTAACTCGCGTACGCGAAGACAATAGCGACGTATTGCTGTCTCTAACCCCCCAATTGTCAAAAGATTTCTCTTTATCGCTTAATCTAGGAGCCAATCATCAGAAATTTTCAGCTCGTACTACAGGAAATACTGGTACGGAGTTTATCGCACCTAATTTATATTCTATCAACAATACCCTGCTCAATTCATATATTTTCAATCTTTCGGAGTCTTCCATCAACTCCGTATATGGAGCAGGTTCAGTAGGATTCAGAGACTATTTGTTTGTTGATTTCTCAGCCCGAAACGACTGGTCGTCCACTCTTTCTCCTGCCAACAACTCTTTCTTCTACCCTGCTGTCAGCGGAAGTTTAGTAGTCACCGACGCTTTCAATTTACAAAATACAGCTTTAAGTTTCTTAAAAGTTCGCGCATCGTGGGCGCAAGCGGGAAGTTCAGGTAGTCCTTATCAATTGACGGGCAATTACTCCCTCGATCAAAATCCGCATGGAGGTCAGCCTTTAGGTTCATTTACGTCGATTATTCCGGATCCTAACCTAAAAAATGAGCTAACAACTTCCGTGGAGCTAGGCTTGGAAGCCCGCTTTTTCAAAAACCGCTTTGCTTTTACCTTTGCCTACTATGATGCAAGTACAAAAAACCAAATTCTCAATATCCCATTACCACCTTCGAGCACGTTTAGCTCACGCCGCATCAACGCTGGCGAAATCCGTAATCATGGTATTGAGCTATCTGTTACGGGTACGCCTGTACGTACAGAATCTGGATTTTCGTGGGATGCTACCTTCAATTTTTCTCGCAACCGAAACAAAGTGGTTGAGTTGGCAGAAGGAGTTTCTACTTTCCTTTTGGGTGATGACCGCAACGTACAAGTTATTGCAACTCCTGGCAAACCTTTCGGAACTATCATTGGTAACGGATTCCAGTGGCTTCGCGACGATAAGGGCAATCGCCTCATCGACCCCACTACTGGCCTCCCTCTCAAAACCAACGCTAAGCTTCTTTATGAAATTGGAAGTGCTCTCCCCAATTGGATTGGTGGTTTCAACAATACCTTCCGTTATAAAGGCTTTGCACTCTCAGGTTTGATTGACATCAGCCAAGGAGGTAAAATATTTTCACAAAGCTTGCGCGAGGAACTAGTATATGGTACAATCAAAAAAACCCTCCCCGGACGCGACGGGACTTACGTAGCGGAGGGAGTAGTGGCTCAGAAAAATGCCGACGGAACTTGGACTAGCACTGGTCAAACCAACACCAAGCAAGTGAGAGCGCAGGATTATTGGAATGTCATTGCTCCAGATAAAGACAATGTAGTCTCTGAAGAAATGCTGAACGATGCCAGCTATGTGATGTTTAGAGAACTTACCTTCAATTATCAATTACCTTCTAAATTTATCAGTAAGACCCCTTTCCGCAACATTCGTGCGGGTGTATATGGGCGTAACTTGTTTTATTTCCAACGCAAAACCGATGGCTACGCTCCTGAAGCATCTTCTTTCAATGTCAACAATTCTTCGTTGGGACTTGAGTCTACTTCATTGCCTTTGCTGCGGTATTTTGGTGTAAGCTTGAATTTAGAACTCTAATCACTTTTTAAGACATACATTTTATGAAACATATAAAAATCAAATCACTTATAGTGTTGGGGAGCCTCCTTATAGCGCAAGGATGCACCGAAGATTTTGAAAAAATCAATACCCCTCCTACTACCCTCTCCACTATCGACCCAGGGCTTATTTTGTCGAAAGCCCAAAAAGATGCGGCATTTTCGGAAGGCTACGAATACCCCAACAACCAATTTGGCTCTTGGATACAACATTGGGCAGGGGGTGTCTTAATATCTAGCTCACGATATATCCAACAAACCGACGACAACCTTTGGAACGACCACTACGCACTTATTAGAAATATATCGCAAGTACGCAACCAAATTCTCAAAGGTCGTGAATCGGATCCCAAAGCCCGTACCAAACTGGCAATTGCGCGGATTGTCGAGATTTCGATATGGCAACGCCTCACCGATCTTTTCGGCGATGTACCATTTTCTGAAACCGCCCTGGGTGTAGAGGCTGTCAATAACCAACCAAAATTTGATACGCAAGAAGCTATCTACAAAAAACTGATTCAAGATTTGGATGCAGCCCTTTCTCAAATTACCCCTACCGATGACACCTACGGTTCGGCTGATTTTTATTACAAAGGCAACACCACTCAATGGAAAAAATACGGGAATTCGTTGAAATTGCGTCTTGGGATGCGTATTCGTTACGCTGATGCAGCATTGGCACAAAAAACCGTAACCGAAGCCATGAGCCAGCCTCTTATGGAAAGCAATGCCGACAATGCGGCTGTGCCTACTTTCAACGATGCCACCAACGCCAACGTACACCCTGTGCTTAATCATTGGCTTGCGGGTAGTCCTGATTTGAAATACTTAGCGTCGGCATTGGTGAGTCAGCTAGTCACTTCCAAAGACCCACGCCTCCCACGGTTGGCTCAGCCAAGCGTCAATTCAGTAAAAGCAGGGGCTCCCGCCTACAGAGGTATCGGTGTAGCCCTTACCGACGATTTACTCAAAACAATCATCAAAGACGACTATTCGACTGCGTCTCAAACCACCTTTTTCAACAAAGCTTACAGCCCAGCCATTGCTTGCATTGCTATGTCATACTCGGATGTTTGCTTTTATAAAGCTGAAGCAGCTCTGGAAGGTTGGGGAGCCACTAGCGACCAAGCCGAAAAATTCTATCAAGATGGCGTTAGGGCGGCATTGGCTCAAAATCCTTATAATATCACTACAGTACCAGCGGATTTTCAGGAGCAACTCTCATTTACGGGATTAACCAAAGAGCAGAAGCTAGAGAAAATTGGTACACAAAAATGGATACAATTGTTTGGGCGCTCCTATGAAGCATTTATCGAATGGCGCCGTATGGGGTATCCAGCTCTCAAACCTGGCCCCAACTTAGGCTCTACCAATGGGCAGATTCCAAGAAGAGCTATCTACTCATCAAGAGAAACATTGCTCAACAAGCCCAACTACGACGAAGCCGTAAAACGCCTTTCAAACGGCAACTCCTACACTTCAAAGGTATGGTGGGATAAAAAATAACCCGTTAAAAATAAAGGACTG
>VFQQ010003096.1_pt1 | contig 16881 bp, 10 predicted proteins | sample 3512341 | NCBI WGS metagenome assembly VFQQ01 (sample SAMN10412373, study PRJNA504923) | tailings metagenome | isolation source: Relicate 2 Philex TSF1 revegetated site | place: Philippines: Tuba, Benguet | collected 2017-08-29 | reverse complement strand
CAGCGCTTGCACGTACGTGCAGCGCAGCCCCTTACCCCAAAGGGGTTAGGGGTAGTCAAATTTATAAAGGGCGCTGAAGAAATTTATAAAGGGCACTGAAGAAATTTATAACGCTATGCTACTGCTTCCCTAACGCGCAAAGCGTCAGTACTTTCGCTTCGCGAAGCCTGCACGTACGTGCAAGTGCAGAGAAGGGGTAAGGGGGTTTTGGCTGTCTTCCGGTTTGGTTATTGGTCAGCACGTACGTTTGGTTGTTGGTCAGCACTAGCACGTACGTGCAAGTGTCAACGCCTTTCGCTTCGCGAAGCCCCTTCGGGGTAAGGCGTAGCCAAACCCGAAAGGGTTACCAATAACCAAACGTACGGTGCTTTGGTTGCACGTAGTGCTTACCAATCCAATGCCAAGCACGTACGTGCCGGTGCGGGCAAATACCAAAATAAGTGGGTATTTAGAAACGTCAATATTGAAAACAATGAATCTTTCTTTTAGCTTTAATATAATTGTATTAGGTTGTATAAACATTAAAAATATAAAATAATATTTTCAAATAATATAAATACCACTTAATAAATATAATTTTAACCTGTAAAATTATATTTAGACTAAATAAATTGCTCCTTTTCCTCAGCGAATTGGTCGCCTTAACCGTTTGTTTGTTGGCAATAGCATAGCGTTAGATTGGTTGTTGGTAAGCACGTAGTAGTGTAGCATTATAAAATTTACTTCGTAAATTTTATTAAGTGCTTTGGCCCTTTGGTAGCGTATTGCTTCGCAAAAACCTTTGGGTTTTTGCGAAGCAATACGCTACAAAGCCAAGCCGCTTGCACGTACGTGCAGCCTTCGGTTTGGCGAAGCCAACCACCAATATTCGCGAATCGAAGACTCAATAAATTTCCGAAGGAAATTTATAATCCAACGGGTTTCGCTTTGCGAATACCGAAAGGTTTTGTCAGCCTTGACCGTTCCAGCGCCCTTTATAAATTTCCGAAGGAAATTTATTGAGTAGCGTAGCAACCTTCGGGTTTTCGCAAAGCGACAACCTCGAAGGGGTAACTACTGCACGTACGTGCTTGGCAAAGCCAATGCGCTTATAAATTTGCCTACCCCTAACCCCTTCGGGGTAAGGGGTTGACAAATTTATTGAGTAGTTCGCTACGCGAATCCGAAGGTGGCCCAAACCCCTTCGGGGTTAGCACATACGTGCTTGGTTGTTGGTCAGCACTAGCACGTACGTGCAAGTGTCAACGCCTTTCGCTTCGCGAAGCCCCTTCGGGGTAAGGCGTAGCCAAACCCGAAGGGGTTACCAATAACCAAACCTACGGTGCTTACCAATCCCAAGCACGTATGTGCTTTACCCCCGTAGGGGGCTTGGCTTTGTAGCGTATTGCTTCGCAAAAACCCAAAGGTTTTTGCGAAGCAATACGCTACCAAAGGGCCAAAGCAGAGAAATGCAACCAACAAGCAAGTAGCGCGTCAACGCTATTAGGGTTACCAATAACTAAACCAATGGCCAATTCAAATTTTACTAAGTGCAACATATTAAAACGAAAAAGGAACTTAACTACCGCTTCGCCCTTTGGTAGCATAGCAACCTTCGGTTTATAAAATTGTTCAGCGCTGCACTTCGTGCAAGCGCAGCCCCTAACCCCGAAGGGGTAAGGGGTAGCCAATTTTATTAAGTTGCACGTAGTGCTTTGGTTGCACGTAGTGCTTACCAATCCAATGCTATGCTACTAATTTACTTCGTAAATTTTATAGCAAAAAAAACTTAATAAAATTCCTAAATTAACTTTTTATATATAGAAACATATGTTAATTTAATTTATGTATAATTTAGGGATATAATTCCATTTTTTTTAATTAAAAGTTAATAATTTCTTGTTTTGTTGGATTGGCTTTTTTATTGGCAGCGTTCAGCACGTAGGTGCTTGGCATTTGGATTGGTCAGTAGCAGTTTGGTGAGCGAATTTGAAGATGTCTTCGCTGCACGTACTTGACTCCGCCAAACCGAAGGGTTTAGCTTTGCCAATAAGCAAGGAGCGCATCAAGCCAATCCAACAAAAATTTATAATGAAGCAAAAAACTATAAAACTGTTCAGCGCTTGGCTCTCTCCGAGCAGCCAAACCCGAAGGGGTTTGGCTGCTCGGAGAGAGCCAAGCGTTGGTTGCACGTAGTAGTTACCCCTTTCGCATTGGTTTGCCAACAGCCAATCCAATGCCCCTTCGGTGCGCTTCGCGCGTAAGGGCTCGAATAGTAGCATAGCAACCCGCAGGTTGCTATGCTACTCAATAAATTTGTCCAGCGCGTATGCGCTGGACAAATTTATAAAGGGCGTTGACGGAGTCAATGGCAATTTTATTAAATACAAACTTTTTTTTAATTTAATATTTTTAGAATAATAAAAAACTATTTTTATAAATTACTAATGGCTAAAAAAAGCATGATTCAACGCGAATTAAAACGTCAACGTCTTGTTATGAAATACGCGAAAAAACGCGCAGATTTAAAACAAGCTTTAAAACAAACTACAGTTTTAAAAGAAAAATTAGATTTACATAGAAAATTGCAACAATTGCCGCGTAATAGTTCTTTTGTAAGATTACACAATCGTTGTTTAGTAACTGGTAGACCTAAAGGCTATTTTAGAGATTTTGGTTTATCACGCCATGTTTTACGTGAAATGGCGCACCAAGGATTATTACCAGGTGTTACAAAATCAAGTTGGTAAAAGTTGTAATTTGTTGTAATTTAAGGTATCAAAGTTTAATTTTCAACAACTTTTAATTAAACTTTTACTTAATATTGCCTTTCATGAGTAAGTATAAGAATTTGATTTGCTTTTTTTGGTAAAATAAAAAAAGGGTAAATAATATATTTAAAACCCTAAAAGAAAAAAATGCCTCGTCGCCCATTAAATAAAAAACGTATTTTATTACCAGATCCAATTTATAACAACGTTACTGTTCATATGCTTATTAATAGAGTATTAAAAAGTGGTAAAAAATCAATTGCTTATAGAATTGTTTATAATGCTTTAAAAGAAATTGGTGAAAGCACAGGAAAAAGCCCAGTTGAAATTTTTGAAAAAGCTTTAGATAATGTAACGCCTAAGGTTGAAGTTAAACCACGTCGTCGTGCTGGTACTATTCAATTAGTACCTAGTGTTTTACGCACAGGAAACAGATCAAAAGCAATCGCATTACGTTGGATTTTAGAAGGTTGCCATAAACGTTCAGGTCAACCAATGGTAAATCGCCTAAAAAATGAAATTATTGAAGCTTATAAAAAAACTGGTTATGCTATTCGTAAAAAAGACGAGTTACATAAAACAGCAGTAAGTAATGCTATGTATGCTAAACAGCCGCAAATTGTTTTAAATGCTGTTAGTCAAATTACGCTTTAAATAAAAACTGGTTTTTTGGTAGCGTAGCATCGGATTGGCTGTTGGTAAGCACCGAAGGTGTCGCGGAGCGCACCAAACTCCGGTTTATAAAATTGTTCAGCGCTTGGCTAACCCCTTACGCGCGAAGCGCCAACACCGAAGGTGATTGGCAAAGCCAACGCCCCCTATGGGGGTAAAGGAGGGGTTTGGCTTCGCCAAGCGCTTGCACGTACGTGCAGTAGCATAGCATTGACTCCGTCAAACCGAAGGTTGCTATGCTACCAAAGGGCGCTGGGGGTAAGACGGAGTCAATGCCAAACACGTACGTGCTTGGCAAAGCCAATGCGCTTATAAATTTGCCTACCCCTAACCCCTTCGGGGTAAGGGGTTGACAAATTTATTGAGTAGTTCGCTACGCGAATCCGAAGGTGTTTGGCAAAGCCAAGCTACGCGAACCAAACCCCTTCGGGTTTGGTAAGCACTTCGTTTTGGCAGCGCTGCACTTCGTGCACGCGCAGCCCGCGCTTCGCGATCGGGGTTACCAATAACCAACGCGTAGTGAAGGCAATTTTATTAAGTTGCTTGGCTTCGCCAAACTACGGTGCTTACCAATGCCCAAGCACTACGTTTTGGCTTTGCCAATAACTTAATAAAATTTACGAAGTAAATTTTATAAACCAAAGGTTTTTGCCTGTCGCGAATTGCCAGGGCCTTGTTCAGCACGTACGCGCTGAACAAATTTATAAGCCAAACTGCTGTTTGTAACTTTGTAACGAATTGCTTCGATTGTTAGTGAAGCAAAAATAAAGAGCAGAGTATTTTATAAGTCTAACTTTTTACGTCAAGTTCTGATATAAAAAACTAAAACTATTTTCATTATTGTTTAATTAAATTTAAAACAATAAATTAATTAATGAATTAAATTTTTGGTTCTTAAATAATTTTTTTTATTAAAGCATGCAAAAATTTAAAATATATTTTTATATTTATGAGTTTACAAATTTCTATTTTAACACCTGAACGTCCTTTCTGGAATGGTCAAGCAGAAGAAATTATTCTTCCAACGGAAACAGGTGAAATGGGTGTTTTAAAAAATCACGCACCTATTATTACAGGTTTAGATGTTGGTGCCATGTTAATTCGTTCAAACCAAGAATGGAATTCGTATGCTATTATGGGTGGTTTTGCCCTTGTTAAGCAAAATGTAGTAACAATTTTAGCAAACGAGGCTCAATCTTCAGAAAATATTGACCCAGAAGAAGCAAAAAATGCTTTTGAAAACGCTAAAATTAATTTAGAAAAAGCTGAAGATGTAAAAGAAAAAGTTGAAGCTAATTTTGCTTACAAGCGTGCAAAAGCACGCTTTCAAGTAGTAAAAGCGTTAAAAAAAATTTAAATATTAAATAATTTTTAAAAACGTTTATAAATTTCTCAACCCCTTCGGGGTAGGGAAATTTATTGAGTCTTCGCCTCTTACCCCTAACCCCTTCTCTGCACCAGCACGTACGTGCTTGGCGAAGCCAAACCCCTTCGGGGTTAGTGCTGACGCTTCGCGCGTAAGGGGTTTGGCATTGACTCCGTCAACGCCAAGCGCGTACGCGCCGGGCATTGGTAAGCACTTCGTTTTGGTTATTGGTCAGCACGTACGTGCAACCAAAACGTACGTGCGTTGGTATTCGCGAAGCGAAAGGCAAAGCCAAGCCGTTCGCTTCGCGAAAGAAGGGGCTGCGCGTACGCGCTGCCAATCCAAAGCGCATGTATTAAACGTTTTTAAAAATTATTTAATATTTTATAAAATTGCGAAGCAATTTTATTAAGTTTAGCTATAAAATTGTTCAGTAGCGTAGCATTGGTTGCACCTTCGGTTTGGCGAAGCCAAGCACCAAACCAAAGGTTTTTGCCTGTCGCGAATTGCTTGCTCCCTTCGGTTTGGCTGTCCTCCGGTTTGGCGGAGCCAATGCCAAGTACGTGCAGCAAAAACCCTTATAAATTTGCTCAGCGCTGCGCTTCTCTGCGTTACCCCTTCTTTCGCGAAGCGAACGGTCAAGGCACGCGCTTGGTAGTTCGCTACGCGAATCCGAAGGTGCAACCAAACCCCTTCGGGTTTGGTAAGCACTTCGTTTTGGCAGCGCTGCACTTCGTGCACGCGCAGCCCGCGCTTCGCGATCGGGGTTACCAATAACCAACGCGTAGCGAAGACAAATTTATTAAGTTGCTTCTATAACCCCCGGAGGGGGTAACGCACGTACCCCCTACTTTCGCGTTGGATTGGTTACCCCTTCGGGGTTACCAACGCACCGAAGGTGCAACCAAAAACCCCTTACCCCGTAGGGGTTAGGGGTAAGAACGAGCAGCGAAGACTTAATAAATTTCCCTTCGCTACGCGAGCCCTAACCCCTTCGGTGCGCTTCGCGCGTAAGGGGTTTGGTTGCACCTTCGGCTGCACGTACGTGCAAGCGTAGCGAACTACCAAGCGCTTGCACGAAGTGCAGTAGCATAGCATTGACTCCGTCAAACCGAAGGTTTTTGCGAAGCAATATGCTACTCAATAAATTTGTCTTTGCTACGCGAGCCCTAACCCCTTCGGTGCGCTTCGCGCGTAAGGGGTAGGCAAATTTATAAAGGGCTTGCCCGTAGGGAGCGAAGCGAAGAGAAGAAATTTATAAAGGGGGCTTGGTTGCACTTGCACGTACGTGCAAGTGTCAACGCCTTTCGCTTCGCGAAGCCCCTTCGGGGTAAGGCGTAGCCAACGCGTTGGTTATTGGCTTCGCCAAACCGAAGGTGCTTTGGCATTGGTAAGCACCGTAGGTGCAACCAAACCGGAGGACAGCCAATCCAATAACCAAACACGTACTTCCTTCGGTTTGCGTAGCAAGCAAGCGAAGGCAATTTTATTAAGTGTTTGTTACAAAAGCAATTACTAATTTACGCTGACTGGTAAGCATATTTTAAAAATAAATTCTTATAAAATTTATAAAATTTATAAAATTTATAAAATTTATAAGAATTTATTTCGTAAATTTTATTAACTTCGTAAATTTTATTAACTTCGTAAATTTTATTAAATAAGTATAAAAATAAAAAGATATAATAAAGTTAATTATTACAGCTAAAACAATTTTTTAACGAGTAGAAGCCGTGTGCAATAATTAAAAGTTGCAAGCACGGATTTAAAGAAAAACATTTGTTATAGTTTTTCTAACTATGTATTTCCACGGTGCACGCTTTTCAAACTATGAAGCATGGTTAAGTGATCCAACTCACATTAAACCAAGTGCACAAGTAGTTTGGCCAATTGTAGGTCAAGAAATTTTAAACGGTGATGTTGGTGGTGGTTTCCAAGGTATTCAAATTACTTCTGGTTTCTTCCAATTATGGCGTGCTAGCGGTATTACAAGCGAATTACAGTTATATACAACTGCAATTGGTGGTTTAGTATTAGCAGCAGCTTGTTTCTTCGCTGGTTGGTTCCACTACCACAAGGCAGCACCGAAGTTAGAGTGGTTCCAAAACGTAGAATCAATGTTAAACCACCACTTAGGTGGTTTATTAGGTTTAGGTAGCTTAGCTTGGGCAGGTCACCAAATTCACGTATCATTACCAGTTAATAAATTATTAGATGCTGGTGTTGATGCAAAAGAAATTCCGTTACCGCATGAATTACTATTAAATAAATCAATTATGGCTGATTTATACCCAAGTTTCTCAAAAGGTTTAGCACCATTCTTTACATTAAACTGGAGTGAATACAGTGATTTCTTAACTTTCAAAGGTGGTTTAAACCCTGTAACAGGTGGTTTATGGTTAAGCGATACAGCTCACCACCACTTAGCTATTGCTGTTTTATTCTTAGTTGCTGGTCACCAATACCGCACAAACTGGGGTATTGGACATTCAATTAAAGAAATCCTAGAAGCTCATAAAGGTCCATTTACTGGTGAAGGTCACGTAGGTTTATATGAAATTTTAACTACATCATGGCACGCACAATTAGCTATTAACTTAGCTTTATTTGGTTCATTATCTATTATTGTAGCTCACCACATGTACAGTATGCCTCCATATCCTTACTTAGCAACTGACTACGGTACTCAGTTATCATTATTTACACACCACATGTGGATTGGTGGTTTCTGTGTTGTTGGTGCAGGTGCTCACGCAGCTATTTTTATGGTACGTGATTATGATCCAACTAATAACTATAATAACTTATTAGACCGTGTAATTCGTCACCGTGATGCTATTATTAGTCACTTAAACTGGGTTTGTATTTTCTTAGGTTTCCACAGCTTTGGTTTATACATTCACAACGATACAATGAGTGCTTTAGGTCGTCCTCAAGATATGTTCTCTGATACTGCAATTCAACTTCAACCTGTTTTTGCACAGTGGATTCAAAATACACACTTTACTGCTCCTCAATTAACAGCTCCAAACGCTTTAGCTGCTACAAGTTTAACTTGGGGTGGTGACGTTGTTGCTGTAGGTGGTAAAGTTGCAATGATGCCTATCTCTTTAGGTACTGCCGACTTCCTAGTACACCATATTCACGCGTTTACAATTCACGTAACTGTATTAATTTTATTAAAAGGTGTTTTATATGCGCGTAGTTCTCGTTTAATCCCAGATAAAGCAAACTTAGGTTTCCGTTTCCCTTGTGATGGTCCTGGTCGTGGCGGTACTTGTCAAGTTTCTGCTTGGGACCACGTATTCTTAGGATTATTCTGGATGTATAACTCTTTATCAATTGTTATTTTCCACTTTAGCTGGAAGATGCAATCTGACGTTTGGGGTACTGTTACAGATGCTGGTGTATCACACATTACTGGTGGTAACTTTGGTCAAAGTGCTAATACTATTAACGGTTGGTTACGTGACTTCTTATGGGCACAATCATCACAAGTTATTCAATCATACGGCTCATCATTATCTGCATACGGTTTAATGTTCTTAGGTGCTCACTTCGTTTGGGCATTCTCGCTAATGTTCCTGTTCTCTGGACGTGGTTACTGGCAAGAACTTATTGAATCAATTGTTTGGGCTCATAACAAATTACGTGTTGCTCCAAGTATTCAACCGCGCGCACTTAGTATTACTCAAGGTCGTGCTGTAGGTGTAGCTCACTACTTATTAGGTGGTATTGCTACTACTTGGTCTTTCTTCTTAGCACGTATTATTGCTGTTGGCTAAACTATTTATATAAAAATTAAATAAAAATTAAATATTGATTTTAATTAAAATCAATATTTAATTTTTATTAAATAATTTTACAAATTAACCATCCGAGTTTTGAATTACTCCTTTATAAATTTGCAAAGGGCCCCAGTGCTTGGCGAAGCCAAACACGCACTCCCTCCTTTCGCGTTGGTTGCACCTTCGGTGCAACCAACGCGAAAGGAGGGAGTGCGTGCAAGCGAAGGCAAAGACACCGAAAGTGTTTGGTTGTTGGATTGGTAAGCACTTAACTACCGCTTCGCCCTTTGGTAGCATAGCAACCTTCGGGTTGCTATGCTACTAATTTACGAAGTAAATTTTATACGTGTCAACGCCTTTCGCTCCGCGAAGCCCTGAAGGGGTAAGGCGTAGCCAAAGCACTCGCTTTTTACCCCGAAAGGGGGTTAGACACGTATGTGCAAGTGTCAACGCCAAATCCGGAGGGGTTACCAAGATACGCGTTGGATTGGTTACCCCTAACCCCTTCTCTGCACGTACGTGCTGACGCTTCGCGCGTAAGGGGCTTGGCTTTGCCTTTCGCTTCGCGAATACCAACGCACCTTCGGATTCGCGTAGCGAACAACCAATCCAAAGCGAAAAATTGTTTTGTAATTAGTGATTTAAAATATAAATCTGCATATTGATTACATGAGCAAGTATTTATATAATAAATTTATAAAAATTTTAATAATGTTTTAAAGTTTCTAAATAACTTTACAGTTTTGTTTATTAAAATGCATAATTTAATAAATTTTTTTATTCTAAAATAAAAACTTTAATTATTATTTTTTATTTGTTTTATTATGTTTTATTTTAATTATTATAGGTGCAAATCTATTTATTATTTAAATCATAAAAGTAAACCATAATAAAAGTAAATACAACTTTAAGTATTTAACAAGAAATTGCATGGAGAGATGGCTGAGTGGTCGAAGGCGGCTGATTGCTAATCCGTTGTACATATTTTTGTACCGAGGGTTCGAATCCCTCTCTCTCCGTTTAAAAATAGTGTGTTTTCTGTTTAAAAAAGTTTACTTCCTTTTTCCCTTCATTTTTTAAATACATTTAAAATTAATAGTTTATACTACTTTAATAAAAAAATTCTAATTAAATGCAATAATATAAAAATTTTTAATGTTAAAATTTTCTTTAGTTACAGTTACTTCTTTTGCTTTGCAAAATACACTTTTATTTTGTTATTTTTTAAATAAAAATTTTATTTTTAGAGTGTTTTAGCTTTTTTAAGTTATTGGAGAGATGGCTGAGTGGTCAAAAGCGACTGATTCCGAATCTGTTGTACAGGAAATCTTCTGTACCGAGGGTTCAAATCCCTCTCTCTCCGTCATTGTATAAAATGTAAAATTCATAAAAGCTAAACGTATTTTTTTTTTTAAATATCAATACAATATCAATACAATATCAATAATAAAGTTGTAATGCTATATTAATCGAAAACAAAACCCTCTTCGCCTCCCCTTAGGTAGTATATTGTCAGGGTAAGCCTTGGCCGTTCCAGCGCCCTTTGGTAGCGAATTGCTTCGCAAAAACCTTCGGGTTTTTGCGAAGCAATACGCTACTGCACGTACGTTTTGGTTGCACGTACGTGCTGACCAATAACCAAACCGAAGGTTATTGGTCAGCACTCGCTCCTTACGCGCGAAGCGCGCCGAAAGGGGTTATACACGTACGTGCAAGTGTCAACGCCTTTCGCTCCGCGTTGGTTGCACGTAGTGCTGACCAATGCCCCGAAGGGGTAAGGCGTAGCCAAAGTGCGTTGGATTGGCTTCGCCAAAGCACTACGTGCAACCAATCCAAAGGGCCAAAGCGAAGCGCGTGCAACCAATCCAAAGCGTATTGGTTTGGCTTCGCCAACCACCGTCAGCACGTACGTGCAGCCCCTTCGGGGTTAGCGAAGCGCGTGCAACCAAACCAGAGGGCCAGAGCAAGCGAAAGGGGTAAGGAACGAACAAGAAAAGGGCGCTGGCCAGCAGAGGAAGAAGCGTTGTAACTTTTTAGGGGACGAAATTTAGTCATTTTTATTAAACCTTTTTTTCTTTTATTAGCACTTATTGGAGAGATGGCTGAGTGGTCGAAAGCGACTGATTCCTAATCTGTTGTACAAACTGTTGTTTGTACCGAGGGTTCGAATCCCTCTCTCTCCGTCTAATAATAGAAAATAAAGCACTGATATATTATAAACATAAAAATGTGTTTTAAAACCTTGCTTTAAATTTTGTAATGTGGTATATTTTTATTACCAGGCATCAACGATGAAGCTTGAATTTTTCTTTAAATAATTAACAATTAATTTTATTGTTAACTATTAAAACAGAAATAATTAGTTTTAAATAAATATATTTTAATGTTTAGTTTAGAACTAATACGGAGAGAATCAAAAATTTAATTTATACATTATGACAGCTATTTTAGAACGTCGTGAAAGTACTAGCCTTTGGGCTCGTTTTTGTGAGTGGGTAACTTCAACAGAAAACCGTATTTACATCGGTTGGTTTGGTGTTATTATGATCCCAACTCTTTTAACAGCAACTAGCGTATTTATTATCGCTTTCATCGCTGCTCCTCCAGTTGACATTTCGCAAATACCATAGGTGTCCTTTACTCGTAAGAGTATTGATAAATTGGGTGAATTGCTGAAAGCCGAAAGGAAATCAGCAGCCAAGCTACAGATGGGTTTTTCTAAATAGAATTAAATTCTGTAGAAGGTTCAGAGACTAGTGTTTGAGTCCCAACAATAACAACACATAAGTGCCCAACCCCTTTTTAATAAAGGGTGAAGATATAGTCCAACGATTTTCTACTTTACAAGAAAAAAATAGTACAAAAATAAAAAATAGTATTTTAAAAAGTAGTATTTAACCTATACTTTTATTAAAAAGATGGTTAATTTTATTAATAAAAATATTAATAATAAATCGTGCGATGGTATCCGTGAGCCAGTATCAGGTTCATTATTATACGGTAACAACATCATCACTGGTGCTGTAATCCCTCTATCTAACGCAATTGGTTTACACTTCTACCCAATTTGGGAAGCTGCTTCTTTAGACGAGTGGTTATACAACGGTGGTCCTTACGAGTTAATCGTATTACACTTCTTATTAGGTGTATGTTGTTACATGGGTCGTGAATGGGAACTTTCTTTCCGTTTAGGTATGCGTCCTTGGATTGCTGTTGCTTACTCAGCTCCAGTAGCTGCTGCAACTGCAGTATTCTTAATCTACCCAATCGGTCAAGGTTCATTCTCAGACGGTATGCCTTTAGGTATTTCAGGTACTTTCAACTTCATGAATATATTACGTGACTTTTAGTAGTAATACTAAATGAAAAACCGAGTGAATTGATGGAAGCCTAAAAATTTTTGTTTTTTCCATTCGCTAAAGAAAAATTTATGGTAATCATCAGCTAAGCTATTCTGAAAGGAATAGAAAGTTCAGAGACTAGAGCAAACGGCCCTTAAAAAGTAAAAAAGCTTTTTTTAAATTTAATTTTACTTTTTTTTACTTTTGGGTTATGAAGCTCCACGAGCGCCCGGCATCTATTTATATAGATGATGAGATAGTCCGATACTCTTAAGAAATTAAGAGAGCATAGAATAAAGAATCTATGCATAACATTTGGATCGTATTCCAAGCTGAGCACAACATTTTAATGCATCCTTTCCACATGTTAGGTGTAGCTGGTGTATTTGGTGGTTCATTATTCTCAGCAATGCACGGTTCTTTAGTAACTTCATCTTTAATTCGTGAAACAACTGAAAACGAATCAGCTAACGCTGGTTACCGTTTCGGTCAAGAAGAGGAAACTTACAACATCGTAGCAGCTCACGGTTACTTCGGTCGTTTAATCTTCCAATACGCTTCTTTCAACAACTCACGTTCATTACACTTCTTCTTAGCTATCTGGCCAGTTGTAGGTATTTGGTTCACAGCTTTAGGTATTTCAACTATGGCTTTCAACTTAAATGGTTTCGTCAATAACGACTTGAGACCCTATTACAAGTGAATGTAATAGCAAACTGGGTGAATTGTCGAGAAACCTAAGGTAAAAATTTTAATTTGTTTTTATTATTTTTTTACTATGGCAACTCGCAGCGAAGCCAAGGGCGAGCTTTAGCTTTTTTTTAACAAAAAAATGTTTTAGATTCCTTGGAACGTTCAGAGACTAGTGCTTGAGACTCTACAATAATAGCACATTAGCGCCCAGCATCTTTTAATCAAAATATTTTTTAAGAGTTGATGAAATAGTCCAATGCCTTTTGAAAAAAAGGAAACACATTGTCAACTTCAACCAATCAGTAGTTGATTCACAAGGTCGTGTATTAAACACTTGGGCTGACATTATTAACCGTGCTAACTTAGGTATGGAAGTAATGCACGAACGTAACGCGCACAACTTCCCTCTAGACTTAGCATCAGTTGAAGCTCCTTCAATCAACTAATTCTAAATTTATTTTATAACATAAAAAAGTTGTAAAACTTTTTTATGTTATAAACTTTCTATTTTTTATCTATTAATTTTTTTTTTTATTTTATTTCAATTTTTTATAAAATAATTAGTATAGTCAAATTAAAAATCTTATTAAATATAATCAGTTTTAAAAATATTAAGTTATAATAACTTATACGTATTTAATCCTCTCATTATTCAACATTTAAGCAACTCTTCCCCTTCGCATTGGTTTGGCAAAGCCAAGCCCGCGCTTCTTGTTCAGCGCTGCACGTACGTGCAAGCGCAGCCCCTTCGGGGTAGGCAAAGATCGGGTTTGGCTACGCCTACGGCGTTGACACTTGCACGTACGTGCTAGTGCTGACCAACAACCAAGCACGTACGTGCAAGCAAAAAGCCTTGACGCTTGTTTGCTACGCAAACTGCAAGGGTTTGGCCCTTTATAAATTTCTTCAGCGCCCTTTGGTAGCATAGCAACCTTCGGTTTGACGGAGTCAATGCTATGCTACTGCACTTCGTGCAAGCGCTTGGTAGTTCGCTACGCTTGCACGTACGTGCAGCCGAAGGTGCAACCAAACCCCTAACGCGCAAGGCGCACCGAAGGGGTAAGGGCTCGCGTAGCGAAGGGAATTTATTGAGTCTTCGCTGCTCCCCTAACGCGCAAAGCGCACCGGAGGGGTAAGGGGGTACGTGCAAGCAAGGAGCGAGTGCTAACCAGCGCACTTCGGGTTTCGCGAAGCGAACAGGGTGAAGTGCACAACCAAGCACGTTTGCAAATACCAAAAGGCTATACAGGTAAGAAGAATTGGTTTGCTACTACATTGGAGCTACTACCTCTTCGAAGTTACTAACGCCAAAAAAATGAAAATTAAATCAATAATGAAATTTGTGGTTTTTTCTAATATACTTTAATCTACCCTCTCTCAATTTCCTTCACTTAGTAGCTACTGCAAATAATATAAAAAGCGTATTGGCAGCCTTGACCGTTCCCAGCACTCCGTTTTGGTATAAAATTTACTTCGTAAATTTTATACCAAAATGCAGTTGTAAAATCCTGACCCTGCTTGATTTTATTGACGTTGCGGCTGTTACCTTGTCGAAGTTACTATTGAAATTCAAACCAACCAAACGGGTAATAAATTTCGAAGGAGAAAATAGAAGTGACTTTAATTTTTAAATATGCTTTTATTTTTTGTTATATACACTTATAAGTTATTTAAGTTATATAAATTATATAAAAATTGTATTTTAATTCTTAAAGCAATGTAAAAAGGGTTTATTAAATTATAAATAAAGCATATGCTGTTATTTTCAAGTTAAAGTATTATGTTAAACAAACCATCTAAAGTTAGTCAACCTTGGCGTTTGCCACTACAAGGCAGCAAAACCGCTGGATCTGCTAACTACGCTCCCTTTGGGCAACCGGGGGGTTGGTTATTGGCTTCGCAAAACGTACGCGCTTTGGTAGCACCGAAGGCTGCACGTCCGTGCAAGCGGCTTGGCTGCTCTTCGAGAGCCAAAGCACCAATCCAAACCAAAGGAAAAATAGAAATAAACACAAATGAAAAATATACATTAAACAAAAGATTATTTGTTAAAACAAACGCTGTTCAGAATTTGAGTGAAAAATTAGAGACTGAAAATATAACACCACAAACAAGTAATTTAATGTTTGAATGTGAAACAGGAAACTATCATACATTTTGCCCAATAAGTTGTGTATCTTGGTTATATCAAAAAATAGAAGATAGCTTTTTTTTAGTAATTGGTACAAAAACATGTGGTTATTTTTTACAAAATGCATTAGGCGTTATGATTTTTGCTGAGCCACGTTATGCTATGGCAGAGTTAGAAGAAAGTGATATAAGTGCTCAATTAAATGATTATAAAGAATTAAAAAGATTATGTTTACAAATTAAACAAGATCGTAACCCAAGTGTAATTGTATGGATTGGTACGTGTACTACAGAAATTATTAAAATGGATTTAGAAGGTATGGCCCCGATTTTAGAAGCAGAAATTGGTATTCCAATAGTAGTAGCTCGTGCCAATGGATTAGATTATGCATTTACACAAGGTGAAGATACTGTTTTAGCTGCTATGGTAGCACACTGCGGAACGACTCAGTCTAATTTTAAAAATAACTCTAAAGAAACAACTGATCTTCAAGGTTCGTCAGAAAGCAAGTTAGAGCTGCATGAAAGTACTGCGGTTTCCCTTCGCCAACAAGAAGCAAATAAGCACGCAAAAGCATTAGAGGGAGAAGAAACAAGAAACGCTGTAAAAAAACTAGTTTTATTTGGATCATTACCAAGTATGATTGCAAATCAATTACAGTTTGAATTAAAAAAACAAGGAATTGAAGTTTTTGGTTGGTTGCCGTCAACACGCTATTCAGATTTACCGGCTCTCGGTGAAGACGTTTATGTTTGTGGAATTAATCCGTTTTTAAGTCGTACAGCCACAACTTTAATGCGTCGCCGCAAATGTAAATTAATTTCAGCGCCGTTTCCAATTGGACCTGATGGTACACGTGCTTGGGTTGAAAAAATTTGTAATGTTTTTAACGTTGAACCAGTAGGATTACATGAACGTGAACAAAAAATTTGGAAATCATTAGAAGAAAATACAGATTATTTAAAATTATTAAAAGGAAAATCAGTCTTTTTTATGGGAGATAATTTACTTGAAATATCTTTAGCTCGTTTCTTAATTAGATGTGGTATGATTGTATATGAAATTGGTATTCCTTATATGGATAAAAGATTCCAAGCAGCTGAGCTTGCTTTATTGGAAAAAACATGCTATGAAATGAATGTAAGTTGTCCTCGTATTGTTGAAAAACCTGATAATTATTATCAAATTCAACGTATTAAAGAATTACAACCGGATTTAGTAATTACAGGAATGGCCCACGCTAATCCATTAGAAGCTAGAGGTATTACTACAAAATGGTCAGTTGAATTTACCTTTGCACAAATTCATGGTTTTGCAAATGCTCAAGATATTTTAGAACTTGTATCTAGACCATTACGCCGTAATAAAAATATAGAACATAGTGCCTTACTAGCTCCACTTTAATTGTTTCCTTATTTGTGACTCAATTTTAATCTTGTCGAATTGTAGTCATACCTTATATTAATTGCCTTACTAGTTAACCCCGAAACCCCCACCTGTAAACGCTTTTCTTCGCTCCTAATGTAACCTCTCCTTAACCCCTAATCTGCACCTAACCCCCTACGGGGGTAAAGCACGTACGTGCTTGGCATTGGTAAGCACCGTAGTTTGGCGAAGCCAAGCAACTTAATAAAATTGTCAACCCCTTACCCCGAAGGGGTAAGGGGTTGACAATTTTATAAACCGGAGTTTGGTGCTTTGGCAAAGCCAAGCCGCGACACCTTCGGTGCTACCAACCAGCCAAACCCCCTACTTTGGCAAAGCGTATTGGTAAGCACCGTCAGCACGCACGTGCAAGCCAATCCAACGCACGTACGTTTGGCTCGTTCGCTTTGGCTACGCCAAGGCGAAAGGAGTTTGGTAACCCCGAAGGGGTTTGGTAACCCCGAAGGGGTTTGGTTGCACCTTCGGCTGCACGTACGTGCAAGCGTAGCGAACTACCAAGCGCGTGCCTTGACCGTTCGCTTCGCGAAAGAAGGGGTAACGCAGAGAAGTGCAGTAGCATAGCAACCCGAAGGTTGCTATGCTACCAAAGGGCGCCCTTTATAAATTTGTCTACCTCTTCGAGGTAGACAAATTTATTGAGTAGCATAGCATTGACTCCGTCAAACCGCGGTTTGACGGAGTCAATGCTATGCTA